>Ga0163148_10000515_pt1 | contig 52264 bp, 47 predicted proteins | sample OliLakLV19MP7P2_FD_148606 | JGI IMG/M metagenome (GOLD analysis project Ga0163148, IMG submission 148606) | Freshwater microbial mat bacterial communities from Lake Vanda, McMurdo Dry Valleys, Antarctica- Oligotrophic Lake LV.19.MP7.P2 | ecosystem: Environmental > Aquatic > Freshwater > Lake >... | reverse complement strand
CATCCTGCCATTCTGCATACAGTCCGATGGACAGACAGATCTGAAACCGTTCGGATGGGATGGAACTAAGCAGCGCGAAGCTGGCCCCATCCCGGGACCGTGCAGCCGCAACCAGCACCGAAGTGTCAAACGCCACACGCATCGCGCCTCCCGTTGCGATGGGCCTGTTTCACATCCGCAGACAATTGCCCGCTGAACGCCTGATGCAACCGCGACTTCTCCAACGCATCGAGCGCGGCGAGCTTTTGCGGGTAGAGGGATTCGTTACGCCGTCTGCGATTCCCTTCCACAAAGCCCCATCCCGCCGCCTTCAACGCGGGGCCGATCTGCTCGGCTCTGGTTCCGGATTCATTCATGGCGGACTACCCCGATTTCGTTCATTCGCTCACCGCGACGGAAGACAATGCATTAACTTGGGCCGCCCGATAATACTGATCCCGCTTCATCACGTCTCCAGAGCACTTTCGAGATGCTCCGGAGGACTCTTTTGATCCTGCCGAGCACTCTTTATACCTTGCCGAGCACTCTTTAGACCTTGCGGAGCACTATTTAGACTCTGCGGAGCACTATTTAGACTCTGCGGAGCACTATTTAGACTCTGCGGAGTACTATTTAGACTCTGCGGAGCACTATTTCGACGCTGCGGAGTACTCTTTAGACCTTGCGGAGCACGCTTTAGCCCTTGCGAAGCGCTCTTCAGCCGCTACCGAGCACACCTTCGACCTCCCATAACGCGCCGCTGAACCCGAGCGGTTGATCATCCGATCAAACAGCCGATAACACCTTCCCCGCTAACTCCCCGCTGAACGCCTGATGCAACAGCGACTTCTTCAACGCATCGAGCGCGGCGAGCTTTCGCTGGTAGAGGGAGTCGAGACGGTGGGTTTCGGCCCGGAGCTCGTCGAGTCGCTTTACAATCTTCCGCTGTTCCGCAAGCGGGGGAATCGGCAGTTTCGCCCTTTTGACAAGGTCGCTGCTGATGTTCAGTACCACCGATCCACTGGCAAGTCGATTGAACTGCTCTCGAACGTATGCTGACGACAGGAGATGGTAAAAGTAGTCCGCGTCTAGCCCCTCATTCAACCTTAGGCAATACCAACCGTCATGAATACATCCGTTGATCTTTAAGATGTACGGTCGCCCAAACGACATTGAGTTTGTCAGCAGGAAATCGCCTTCTTTCACACGCACGGATTCAAGCGCGCCCTTTGGCGTGATCTTCTGCTTTGTTGCAGTGATGTATTTGTCACCTTCGATCGAGTCGCCGATCTTAATCCAGTTGACGCCATCCGCAGCAGTCGTGAAGTAGTCTTTGATCGGCCGTGGGGAGCTACCGCGATCGACGTAGCAAACATCACGCAACAGCTTCTGATTGTTATTATTTCCCAACTCCTCGAATGCGCTCTTCGAGCCGCCGTCGAACAACGCACGGGCGTTGCGGAGGTTCTTTTCGGCGTTGGCCTTGGCGGTGGCGATGCCGGCGAACGCTTCGTCGAGGATGCCGACGATCCGCCGCTGTTCGGGGAGCGGCGGGAGGGGAACGCGTAGACGGCGAACGTGATCGATGTTCAGTCGTTGAACCGCAGTGCCCATCCGAAAGTCTTCAAACTGGTCGGTAAGGATGGGTGACCGAAGACACCACGCGAGAAATTCGACGTTGATTCTGGCGGTATCTGCTCGGATACGCGCGGAAGACTGCGTGATATTCGCACCACTGAGTTCATTGGGAACGATCGCGACCTTTCCAATTGTTCCGACGATGGAAAGGATTATGTCGTTAGGGAGAAGGCTCGAGCGACGATACTGATGTGCAATTTCAGTGGTGGTGCGCCGAAGCGACGAGACGTCAATCTTGTCGTCGCTGATTTCCTTCGGACGAACGTAGTAGACTCCTTCGGGAATGTCGGGGCCGGGCTGAAGAATCCCATAGCGAACTGGCGCATCTTTCGCGCAGAGTTCGGCGATACTGACCCATTCGCAACCGTTACTATTCTTCACAGCAACCCCCGAATCCCCGCGAGCACTTCCGCGCTCTCGGCGTCGAGGGCGACGATCTCGTCCATGATGTCCTGCGGCGTGCGGTGGGTGATGGCTTCGCCGCCGGTGGGGTTTTTCACCGACAGGTCGTACGTGCTCTGGTCCAATGACGTGACATCAATCGACCACGATTTGGCGGAGTCCTTCTTCTTCGGCTGGAGCGATAGAAACTCGGCGAGGTCGGCGTCGTTGAGGGGGTTGGTCTTGCCCATGTTGCGGCCGGGGTCGAGCTGGTAGTACCAGATGTTTTTCGTGGGCGCGCCTTTATCAAAGAACAGCACGACGGTTTTCACGCCCGCGCCCAGGAACGTGCCGCCGGGGCAGTCGAGGATGGTGTGCAGGTCGCAGCTTTCGAGCAGCAGCTTGCGCAGGCTGACGCTGGCGTTGTCGGTGTTGCTGAGGAAGGTGTTTTTGATGACCACGCCGCCGCGCCCGCCGGCTTTGAGCATCTTGATGAAGTGCATCAGGAACAGGTAGGCGGTTTCGCTGCTCTTGATGGGGAAGTTCTGCTGGACCTCGGCCCGCTCCTTCCCGCCGAAGGGTGGGTTGGCCAGGATGATGTCGTAGCGGTCTTTTTCCTGGATGTCGGCGAGGTTGGTCGCAGCCAGCGTGTTCACATGGTAAATGTTGGGCGCTTCGATGCCGTGCAGGATCATGTTCATGATCGCGATGACGTAGGCGAGGCTCTTCTTCTCCTTGCCGTAGAAGGTTTTTTCCTGGAGGGCTTTGTCCTGGCTGACGGTGCGCTTGGGGTGCTCGGCGCGGAGGTAGTCGTAGGCTTCGCACAGGAAGCCCGCGCTGCCGACGGCGCCGTCGTAGATCGTCTGGCCAAGCTCGGGCTTCACCACCTTGATGATGGCGCGGATGAGCGGGCGCGGGGTGTAATACTCGCCGCCGTTGCGGCCGGCGTTGCCCATGTTCTTGATCTTGGCTTCGTACAGGTGCGAAAGCTCGTGCTTGTCCTTTTGCGAGCGGAACTTGAGCGCGTCGATGTGATCGATGATCTCGCGCAGGTTGTGGCCGGAGGAGATCTTGTTTTTGATCTCGCCGAAGATCTGGCCGATTTTGTACTCGACCGTGTTTGGCTGGTCGTCGTACTTGGTGGTGAACTTTTGCAGGTAGGGGAAGAGCTTGTCATCGACGAAGTCGGTCAGGTCGTCGCCGGTTGATGCCTTGTTGTGATCGAGCGTGCCGTCTGCTTTCTTCGGCGCGGCCCAGGCATCCCAGCGGTACGGCTTATCGAGGATGTAGGTGTCCTTTCGGCCTTCAAGGGCGGCTTCATCGGCTTTATCCTGCTCCAGGCCGTCGAGGTACTTGAGGAACAGCAGCCACGACGTTTGCTCGGTATAATCAAGCTCGGTGGTGCAGCCGGCCTCTTTGCGGAGGGCGTCATCGATGTTGCGGAATGCTTGTTCGAACATGGTGCCGGTCGCCAGAAATGAGAGAGAGAGTGGCCTGCCCGCCGGCCGGGAATGCCCTCGACCTGTGCGCCGAGCGCGATGATACCTGACGACGGCGAAAGGGAAACGTCTCCGTGGCCACTCAATTCTGCATCCGTGGGCCGAGGCGCATCCTCGCCGTGTGCAACCGGCTGCAGAAAATCCGGACACCGCCGGGCGGGTGATCACGCGTGAACCGGGCGCGGCTGTTAACGCGATATCGCGATAGTTTGAAGCCCGGTTCTCGGTGTGGCGGTCGCAGCCGCGGGGGTTAGGATCGCACCCCCGACTCTCGATTTCGACCAGCAGAACGCAAAAGAGCGCGAAACGTCGGGATTTCGCTGGAAAAACGACAACGCCGGAGATGCAACTCTCCGGCGACGTGTGTTTACTGAATGGCCACGCAGTTACGTGACTTCATGGCAAGCTCCGCGGGTCGGACTCGAATCTACAACAACAAGCCGGTTAATCCCGACTCGTCGGGACTCTGCCCCTGAGCAGGTTGTCTCGAATCCATGCGCTGGATTTCATTGACTTGATCTGACGTTCGCGCTGCACGGCTGCTGAGCGGTCGGGATGCGGCTCCTGCCAGACGATTTGCCACGGCCCGTGTTTGTGGGTCCAGGCGTTGCCTGGGGTGTCGTTGTGTTCGGTGAGTCTGCGCTCTGGATCGTCTGACGATCCGATGTAAAACCTCCCGGCGGGACTCTGCAGAATGTAGACCCAGAACAAGCTCCGCGGGTAGGACTCGAACCTACAACAAGCCGGTTAACAGCCGGCTGCTCTACCATTGAGCTACCGCGGAATGAGCGATACGAGGCTGCGAGAGCGCCCGCAGCGCAGGGTCAGGGAATGTACCCCACCATTGGCGCGAGTCAAGGCGCACCACTGTGCCGACCCATAATCTGTGATAGCCGGGCCGATATAGATTATTTTGATGCGCGGGACGGATTAATTTCCGTCGGACGGCTTGGTCGTCGCGCCGCGGTTGGCTTTGCGGGCGGCGTTGCGCTCTTTATTCGCTTGTCTCTTCTCGGCGGCCTGCTTTTCCAGTTCGGCTTTGTTTTCGTCGGACAGCACCGCAAAGATGGCGGCTTCTTCGTCGTCGCGGAGCTGGCTCATTTTTTCGACGAAGTCGGCGTGAATCTCCGATATCTTTGCCCTTTGCTCTTCGGTGAGCGTGGTTAAGTCGGCCCACGGTTTGACCAGCCGCTGCTTCTTGGCCTTCTCGACTTTGGCCTCTTTCTTGTCGCCGCCGGCGGGTTCCTCGGCGCGAACGGGGACGGCGGCGATGAGGCCAAGAATGACAATCAGACCCAATAGCTTCTTCATGTGATATCTCCTTCCCCCTCGCGACCATCGGAGTGGGCTACTGTGATTGTAACGCTGCCCACCGCTGATCGTGTGGATAACCTGATTTCGCGACAGGCGCGGGCTATCGTCGGGGTAGGCATCCTGGGCTGAAGATCCCGGCTTGGGGTGAACCTAAAGAAACCCAAGTTCAAGCATGGCGACCTCACTCATGCGCGATTTATCCCAAGGCGGGTCCCAAACCAGCTCGACTTTAGCCGCGGAGATGCCATCAATACCGGCAATCTTTCTCTGGATTTCCCCCGGAAGGGTGCCGGCGACGGGGCAGCCGGGCGCGGTGAGCGTCATGGTCACCTGAACGGCGTTTTGCTCGTCGACCTTGACGGCGTAAATGAGGCCAAGATCAAAGATGTTCACGGGCAGTTCCGGGTCGTAAACGGTTTTCAGCGCGTCGATGACGCGCTCGCGCAGGGCACGCTGGGCGGGAGAAAGCGATTCGTCGAGCGATTCATCGAGCGATTCGTCGAGCGATTGATCGGGTGCTTCGTTGACACGGGTGCGAACGGCAGAGTTCGTGTCGCCCGCGGGCTGCGGCGGGCGTTGGGCGGCGAACTCGGCGCGCATTTGTTCGGCCTTGTTGCTGTTCGGCAGCACGTCGAGCTTGAATTTGTGGGGTTGATCGCTCATTGACGCTTACACTTCCTTTGTGGCGATGTCGGTGGCGAGTTGGCGCAGCCTGGCAACCAGGCTGCCCAAGCCGTTGCGTCGCTGCGTGGTGATGAACTGATCGAGGCCAATGCGTCGGAAAAATGCTTCGACATCAAACGCCCGAACGTCATCGGCGCGCTGTCCGCTGAAGAGGCGTTGCATGATTGCAATCAGCCCGCGGACGATATCGGCATTGGCGTCGGCGGCGAACTCCAGCACGTTGGTCGATCCGGGCTTGGCTCGGCCGATCACATACACTTCGCTCATGCAACCGGGCAATCGCTGCGAAATCGCCTTGAGTTGGCCAAACGATTTGGGCAGCCTGTCGCCCAGATCAATCACAAACTGACTTCTGCCCGCGGCATCGTCAAACAGCGCGATATCTTCCGCCAGCGCGTCGGCCGCGGCTTTGGGCGATTCGGCGCTGCGCGGCGCGAAAGAGATCGCATTAATCATCTGCGGCGACGCCATCGCACACGCCGGCGGCGCGGCGGCGGCCGGCTTATGGTTCTTTGCAATCCACTTGAGAATTTCCACGAGCGCGTCAACCTCCTGCTTGGTATTGTAGAACGCAAACGACGCGCGCACCGTGCCTTCGACGCCCAGCCGTTTCATGAGCGGCATGCAGCAGTGATGCCCGGTGCGAACCGCGATGCCGGCTTCATCCAGCTTTACACCGATATCGAGCGCCGCCACGCCATCGAGTAGAAAGCTGATGACGCCGGCTTTGCTGGCCGCGGTGCCGATGACGCGAATGGTGGGCACTTCGTTTATTCGGGCCGTGGCGTATTGCAGCAAGTCATGTTCATAGGCGGCAATGTCCGCCAGGCCGATCGATTGCACGTAATCAATCGCCGCCGCCAGGCCGATCACGCCGGCGATGTTGGGCGTGCCGGCTTCAAACTTGTTGGGCAGCGCGGCGTAAGTGGTCTTCTCGAACGAAACGGTCTCAATCATATCTCCGCCGCCCTGGTAGGGGGGGAGGGCATCGAGGACGGCTCGTTTGCCGTACAGCACGCCGACGCCGGTGGGGCCGTAGAGCTTGTGGCCGGAGAAGACGAGGAAGTCGCAATCGAGTAGTAGAACGTCGGTTACGCCGTGGGCGATCCACTGGGCGGCATCGACGACGAAGACGGCGTTGGGGGCGTGCCGGCGCGTTAAGCGAATCATCTCTGCAATCGGATTAATGGAACCGAGCGCGTTGCTGACCCACGAGATGCTGACGGCTTTCGTTTTAAGTGAGAGCCGCTTGGTGAACTCATCGATCAGGATCTCGCCGGCGTTATTGATCGGCGTGGCAATCACCTTCGAGCCTGTGGCCTGTGCAGCAAGTTGCCAGGGGACGATGTTACTGTGATGCTCGAGTTCGGAGAGGAGGACTTCATCACCCGTGCTAAGCCGCGAGCGGCCGAGGCAGCTTGCGATCAGGTTGATCGAGTCGGTGGTGCCGCGCGTGAAGATGCACTCTGCTGCATCGCGCGCGTTGATGAACTTGCGAACCGTTTCACGAGCTTGTTCATAACCATGCGTGGCACGCTGGCTCAAAGTGTGGACGGCGCGATGGATGTTGGCGTTGTCGTGCTCGTAATAATGTCTCTGCGCTTCGATGACGGCGCGCGGCTTTTGGGTGCTGGCGGCGTTGTCGAAGTAGATCAGCGGCTTGCCGTGAACAGTTTGCGCGAGGATGGGGAAATCGGCGCGGGTGTGGTTCAGGTCGAGCAATCGAAGCTGCCTTGAGGTCGCGATTACCATATCCATCTTATGCGCCGAAGCAGGTTTGGGCAGTTTGCACATTTGCAGGCCTCTCGTGCGGACGAAGTCGCTATCGCAGTGCTAAAGATATTCGATTTGCCCGCGAAACGACTCGGCTCCAACGCGGGTCGCCAAGGCCATCAGCCGCCTTACCAAGTGACCGATTTCACCCCGTGCGGCTGCGCGAAAAGCAACGCCCGCGTGATTTACTCCTGCGGAGGGTAGGCGAAGTATATCCGGATCGTGGCTGACGATGACACGGTCTGATTGCAGGCAATACGCAATATGAACTTCGTCCGACCCGCCCTTGAGATTCTGCTCGGCGGTCGTCGTAACATCGAAACCGCGAAGGCGAAGTCCATCGGCAACGGCGTCAGCCACGTTCTCGTCCAGATGAAACGTCATGAGCGAAGCTTGCGTTCTTCCTCAAGCAACTTTTCAAGTGGACCTAGCCCGGTCTTGCGACGAATTTGCTCGACCAGGCACTCATCCTCGGCGGCAAGTCGCTCGACCTCTTCGCGATGATCGTAAAAATATGCAAGTGCTGCATGAATGTCAGCGAGCGTCAGATGCGGGAACATCGCGATGACTTCTTCAGGAGACGCGCCGCCGAGCGTGTGAATGGCGATGTCCCAAACCCGTATGCGCGTGCCTGCGATGCAAGGCTTGCCGCCGCACACCCCGGGCGTGCGAGCTACATGCACTTTCTCGACACTGGTCGCTGATGACGACATCACCGGATTATAACACGAATCTGCGGCACTTTCTCATCTAAGTACGGCATTTTGTCAGCTACGTCATTGGGCGGGTCAGGTTGTGCTTCAGACAGAGCATGACTCTGGAATCCGCGAAATCGAAGTCTCGACAAATCACGCGCCCCACGATCGGCGCCGTCACAGCACAGCTTCATCAAAATTAGCCAAATCCTGAATCCGCAGATCCTGCGGCAGACCGTGCTGCTCGGCCATGAACGTTTCAATGCGCCGGCGGACCGGTTCCACCTTGATACGCCGCGTGACGTCGGCGGCGAAGGCGTACGTGAGCAGGTGACGCGCCGCCTCGAGCGAAACGCCTCGGCTGCGGATGTAAAACAGCGCCTCATCGTCCACCGGGCCGGTGGTGCTGCCGTGCGTGCATTTCACGTCGTCGGCGTAGATTTCCAGTGCCGGCATCGCGTTAAATGTGGCTCGTTCGCTGAGCAGCAGGCATTTGCTGTTTTGTTTACTGTCGGTTTTCTGGGCGCCTTTTCGAACCAGAATTTTGCCCTTGAACAGGCCTCCGGCGGCGCCGTCGAGAACGTGTTTATAAAGCTCGTGGCTCGGACAATTGGGCATCGCGTGGTCGAGCAGTGTGTGGTTATCGCACTGTTGTTCGCCGCTGAGGATCACTAGGCCGTTCAGCGTGGCGTACGCGCCTTCGCCGGCCATGTGGCAGATCAGATCGTTGCGGGTGAGCCGCGCGCCAAGCGTGATCGAATGGCTGACGAACTGCGCCCCGCGGTCGAGGCGCACGTGCAGGGTTGACGTGTGATACGCGTCGGTTGATTCCAGTTGAAGCTTGTTGTGATCGATGCGGCAATTCGCACCGGCGGCGATTTCGGTCACCGCGTTGGTCCAGTACTGGCCTCCATCGCCGGCATAACTTTCGACGATCGCGACTTCGACGTTTTCGCCGGTGGTGATAAGCACGCGCGGGTGGGCAACTGTTGGCTCGCCGCCGGGCCTTGTCGAAAGAAACAGCAGGTGGATCACGCCGTCCACCGTCGTGTTTTTGTCAATGTGGATGAAGGCGCCGTCGCCGATCGCGCCGGTGTTGAGGGCCACGAATGGGTTTGACTCGATGGTTGCATACCGGCCGAGATGCGCGCGAAACAATTCTCCGCTGGCTTCCACCGCTCGCGCGAAGCAGGTGACCGTCACGCCACGCTTCACGGCGGCAGGCATGCGCGACAGGAGCGGCGAAAAATGTCCGTTAACAAAGACAAGCTCGGCCGCCGCCTCTTCTCCGAATGTGTACTTCTGAAGGACCGACTCGGCCGCCTCGGTGCTGACGACCGGCGCGTGCTCGAACGATCCGCGTGTGATGGGCGTGATATTGGTGAAGCGCCACTCTTCGTCCTTCGGATGCGGAAAGCCCGTGACGTGGAATCGGCTGATTGCGTTCAGGCGAATCTGATCGAGCCACGTGGGCGCTTTGCGATGCAACGTGAATTGCGTGAACTGCTTCAGGTCGGTCGCAAGGTTTTCGGCGAGCTGTGCCATATCAGTCTTCAATCTTCTGTTGCCGATTTTCGATTGCAGCCGCAGGCGTTGAGCTGCGACCGAATCGAAAATCCAGTTCAAATAATCACGTCACACCGCGGCGGCCAGTTCCTTTTCGACCCAGTCGTAACCAAGTTCTTCAAGCTTCTTGGCCAGTTCCGGCCCGTCGGTTTTGACGATTCGGCCGTCGGTCATCACGTGCACGTAATCGGGCACGACGTAATCCAACAGCCGCTGATAATGCGTAACGATCAGAATGCCACGATCTTTGCCGCGGAGTTGGTTCGCGCCGTTGGCCACAACCTTGAGCGCGTCAATGTCCAGGCCGCTGTCGGTTTCATCCATCAGGCAGAGGCGCGGGTCGCACACGGCCATCTGAAACACTTCGTTGCGCTTCTTCTCGCCGCCGGAGAAGCCTTCGTTAATGGCCCGGTTCATGAACGACGGGTCCATCTTCAACAGCGTCATCTTCTCTTTAACCAGCTTGATCATCTCGGCGGCGTCAAGCTCTTTAAGCCCGCGGTGCTTGCGGGTTGCGTTGACGGCGGCCTTGAGGAAGTAGCTCGTACTCACGCCGGGGATTTCCACCGGATATTGGAACGCGAGGAAGATTCCTTCACGGGCGCGTTCTTCGGGGTCCATGTCGAGCACATCTTTGCCTTCGAAAGTGATCTCGCCCTGCGTCACTTCATAAACCTCGCGGCCCATGATGACGTTGGCGAGCGTGCTCTTGCCGCTGCCGTTCTTGCCCATGATGGCATGCACTTCGCCGGCGTTGATGGTGAGATCGACGCCTTTGAGGATCTGTTTATCCTTCAGACCGGCGTGGAGGTTGCGGACTTCAAGTAGGGGGGCGGACATACAATTCCTTTAAACTCAGGGTTATTTGCGATTGCGCTTCGGCGTAGCCAACTCGCGGGCCTTTGGTGGTTGGTATGCAGGATGATCAGGAAATAGCGACTTTCCGATTTCGTCATCCTCGTTCACTTCGGAGTCAAAAATCCAAGGTTTAGGCAACGATTCGAGACCTGCCAGATCATCCATCATCATTTCGATTACTTCGCGACCCATCTTTGCAGCTTCTTCGTAACTGTCGCCGTGCGTCTTAACGCCTGTGCCGAATTCTGGTATCCAGGCGATGTAACACTCGTCTTCGTCCGACCACCTAATAATCAGGCTATACTTTGCTTTCATCGCTCACCTCGCTGCCGGAATGCCGCTTCTGCTCGTCGAATTACTTTGTCAACCGCCGTTTCGTGATAGCGTTGCGCGTCGTGCCCGTCGTTTCCTGAGATTGTTACAAATGTTCCAGCTACTTGCGGATGCCAAAAATTCACATGGCTTCCGCGACCTGGCGCCTCAACAAATCCTGCATGACGAAGCCGCGCCTTGAGTTGTCGAATCTTCTTAGGCATGCGTCAACCGACGCTACCTTCCAGACTCACACCCAATAATTTCTGGGCCTCAACCGCAAACTCCATCGGAAGTTCGCGGAACACTTCCTTGCAGAACCCGCTGACGATGATGTTGATCGAATCTTCCAAACTCAGCCCGCGGCTGCGGCAGTAAAAGAGTTGATCCTCGCCGATCTTCGACGTCGACGCTTCGTGCTCGCACTTGCTGCTGGTGTTGCGTACTTCAATGTATGGCTCGGTATGCGCGCCGCAGTAATCGGTCAGCAGCAGGCTGTCGCACTGTGTGTAATTGCGGCTGTTTTCGGCACCTTTCATGATCTTAACCAGCCCGCGATAGGTGTTCTGGCCGTGGCCGGCACTGATGCCTTTGCTCACGATCGTGCTTCGGGTGTTTTTCCCGATATGGATCATCTTCGTGCCGGTGTCCGCCTGCTGGTAGTGGTTGGTGAGCGCCACGCTGTAGAACTCGCCCACGCTGTTATCGCCCAGCAGAATGCAACTTGGGTATTTCCACGTAATGGCTGATCCTGTCTCCACTTGCGTCCAGGTGATCTTGCTGTTCTTGCCGGCGCACTTGCCGCGTTTGGTTACGAAATTGTAGATGCCGCCTTTGCCGGTCTTCGGGTCGCCGGGGTACCAGTTTTGAACCGTGCTGTACTTGATTGTCGCATCATCGTGCGCGACCAATTCCACCACCGCAGCGTGAAGCTGGTTTTCGTCTCTTTGCGGGGCGGTGCAGCCTTCGAGGTAACTCACCTGCGACTGTTCGTCGGCGATGATCAGCGTGCGCTCGAACTGGCCGGTGTTTTTGGCGTTGATGCGGAAGTAAGTGCTCAGCTCCATCGGGCAGCGGACGCCCTTGGGGATGTACACAAAGCTACCGTCGGTGAACACCGCGCTGTTGAGCGTGGCGTAGTAGTTATCGCTGTAGGGGACGACGCTGCCGAGGTACTTCTGCACCAGTTCGGGATGCTTCTGGATCGCCTCGCTGATGCTGCAGAAAATCACGCCTTTGGAAGCAAGCTCTTTCTGAAACGTAGTGCCGACCGAAACGCTGTCAAAAATCGCATCCACCGCGACGGGCGTGTGACCCTTTTTTTCGATGCCGAGCAGAATTTCCCGTTCGTGCAGTGGGATACCGAGCTTCTCATAGGTATCGAGAATCTCTTTCGGAACATCATCTATGCTCTCATACTTTCCGCCCTGTTTCGGGGCGGAATAGTAGATGGTCGCCTGGTAATCGATCGGCGGATATTTAATCTTGCCCCAATGGTGCGGTTCTTCCAGCGTCAGCCAATGCCGGAAAGCCTTCAAACGCCAATCGAGGAGCCACTGGGGTTCGTTCTTTTTCTTTGAGATGAACCGAACGATGTCTTCATTCAGCCCCGGCGGCGCTTCATCGGCTTCGATATCGGTGACGAAGCCCCACTTGTATTCGGTGGAGGCAAGTTCTTGAATTTCTTCTTGTGCGGTAGGCATGGTGCCTCAATTTGGTTAAATGAGATTCGGTCGCAACGGAGAATTGTAGGTTGGATTCGCCCGTTGCGATACAAAAATCACGCGTCAAGATATCTGAAAAACGACCCGCCAAACCTTCCCGACTACAGCGGTGCTGGGCGGTCAGGCCTGGAAGCTGCTGCCGCATCCGCAGGATGAGGTGGCATTAGGGTTCTTGAAGACAAAACCACGGCCGCGGACTTCGTCTTTGAAGTCAATTTCTGTGCCATTGAGGTAGAGATACGACTTCATGTCGCACACGATGCGCACGCCGTTGATTTCGATCATTTCATCGTTTTCGCCGGGCGATTCCTCGGTGAGGTCGAGCATGTAGGTAAAGCCCGAGCACCCGCCGCCCTGCACGCCGACGCGCAATCGCGTGTTTTCTTCCGGCAGGTTCTGGTCTTTAATGATGCTCTTAATTTCCTTGGCGGCTGTTTCTGAAAGCAAAATGGGCATGAGCAATCTCCTTTTGTGCTAAATTACTGGGCTAACACGAGTTCCTTCAGCTTTTTCGGCATTCCGATGAACTCCACCGGAACGTCGATGCGTCGCCCGGGGATGACGACGTCCGATAACGCGATGCCCCGTAAAAATCCTTCCAACTTTCGATGGAGCGCCAGCAGCGAAGGTTCGGTGGGCAAAATTTCGCCGGGCGCCCGCTGGCCGTCGTGGGTCGTTCGGCTCGGCCGATCACCCAGCTCTGCCCTGCGGAACATTTTTAACAGTCGTTCGATGGAAACAGTCGAAAAATCCACCGCGATGCGATACCCGCCATGAACGCTGCGTTCACTGTCGAGCAAACCGTTTTGGTGCAAGCACCTAAGCGTTTTGCACACGAGCGCCTACGGCAGTCGGAACGCCTGGGCGATTTGCCGCGCCAAAGCCTTACAGGAAGGGCCTTGCGACAGATGAATCAGCGCGGGCAACGAGTATTCGGCGGTTTTCCCGAACCTAAGCATTACTATCAATATAGGACTCGGCGAGTCCTAATTCAAGCACAGGCCGATTCAAAAGGTAGAAATTGGGAAGAAGTTGGGCGATTTCGCGTGTCGGGTTGAAACCATCGGCCACGACATCGAGTATAGTAGTCAGGCTCCGCGATTCCGGCCGGTCGTATATCTCGACTCACCGCCGTGCGGAACGGAAAACAGGCAATTTTTAACAAATGACCGACAACGTCATCATCTTTGGTTGGGTTTGCGTCGTCTTTTTCGGGTTGACGGTGGTCATCCCCTACCTTCGGGGAAAGTCCGACCTTTTAACGACTTGGAACTTGTTCCTGATCGGCGCGATGAATTTCGTCGGTTACGCCGCCGTGCAATCCGGATGGGACGTCTATTCTTACGGGTTATTCACGAACGATGATTACATCAAGCTGATGCTCGGAACGACGGTGTTCTTCGTCGCGTTGTATATCGCCTATTACCGCACGCGGTGGGCGGGCCGGCTGGCGGGCCGAACCCTGCTGCGCTGGCCGGAATACCGCGGCGGCGCGTTGCTTCCGATTCTGGTCATCTGCGTCGCCATTGAACTGGTCGGCTTGCTCACCCCCAATGTGCAGTTTCTCGGGCAGATTGTCATCATCATCGGCCCTACTGCCGGAGTGATCGCAGTGGCCGTCTGCTTCCGAGCGTGGTTGAATAACAAGACCAGCGGCGTGCTTCTCTTTGTAACGCTTGGGCTGTTGGCTTTGGCTGCGGTTTCATCGATCAATAACTCCACCGGTCGGCGTTCGCTGCTTTCAGTGCTGGTGGTGATGCCGTTTTGCGCCTATTGGATGTGGTTCCGTTTCAGGCCCAAGTTATACACCGTTGTGCCTCTGGTACTGGCAGTCCTGATGACCGTCGTCATGATGGCGGGATACACCACCATTCGTCACCGCTACAATTCCGAAAAGGTCAACGTGGCCGACCGCACGGCGTTTGAAACGACGATCGAAAGCCTGACACTTCTGCCCACCGCCGTCATGGAATTGAGCACGCTGGCCGAGGTGTTCGGCGGCGACTCGATGGAGGCGTCTTTAGTTGCCATCCAATACTACAGCACCGTCGCCCACCCGCAGCCGTTTTTCTCGTTCAAGTACATTTTGGCCAACCCGTTTCCGCGCGCGTGGTGGCCCGATACGTGGGGCGAAAAACCCAAGGCGCTGGGTGAAACGCTGCCGCGCGATATCGGCGTGTGGACGCGCACCGGCTACGTCAATTGGGGCCCGGGCATTGCCGGCCACGGTTTTCATGAAGGCGGCTACCACATGCTGGCCTTCTACGGAATTCTCATCGGCCTGTCCCTGCGCTATATGGATGAGCTGCTGGTTCGCCAGTCGGATAACCCCTACTACCTCGGTGTGATTGCGGCGGCGAGCTCGCAGATTATTGCCTTTTCGCGCGGTGATATGGCCCTGTTTGCGGTGTTAATTCTCGGCGCCATTCTCGCCGGATTTATCATTCGCTGGGTTGGTCGGATCTTTACAGGGTACGGCCTGGTCTATCCCAGCGACGCCGAACGCGCCGCGCTGGCGGCGATCGAATCGCAACCCGCGCCGCAGATCGATCGCCCTGAATGGTCGGGCGCGCGGGGCAGTTTTGCGGCGATGCAAAACTAATTGGCGTTCAACGCCACAATGTTTACGCGTTCGTTTGCTGCGCCCGTTGCGTTCCGCCACCCGTTTTCGTAAACCCATTTCATGGCAACTGAAACCACGCAGATCATTTATTCAATGATCGGCGTCAACAAATCGCACGAGAAAAAGGTCATCCTCAAGGATATCTATCTCTCCTACTACTACGGCGCGAAAATCGGCGTGCTCGGACTCAACGGCGCGGGCAAATCGTCGCTCCTGCGCATCATGGCGGGGATCGATAAAAACTATGAAGGCCAGATCAACAAATCCGCCGGCTACGCCATTGGCTTTCTCGAACAAGAGCCGCTGGTCGATAGCCGGCTCACGGTGCGAGAAGTCGTGCAACAGGGCGCGAAACCCATCACAGATTTACTTGCCGAGTATGACAAAGTGAACGATAAACTCGGCGAAGACCTTGCGCCGGCTGAGATGGAAAAAGTGCTCGACCGGCAGGGCGCGATTCAAGAAAAACTCGAACGTCTCGACGCCTGGAACCTCGATGCGCAGCTCGATCTGGCGATGGACGCGCTGCGCTGTCCGCCGGCCGATACGCCTGTCAACATCATTTCGGGCGGCGAAAAGCGGCGCGTGGCGCTGTGCCGGTTGCTCCTGCAAAAACCCGACATCCTGTTGCTGGATGAACCCACCAACCACCTCGACGCCGAAAGCGTGGCGTGGCTTGAACAGCACCTGAAACGATACGAAGGCACGGTGATCGCGGTCACGCACGATCGATATTTCTTAGACAACGTCGCGAACTGGATTCTCGAACTCGACCGCGGCGAGAGCATCGCCTGGAAGGGCAACTACACGAGTTGGATGGAACAGAAAAAACAGCGATTGGAAGTAGAAGAAAAACAGGAGTCCGCCCGCCAGAAAGCATTGGCCCGCGAGCTTGAATGGGTGCGCTCCAGCCCGCGCGCCCGCCAGGCCAAGAGCAAAGCGCGCCTCAAAGCCTATGACCAGATGGCCACCGCCGAAGCGGCGAAGAAGCTGGCCGATTTCGAAATCTACATCCCGCCGGGGCCGAAACTCGGGCAGAAGGTTATCGAAGCCGTCGGGTTGACCAAGGGCTTCGGCGACCAACTGCTCATCTCTGACTTAAACTTCATGATTCCCCCCAACGCCATCGTGGGCATCATCGGTCCCAACGGCGCGGGCAAGACGACGCTGTTCAAGATGATCATCGGCACGGAAAAGCCCGACGCCGGCACCCTTACGCTCGGCGAAAGTGTAAAACTCGCCTACGTCGAACAATCGCGCGACGCCATCGGCACCGATCAATCGGTCTGGCAGGCAATCAGCGACGGTCAGGAGTTCATTCAGCTCGGTTCACAAAAAGTGAACAGCCGGGCCTACGTCAGCCGCCTCGGCTTCTCCGGCGGCGACCAGCAGCGGTCGGTCGGCACGCTTTCCGGCGGGGAGCGCAATCGCGTGCATCTGGCCCGCATTCTCCGAAGCGGCGCGAACGTCATGCTTCTGGACGAACCGACGAATGACATTGATGTAAACACCATGCGCTCGCTGGAAGAAGCGATCGAAAACTTCGCCGGCTGTGCGCTGATCATCAGCCACGACCGCTACTTTCTCGATCGGCTCGCCACCCACATTCTGGCGTTCGAGGGCGATAGCGCCGTGCGGTTCATTGAGGGGAATTACACCGAGTATGAAGCCGACCGCCACAAACGCCTGGGCGCGGAGGCGGATCGGCCGCATCGGATTTCGTATCGGAAGCTCACGAGGAAGTAACCGCGATTTCCTCCCCCTCCATGTACTGAGGGAGGAAGTTGGGGGGTCGACGGCGGAAGGCGCATTTCGCGCTGGGCCCTCCCCCCAGCCCCCTCCCGGAGTACCATGAGGGGGAGAAAAGCCAGAGCAACGTCACGCCGCCATCACGCCTAGCAGGTCGAGTTTTTCGCGGATGAGTTGGAGCGAAAACGGCTTGGTCAGGTATTCATCAATGCCGACTTCGATGGCGGTGGCCACGTCATCCACACCGGCTTCGGCGGTAACCATGATGATGCGTCGGCCGGCGAGCCGCGGCTCGGTGCGAATGTGCCGCGCCAGCTCGTAACCCCCGCCGCGGGGCAGGTTCCAATCGATTAAGATCAGGCGGATTTCGGGCCGGGCGCGCAGCAGGACCAAGGCACTATCGTGCCCGCCGGCTTCATGGACCGATAATCCGCACTCCCTCAGCATGTTCGTCAGAATGGTTCGCGTGGCGATCGAGTCATCAATGACGGCGGCGTGCATAGCAGAGTGATCGTCACTTTCGCGGATGAGGGAGAACCGAATCGATGACTGGAGTGCGGTGGGTATTATGGGACCGAGGAGGACGACCAAATTTCTACGTCCAACGTCCAACGTTCAACGTTCAACGCTCAACTTTCAACTTCCAAAACGACCTTTGAACGTTGGAAGTTGAACGTTGAAAGTTGGACGTTTTCCCGACGAGAGTTTCAAGGTCCGTTCTGGAACAAGCCGTCCGATGGAAGGCTGACTGCGGATTCCGTCCGCCTTGCAAACACCTATCCTCACCCCTAGACTCTGCCCACTTTAATGCCCGCCGGAACGACGGTTTGCGCGGTAGCGACGGTCGGCGGCGGGACGAGATTTTGCGGGCGCGACTTTCTGGGCGCGGTTTTTTTGGCGCGATTTTTTGGGCGCAATTTCCGGGTGCGACGAGACCATGACTTTTCTTGCTGCCTCGAACGATGTGGCGTGGACGGCCGGAGCGCCGTTCGGGCCGCTGCTTGTCATCATTCTCTGCGTCGTCGCGGGGCTGGGGACGGTCTTGTTGCTGCCCGGTCGGCGAGACACAAACTGGCGCGCGTTGGGCGGCACATTTATTTTCATCGCCGCCGCCGTTTTCGCGGCATTCCTGATCCGCTGGGCGCTCGGTTCTGCCGCAAAGCCGGGGCTTTCTTACATCTATTTCTGGATTTTCAGCCTGATCGCACTCGCGGCGTCGCTGCGGGTGATTACGCACCCCAAGCCGGTTTATTCAGCGCTCTACTTCGTGTTGACCGTATTCGCTTCGGCGGGCTTGTTTGTGCTGATGTGGGCGGAGTTTATGGCGGCGGCGCTGGTGCTCATTTACGCCGGCGCGATTCTGGTGACTTACGTCTTTGTAATCATGCTGGCCGCCGAAGCCGGGGCGACCGGACCCGGCAGCGGGGCGGTGGGCGGATTGCCGGAACATGATGCCGTCTCCCGCAGCCCGCGTATGGCATGCCTCATCGGCTTCACGCTCATGGGCATGCTGATGTTCCTTATTTTTGATAGAGCGCCGCCGGGCATCGCCCCCAACAACCTCGGCGGCAGCGGCGATGCGATTGCCGTCGGCCACACGCAACAACTCGGCAAGTTTCTGTTCGACTATCACTTCGTCAATATTCAAATGGCCGGATTGTTGCTGACGATCGCCATGATCGGCGCGATCATGATCGCGCGCAAGCGCATCGTTCATCTGGGCGCCGACGCCGAAGAAATTGCGATCGCCGAGTCGCCGATTGAAATCAAGAACGAAATTATCCTGGGTAAACCCACGCCGATCGACGACGATCCGCACGCGATTCCCGTCGTGGGCACGATGAACCCGAGGCACAAGGCGTATCCGGAGAACTGATCGATTGCGGATTTGGGATTGCGGATTGCGGATTGAATTTCGCAATCGCAAATCCTCAATCCCGAATCCGCAATCCGAAATCAAGATGACCAGCACACTCGACCCAATCGCCCTGCAGCACTATCTCGCCGTCGGCGGGATTATGTTCGTGATCGGGTTGATCGGGTTTATGACCCGCCGCAACCTGATTCTGATGTTTCTGTGTACCGAATTAATGTTTCAGGGCGTGGTGATCAACCTCGTGGCGTTCGGCGCGTACCACGACAACTTCGCCGGGCAGGCGTTCACCATCTTCGTTCTGGTGATCGCGGCGGCGGAGGCGAGTTTGGCGCTGGGGTTGATCGTGCTCCTGTACCGCCACAAGGCCACGCTGGATGCTGACGCGTGGCGGGAGCTTAAGGGATGAAGGTTGTTTGTTGTAGGTTGTGAGTCGGAAGACCCGGCTCGGCACCAACAACCAACGACCAACCCACAACATACAACATGCAAGATCTCTGGATTGTCCAACACAGTTACCTCATCCCGCTGCTGCCGCTGATTGCGGCGGCGATTGCGGGGTTTTTTGGCGCGCGGTTCCTTAAAGGGCAATCGCACTGGCCGATCTGGCTGGGTGTGGGCGCAAGCGCCGTGATGTCGATTGTGCTGTTGTTTCAGACCATCGGACTCATGGGGCACGGCGCTGAAGCATCCGCGGCTCACGGATCCGCGGCTCACGCCACGGCGTCAGCCGCGGATCGTCACGGCGCTAAAACAGTATCCGCGGTTTACAACGCGTTTACCTGGATCGCCGCGGGTGATCCGAAAAACGCGGGGACGAACCAATATTTCGAAGCCGCCGCGGGTTTTTTCTTTGATCCGCTCACGGTGACGATGCTTTGCGTCGTGTGCGGCATCGGCTTCTTCATCACCGTTTTTGCCGCGGGGTACATGAAGGGCGAAACGGGGTATTGGCGGTTTTTCGCCTACCTCGGGCTGTTCATTTTCAGCATGACCTGCCTGGTGATGGGCGAAAACCTCATCATGCTGTATCTGGGCTGGGAGGGCGTGGGGCTCTGCTCGTACCTGCTGATCGGCTACTACTACGAAAAACCCGCCGCCCGCGAGGCGGCTAAGAAGGCGTTTCTGGTCAATCGCATTGGCGATTTTGGATTCGGCATCGGCATCATGTTGTCGTTCGCCGCGTTTGGAACGGTCAGTTATTTCGGTGCAGATGGATACACGCCGGGGGTTGCGAACGGGTTGCTTGAACTGGCCGCTAAGCCGCAAGCGGGGATGACGGATTTTCAGGTGCAGGTGTTGAACTGGCTTCCCTTTTTGCTGATGCTGGGTGCGTTCGGCAAGTCTGCGCAATTTCCGCTTTATGTTTGGTTGCCCGATGCAATGGAAGGCCCCACGCCCGTTAGCGCGCTCATCCACGCCGCCACCATGGTGACCGCCGGCGTTTACATGATCGCCCGGTGCGGGACGCTCTTCGTCGGCAATGAAGCGGCCATGATGACGGTGGCTTTCGTCGGCGCGTTCACGGCGCTCTTTGCCGGCTCGATCGCCTTGCGGCAGTTCGACTTAAAGAAGGTGTTTGCCTATTCCACGGTGAGCCAGCTTGGGTTCATGTTCGTGGGCGTGGGCGTACTCGCGCCGGTCACGGGCGTGTTCCACCTGGTCACCCACGCGTTCTTCAAGGCGCTATTGTTCTTAAGCAGCGGCGTGGTGATGCACGCGATGCTCGGCCATTTGGACATGCGAAAAATGTCCGGCCTGAAAACCGTGCTGCCCAAGACGCGCTGGCTGATGCTTATCGGCTGCCTGGCGCTGGCGGGCGTGATTCCGCTGGCGGGGTTCTGGAGCAAAGACGAGATCGTCGCCGCGGCGTGGCATGCGTCGCCGGTGCTGGGCATCGTGATGCTTCTGACGGCATTTGTGACGGCTTACTACACATTCCGTCTTTACTTCCGTGTGTTCGAAGGGCCGCGGCTGGTTCCTGATCAGCCGCATCCGGATCATCATGGGGCGGGGGATGATCATGGGGAAGACAGTCACGGATCCGCGGCTCACGCCGTGGCGTCAGCCGCGAATCCGCATCGTCACCAAGCGGATCATCATCACCACAATCACGAACCGGCATTGATGATGGTGCCGCTGGTCGTGCTGGCAATTGGCGCGGTGATCGCGGGTCTGGCGTTGTGGCAAGGTCATCGATTGGGGCATTTCCTCGGGCAAAGCCCGTCGTTCGTCGGCGCGTTTGAATTGGCGCAGGACACCTACAACGTCAAGGCCGCCGATCAGGCTCATTGGGTAAACCCGCTGGTGTTCGGTCAGCCGGAATACCGCCAAGCGGCGGTAGTAAAGGCCGAGGCGACAGGCCATTACATCTTCATGGCCGTGAGTACGATTATCGCACTGGCGGGCATCGGGTTGGCGTATTCGCTGCACTTGAAAGACCGCCCCAAAGCCGACAGGCTGGCGCTATCGATGTCAGGTGTCGCCAACGCCATGGAACACAAGTATTGGGTGGATGAGTTCTATCAAGCCGCCGTCATCGAACCGCTGCGACGGATCGGCGGCATCTTCTTTACGTTGGATAAGTATTTTGTAGACGGATTGGTGTGGCTGGCGGGCTTTATTCCGCAACTCGGCGGGTTCGTGTTGAAACTAACGCTCCAACGCGGGTACGTGCAGGGTTACGCCCTGAGCATGGTGTTGGGGATTGCGATTATTTTACTGGTGGTATTTCTTTAGGCTGTGAGTTGTGAGTTGTTGGTTGTTAGTTGTGAGTGGCCAGTTGCCAGTAAGAAAAACCTCTTCTTCTGGCAACTAACAACGAACAACTGACAACTCACAACCAACAACCCGCAACTTCCGACAACCATGCAAGACAACTATTTAATACTCCTTTTGCTCCTCGTGCCGCTGCTGGGCGCGGCCGTCGGGGCGTTTATGCCTTCGCGGAATGCGGCGCGGGGATGGGCGCTGGTCGTCTCGCTTGTCGCGCTGATGCTGGGCATCGGCCTGGCGGCGCAAATGAACCTGTTCGCGGGCATCGATCCATCCAAGCCCGCGTGGGATGCCACAAGCCAAACCGTTCAGCTTCATTGGGGCGGCGATTTCAAGAGCAACAAATTTGCGATCGATAAGATTGGCTTCTCGTTTCATCTCGGGCTGGATACGGTGAGTCTATGGCTCGTGCTGCTGACGGTTTTCCTTCAGCCGCTGGTGGTGCTGAGCAGTTGGGACGTGATCAAAGACCGGGCGGCCGAATATTACGCCTGGATGTCACTGCTGCTGGCGGCGATGCTGGGCGTGTTCATCGCCCGCGACCTGCTGCTGTTCTATGTCTTTTTTGAACTCACGCTCGTTCCGATGTTCTTCATCATCGGCATCTGGGGCGGGCCCGAACGCCGCTTTGCCGCGGGGAAATTCTTCCTTTACACCTTTACCGGCGGGGTGTTTACGCTGGCGGCGGTGCTGTATCTGGGCACGTCGGCGGGAACGTTCGACCTCGTGGGCGTCATCCAGCACGCGCAGGCCGCGCTGACCGCCAACGAGCGATTCTGGATCTTCCTGGCGCTGCTCGCCGGCTTTGCCGTGAAAGTGCCCCTGTTCCCCGTTCATACATGGTTGCCGCTGGCCCACACCGAAGCGCCGACCGCCGGTTCGGTCATCCTCGCCGGCGTGCTGCTTAAGCTCGGAACCTACGGCCTGCTGCGCATCGCCTTCCCCGTCGGCCTGATTTCCACCGCCGACGGCGTGATTTCCAGCAACCTGATCAGCATCCTGGGCGCGCTGTGCATCATCGGCGTGATCTACGGCGCGCTGGTCGCGTGGGTGCAGCAGGATATTAAGAAACTCGTCGCTTACTCGTCTGTCAGCCACCTGGGTTTCTGCGTGCTCGGCCTGCTGAGCATGACCGATATCGGCCTGCAGGGCAGCGTGATGTACATGATCAACCACGGCCTGAGCACCGGGGCGATGTTCCTGGTGATCGGCATGATCTACGACCGCTACCACACCCGCGACATCAACCAGCTTTCCGGCCTCGGAAAGACCATGCCGGTGATGGCGTTTTTCTTCATCTTTTTCGTGATGAGCTCGATCGGCCTGCCGGGCACCAACGGGTTTATCAGCGAATACCTGACGATCCAATCGGTGTTCATCAGCCCGTATTTGGGTGTGTGGTTCGGCGTGTTTGCCGCGACGGGAGTTGTGCTGGGTGCGATCTACATGCTGCACATGGCGGCCAAGATCATCTTCGGGCCGTTGAAGGTTCCGGCGCACGGGGATGAGCGCACCCACGCAGCGACGGAAGTCGCTGATCCGAATGTCCATGGTCACGGGCATGGTCATGTTGCAAAGAACGATCTGAATTTGCGTGAAATCGGCATCCTGGTGCCCCTCGCGATCGCGGTGATCGTTCTGGGCGTCCGGCCAGCACCGGTGCTGCAGTCGATGACTACTCCGTTGGCGCTGGCACGTGAGCCGTTGGCGCAGCCTCCGGGCATTCGCACCGCGGGTGCAGCGCTAAAGACACGCACCGATTCCGCATTATTTAGCAATGCTGACGTCGTTTCCAAGACGTTGGTTGAGAAAAATCAATAACTCGCAGAAGCCCCGGACGCACAAGTTCGGGGTCGAAAACGAACATGGAATATCTGAAGTCAATCATCCCGCTTTTGCTCCCCGAACTGCTGCTGGTGATCGCCGCATCGGTGCTGTTTCTGCTGGGCATCTCCACCAAGGTCGCCGCGCGTCGGGCCGCGCCTTGGATTTCAATTTTCGCGCTGGGCACCTGCTGCTGGCTGATCATCGGTGGGCCGGTGAATCTCAAAGGGTTTGACTCGAAGGGCACGTTTGAAGTTTCCGAATTCTCGCTCTATATCAAGTTGCTGGTGTGCGCGATTGGCATTCTGCTCACACTGTTGGCCTGGCCGACCAACCATGATGCCACTGGCAACGCCGCCCTGTCATTCGGCGGGGACGCGGGCGAGTTTTTCGCGCTGATGCTGCTGAGCTTGGCGGGCGTGTTGATGGTGTCGGGCGCCAACGACATGATCCTGCTGTTCCTGGGGATCGAACTGGCGAGCATCCCCACTTACATAATGGTGTCGGTCAGCCGGCCGGTGGCGGCGGCGCAGGAAGCGGGGGTGAAATACTTCTTCCTGGGCGCGATGGCGGCGGCGCTGATGCTCTTTGGCTTCAGCTACCTTTACGGAACCACCGGCACCACCAATCTCTACGACATCGGCCAGATTCTCGCCGGCAGCAAAGCCGGCGCAACCGGGGCCACTTCACCCACCACCTGGCAAATTCTGGCGATGGTCATGCTCCTGCTGGGCTTCGGGTTCAAGCTGGCGGCGGTCCCGCTGCACTTTTATGCAGGCGACGTCTATCAAGGCGCCGCCACGCCGGTGACGGCTTTTCTTTCCTTCGTCCCCAAAATCACCGGCATTGTGGCCATCATCAAGCTGCTGTGGGTCTACGGCGGGAACGGCTTTGCCGTACCGGAAATTCTTGCCAAACTGTTGTTTGCGATCGCCATCATGACGATGTTCGCCGGCAACCTGCTGGGATTGATGCAGCTCAATGTGAAGCGCGTGATGGCCTATAGCTCGATCGCGCATAGCGGTTACTTGCTCGTCGGTCTCACCGCGCTGGCTTACGGGCGTGGGTCGGATTCGGTGCAGAACGCGGCGCTGCAGGGCGTGCTGTTTTACATTGCGGCGTATGGCATCATGAATGTCGGTGTGTTCGCGGTGCTTCAAATGCTCCCCAGCCGAGACGCCCGCTCGGCCACCAGCGCCGAAACGTTCGAAGACCTCGCCGGCCAAGGCCGCAAGCATGTGGCGCTCGGGCTGGCGATGGCGGTGGGGTGCTTCAGCTTGATCGGGTTGCCGCTCACCGTTGGGTTTTTCGGCAAGCTGTATCTGATCATCCCGGCGTGGAACTTAGCCGACGAAAACCCGGCGCTGCGAACCAAAATGGCCTGGCTGATCGGCCTGACCATGCTCAACGCCGCCATCTCGGCCGGCTATTATTTGAAGATCGTCGGGACGATGTTCCTGCGAGCCGAACCGCCGATTTTTGGCGAGAACGCGGTGATCGCGCCAGTCGCCCCCGCGCGATCGCTTGCCCCCACGATGGCGGTTGTTCTTGCGACGGCGGCCACGATCGCCCTGGGAACACTCATTCCCGCGACGCAATTGCTCAGCAATACCATCGCCGACTCGCTGCAGATCGGTCGCCAGCCCTTGATTGCCCCCGCAGCCGTCTCAACGGCACCAGAAATGGGCACGCCGGCTGCCTTGGTCAAAAATTAAGCCCTTCCGAGAGATTCCATTGTCTTTTCGAGCCGGTTCTGCACGATTCAACATCAATCAACCGGCACGTTGTGTTCCGCACGGTCCGATAAAAATGGCCGGGGTAAACAGCCCGACGATTTGGACATAAATTCATTGCTTGCAACACTTTGCGGCAGACATGATTCTTGCAATCTAAAGCTATCCCTAAAGATTTTGCGAGGGTTGTTCCGAAAGTATGGGTGTCACGAGTTGCTATCGGTATGGACGGCGTTGCAAGTTTCTCATAGCATCCGCAATCCAAATCGGGCGACGGCATAAATCGGATGATTCATGCAATCGTCACAGGCCTAACGGAGCGTTTTACCGAAGGGTCTTGTCGAACTGATTGTTTCAGAAGGTTGCGGCGGATCGAGGCGTTTCGGGAGCAAGTCGCCACATGCGGTTTGCAAACGGGCGTTTGAGCCACAACCAGAAGTCGTTTCGATCAGTTGCACGACAAATGAGCTTATGCACCGGCGAAGATGCTGATCATAAGTTGTCGTGGGGAACCTGCCGCACACCGGGCCAGCGGCAGTACCGGGACGGAACACTCCGTCCGGTTGTCTTGAGCTCGACTGGCGCCTGCCCTGGTCATGGGCGACGCCGGGGGTCACTTGGGTTGCGGCCTTTTTAAGAGTTGCCGCACGTGGAAAGGAGACAGAAATGACCAAGAAGTTTCTCACGATCCCGGCGGTAGTGGCGGGCGCTTTGGGGATTGCCTCGTCAATCGCGTGGGGTGCTGAACCTACGACATCGGAGCTGATGGATCAGATCAAGCAGCTTCAGTCGAAAGTCAGCGAAATGGAAGGCCGCCAGAACACCATGAGCGATGCTCAGGTGGGCGCCACGATCGATAGCGTCCTGAAGGACGCCGAAAAGCGCAGCCAGCTTTTGCAGATGGAAGGCTTCACCGCCGGTCACGACGGCAAGAATTTCGTCCTCAAGAGCGCTGACGGCGCCTACAGCCTTTCGCCTCGCTTCCAATTCCAGTTCCGCCACACGCTGAACTGGTCGCAAGACGCCAAGAACGGCGGCGAAGATGACGAGACCATCAAGGGCTTCGAAATCCGCCGGATGAAGGTCGCCTTCGTCGGCAATGCCATCAGCCCCGACCTCACCTATAACTTCCGCTGGGCCACCGATCGCAGCGGCGGAAGCCTGGCGCTGGAGAATGCGTACGTTCAGTACAAGTTCGCCGACCAGTGGGCATTCAAGGTCGGTCAATGGAAAGACAACGTTTTCCATGAAGAGACCACCAGTTCGGCTCAGCAGCTCGCCGCGGAGCGTTCACTGTTGAACGAAACCCTCGGTGGCGGCTGGACGGATTACGTTCAGGGCGCCGCGCTGCTATACGGCAGCAAAGACAGCCCGCTCCGCGCCGAATTGGCATTCCATGACGGTGCCAACACCGACAACACGAATTTCCAGGATTCCGGTGGCAGCGCCGGCGCAGGTGTTGCAAACCCCAACTTTGGGTTTAGCGCCCGCGTCGAATGGGCGGCTAACAACAACTTCACCGGTTACGACGACTTCACCGCTATGGGCAACAAGGAAGACTTGTTCGTCCTCGGCGGCGGTATCGACTGGACGCAGGCGGGCGACAACAACGCCTACTTCCACACCATTGATGCGCAGTGGGAAAATACCAGCGGCCTCGGCATTTATGCCGCGTACGTCGGTCACTATCTCGAATCGGGCGACGACGACACCTATAACTGGGGTGCCCTCGTTCAGGCCGGTTACATGCTCAACGATAAGTGGGAAGTTTTCGGCCGGTTCAACTATATGAACTTGGACGAAGATTCGGGCTTGGTAGCCAGCGCCGACAACGACGATTTCTATGAAATCACCGGTGGCGTGAACTACTACTTCAAGGGCCATGCGGCCAAGATGACGATCGACGTCGGCTATCTGCCGGAAGGCTCGCCGATCAGTTCGACGGGTTCGGGCATCTTCGCTTCGGACGATCAGGATCAGTTCTACGTCCGCGGGCAGTTCCAGCTTTTGCTGTAACTTCCGTCAGAGATTGCCGGCAGGCAATGGAGCGCCGGTTAATAGTTTGAATCCTAAGCACGTGCTTGACCTCGGGACGAACCCCCACTTCGTCCCGAGGTGTTTTTTTGCGAAACGGGTGGTCTTCCACCAATACAAACAGAAAGAGTGGCCGCAGGGGTGCCACGATCTTGGCTCTCTGGCCAAGTCGTGCGGAGTCAGAGTGGTTTAAAACAACACAATTGCCTTCGCGCACTACTTGACCTGAGAGTCAAGTAGTGGCACCCCGGCGCAATTGGGCACCGAGTGCGATGGCGGGAGCATGAGCGTCCCGCCGACTCGCTTACTCGACGCGTTTACTTATCGTTGAAGTCGTCTTCGTCGTCGTCATCTTCTTTGAAGCCGCTGTCGGGGTCGTCGAATGCTTCGTCTTCCTCGTCGTCTTCGTCTTCTTCCTCGTCGTCCTCGTCTTCTTCATCTTCGACTTCTTCTTCGTCTTCGAACTCGTCGGCGTCCCCTGCTTCCTCTTCTTCGCCGTCGTCTTCCTCGGCTTCTTCCTCGTCAGCTTCCTTGTCCTCTTTTTCCTCGGGTTCCTCTTCTTCCTCGCCCTTCTTTCGCTTGGCGGCTTCGGGGAAGAGGCACGGGTTCATCGGATCGATGAAAAACGGGTGCCCGCCGGGCATCAGGGCCAACTCGGCCAGTAGATCGCCGGTGACCAATGAGAGAAGGGCAGAAGGCTTCTTGCGACGAATAATTTCCTGAGTCATAACCAGAGCGTCCAGGCTAGAGCAGCGAACCCGCCCAAATCACTTTCCGGGCGGAAGAGGCGGCATTAGTAGCAAAGAAACCGGGGGAGTCAAGGGGTTTGTGTTTTTGTGTTTTTGTGTTTCGTGTATTGGTGCAGGCCGACGGCTAGGCCGTTCAAAATCGGCATAAGTGATCAACCACGAAAAACCGAACACAAAACACCAAAACCAAAACACACCCGCCTCAATCAATCTTCGCCCGCTTGAGCAGCAACGCGTTCCCGATCACCGTGACGTCGCTGAGCGCCATGGCGCCGGCGGCGATCATTGGGTCGAGTAGGCCGAACGCCGCCAGGGGAATGGCCAATACGTTATAGATAAAGGCAAAGAACAGGTTCTGGCGAATCTTGCGCATGGTGGCGCGCGACAGCTTTATGGCCGCCGGCACGCCGGTGAGCGAGCCGCTGACTAAGACGATATCGCCGGCTTCCTTGGCGATATCCGAGCCGGAGCCAATGGCAATCCCCAGATCGGCGGCGGCCAGAGCGGGGGCGTCATTGATGCCGTCGCCGACCATGCACACCTTCGATGGCCGCGTGCCGATCGCCGATTGCCGACCTTGAAGCTCGCGGATAATAGCGGCCTTCCCCCCGGGTGAAACGTTGGCGCGGACGTCATCGATACCGGCGGCGGCGGCAACCTTACGCGCGGCCGACTCGTTGTCGCCGCTTAAAAGCAGGATGTTCAATCCGGCGCTTCGAAGCGATTCGACCGCGCGAATGGAATCGGGTTTCAGATCATCACCCAGTTCGACGTGGCCGACAAAGCGCCCGTCGATAGCCACCATGACGACGCTCAGCCCGTCGCTCGTTGCCGCGATGGATTCGCCCATGCCGATCGGCGCGGCCCCGGCGTCGGTGAGCAACTGCGCGTTGCCGGCGATCACCGTTTTCCCGTCTACCAACGCTTTCACGCCGCGTCCCGGCTCATCGACGAACTGCTGCGCCTCGGGCAGCGACAACCCGAGCCTGCGTGCGGCCCCGACGATGGCCTGCGCCAGCGGATGTGCACTGTTCTGCGCCGCGGCTGCGGTGATGGAGAGCAGATCGTTTTCGGTTAGCGCGCTGGTGCTGCTGTAATCGACATAGATGCCGCGTACGAAAGGTCGCCCCGCGGTGATCGTACCGGTCTTATCCAACACGACGATGCCAATGTGTTCGGCATGCTGCAGCGCATCGATATCGCGAATGAGAATGCCCCGCTGCGCCCCTCGCCCGGTGCCGACCATCATGGCCGCCGGTACGGCCAGCCCCAGGGCGCACGGGCACGCAATGATGAGCACGCTGCACACTGCATTGGCGAGCTTGCCCCACAATGCCGCGCTTTCCAGGCCCACTGCTTTGCCGTGGAGGTACCAACCGATCCCCGTCAGCAGTGCAATGCCCAGAACACTCGGCACAAAGACCGCACTGATCCGATCGGCCAGCTTCTGCACCTGCGGCTTGGAAGTTTGGGCGTCTTCCACCAGTTTGATGATCTGCGCCAGCGCCGTTTCGCTGCCGATCTTGCTGACTTTGACGCGCAGCGCCCCATCGATGTTGAGCGTGCCACCGATGACCGCGTCGCCGGCGCCGCGGGCGACGGGCAGGGGTTCGCCGGTGATCATCGCTTCATCCACATTGCTGCGGCCGGCGTAGACGACGCCGTCGATGGGGATGCGGTCGCCGGGTTTGATGAGAATGTGGTCGCCGATGTTGAGGTTGGAGACGGGGACTTCCTTCTCCCCCTCCTGGTACTCCGGGAGGGGGCCGGGGGGAGGGTTCTGCGATTTCGGATTTCGGATTTCGGATTTCGGATTGAAAGAAGCGTTCTCAATCGGCCATTGGCAATCGGCAATCGGCAATCGCCTCCGGCCCTCCCCCTGGCCCCCTCCCGGAGTACCAGGAGGGGGAAGCAGAAGGCGCGCTGTCGCCGGCGTGAGGTTCATCAACTGGCGGATCGCGCTGCCGGCGCTTTCTCTCGCCCTCGCCTCCAGCCAGTGGCCGAGGCTGATCAACGCCAGCAATCCTGCGCTTTCCATGAAATATAAATGCGCAAGGGGCCACCCGCGCGACAGATGGCCGATCAACGCAACCAGGCTGTAGAAATAAGCGGTGCCGGCGCCCATGCTGATGAGCACGTCCATGTTCGTCGTACCGGCGCGCAACGACTTGAACGCGCTGCGGAAGAACGCCGAACCGATGAACACCATCGCCACCGTGCCGGCGGCGAGTGCTAGCCAGGTCATCCAGTTGACTTGTGCCACGCCGCCGTGGTCTACCGCGCCGGCAAGGTACATCAACCAGTGCGAAAGCTCGATCGGAAACCACAGCGCCAGCCCCAGCATCGCCCGGCGGAACCACGCGCGGGCTTCCAGTCGCCGGCGCAGGAGGCGCTGTTGTTCGGCTGTGGCGCTATCGGTATGCAGATCCTTCGGCTTGGATGGATATCCGGCGTGGGTGATCGCGTGCGCAATGGCATCAACCGACGTGGAGGCCGAATCAAACCGCACCACCGCCTTGCCCAGCGCCAGATTGACCGAACACGCCGACACGCCCGCCACCTTCTTCGCGGCTTTTTCAACGTGCGTCACGCAACTGGCGCAATCCATTCCGTCGACTGTCAACGTCGCTTCGGCAATGCTCGATGGTCGCAGGCCGACGGACATGGTCTACCGTCGATCCTTCGGCGGATAGCCGGCGTCGGCCAGCGCGTCGTGAATCTGGTTCACCGAGACCTTGGAGGCGTCAAATTCAACATGAACCGCGTGCTGGGCAGGATCGACATCGATCTTGGACATGCCCGCAAGTTTGCCCAGCGCATCCCGCACGCGGCCGGCGCATTTCTGGCAGTGAATGTCGGGCGAAACAAAGTCGGCGGTGGTAGTCATGGCGTGAATTGGCTGAGGCAACTGAAAAACCCCACGAAGGTCGTGGGGCTGGGCGTGTTGCAAGCATTATTTAATATCTTTAAGGTATTTCTCGGGGTCTTTCTTAAATTCGTCGATGCAATCTTTGCAGCAGAAGCCCACTTTTTTGTCTTTGTATTGGTAGGTTACTTCCGGGTCGATCGGGTGTTCCTGCTCGATGGCGCAGAACTTGTTGATCGGCGCATCCGCCTTTTGGGTGCTGGGCGGCGCCTTGGGTTCTTCGGCCACACTGAATGCCGCTAAGCCGCAAGCGGCGACGATTGCGAACGCGCTGGTGACAAGCATTTTCTTCATGGCAAAACTCCGTCGAAAAATAGAGGGTCGAACCGATCGTTACTTACCGATTGTTACTTGATGTAATACTGAGCATTTTTCTCAACAAAATCCACCCATTCCGCAGGCAGATCGTCTTTGGGGTAGATGGCCTTGACGGGGCATTCATCCACGCACAATCCGCAATCAATGCAGACATCGGGGTCAATGAACAACTGAAGGGCGGTGGCAAATTCGCCTTCGTCTTTGGTTGGGTGAATGCAATCGACGGGGCAAACGGTCACGCAGGAGCCGTCTTTCACGTCAATGCAGGGTTGGGCGATAATGTGGGCCATGGAACGAAAATCTCCTCAACGGCTTTGCCGCGTGGGATTATAGGGGAGAAACCGCCGGGGACAACCGAGCAGGCTTTTCGACGGCGATTCCACTCGCAGCGGCGTCTGCCGCTGAAGTGGCCGCGTTGTTGGATCACGCCTCTAGCCAACCAGCGATCGGCCGCTCATTTCCACCGGCTTGTCCAACCCGAGCATGTATAAAGCGGTCGGGGCGACATCAGCCAATCGGCCGCCGTCCAATAGTCTTTTGCCTTTGAAGCGGTTGTCGACGACGAACAGTTCTACATCGTAAGTGGTATGAGCCGTATGCGGGCCGCCGGTGGCGGGGTCAATCATTTGTTCGCAGTTGCCGTGGTCGGCGGTGACGATCGCGCCGCCGCCTTGGCGTTGCAGGGCGTCCAGAATTCGCCCGACGCACACATCAACATGCTCCACCGCCTTCACCGCCGCCGCAAGCACGCCGGTGTGGCCGACCATGTCGCCGTTGGCGAAGTTCACCACCATCAGGTCGTACTGCTCGCTGTTGATGCGCTTGACGACCTCATCACAGATACCGTACGCGCTCATTTCGGGAATCTGATCGTAGGTTTTCACCGGCGTGCCGTCGGGAAACTGTTTGACCGATGGCACGATCTGCCGGTCTTCCCCGGGGAAGGGCACTTCGCGGTAGTCGTTAAAAAAGAACGTGACGTGCGCAAACTTCTCTGTCTCGGCGCAGCGGAACTGCTTCATGCCCTTGATGCTGATCAGGTCGGCCAGAATATTGCTCATCTTCGGCGGCTTGGGATAGGCCACGTGTACGGGCAGCCCCTGCTCGTAGGCGGTCATCGTGCAGTAGTGAACGTTCAACTGCTTGCCGCGATCGAAGCCGGTGAAGTTGGGGTCGACGAATGCTTTGGTGAGTTCTCTTGGTCGGTCGCCACGATAGTTGTAGAAAATGATGCTGTCGTTATCGCGCACGGTGGCTCGTGGATTGGGACCGGCGACGGAGCCGCTCGGCTCTCGGTTGATAATGCTCGGGGTTATAAATTCGTCGCCCGAGAGGTTGGGTTCGGTGGGATGGTCGTAATAGTACTGAATCGCTTCTTCGGCGCTGTTGAACATCGGTCCGTCACCCAGGGTGATGGCGCGGTACGCTTTCTCCACGCGCGGCCAGCGGTTGTCGCGGTCCATCGCCCAATACCGCCCGATGACCGTGGCGACCTGTCCCACGCCGATTTCCTTCATTTTCGCTTCAATTATGCGGATATACCCCAACCCGGAGTTGGGCGAGGTATCGCGGCCGTCGGTAAAAGCGTGCAGAAAAACCCGCGAAAGCCTCTTGCGCCGTGCCAGCTCCAGACAGCCGAACAAATGTTCGAGCAGCCCGTGTACGCCGGCGTCGCTCACGATGCCGAACAGGTGAAGGTTGCTGCCGTGATCGAGCGCGTTCTGCACAGCGCGGCAGAGTTCAGCATTGTCGAAGAACGAACCGTCGCGCACGGCCTTGGTGATGGCGACTGATTCCTGGTTGACAATTCGCCCGGCGCCGATGTTCTGGTGTCCCACTTCGCTGTTGCCCATGGTTCCTTCGGGCAGACCCACGTCGAATCCGCTGGTGTGAATCAGCGTGTTCGGATACTCCGCCAACAGCTTGTCCTGCACCGGATGCTTGGCGAGATACACGGCGTTGGCATGATTCCACTCCGGGAAAGGATTTTTTCCCCAGCCGTCTCGAACGATAATTACGACAGGACGCTTCGCATTTTTCGACATGATGAATCTTCTCTCTTTTCGTCGCGTGAGTCATCGTACACGAAGATAGATGAAGAACCACGACGACACGCGAGCACGAATAAAAAGAAGAATTTCTAAGCAATCGTTGAAAAAACGAGTAGCGCGCACAACGAGCGTCGCATTTAATTTCTTCGCGTCTTCCTTCGCGCTGTCGCCCCTTCGCGGTGATATTCTCACGCAATACTTGGCGCGCCGCGCCTCGAATTAGCGCGCGGCGCTCCGAAAGGCGTCAATCAAAATCTTCGCGGATTGCATGAAAAACGATTGACGATCCGATTAGTGACAATAGTATTTGCAATACAGAAACGGAGGTGATTTGAATTATGGCAAAGAAAGCTAAGAAAGCCGCCAAGAAGACCACGAAGAAGACGTCGAAGAAGAAGTAACGCGTCAACTTCGTCGCCGGACGCGTGGCTCTGAAAAAATCGCCCGGCAAATGGCAAGAAGCTAGTTAGCACAACGCGTTCGGTACGGGTCCTGGCTCCTAAATACTGGACTCACGAACTTTGCGAGAAACCTTCCCAGCCACGGCGGAAGGTTTCTTTTTTTTGCGCACCGGTGTGGCGGTGACTGATTGGCCGACGGCGGGAGTGCGCTCGACACTTCAATTCAACGTTCAACTCTCAACATCCAAGGTTCATAGGCTCCTTGAAAGTTGAACATTGAACGTTGAAAGTTGAGAGTTCACCTCCGCTACGCTTGAATCCCATCGCCATCCCGCGAGAATTGCGCTATTGAGACACGGATGAGACACGGAGGTCTTCGCCCATGCGCATTATTGCCCTGATGAACCAGAAAGGTGGGGTCGGGAAAACCACCACCACCGTCAACCTTGGTGCCGCGTTGGCCGAGGCGGGCAAGAAGGTCTGCCTGATCGACCTTGACCCGCAGGCGCACCTCACCATCAACTTCGGCGTCGATCCGTCGCCGGACATCTGCTCCATCTATAACGTGCTCTGTGAAGAAAAGGGCCTGCTCGAAGCCATTCACAAGGTGGATGACCACATCGCGTTGGTCCCCAGCAGCATCGATCTGGCGGCGGCGGAAGTGGAATTGGTTAGCGTGATGGGGCGGGAAGTCATCCTCAAAGAACGCGTGGAACAGGCGCAGGTGGATTTTGATTACATTCTGCTCGACTGCCCGCCTTCGCTCGGGCTGCTCACGATCAACGCGTTGGCAATGGCCAGCGAAGTCATCATCCCCATGCAGCCGCACTTTTTGGCATTGCAGGGCGTGGCCAAGTTGCTTGAAACCGTCAAACTTGTCAGCAAGCGCATGAACCCGACGATCAAAATCAGCGGCATTGTGCTGACGTTGTTTGATGGCCAGGCCAAATTGTCGACCGAAGTGGTGAACGAACTCCGAAGTTTTATTGATGCCGCCGAAGGCAAATCGTTGCCGTGGTCGGAGGCGAAGATTTTTGAAACGAAAATCCGCCGAAACATCAAGCTGGCCGAAAGCCCCAGCTTCGGAAAACCGATCACCACGTATGATTCGGCCAGCAACGGCGCCGCCGATTATCGCGCGCTGGCCCGCGAGGTGATGGCCATGACCGACGGCGCGGTCGATTCAACAGCAACCCCCATCGCTCAACCGCCGCCGAAGATTGAAGTTGCGATTAATCGCAATATCCCCGAGCAGCGTCATCGAAGCGCACAGCCGACGGTCGATGAGGTTGCGGCTTGAGTGCCGCGCCTCCGCTCGAACGCAATAAGATCGGCAACCGCTGGCTCGGGCCGATCCTGGCCGTCTACTGGCTCGGCGCATTTTCTGGAACGCATCTGCCCGGCAGCGCGCTGCCCACCACGCCGTGGGGCGACAAGATCGATCATCTCGCCACATATTTTGGCTTGGGCTTGCTGCTGTGTGTGTGGCTGGCGTTGAGCCGGCCGTGGCTTAAGTTTGCGCCGTTGATCGCCATCGCCATCGCGCTGCCCTACGGCGTACTGGATGAAATCACCCAACCCATCGTCTATCGCGTGGCCGACTTAGGCGATTGGATTGCCGACGCCCTCGGCGCATCGGCCGGCGTGCTGGTCGGCACGCTCATCGTGTATATCCATCGGCGGTGGAAGGGGCGGCTGTAGTCGGCCGGCCTGCGTGATTATCATGCCGGCATGGAAAGCCTTCACGCGCCTTGGCGCATGCAATACATCCGCTCGCTGCAGAACCAGTCCACCGCCGGCGCGGACGACTGCTTTCTCTGCCACGCCGCGCAAGCCCCCGACGATGTAACCAGGAAGAGCCGGTTGCTGCTGTGGACGACCGAACACAGCGTCGTGTTGATGAACAAGTTCCCCTACACCAACGGCCATCTGCTCGTCGCCCCGCGGGCGCACAAGGCTGATCTTGACGACCTTTCCAGCGACGAGCTGCTCGATTTGCAGCAGCAAACCGTTGTGGTGACGAAACTGCTGAAACGGGCGATGTCGCCACAGGGTTTTAACATCGGCATGAACCTCGGCCGATGCGCCGGGGCGGGGCTGCCGGGCCATCTTCATCAGCACATCGTCCCGCGGTGGAATGGGGATGTGAACTTCATGGCCGTCGTGGGAGAAGTGCGCATCGTGCCGCAGGCGCTGCAGCAACTTTATGAAGAACTGCTGCGTGTTCGCGCGACGGGATAGCCCACCCGGCTATCTTGGACGCTCGCCTGCGATGCCGTATACTCCCGCGCATGGAAGTGGCCACTCGCGAACAACTCCGGCCCGGCGTGAAGGTGAAAGTCACGCAGCAGATCGCCGCCCGGCACTACTCGTGGCCGACGGAAATCCGCGGCACGATTGTGGAGTTCATGCAGCAGGAAACCGGAAGCTGGTACGCCCACAGCAAAGACGATCGTTTGTGGCTCGACCGGCTCGTGCTGAAGAAGGCCGACGGCGAACTTACCACGCTGATCCTTGACGATTACACGCATATTGAAATCGAGAAGTAATCCCGTGCAGTTACCGATGGTGGGAACATGGCAGGTGCGCGTTCACGCGGTTCGGCCGTTCACCATTCACAGCGACGTGTACTACGAGCTGCACATCGAACGGCCCGAAACGCCAGGGCAGTTCCTCGGCGTGCGCATGCCGCAACATGCGTCGCCCGAGCCGCCGCAAGTGGGTGATGAGCTGGAGCTGACGTTTCTCATGGGGCAGATTACGTCGGCGAAGAAGGTTCTGTAGCGCCGCCCTGTAGCGTCGCTGTGTCCCGGGCGATTTCCCGGATTAAGCAGGGCAATTGCATGTAACGAGCCGCGAGCGTAAGCGACCGGATTCCAGCAACATTGCAATCGAATCGCGTAGCACGCCACCGACTCCCGTAAAAATAACTCCGGTCGCTGACGCTCGCGGCTCGTCAATTTGAATACGTGCGATTGCCTTGCCGGATTAAGAACCGCCAAATCATCCGTCGCTTCAGATTGGCGCAGAAGCGGGTAGACTGTTCTACAGCCATGCCCATGCCGCGGGAACATTCTCCTCAGCACCGACTCGTCATGACCGCCGTCATGTGGCTGATTCTTGCCGGCACGGTGGGTTTGGCGGCGCTGGCGGCGCAGTATCCGGCAACGCCGCCGGCGGTTCTGCCGCGAACAGGGCGATGAGTTGACCGCGTGTCGCGCAGTCTCGATCGCATAACGACACAACCAGGTTAAACACCCGAGGTGATGTGATGCTCTTAAGAACCGCCGCTTTGTTATGTTGTTTTTCGACGTGTGCCTTTGCCCAGCCGGCCGCGCCGGCCGATGCGCCGATGCTCCCGGCCGGGCCGAGTCGCTACGAACTGGGCGCGAAGTTCCAAAGCGAGGCGGCCGGCATTGCGTTTACCGGTCCGGCGGGCTGTCGCGAGTTGCGCCGAAGCGCCAGCGACCAGCTTGTACAATATGTGAACGACGAGAAAAAGTGGTCGATGTCGGTCAGCCGGGCCACGCTCAGCAAGCCGATGCGTCTCACCGCCGGCCTGAACGATAAGGGGGACAAAACCGTTCCCGGCCTGCTCGAAAACACGGTGGAGCAGATCAAGGTCGATACGCCCGGCGTGGAAGTGCTGCGGCAGGATTTTATTAACGTCGGCGATGTGGAAGTGGGCATGATTGTCGTCCGATCGATGGTCGGGCTTGATACGCGGCTCACGCAGCGGGCGCTCGTCCGCGGCACCGATTTGGTTTATTACAACTTCACGTTCATCTCTCCCGCGCCGCGGCAGGGCGGGGTGGAGGCGGATCCGGAAACGATGAAGGTGGTCGAGCTGTTCGGCAAAATTATCGATACCGTGCAGATCATCGATCAATCGCGACTCAAGGAAGAACAGAATCAGCGGCTGTATCGCACGCGGTCGGTGCTGCTGAGCTTTAACGAAGAACGCCTGCGCGGCACGCTGGCAAAAGAGCAATGGTGGCGGCTGATTCGCGATGGCAAAGACGTGGGTTACTCGTACGTGGTCGAAGAAGTGGCCAACGATCTCCCGAGGCACGGCGTTCCCGACGACGCGCGCGGCAACGGCCGGGGCATTCGCGTGGGCGTGCGCTCAAGGTCGTTTCCGGAGAAGGGCGTGCAGGTCGACAGCGAATCGTGGCTGTATATGTCCTTCGAGCGCAAAAATGAAATTTGGTCGAGCATGGGTCTGGTGACAAAGGCGGACGGCACGAAAGAAAGCTTCGGCGAGTTCGGCACCGCCGACCGGGAGATTCGCCGGGTGATCGATCCACAACTGGCCGTCGGTGAAACACTGCCCGACGGTAAAGTCGACGCCAACCAACCGCCGGTTCGCGCGCAGGAGGTGTATACGTTGACCGTGACACGCAACAGCAAAACGATGCGCGGCCAAACGCTCGAACGCCAGCTTCCCCCATTCTATCTGCCCGGCGCGCTCAACCACCTGCTGCCGCGTGTGTTGCCGCAGAACGAACCCAAGACGTACCTGTTCGCGTCCTGGATCGGAGATCAGGCGGAGGTGATGAAGCGGTATGTCGACGTGGGCGCCGAGCAATACGTGACGCTAGACGGCAAACGCCTCCGCGCCATTCCCGTCGCCGACCGCATTGGTGTGGAGGGCACGGTCACCACACATTATGTAAGCCCGCAAGGGGCGTATCTGGGTTCACTGAACAACGACAGCAAGATTCTGATCCTAGCGACCGATAAACCGGCGCTGGAAAAAATCTGGAAAGACGCGGACCTCACCCGTCCGGCGGAGGTTTCGGGGAAGTGAGGCGGGGTTCAGGGTTCGGGATTCGGGCGCGAAGACTGTAACCGGTCGCGCGCACCTCAACTCCCAAATCTGACCCCTCACGCAGTTCGAGCCTTTGCGCCGATAGGGAATGTATCTCATGCTGCGCGCTTCGCTCAAATTCTCCATCATCGTTTTCCTGCTCACCGCCAGCGCGCTGGGCGTTTGGCAGTATCGCAAATACACCGCCGAGCAGCGGCAGATTGTGCGGCTTGAGCAGGAGAAGGAGCAACTGCAGAAACAGACGCAGCAGTTGCAACAGGTGGTCACCCGGCTGACGACCGAGAAGCGCGTGGCGGAAATTCTCGTGACCGAACGATCCGCCGACCCCGCGGGCATTCCGGTGAGCAACCTGCTGTTCGTCGAATACGCCAAAGACGGCTCCACCCTGCCCCCGCGGCAGTTCACGGTTCGCGGCGATCACGTGCATGTGGACGGGCTTGTGGTGGAGTTTCAGAACGACTTCGTCCAGAAGGACGACCCGCTCCGGGGGCACAGCATTCTGTTGTTTAGTAAAATCTACGGAAGTGCGCAGCAGCCGATGAACGCCCAGCCCATCGATTCGCCGGGCAATATCCCGGAGTTGTATCGATCAAGCAGCCCGGAGGTGAGCGCGTTCGAGCAGGAACTGTGGGCGAACTTCTGGCGCTTAGCCGGCGACGAGAACTATCGGAATGAGAAGGGCGTGAAGGTCGCCAACGGCAAGAGCGTGTATGGCCCGTTCAAATCGGATCGACTTTATACGATCACGCTGGATGCAACGGGGAAAATGAGCGTCGGCGACGAACCGCTCAAAGGCGCCGTGGGCGAAGCGATGAAGCGGCTCAGCTCCGGGCGGGATTGAGATTCACTCCCTCGCCCGGTAACCCGGGAGAGGAGACCCTGCGTCCGCGCACGATCACCGTGCGCGGTTGCGTGCGGGCCAGAATGACCTGCTCCCACGCGTCCATCGCGTCACCGCCGGCCGTGTCGAAAAGAAGCACATTCCCCAAGCGACCGGGCAGAATTGCACCATGTGTCGTCTCCAGCCCCAGCGCCGCCGCGGCGTTGAACGTGGTGGCGCACAGGATCTCCGCCGCCGTCATCTTTATCTGGCCGGCGGCGAGCATGTGGGTGAGTTGCAGATCAAGCGCGGGCGCCGTGCCGGGGTTGTAGTCGGTCGCGAGCGCGACGCGCGCGCCGGCATCGATTACCCGCCTTGCATTGGCGTAGGGAATGCCAACAAAGAAGCTCGTCGCCGGCAGCATCGTCGCGACGGTGGAATGTGTGGCGAGCAGCGACACGGCTTCATCATTGATGTGCTGCAGGTGATCGATCGACAGCGCCCCGGCCCGAATGAACGCGGCGGACGATCCAAGATCGCACAACTCGTCGGCGTGCACCTTGCACGGCAACCCCAGTTGCTTCGCCGCGGCACTGAATCGCAGCGCATTCTCGCGGGTGAAGAAACTTTTCTCCGGGAACGAATCCACCTGCGCGGCCAGCCCGTCGCGCACCACTGTTGGCAGGGCCGCAATCATCTCATCGACAAACTCATCTTCGTTGCGGCCCTTGGGCAGTGCGTGCAATCCGAGGAACGATGGGCGAATTTCCGGAAGCCCAGCGCCGCTTGCGGCTTCGCGGATCAACCGCAACAGTCTGCACTCTCCCAGCGCATCACTGGCATAGCCACTCTTCACCTCAACTACCGTTGCGCCGCACCGGAGCATGTGGCGCAGGCGCGATTGAAGCGATTCGATGAGCGAGACGTCCGTCGTCGCCGTTGTCGTCGCGACGGTGGAGTGAATGCCGCCGCCGGCCTCGCTGATCTGCAGATAGGTCTTGCCCGCCCACCGCATGAAGTATTCGCCGCTGCGCTGGCCGGCGAAGATGGCGTGCGTGTGCGGGTCGATGAAGCCGGGCAGGGCGATCAGACCGGCGCCGTCGAACACTGCGCCGTCGGCGGTCAGGTTGCTTCCGATCTGCTGGATCGAGCCTGTGCAGTCGATTGCGATATCAACCGGTCCGGCAACGAACGAACAATCTTCTTCTCGCACCCGCCGACCGTCGCGCCGCACAAAACCTTCACCCGTGAAAATACCTTCGAGATTGCGAATCAACATATTTGTCGCTCTTTGCAGTGTCCACCGCAGAGGCGCGGAGGTTGCAGAGTCAGGCTTGCAAGAATTCCCGCTGCGAACTCCGCGCCTCTGCGGTGACTACTTCTTTGTTGGAATGATAATGCCGTTTTGCTCCGCCGCCGCTACGGCTTCATCATAACCGGCGTCGGCGTGGCGGAGGATGCCCATCATCGGGTCGGCGTTCAACACGCGGCTGAGCCGGCGCGCGGCGGCGTCGGTGCCGTCGGCCACGATGACCATCCCCGCGTGTTGGCTGAAGCCCATCCCCACGCCGCCGCCGTGGTGGAAGCTCACCCAGCTTGCGCCGTTGGCGGTGTTGATCAGCGCGTTGAGAATGGCCCAATCGCTCACCGCATCACTGCCGTCTTTCATCGCTTCGGTTTCGCGGTTGGGGGAAGCGACCGATCCGCAATCCAGATGATCGCGGCCAATGACGATCGGGGCCGCCACTTTGCCGGTCTTCACCAGATCATTAAACATCAGCCCGGCCTTTTCTCGCTCGCCGTATTTCAGCCAGCAGATGCGCGCCGGCAACCCCTGAAATGCGATCTGCGGCGCGCCATGGCGCAGCCAGTTCTGCACGGTTTGGTTGTGCGGAAATAGTTCGAGCATGGCGCGATCGGTGACGGCGATATCGTTCTCATCGCCACTGAGCGCCACCCAGCGGAACGGGCCGGAACCTTCGCAGAACATCGGGCGGATGAACTCCGGTACGAAGCCGGCGTAGTCGAATGCGTTGGTCACGCCGGCATCGACCGCGAGCGCCCGGAGATTGTTGCCGTAGTCGAACACAATGCTGCCTTGGCTTTTCAGTTCGAGCATGGCGCGCACGTGCGCGGAAACGGATTCCTTCACCCGTTGCAGGTATGCCTTCGGATCGGTCGTGCGCAGCTCCGCTGCGGCGCTAAGGGAGAAACCGCGCGGGATGTAACCCACCATCGGATCGTGGGCGCTGGTCTGGTCGGTGACCACGTCGGGCTTCCACCCGCGCTTGACCAGTTCAGGCATCACGTCGGCGATGTTGGCGATCAGGCCGATCGACCGCGCGGTTTTCTCGCGGGCATACTTTTCCATTCGTGCGATCGCGTCGTCGAGATGGTCGGCCACTTCATCGAGGTACTTGGTTTCCAGCCGCCGTTGAACGCGCGTCTCATCCACGTCGACGCACAGAATCGCCGCCCCCGCCAGTTTCGCCGCCAGCGGCTGCGCGCCGCCCATTCCGCCCAGGCCGGCGGTGACGACGGTTCTTCCGCTGAGCGGCAAATCGGTGGCACAGACATTCTTGTTTGTGTTTCCGAAGTATTTCTTCCCGCAGGCGATGAATGTTTCGTAAGTGCCCTGAACAATTCCTTGCGTGCCAATGTAGATCCAACTCCCCGCCGTCATCTGGCCGTACATCATCAGGCCTTTGCGGTCGAGCTCATGAAAATGTTCCCACGTGGCCCACCGCGGCACCAGGTTGCTGTTGGCGATCAGGACGCGCGGCGCATCTTCGTGCGAACGAATCACGCCCACGGGTTTGCCGCTCTGCACCAGCAGCGTCTGATCGGGTTCGAGATTTTTCAGCGATTCAAGAATCGCGTGAAAGCAGTCCCAATTCCGCGCCGCCTTGCCGATGCCGCCATAGACGACCAGATCTTGCGGGCGCTCGGCCACGTCGGGGTCGAGGTTGTTCTGGATCATTCGATACGCGGCCTCGATGACCCAGTTCTTGCAGGTGCGAGTCGATCCGCGCGGGGCGCGAATGGTGGGTGGTAGTGGTGTCGAAGAAGCGTTCATGTGAAGGCCTGCGAAATCCCAGCCGCGAAGCGGCGAAAGACAGTAGCCCGGGGCGCAAGCCCCGGGTTAATGAAACACCGAATCAAAGCCCCGAAGGGGCGAAAGAACGAGAGCTGTTGCGGTCGGAATCGGGGAAAAAAAAGCAATCGTTCTGTCGCACCTTCGGTGCTTTCGCTTCATTGCAAACTCACCTGGGGCTAACGCCCCAGGCTACTTTCTATCGCCGCTTCGCGGCTGATTGCAACGGCGACTCAATCATCTTTCCGTACGCTGGCATCTTACCATCGCGCCGGGCACAATTCCCAAGCCAATGCCAACCAACTCCAACGCGGTTATTCTCGATGGTCAATCGCTCAACGTGGAAGACCTGACGCGCGTGGCCCGCGATCCTGCATTCAAGGTGGCGATTGCCCCTGCGGCGATGGAAAAAGTGCGCGTCGGCCGGCGGCAGATCGAGCAGATCGTCGCTGAGTATCACGCGGCGCTCAATGATTCCAACACGCCCAACATGCACGTATACGGCGTGACAACCGGATTCGGCGAGTTTAAGAACGAACCCGTCCCGCCGGAAGACTTGGTCAAGCTGCAGCAAAATATCCTGATCAGCCACGCCGCCGGCACGGGCGATAATGCCCATGCTGCCGACCCCGCCAACTACTTTCCCGCCGACGTGGTGCGGGCGGCGCTGGTGCTGCGGCTGAACACGCTCATCAAGGGCCACAGCGGCGTGCGCGAAGAACTGGTGAACTGCATCGCCGCGATGATCAACCGTGGAATCGTTCCGCTGGTTCCGACGCGCGGCAGTGTCGGGTCGAGCGGCGACCTGTGTCCACTCGCGCACTTGTTCGTCGTGCTCCTCGGTCATGGAAAGTTTTATGTGGTCAACGACGCGAACGAATGTTTACCCGGATCGCCCGCGACGCGCAATCTGCACGAAGCGAAGGAACTTAAAAACTCGCTTGGATCCGATCCCATTCCGCCAAGCTACAAAGAAGGACTCGGCCTGACCAACGGTGCTACGTTCAGCGCCGCCATGCTCGCACTGAGCGTGTTCGACGCCGAGCAACTCGCCAACACCGCCGATGTGGCGACCGCCATGACGCTCGAAGCCGTCTGCGGCCGCACGCGCGCTTTTGATGAAGCGATCCACGATGTTCGCAACCTGCGCGGCCAGCGCGACAGCGCCGCCAACATTCGCGCGGCGTTGAAGGGGAGTAATCTAGCCGATCGCGCCAAGAGCCTGCAGGACGCGTACAGCATTCGCTGCTCGCCGCAGGTTCACGGGGCCACGCGCGACACGATCGCGTATGCCAAAATGGTCGCGCTGGCCGAGATGAACGCGGCGACGGACAACCCGCTGTTTTTCCCCACGCTGGGTCGTCGGCCGTTTGATATTCAGAGCCGGATGGATCGCGGGGATGATGCAAATGATCTCGGCGACGACCGCGCCTTCTCCGCCGGCAACTTCCACGGCCAACCTGTAGCCTTGGCGGCGGATTTTCTGGCGATCGCCGTTGCGGAATTGTGCAACATTGCCGAGCGGCGTACGCAGCTGTTGCTCGATCGTCACCACAACCGCAATCTTCCTCCCAACCTCATCAGCCGCCGCGGGGTGAACAGCGGGCTGATGCTTACCCAATACACCGCCGCGGGAATGGTGAGTGAGAACAAGGTGCTGGCGCATCCCAGCAGCGTCGATTCCATCCCCACCAGCGGCAACAGTGAAGATCATAACGCCATGGCCACCTTTGCGGCGCGAAAGCTGCGGACGATCATGGGTAACGCGCAGGCCGTGCTGGCGATCAACCTACTGGCGGCGGCGCAGGCGATCGATTGGCGGGTGGGCATGGAGATTTCCCCCAACACCGCCACGACGACGCAGAACGTGATCGGCGCCGTCGCCGACAAGCTCGCCATCGCCGAGGCCGAAGCGGTTCAGTTTGAAGCCGCGACGACAAAACCAAACGCCGTCGAAACCATCGCCAACAACCTCGGCGCCGGCTCGGCGGCGGCGTACCGCGCGATTCGCGCCGTCACCCCCACGCTGCTGAGCGACCGCGTGCTGGCCAACGACCTTGGCGCGGTGCGAACGATTGTCGCCAATGGCAAACTCGCGGCGGCGGCGTCGAGCGAGATTGGTGGATTCAAGCTTCTTCGTCCGCTGCAAACCGTGTAGCGCGCAACACGTCTGAGCGCCGAGTGCGGAGTAAAGCCCTGCACGCCGTGTTGTGAGCTTTAGCGAACACACGGGTTCGAGCGCCGCAGACCGAAGCCCGCGTGTTCGCTAAAGCTCACAGCACGGCGTGTGGGCCGAAAGTACCGCGAATTACGCCTGAAATCGTCGTCACCCGAAATCTTTGACGCTCAGTCCCGTTAGCAACGCGAACAATCGACCAGCCGCGAAGCGGGGCTGGCAGCTAAATTTCCAGCGATCAATATTCGAACAAGTTTTCTGCAATGGCTGTTCGATCCTGCCACACGAATCAGCGCACGTTCCGTCAATCGTGTGGTGGTTTAATCGAATCTTGATCGACTCCAAGCGTTACATGATCGTCAACTCGCGATACTCACCGGCCGTTATCGAATTCGCTGCCTGCCGGATGCGATCGGCATCATCGCGAATTCTCGGCCAGCTTGTTGTAGTCAGGAACAGAATAGCGAGGCGGCGATTCTTCAGATTCTGCTGGTAGCTAAGGCTCTGGTCGGTGGTGATCAGCAGATCAAACGTCGATTCCGCCGCAGCCAACAGTTGGCCATTGCTTAAGGCTGACCACCCGCGTTCGGCCGCGGTTTGCACATCGTGTTCGGACAAGTTTTTTCGGAGCGGTACGGTCGTCCCTTGATCGAAGAGGATGAGCATGAGTTCACGCCTCGACGAGGCTGCGTTCGGCGTGTTCCAGAACAGCCGTCACCTGTGTTCGGGCGACGCCGGGGAACCATTCCAGGAAATCATCAACGGTTGCGCCGGATTCCAGATTTTCAAAAAGCGATCGAACCGGAACCCGCGTACCGACGAATAACCACGCCCCGCTCACTTTTTCTAGTGATCGTTCGACGGCGGTGCATGTGCTCCAATCAATCATCTTTCCAAAATGATAGCACCCGGCAGCCTCCATTGGCAATCCATTCGCGTTGACGGAGGTCAAGGCGGTGCTACTTTGCCTCAAAATCTTCCGCGATCAGTTCCGCGACAATCTTTCCGCTCAGCGCCACCAGCGGCAGCCCGCCGCCGGGGTGGGTGGCGCCGCCGGCGAAATAGAGGCCCTTGATTTTCTTATCGCGGTTCGGTGGGCGCAGGAACGCGGCCTTGCGGCTGTTGCTGCCGATGCCGTAGATGCTGCCGGCGTTGGCGTTGTAGAGGCTCTGCAGGTCGAGCGGCGTCATGCGGCGTTTCACGACGATACGCTGACGCAGGTTGCTCAGGCCGCACTTTTCTTCGAGCGTGCGAAGCACCTGCTGTTCGTAACGCTCGCCTTCGATCTGCCAATTAAGTGTGCCATCAATCGGCGGGGCGGAGCACAGGACGAACAGGTTCTCGCAGCCGTCCGGGGCTTGCGTGGGATCGGTGCGGGTGGAAGCGCAAACGTAGATGCACGGGTCATCCGGCACGGTGCGGGTTTCGAACATGGCGCGCAGGTCGCTGCGGTAATCGGCTGGCATGAACTTGGTGTGGTGGGCAAGCTGCGGATACGTGCCGTCGACGCCGAGCAGCAGCACCATCCCACTGCCGCCGGGCTCGAGGCGGTTGAGCTTGCGATCGGTGTAGTGCGGGCGGTGCTCGGCGGCGATGAGAGTGCGGTAGGTGTAGACGACATCGGAGTTGGCGACGACGGCATCGGCTTCGATTGTGGTGCCGTTGGTTAATCTTACACCTCTTGCGCGGACGATCCGGGGCTGAAGCCCCCGGCTTGGGGCGCGTTCTGTCAGGATTTTTTCTACGGCGCAGCCTGTTCTGATGGTTACACCGAGGTTGGTTGCTAATTGTCGAAGCGACTCGGCGATGCGATACATGCCGCCTTTGGGGTACCAGCCACCAAAGTACGTCTCGGCGTGCGGGATCACCGCCAGCGTCGCGGGGGCTTTGAATGGGCTGGCACCGGAGTAGGTGGCGTACTGGTACATCACTTCGCGCAACTGCTGATTTTTCAGGTGTTTATCGATAATTTTGGCGAAGTTGGAGAACATGCCGATACGGAACGGCGTGGTCAGCATGCTCAGCCCGCGCAGGGGGTTGAAGCGTTCGCCGTCCAACCCGCGTAAGACCTGCTCAGGCGCGTGGAACAGAAACAGTTCCGCCGACAGATCCCAGATTTTTTTCCCCCGTTCCGCCAGCCGCTTCCAGCCGGCGGCATCGGTGGGGGAAAACCGCGTAAGTTCCTTATCTAAAGCATCTTGCGTCGAACGAAGGTCAAACCGCGTACCGTCGGGCCAGCGGAACGACGCGATCGGGTCTAACTTGAGTATGGGCAACCAGTTGCGCACATCTTCCCCGGCGGCGGCAAAGAGGTCGGCAAAGACGAACGGTAGCGTGAGAAGGCTGGGGCCGGTATCGAAAGTGAACGGGCGGTCATCGGGCCGATTGGGGTGTGGGGCTTGCCACAAATTGAGTTTTCCCCCGACGCGCTCGTTCTTTTCGAGTAATTGGACTGCGAAGCCGCGAGCGGCCAGACGAATTGCCGCGGCGAGGCCACCTACTCCGGCGCCGATGACTACGATGCGTTTTGCACTCATCACTTGCAAACAAAAGACGTTACACTACCGCCGCGATCCTGGATGACGATCGCAATGCGCGGCGGGGGAGAAGTTGGCGATAACCCGGCAAAGGGTCGCAGCCCAAGCCGCAGTTGCGTATTATAAGCGGGTAATCCCGCAAGCGGGACCACGGCGCCTGGAATCGCGCGCCCGCACCAGTCAGAACCGGCGCGCAGCGCCGGCGAACCGTGACGGCCCAATGAGTTTGTCAGAATTCGTCAACAGCCCCAAGGGTCGACCGATGGCGTTCGCATTTGCGGCGCTGGCGGTGCTGGTGACGGGGTATTTCGTCTGGACGAGCCTGGGCGGCAGCGATGCGGCGGTTTCATCCACCGATCGAGTCTTCATTTGCAGCGAGACAGGCAAGCAGTTTCGTTATACAATCAAGCTCGGCGATATGACTCCGCTCCGCTCGCCGTATTCCGGCAAAGATACCGGCTACCCGACCGAGGAGTGTTACTGGACGGCCGACGCAAAACCAAAGAAAGAGCCGACTTACGTGCTGTTGAATCAGACGGTCGGCAAACCCGGGCCGACATTCTGCCCGGACTGCAAACGGCTGGTGATTCCATTGAATCCACCGGCATCCGAATCAGGCAAAGCTCCGCCAACCGAGCAGGAGTACAAAGCCGCCGGCGGAAGACCCCGCTGACGGAGAGCGATTTTGGGAGATAGCTATGCATGAAACTCGAAGGACTTGTCGGCCCACCGGCTTTACACTTGTAGAACTTCTGGTGGTCATCGGCATCATCGCGCTGCTTATTTCGATCTTGTTGCCGGCGCTCGGCTCGGCGCGGCGGCAGGCGAACACCGTTAAGTGCGGAGCGACACTTCGCAACATCATGCAGGCCCAACAGGTGTACGCCAGCCAGAACAATGGGTGGATGGCGGGGAGTGCGAACACCAGTGGGATTGCGTTCATGAGTTTGGGAAGTTTTGCCACGCCGCCGGGGCCGTATAACGAGACGAATGCGCCGAGCTATACGCACATCAATGATTGGCACGCGCCGCTGGCGCGAATTATGAAGATCGGTTTCAATGACGGTCCGACGGCCGTAAACCGCAAAGAACGGTTTCGGCAGTTGGTTTCGCACCCGGCATTTGGCTGCCCGGAAAACACGGATACGCTCATGACGTTTTTCGGTGGCACCAATTGGGGTGCCGTGCCATATCCGGCGATCAACATGGCTTTCATTTTCACACTGACACCCAACGCCGGGCCGGTGCCGGCCAACGTTTCAACCACGAGCCATACTAACCGCACTGGCGGTAACATGACCTCCGGCGGACCCGCGTATGATCCGCCCGTGGGTTACGGGCCGAAAATCTCAAAAATTAGGAATCCGTCGAGCAAAATTGCCTTCGCCGATGGATCGCGTTCGACGCGCGGAGAACCACCGACCTACGATAATGCCATTTCCGGTGCCGGCGGTGGGATGTATGCCGATCAGGGCGCCTGGTCAAGCTTCACCCGGGCGTGGTATCGCGGCCAAGCGCCGGGTAATGGCGCGACCGGCCAGGACGCGCGCATTTTTGCCTACCGTCATGGTTTGCGCAAGCCGGGTTCGAGAGCCGATTCGATGAAGATGCAGGCCGTGTTCTGGGATGGGCACGTCGAATTGCTGGGTGACCTGCAATCGGCCGATCCGAAACTGTGGATGCCATCAGGCACGCAGGTGCAGGCGGCGCGCAGCGCGACGGCGGGAATTTGTCCCGACGCTTACGACCGATATTGGGGTGGCCGGACCGGCACCGTCACAATCAATTGAGTAATCGCTGCATCTCCACGCTGATTTGCCGTGCAGTCAGTTTGCTGGGCTGTTTGGTAGTGGCGGTATCGTGCGATCGCGATTCCGGCGACGTTCCCGCTGCCGTTCCGGATCAAGCCGGGCCGACGGCATCGGTGCCTGCGCGAGCCACCATCGAAACCCTCGCCCCGCTCTGGCCGAATCAGCCGACTCAACTCGCCGTCGGGCGCGGCGACAGCAGCGGGATCATTTTCTTCAATCAATCGACCAAAGAAGGCCGCGACGTCGTGATGCAATACGGCGCGCGGAATCTGCCCGAGACGACCGCCCTCAATGCCGCCAACATCGCCGCCGCCCTGGGCGAGCGCGACGGGCGCGGCAACATCACCGCTCTGTGCGCGGGGGGCGACGGCAAGGTGTACTTTCTCTTTCGCGGAACCGGCGGGAAGCAATCGAAGTTTGCGCTGGGGCAATACGACGCCCGCACCGCCGAGGTGCGCGTGCTGGCCGATACGACGTCGCTCCTGCGCGATAGCAAACTCGGCGCGTCGATCGAGCTGGCCACGCCGACGCTGGTGGGGACAGACTCTTTTGTGTGGCTGCTGCTGGCGACGCTCGACCAGACGGTTCTGCTGCGCTTCGAGCCGGGCAAAATGCCCGCCCGGGGATTGATCCAACTCGTGCGCCCCTTCGACCGCGCCGCCGCCGGCGATGAAGTGCTGCAGCTAGGCCGGGCCGAGTGTCGGCTGTCGGCCGGGCCCGGCGACACGCTGCTGCTCACCGATTCTCACGCGGCGGGATTGTTTCAGATCGAACCGAACGGCCGCGCGACGCTGATCAACACACTGGTGGCGCTGCCGAACAAGCTTTCGACCGCCGTCGCGCTGTCGGCCGAGCGTGCGGTGATCGTCGCGGGGGAAGCCGAAGAAATCCGCCCGACGGTCGACTCACGCGTGGAGGCCGCGAAGGTGACGACCAACTATCCCGCGGTGCTGATCTTCGAGCGAAGCGGGAAGATCATCCCCATCGCCAAAGAGCGGCTGAGTGGTCGTCCGGGTTTGGCGGTTTACGCGCTGCGCATCACCGCCACCGCGCGCGAAAACGACAGCGCGTTCATCGCCTACGACGCCGGCAGCGGGGAATTACTGCGTGTGCGGCTGGCGGAATAGCGTTGATCTTACACATGCGGATGTGTAAGCTTTATAGCATGCCGACGAATTTGAACATTGATGACAAACTGCTGAATCGCGTCAAGCGCCTTGGCAGGCACAAGACCAAGCGTGAGACCGTCGAGGCCGCCCTTCATGCGTACATTCGACGCATGGAGTCAAAGCGGCTCATTGAATTATTTGGAACCATGGAAGAATTCGACAATTTTAATGCGCGAGCCGCGAGAGGGAAGAGTGAAAGTACTCATCGACACAACAGTGTGGTCGCTGGTCCTGCGACGGCGAAATCCCGACGCCCGGTTAGTGCAACTCGTCGCGCAGCTTGAGCAGCGCGACGCCGCGTATATGATCGGCCCGGTCCGCCAGGAACTGTTAACTCACCTTGAACCGCCGGAGCGATTTCGATTGCTGCGCGATTCCATACGCTCGATTCGCGACCTGTCTTTGTCGAGCGACGATTTTGAGCAAGCCGCGGCCTTGTCGACAGCCTGTCGTTCGCGCGGGATCATTGCCTCACCCACCGATTTTTTAATCGTTGCCGTCGCGCGCCGCGAAAGTGCCGCCGTGCTTTCTCTGGACCGGGATTTTGACTACATTCGGAGGGTCATCGCATTCCGTCGCATGGACACATAGCACTGCAGACCCGCGAGTCCAATGCCGCAACAATGCCCCACGACACCTACGAATCCCCATTAGCCTCCCGCAACGCCTCAGCGGAAATGCTGCGCCTGTTCTCGGCGCGGCACAAGTTCACGCTGTGGCGACGGGTGTGGTTGGAACTGGCGATCTGCCAGAAGAAACTGGGAATCACGCGCATCACCGATGACGCAATTGCGCAAATGCGCGCCAACATTGAAGCGATTGATTTTGATCGCGCCGCCGACTGGGAGAAGCGGCTTCGTCATGATGTGATGGCTCACGTCCACACTTTCGAAGAAGCCGCGCCCGCGGCCAGGGGAATTGTTCACCTGGGGGCGACCAGTCAAACCGTGGTCGACAACGCCGACCTAGTCATCATGCGCGATGCGATGAAGCTGCTGTGCATCCGCCTGGCCAACACCATCGATGCGCTGGGCGCGTTCGCCGAGCAGTACAAGAATCTTCCCACGCTGGGTTACACGCACTTTCAACCGGCGCAGCTCACGACCGTTGGCAAGCGCGCCACGCTTTGGGCGCAGGATTTCGCGCTTGATTTGGAAGAGCTGGAATACCGAATCAACACGCTGCGCTTCCGCGGGCTAAAGGGAACCACCGGCACGCAGGCGTCGTACCTTTCGATGTTCGACGGCGATCATGCGAAGGTTGATCAGTTGGATGAGTTGTTTACCAAGGCATTCGGGTTCGAAAAGTCGTTCATCGTCACCGGGCAAACTCACCCGCGGAAAATTGAAGCGGCGATCGTCAATTCCCTCGCGGGCGCTGCCGCCAGTGTTCATCGATTTTGTAACGATATTCGCCTGCTCGCGGGCTTGAAGCAGATGGAAGAGCCGTTCGAAGCTGAGCAGGTCGGCTCGAGTGCCATGGCCTACAAGCGCAACCCGATGCGGTGCGAGCGGGCGACCGGCCTATCACGCTTTGTAATAAGCCTGGCCAGTTCCCCGCTGATGACCGCCGCCGAGCAGTGGTTTGAGCGCACGCTGGATGATTCCTCGAATAGACGATTGAGTATTCCTGAAGCGTTTCTGGCGCTCGATGGCGCGCTGCTGATCGTGATCAACGTGGCCCGCGGGCTGGTGGTTTATCCGAAGGTGATCGAAAGCGCCATCGCCGCCGAGCTGCCGTTCATGGCCACCGAAGAAATTCTGATGGCCGCCGTGCAGGCCGGCGGCGACCGGCAAGACCTCCACGAACGCATCCGCCAACACAGCCTCGCCGCCGCCGAGCAGGTGAAGCAGCATGGCAAGGCGAATGATCTGATCGAAAGATTGCAAGGTGATCCGGCGTTTAAGTTAGTCAAGCTCGATGAAGTGCTGGACGCGCGCAGATTCATCGGCCGCGCGCCGCAGCAGGTCGATCGGTTCGTCGCGGAGGTTGTCGAACCAATCCGTGCCCGATATCAAACGAACCTCGGCGCGGCGGCGGAGTTGAAAGTGTAACTCGTTAAGTAGTTCACGAAGACAAGCACGAATTGTCACCCCGAAAGCGTAATCGCGAGGGGCCTACCGATCGTTGGGTGTAACTTGCCGAATCGGTTTGCAAACGATCGCACTCCGACGGATAGGTCCCTCGGGTACCCTTCGGGATGACAATCAATCGCGCCCCTGTCCAGACCCCATTCTTGTCCCAATCCGCAAGTATAGTTTCGCGGCCTAAAATCACTCGATCTGAGCCGGGAACTTCCCGGCTTCCTGTGTTGTGGTTACCGTCGCCTCGTCCACGCGGAGGATAC
>Ga0163148_10000509_pt1 | contig 52524 bp, 50 predicted proteins | sample OliLakLV19MP7P2_FD_148606 | JGI IMG/M metagenome (GOLD analysis project Ga0163148, IMG submission 148606) | Freshwater microbial mat bacterial communities from Lake Vanda, McMurdo Dry Valleys, Antarctica- Oligotrophic Lake LV.19.MP7.P2 | ecosystem: Environmental > Aquatic > Freshwater > Lake >... | reverse complement strand
GAATAACATCAGCCAAATCTATAAAGCAAGAGGCGACTACGATACCGCCTTGCGCTATTTGGAACAAAGTCTGGGCATTCGGCAGGAAATCGGCGACCGTCAAGGCGAGGGCACGACGTTGAATAACATCAGCCAAATCTATGCTGCCAAAGGCGACTACGATACCGCCTTGCGCTATTTGGAACAAAGTCTGGGCATCAGGCAGGAAATCGGCGACCGTCAAGGCGAGGGCGCGACTTTGAATAACATCAGCCAAATCTATGATGCCAAAGGCGACTACGATGCCGCCTTGCGCTATTTGGAACAAAGTCTGGGCATCATGCAGCAAATCGGCGACCGTCAAGGCGAGGGCGTGACTTTGAATAACATCAGCCAAATCTATGATGCCAAAGGCGACTACGATGCCGCCTTGCGCTATTTGGAACAAAGTCTGGGCATCAGGCAGGAAATCGGCGATATTGCTGGTTTGGCAGCCACCTTGAATAATATGGGTGCGATTTATCTAAACCAACAAAATGATATTGAAAGTGCGGTCAAGGCATTTTTGCAATCGTATCAGATTTTTCAACAGATTGGTTCGCCGAATAGTAAAGTTCCCGAAAGTCATCTTAAAGATATCATAGAGCGCATCGGAGCGGTAAAGTATCAGGAAATTATCTCCAACATTAAACAATAAACTCAAGTTATCATCATGCCACTCATCACAAAAGCAACCGAGTACATCCTCAGCGTCCTCACCGAAGACGAGACGGTGAAGCACTTCCCCAAAGAATTTGTGGCGGAGTCGGCAAAATGGGTGCGCTCGTGGTTCCTGAAAGACGACCCCAGAACGGAACCCAAACTTCAAGACCCTGACCGCAGCCCGGAGAGCAAAAAAGCGGTAATAGAGATCAAATTGGAGGATATGCTCGAAAATCCGCATTTCAAGGCGGCCTTGGAGCAGCAGTTGGCGGCTTTTGAGCAGCAAAAGACGCGCCTTAAAAATGTGGTGGACAAAGTGGATATTGACGTAAAAGGCAATGTCCACATCGGCGACAAAGGCAGTTCTTCGGGCGATAATTACGATGAAAAAAACGTCGTAAAAGGTAGTACGATAAAAGCAGGAGGGGATTTTCGCGTGGGCGATGATATGAATTGAAGTGATATACTACTTCTGTAAAAAACAGACCAGCGAACAATCGCTTCCCGAAAATGCTGCCTAAACGTCGCATATTCGGGAAGCGTAACGTTCGCTGAAAAAAAAATAAATGTAACTATTCAGGGTATGCAGCTCGCTGCATACCCTGAATAGTTACTCTTCCAACACCTTCATTTTAACCCCAGACGACCACATTACGACAACCCAAAAACATTGCCGTCCGCATCAATATCCATCCCTTCCGAAGCGGGAACGGGCGGCAGGCCGGGCATGCGCATGATTTCGCCCACAATCGGAATGACAAATCCGGCGCCGGCGGCAAACTCAAATTCCCTCACGGTGATGTTGAAATTGCGGGGCCGCCCGACTTTGTTTTCGTTGTCGGAAAAAGACTTCTGTGTTTTGGCAATGCAAACCGGCAGTTTATCAAAACCTAAGGTCTGGATGGTTTTTAGCTGGTTTTTCGCTTTCGCGCTGTAATCAACCCCATCGGCACCGTAAATTTCTTTGGCAATCGTCAGGATTTTTTCTTCAACCGGCAAATTCCAGTCGTACAGTTGATGGTAGGCGTTGGTTCCGCCGGCGATCATGTCCACCACCGCTTGGGCGAGCGCAGCCGTCCCGGTTCCGCCATTGGCAAAGCCATCTGAAACTACGGCCTTCACCTCCATAGCAGCGCAGCGTTCCTGTACGTGTTGGATTTCTTCCGGCGAATCCGTGGGAAAAAGGTTGATGGCCACCACGGGTATCAGTCCGAATTTTTTGCAGTTTTCGATGTGCTTTTCCAAATTTTCAAATCCCTTGCTGACTAAATTAAGGTCGGGTGTATTGTACGCTTCTTTTTTGGCACCGCCATGGTGGCGCAGCGCGCGAATGGTGGCGACCAGCACCATGGCTTTGGGTTTCAGGTCGCCGTAAGGGCATTTGATGTCTAAAAATTTTTCTGCGCCAAGGTCAGCCCCGAATCCGGCTTCCGTCACGACATAATCGGCAAGGGAAAGCCCGGTTTTGGTGGCAATGATGGAATTGGTGCCCTGAGCAATGTTTGCAAACGGGCCGCCGTGCAGGATGGCGGGGTTTCCTTCCAATGTCTGCACAAGGTTGGGCAGGATGGCGTCTTTCAGCAGCAGGGTCATTGCGCCCTGTGCCTTCAGGTCGCGGGCAAAAATCGGTTTTTTGTCAAAAGTGAAGCCAATGAAAATATTCCCCAGCCGGGTTTTCAAATCGGCAAAATCCTTCGACAGGCAAAGAATAGCCATAACCTCAGAGGCCGGGGTGATGTTGAACCCGTCTTCCCTTGGAATGCCGTTTGCACTGCCGCCAAGGCCAATGATGATGTGCCGCAGCGCGCGGTCGTTCATGTCCATCACCCGTTTCCAGACCACGGTACGCGGGTCAATATTCAGGTTATTGGTTTTGTTTTGAATGTTGTTGTCAATGAGCGCAGCCAGCAGGTTATTGGCCTTTTCAATGGCTGCAAAATCGCCCGTAAAGTGCAGGTTGATGTCCACCATCGGAATGACCTGCGAATAACCGCCGCCCGCAGCGCCGCCTTTCATGCCGAATACCGGCCCCAGTGAGGGTTCGCGCAGTACCACAATTGCGCGTTTTCCGATTTTGTTCAAGCCGTCGGCCAAGCCAATAGAAACGGTGGTCTTCCCTTCGCCCGCGGGCGTTGGACTGACAGCCGAAACCAAAATCAGGTTACTTTGAGCGATTTTTTGCTCGTCAATGAGGTGGTGTGGGAGCTTGGCCTTGTATTTTCCATAAAGCTCAAGCTCCTCCGGAGGAATGGACAATTTGGCCGCAATGTCCTGTATCGGGCGGATTGCGGCCCGTTGCGCGATTTCTAAATCGGTGAGTTGCATGGTTTTGGTTGGTTAGAACTTATTCACTTATTTTCCGCCAAAGTATGGCATTTTTTGTTTAATTTTATCGCAAAATCACAACTATGGAAGCGGCGCAGACTGAAAAGACATCTACGGTTGCTGACTATCTCCGCATAGAGCGCAAAACAGGCAGGAAATACGCTTTTTATAATGGTAAAATTGAACATAGTCTGGTGGTACGATCCTTCATAATCGCGTGTCAAGAAATATTTTTGGATTGCTTTTCAACATCTTGCTTGCGAAGCCGAATTATGAAATCTTCGGCAGCGACCAAAAAATTTACCTGCCCAAATTCAATTTCTACCTTTACCCCGATGCCGTTGTCATAGCCGGGGAGCCTTTGGTCACTGACCAGGAAGCCGACGCTATCATCAACCCACTGCTTATCGTGGAAACGCTTTCCAAAAGTTCGGAACGCTATGACCGGGGGCAAAAATTCGTGGAATACCAGAGCCTGCCCTCTTTTAAAGAATACGTTTTATTGCGCCAGGATGCGCCGGAAGCCTACCTTCAGTTTCGCGAAGAACCCAACCTGTGGCGCACTTCCGAAGCAATCGGCTTAGAAAGCGAGGTTTATTTCCGCAGCATAGAAGCTCGTATTCCTGTGGCTGACATTTATTATAAAGTGCAGTTCTGATGAAAATTTGCAAAAGGCAAATTGACAAGGGGCAAATCTGCAAATTGGCAGGGTGTCCGGATGTTTATGGATTTTCGTAATTGCTTGTTTGCCTCTTGCTTGTTTGCCCCTTCAACCTCTCTCCCTCTTCCGGTAGAAGAAAAGCCCAACGGCAATTGAAGCTCGTCGGATACCTCCTGTTGTGTCAACTCCTGAAAATAGATAAGGTTTTCCCGTCGCAGCAAGTCTAATAACTCAGCCAGGCCAAACTAACCTCCTCCGGCGCTTTGATGCGTTCGGCGATGCGCTTGTAGCGGTCGGCTAACTGGCATAGATAATCCTGTGCCCTGGAGGAGGTATCTTTCAGACCCGTGAGCGCCTCCACTTTCCAGGAATCTACCAGGTGCTGGATGATGTTGGCGTAATCCCAGGTGGTATAGATGCCGATTTTCTGTGTGATGGCTGAAAAGCGCGCGAACAGGCCATCGGGCGACGTATTCGTATCCATTAGGATGGCCGGCATGGCAATTTGCTTGCGCATCATTTTTTCAAAAGCGGCAATGGCACCGTCCGGGTCAATTTCAAAAATTTTGGACATAAACGACTTGTACGCCTTTTCGTGGCGGGCTTCGTCGCCTGCGATGGTTTTGCAAATTTTGGAAAGCACCGGGTCGCCGGCCTTGTCGGCCAATTTACCCGTGTTGACGTGCGAGACTTTGGTAGCCCGCTCCTGGAACGAGGTGTAGATCATGGCCTGATAAGGATCGCGGCCCGATTTAGGGTCAAATCCGCTGCCAATCAGTTTATGGATGGTAATTTCCACCTGTTTCATATCGGCGCGGCCAGACAGGTAGAGGTATTTATTGAGCAAGTCGCCGTGGCGGTTTTCTTCTGCTGTCCAAGCCCGCGACCATTTGCCCCAGCCGCGTTCGGTGACCATACTGCCTTCTTCGTTGATGCCTTTCACCATATTGAAAAAGGTTTGGTAGGTCGGCAGCGCTTCTTCCGTGATCATGTTGCCAATTAAGGAAGTGATCACCTCGCTGGGGATGCCCGCAGCCCGCTCACGGAGGAGTCGAACCTGATCGAAAGCATCTACCTGCGTCATATCCGGCAAAAAATCGCTGGGTTGCCAGCAGGTATTGGGGTCTACTAAAATATTCTTGACGGCATCGCCAACGAAGCCCTCCAATTGTTCGATGACCTCCATGTTTTTCAACAATTCGCGGTCTTCGGCTGATTCTGATTGATAGAACATTCCGAGTGATAATTTTTTTCTGATGGATTGTCGGCGTGTGATAACGGGATTTTATCCACACGCCTAAGTCGCTTTTCCGTTTAGATTAGACTGCAAGGTAGTCTTTTTTCTCCAAACCATCGCCAAAACCGGCGGGTTCTTTACGAGCCGGTGCTTTCGTCACCGATCCATCAGGAATGCAAAAAGGTGGCGCGAAAATCATGAAATAGGGCTTAGCGGTTTATATTTGCCAAAATGCCGCCGGCAAGGAAGCTTTTCGTAAGTTGTACACGCAAATCTGAAACGTTTTTTTATTTCAAAAATACATTGTTATTTTTTTATCAACTCCCAGTAAATAGCAAAACATGAGTATGAGCAACGAGCCGTCATTACCGTCGCAGGGCGACACCGCAGCGTTCTTTGAAAACAAAGTCATCGGACATCCTGCCGCATTGTTTGTGCTGTTCTTTACCGAAATGTGGGAACGTTTTTCTTTCTATGGCATGCGCGCCCTGCTGGTGATGTTTTTGACTTCGTCGCTGTTCGACGGCGGATGGGCCTGGAACCGGGAACAGGCCTTGGCCTTGTTCGGCTCTTACGTGGGGCTGGTTTATTTGTCTACCATGATGGGCGGCTATTTTGCCGACAAAAAAATCGGATACCGCTGGGCCGTGGTGATTGGCGCTTCGCTCATGACGCTGGGACACGGCCTCATGGCACTGGAGACCGGGACTTCTATTTACATGGGCTTGGTGGCTTTGGTGTTTGGCAATGGGTTCTTCAAGCCCAATATGGTCTCCATCATCTCGGAAATGTATAAAAGCCACCCGGAAAAGAAAGATGGCGCTTATACCATCTTTTACATGGGCGTTAATTCGGGTGCGTTTTTCGGCATCCTGCTGTGCGGCTACTTAGGCGAAAAGGTGGGTTGGAGCTGGGGGTTTGGCCTCGCCGGCATCTTCATGTTTTTCGGGCTGGTGCAATTCTGGCTGGCGCAAAATATTTTTGGAAATATCGGACTAAAGCCCGTAAAAAAAGACGCCGCTGCCTTGGCATCCGACCAGCGGACGCTGGATGCGAACGATGACAAGCTGAACCCGTTCAGCGCAGGGCAATTGGTGCTGATTGCGGTCATGATCATTCTGGGGCTGTTGTGGATCATATTCGAGCCCGCAAAGATCATTTCAAAAGGAAGTATTGACATTTTTAACTTCAATGTATGGGGGTTATCAGGCAATAATTTCACGATCCTGCTGGCCCTGGCCCTGTTCATTGGATTGCTGGTGTACAGGCTGTCGAAATACGCTGTTGTGACGCGCGACCGGATGATTGCGGTTACGTTCTTTGCGTTTTTGGTCATTTTTTTCTGGGCCATTTTCGAGCAGTCGCCCGGCACGCTGACCATCTTCGCCAGGGACTACACCAACCGGATGCTGGAGGGCAATGCCGGCATCATTTTCAAAGTGGCCAACGGGCTGATAACCGTCGTTCCGCTGGGCATCATTACCTGGGTACTCTTCAAACTGTTTCAACAAACTTTCAAAAAATACACCGTTGCCAACATCACCCTGGGTGCCAGCTTTGTCATTGTCTGGGGCATTGCCATCTGGATGCTGCAAAATCAGTTTGCCGAAACAACCCTGGAAGTTCCGGCCTCCTGGTTCTCCACCCTGAACTCGCTGTTCATCATCAGTCTGGCACCGTTGTTCTCCAAATGGTGGGAAAGCAAATATAACCCGCCGGCAAATATGAAATATGCCATCGGGATGGTCTTCCTGGCGTTGGGCATGGCCTGTGTGGCATTTGGCGCCAGTTCAATTGAACCGGGTGCCAAAACGGCGTCGGTGAGCATGATCTGGTTGATCTTAGTGTACCTGTTTCACACCATGGGCGAACTGTGCATTTCCCCGGTGGGCTTGTCGTATGTGAGCAAATTAGTGCCTGCCCGCATGATCGCGATTATGTACGGCATTTGGTACTTAGCCGTGGCGATTGGCATGAAAGGCGCTGCGAAGCTTGGAGAAAACGTGGATAAAATAGCCGACGAAAAAGGCATCAGCTACTTCTTCTGGATACTGACCGTTATATCCCTCGCAATTGCCGTTTTAGCGGTGGTTTTTGCGCCTTTTATCAGGAAGAAGATGCATGGAGTGCGGTAGGGGAATGGTTCCTAAAAAGAAACCATATTTAAAGCCCTTAACAAAACCCTATTGCCGGTGAGTATAAAGACGAAAGTTAAAGCAAATCCAAAATTATGGCTTTCATAGATTATTACAAGGTATTGGGCGTTGATAAAACGGCACCGGAACAGGTGATAAAAAAAGCATTTCGGAAATTGGCCAGGAAATACCATCCGGATCTCAATCCAAACGATAAAGGGGCAGAAGCCACCTTCAAAGAAATCAACGAAGCCAATGAGGTGCTGAGCAACCCTGAAAGTCGAAAAAAATATGACAAATACGGAAAAGATTGGGAACACGCGGAAGCATTTGAGCGAGCCCAACAACAAAATCGGTCTGGGCGCCAGGAAAGCTCCCGCAGCTCCTTTGAAGGCGATTATTCTGAATTTTTTGAATCCATGTTTGGAGCTGGTTCAGGAAGAGGGGGCGGGCAGCGGATAAAATTCAGGGGACAAGACTACCACGCCGAGCTGCACCTCGACTTACAAGAGGTCTATACCACCCAGAAACGAACCTTAACGGTGAATGGGAAAGAGATTCGGCTGACTATCCCCGCGGGCGTAAAAAACGAGCAGGTCATCAAAATCAAAGGACACGGCGGGGAAGGCGTCAATGGCGGGCCCAATGGCGATTTGCATATCCGGTTTGTCATTGAAAACAATACAAAATTCAAGTTAGACGACGATAACCTGCACGCAACGGTTGATTTGGACTTGTACACGGCGCTCTTAGGCGGAGAAATTATGGTGGATACTTTTGACGGGAAGGCGAAACTAAAAATAAACCCGGAAACTCAAAATGGTACGAAAGTGAAGCTCAAAGGAAAAGGGTTTCCGGTCTATAAAAAAGAAGGGAGCTTTGGCGATTTATACCTCACCTACCAGATCGCACTTCCGAAAAATCTGACCGAACAGGAAAAAGCATTATTTGCGGAATTGGCTAAATTAAGGACGTCATGAATACGGAAAACCTTATCCCTTTATCCCAGCTTTGTCTGCACTACCAGGTTGAACTATCCTTTTTCAGCAGCCTGAATGAAATTGGATTGATTGAAATCGAAATCATAGAACAATCTCAATACCTCCACCAGGATAAAATTAATGACGTTGAAAAAATGATCAGATTGTATCATGAATTGAACGTCAATCCGGAAGGCATTGATGTAGTGTTTAATTTGTTGCAAAAGGTGGAGGCGTTGCAACTTGAATTAATTTCGGTTACGAACCGGTTGCAGGTTTATAAAATGCGTTGATCATCGGAATCTTTCTTACGACACGCTCCTAAACCCCGGCGAATGACTACCTTTGCAAAATATTCTAAAAAAGCAATCCTTATATATGAATAATAAAACAAAGGTGTCTGTCCTGATGGCCGTATACAATACAGATTTCGCCTTAGTCAAAAGAGCGATTGATTCCGTTCTGAATCAAACTTTTCAAAATTTTGAACTCCTCGTCATTGACGACGGCAGCGACAACGACCCCCAAAACCAACTCCTCGATTACGTGAAAAAATACGAGGATAAAATACTTTACCTCCGGCATAAAAACTGCGGCCAATCCCAATCAATTAACCGGGGTATTTTAAACAGCAAAAGTGAATATATTACCATTTTGGACGCCGACGATGAATATGAGCCGAACCACCTCTGGTCTTGTTTGCAGGAAATGGAGTACGCCGACCTGATTGCCTCTACCACAAAAACCATCGTAGATAAAGAAGAAGATTATTACGTGCCGGATAAGCACGATACGAACCAGGTTATCCATGTGGATGAGTGCATTTTATTTGCGACACTGTTCGGGAAAAGAAAGGTTTTTTCCAATTTAAAATTCCAGGATTTCTATGCCGCTGATGCCGATTTTTATGAACGCGCCGGCCAGCAATACAACGTCCGAAAAGTGGATTTAAGAACCTATGTTTATTACCGGAATATCCCGGGTAGCGTCAGTGCAACCCTGAAAAGAGAAAACGCTTTACCCCCATCGCTATGCCATTCTTAATGGACAAACAACTCATTTTGGCCTGCCATTTTACAGGCATTTATGATGTAAACCGAAATACGACATTAAAAGATGATGATTATTCGATCGTTCAGGCGTGGGCCGAATCCATTGCTGCGCAGCAATTAAAAGGCATCATTTTTCACAATAATTTTACAACTGCAACCTGTTCAAAATATCAAAACGAATACCTTGATTTCATAAAAATTGAGCACAATACCCGGTATAATCCCAATGTTTACCGCTATTTAATTTACCGCGATTTTTTACGCGCCCATTCAGCAGCACTTGAAAGCGTTTTTGTGACCGACGTTTCAGATGTTGTCACCCTTAGCAATCCTTTTATTCATCCTTTTTTTACCGAAAACCCAGCCGCCATTTTTTGTGGCGACGAGCCCAAGCCCCTTCACAATGAATGGATGGAAGCGCATTCCGTCCATTTGCGCACCAAAATTGCCGGGTATGCCGCGTATGAAGCTGCCTTCAAAGATTCGCCGTTGCTCAATTGTGGGATCATCGGGGGGAATATCCGGGTGATACAGGCGTTCCTTGAAAAACTCGCCGGGATTCACGAGCAATTCAACCACGACAACCAAACCGCTTACACCGGCGACATGGGGGCTTTTAATTATTTAATGCATACGCAATTCAATGACCTAGTGTTGCATGGTTCGCCGGTTAATACTATATTTAAGGGCTATGAGCTTGACAGAACCGACTGTTGGTTTAGGCATAAATGAAGTAGAATGCTTAAACAACCATGAAAAAAACAATAATCATACTCGGACTTTCTGCACTGACTTTTTCATTGGGTTATGGGTTTTGTCAATGGAATTTCAGCCCTTTCCGACAAATAGAAACTTGGAATAAGCGGATGCAGGAACAGGAATTGAATATCCCTGTGCAGGCATTTGAGCATGAGTTTCAAGATGGAGACCTTATTTTTCAAACGTCGCTTTCCGCTCAAAGTGAAGCCATTCAATTGGCGACCCAATCAACCTATTCTCATTGCGGGCTCATTTACAAATACGGTCAGGGCTATCTAGTTTTTGAAGCGGTACAACCCGTCAAACGAACCCCACTTGGCCTATGGATTGCCCGGGGACAAGAAGGAAAATATGTAGTCAAGCGGCTTAAAAATGCTGCCCAGGTTTTAGCGCCTGCGGCACTTGCAAAAATGAAAGAAATTGGCGATCAGTTTAATGGCAAAAACTACGACCTGGCTTTTGAGTGGTCGGACGACAACATTTATTGCTCGGAACTCATTTGGAAAATATACCAACGTGCAACGGGCATTGAAATTGGTCAATTGGAGCAACTGCGCGATTTTGACCTGACTAGCAAGCGCGTTAAAGCAAAATTAAAAGCTCGCTATGGAGATAATATCCCGTTGGACGAAATCGTAATTTCACCGGCTGCAATTTTTGACAGCGACTTGTTGGTTACGGTAAAAGCCAATTGATTAATTCTTAAACACTTAACCAAAAATGGCAAAATCGAATTACGTCCCAGACTCCGTTGCGGTAAGCGCACACATTCAAAAGCTCGATCCACCTTTAAGAACCATGTTGGAAGCGATCCACAGCTTATTCTGAGCGCCGACTCGGAACTCGGGGAACACATCAAATGGAATTCCCCGAGTTTCTTTTGTGCTGGCGAAATGTAGGCATTTGATCCCAAAACCTGCAAACGGGATTTGGTCGTTGTCAACCTCCACAAAGGCTTCCCCCTGCTGATTTTTCCAACCGGCGCAACCATAAAAGACACGACCGGCTTGCTGGAAGGCAAGTACGGTGAAAACCTTGCCTGAATATTTGTCGTCAAAAATCACCATTAAATAATGAACATCAAAGCCAGTATTTACGACTTTTTTGCCTATACGATTCCAGGCGGACTATTGCTGCTGCTCGCCTTGCACGGCCTGAAAACATTCGGGGCAACCGATTATTTTTCAACGGCCCTCAATGGCGGGTTTTCAGCCCTTCTGTTTGGCGGCCTGGCAGCCTATCTCATCGGCTTTGTGTTTGACCCCATTATGGGTTATGCTGCCAAATTGTATCCGCCGCCCCAGGAACCTTACCTCGCTGCTTTTGAACAGCTAAAAAAACGAAATCCCGAACTGGACACCCGGCACATCAATCCGTCAGACTGGGCGATCTGGTTTGCCACCATCCGTCGGGAAAGCTTAGAAACTGCTTTTGAAATTGACCGGTTTTTTGCCTACTCCAAAATGATGCAGGGCATTTGCATTGCGGCGGTGCTGGCTTTTTTGCAGCTATTGCTTTACCTTGGTTTTGGAAAAATATCGGCCGGATACCTCTTGCTTGTTCCCGTATTGGCTATTTTCGCCTGGTCTTCCATCTGGCAATCGCATAAATTCAAACGGTGGTTTTTTATTTTGATTTACGAGGCGGTGATTTCGAGGAGTCCGCCGTTTACGAAGTTGGATAAGTCCTAAAAACAGATTTCCAAATGAACAAACCAATAACTGTTGACGAAGCCATAAAAAAAGGGCAAAGGATGCTGAATTATCCTGTTCAGTGTATTTTGCTTTTGATGCTGGGAATTGGTTTTTATGCCGGAACTCAAAAACTGGGGAGCCCCCGGATACTTTTGCTTGGTTTTGTACTTGCCATCGTGCTTCCGTGGCTGTATTGGAGTATTATGGTAACTAAGTGGCGTCTTTGGGCCTTTGATGTGGTCAGGAATGTCCATGAACTCCAAAAAAGAGCTGTGCAGGAACGACTTATCTGGAGCCAGGGCAGTTTTTTTGAAATGACAGAAATCAGAACAGCTTCCGACAAATCAAAATGGGAATCCCTGTCAAAAAGGTTCCGAAACCCCGATGAATTTATGGACGACCCGATCATTGCGGAGAAAACCCTCATTTATTATTCAGCCCAAAAATCTATACTCGACTTGATCATCATGTTGTTGTGTTTCGGAGGTGGGATGTATCTTTTCCTGATCCGGAAGGATTCCTTTTTGGGAATTATCCTTGGAGTATTCGGAACAGCATGCGCTTATTCGGATTTCAAAAAAGTAATCAATAAAAAGCCGCAAATTATCCTCGATGATCAGGGAATGCAAACGGCTAAAACCAATTTTTTTTGATAGAACCGTTGCCGCCAACGATGAATGGTCTGGATTTTTATGAATACCTCACACCGCTTTGTGCAACAATCAAAGATGGCCATACCCTGTTTTTTCCTGCCGAAACGGTAGCTGCCTATCACAATCAAAACTCCCGGTTTTTCCCATTTAAAATACATTGGGATGGCATTAAAATGTTTGTTGTGTTGAATTACGCCGAAAATGATGAAATTGAAAACGGAGCAGAAATTGTAGCCATCAATGAGACCACGTCATTTGAAATTGTAGAATACTGCCTGGCCAGGATGATGAGGGATGGAGAAAGCCCGGCTTACCCGATTTGGGTGCTTAACAACTGGTTCAATGAGTATTACAGTTATTTCTATGGGCATCCAGCTGAATTCGCGATCCATTACCGCTTGGGAAAAGACCCGATACAGGCTAAAACCATACAGGCCCTTTCAAAAAAGAGCATCTTTGAAAACCGGGCAAAACGCTATCCCCATCGGACATTCAGCCGCACGGAGGATCAAAAAGAAGGCAATGGCCTGGTTTTGAAAATTGACCAGGAACTAAAATACGCAGTCCTGACCATCAAAGATTTTGACAATGCTATTCTGGAATCAACTTACAAGCAGCCTTTCAAAAAGACCATTGAGCAGTATTTTTTACAAATGGAAATTGCTGGCGTCACAAAACTTATCTTGGATTTGCGCAACAACCAGGGCGGAGACATTGAAAATGGGCATTTCTTGTTGTCGTGGCTCATGAATGCACCGTTTCAGTTGGTAGAAGGCTATTCAAAAGTTTACGAACCGGAGGAAACCACGGAGGTAAAACGCAATAAATCTTGTAAAGAACCGAAAATGGGCGTTTCCCAACCGAAATCCCGTGCCTTTAAAGGGGATTTGTACGTCTTGATCAATGGGGGCAGCTTTTCTAATTCAGGGATTGTGAGTTCTGCGTTGCAATTTTACAAACGCGGCCTGCTCATTGGCGAAGAAACGGGCGGAAATCAACACGTCCTTTGTGGCAACGAAAAGAACTTCCTCTTGCCTAATACCGAGATCAGCATTACTATTCCAATGCTTCAATTCCGAATCAGAGAAGCGGATAAAAATACGAGGGGGCACGGGGTCATTCCAGATATCGCGATCAAGCCATCCATCCGGGAATTAATAAAAGGCGGGGATGAAATATTGAATCATGCGCTGAAACTTGTTTCTTTTGGGAAGTGACAGGCTACGCTATTGGGCGCAGCACCCAATCTTATCCACCTACATTGACCAAGTTGACGAATTCCAGAACAAACGCTAAAAAAACCTGGCACACGATTCCCCACAAGACGTTCTGAAAGAGATGCATTGAAAAACGGGAGAAAAAAAGTAAATAGCACCCGAAATCACAGGAACGCAAACAGATGAAAGATTCAATCACCGGCCGGTACACAGCACTCAAAGGGATACACGAAGGCGCGTGGCGTCAATTAACCAACCGCCACAACCTCATCAGCGCCATCCGGTTATTGATTGCGCTGGGTTTCATCGTCGGGTTGTATGACTATTTTAAAACGGATCGCGCCCCTTCGCTTTGGATCGCCCTGTTCCTGGCTGCGCTGTTTTTGATTTTCATCAAAATACACGATAAAATAGCTTGGAACAGAAAGGTAAAAAAGACGTTGATCGGAATCAATGAAGCCGAGCTGCTCTACCTCAGCCACGCCGAAATTCCTTTTGAAGACGGTGCCGACAAAATTAATCCTGCGCATGCCTACGCTTACGACCTGGATTTTTTTGGGAAAAACTCCCTTTTTCAGCATTTAAACAGAACGGCAACCTGGATTGGAAAAAGCAAATTAGCAGCGTTGTTGCTTTCGCTGTTGCCCAATGCAGCCATTCAAAACAACCAGGCGGCCATTAAAGAATTGGCGGCGAAAATGGACTGGCGGCAGGACGTACTGGCGCTCGGTAAACTGATCAACGACAACCGGGAGACTTACGAAAAATTGATGGTTTGGGCGGAAAGCCGGATAAAAGAAATCGCCTGGATTTGGGTGCTTGCCGCTTACCTTTCACCGATCATTTTAATTGGGGTGGTCATTGGAGCCATCACAACCAGACAAAGCGTTTGGGGGGATACAGCGGTAGCTTTATTCCTGCTGAATCTGGGGGTACTGATTGCGTTGAACAAGCAAATCCGATCCGAAATTGTGCGCCTGGACAAGGTTTCCGAAATCATCTGGATGTATGGACTCATCATTGAAAAAATCGAACAGGAAAATTTTGAAGCGGAACAATTGAATGTCTTGAAAAACAAGCTGAAAGACAACACCGGATTTGCCAGCGTTCAAATCAAAAAATTGTCGGAGTTGTTTTCCGCGTTAGACAGCATTCAAAACGGCTTTGCAGCCATCGTGTTCAATGGCTTTTTTTTGTACCATGTACATATTTTGAAGGCCTTGATCCGCTGGAAAAAAGCCCATGCCATTCAAATCCCCGTTTGGTTAGACGTGATCGGCGAATTTGAAACGCTAAACAGCCTCGCTAATTTTTCATTCAACAACCCAACCTTTGCTTTTCCGGTGTTGAACGATCGCTTCGAGATCGCCTTCCGGGATTTGGGCCACCCGCTCATTCCGGAAGCAAAAAGGGTATCCAATACCGTTGATTTCAATACCCAGCCCTTCCTCATCCTCACGGGGTCCAACATGTCCGGAAAAAGTACCTTTTTGAGAACGCTGGGCATCAATATGGTGCTTGCCGGAACGGGCGCGCCGGTTTGCGCAAGCCATGGGCACGTACACCCCCTCAAGGTACTGGTTTCCATGCGGTTGTCCGACTCGTTGAGCGACAGCGAGTCCTACTTTTTTGCCGAAGTGAAAAGGCTGAAAGGGATCATGGACGTCCTGGAAGCCGAAATTTGTTTTGTACTGCTGGATGAAATTCTGCGGGGCACCAATTCCGACGATAAACGAAGCGGCACCCTCGGCGTCATCAAAAAAATCGTACAGCAAAAAGCCATCGGTGCCATCGCCACCCACGACCTGGAAGTATGCCTGATTGCTGCCGACTATCCCGATGCGCTCACCAACCAATGCTTTGAAGTGGAAATTATTGACAATGAACTGGCTTTCGATTATAAATTGAGGCCGGGGATTTGCAGGAATAAAAGTGCCACCTTTTTGATGAAAAAAATGAAAATTATTTAGTGTCTGTCTTTATAGTCTGATAGCTGATTTCTAATCCTCCAAAAACCCCTCCGGCGAAGCCGACTGTATCCCCCCAATCGAAAACGGAATATTAAACCCGATGAAAGAATACGGCGTATCCAACCCAAAATTCCAGCCCAAGCCGGCGTTGAGCAAATCGCGGAAACCCGTCAACATGACGCCGGCACCAAATTCGGGCGTGCCGTCGAGGTTGAAATCGGGGGAAGAAAAGCCCAGTCCGGCACCAAAAGCAACGAAGTCATTGTAAAACTTGCTTTTACGGCTGCCCCATTTCAGGAAAATGCCGTAGGTGGGACTGAACTGATACCGGTTTTGCAGCGCAACCGCCGGGTTGGAAGCCCGGTCGTATGGATTGGCGAGGATGACCGAACCACTCATTTTCACATGCACGGCGATGCGAGACATAGTTACATAGCGGCGCAGCAGCGTTTTTTGCTCAAAATTGCGGTTGCCTGCTTTTTTGCCGCGTTCCAGCACCGCTTTGATCAGAATTTCATCGCCAGCCTTGCGCTCTCCGATGTATTTCAACTCGATCAGCCCCGTGAGCGGAATGCTGCCGGCAGTGAAACGCAGCACCTGATCCGAAAAATCTTCATTGGCTAAGTAGGCTTTCCGGAAAGGATCCAGGATGCTGCGGATATCCGAAAACAAGGACTTGATGCCCGAAATGTCTTCGTTAATTGAAGTGGCATAGCTGTCGTAAGCGCTGACCACGTCGTTAAGGTCGGGCGCTCCGGGCGGCGGCTCCCCACTTGTAAGTGCGCTACCCGACTGCTCATATAAACTAACGTCTCCTTTAAATTGAGTGAGGGAATTGTTGACCAATTTTGAAAAGCGGTCGAAGGTCTGATCCAGACTGTCGCCATTGATTAAGCCCTGCGGAAAACTACCGGCAAACTGCTGGTAGGTTTGGGTGGCTAAAGTATAAAATTGATCTACCCGAGCTAAGTTCAATTCGTTTTCGACTAAGATTCGGGCTGCCGGTTTCGTGTCAGGTGACCGGTTCAAATCCGACATCTTGTTCCTGAAAACTGCTTTAAACCTTACCCGCGAGGTATCGGACGGGAAAAGGTTGTCAACACGGGATTTGATCAATTTCTTGAATGAAAATGCCGCAGTGCCAGTATTGGTCTGAATGCTGTCGTTGATCAGCCGGGTATTGTTGAGCTCCTTTTTTTCAGCATCGGATAAAGGCGCGCTGAAGCTCGAAATTTCGCTGTACGAATCTGAAGATAGGTCGTCGAAATTTTCCACATGCACGGGCCTGCCGCCACTTTTGTTTTTAATGAAAGCGCCTAAGCGGAAATAGATCAGGAGGGAGCTGTCCGCTTCGCCGTTCACGTTGAGTTGTTCGGTCAAAGACTCCCGCAGCAATTGTGCTTTTTCTGCTAAAAAATTGATCGCAAAAACGATGTACGGGCCGTCGAAGGTGCGGAATTGTTGCTCCATAGCCGGACTCGTTAATTCATTCCATAAATCATCGTCGAGGTTCGTTTCGAGGCCATCCAGGATAAAATCCGATTGGGTAGCCAGTTCTTTATAATCCGCTAAGGTTGGGGTGGCGCTGCCGGAAAATTTTTCGTTGATGAGCTTCAGAATTTCGTTCTGATTCTGGAGCAGGGTATTGAATTCCTTCAGTTTTTGTAATCGGATATCCGACCCCGAAATGCCCTGAAAACGAAACATCTCGTCTTCCAGGGCGGCAAGGTCAATTTTGATGTGCAGGATGCTGTTGATGTCTACGATGGCAGGCCCGGTTTGGGGCAACGTGTCCATGTGTTTTCCAGACGTACTTTCCTCCATCAGCGTAAAAATGCCGGAAGGGGTAAGCTGTGCGCGGCATGGGACGGCCACAGCAAGTAATAGCAGTACCGCAATTGCGGCGTAAAGCGGATTCTGTTTCATATATCGCGGGTGTCTGGAATTAGCTCAATAGCCGCATTAAAAGCCCGTTGCATCTGGAACGTGCTGAGCGATTTTCTAATGTCTTTCGGATCGGGCGACAAGGTCGGGTCTTTAAAAATCAGGTATGCTACTTTCATTGATGCCGGTTCGATGGACAATGCGCGAATGTTGTCGTAACGGTAAGCCTTGTTCGGAAATCCAAATTTTATGGCCTCGTCTAATTGAGGCATGACCGCCGCTAAAATGGCCTCGTCTTTTAGCCACAAGATTCGCTGTGTGGGCAACGCGCCAGCTTGGGTACAGAGCAAATCCGCATTGGTCAGCATGGTCTCCGCATTCGGGAAATCACCCAGAATGACCAACGGCAGGTATTGATTGATGTAAATTTTGAGATCCTGCGCAGCGGTTGCTGCCCCATCGAGGTTGTTGACCCGGGTCAGGGTTGGGAAATGCAAAGGGAAAGACTTGGGAACGATCATGTTGTGTGGGTTTTCGTTTGATAAAGATAAGAAAGATTGATGAGTGCTTATCTCAAATCGTACAAATTCTTTACCCCGGGAACGCGTACCGTGGTGAAGCCCTCCGCAAACTCAAAACCTGCTTCCCGCCCGTAGATGCGGGCTTTGGCGGTCAGGAGCTCAAAAAAGTCCTTGCCGGAAATCGGCGAGTTGAGTTCTGAGGCATATTCAGTGGCGTCGGGCACGTAAAATTGGGAGCGGAAAGCTTTTACCAATTCCAATTTTCGCGCCATAAACGGCGTGATGTCCACCACAAAATCAGCAGGCAGCGAGTTGTCCTGGATGTAGTGGTAAATCGCAGCGGGGCGCCAGCGTTCCTGGGCTTTCCCGGACTCATCCAGCGTTTCAATTTTGACAAGCCCTGAATAGAAACAGGCGTCGGCAACAAGTTTTGCAGCCCGACCGTGGTCGGGGTGCCGGTCGCTGATGGCATTGGCCAGCACAATGTCGGGTTGGTGGGTGCGAATGACTTGCGCAATTTTCCGGATATTTTCGGGGGTGTACTGGAAAAAACCGTCCTCCATTCCTAAGTTTTTGCGAAAAGCAGCCCCCATCATTTCCGCTGCATGGGCGGCTTCCTGGTCGCGGATTTCGGCAGAGCCGCGCGTGCCGAGTTCCCCGCGTGTCAGGTCAAGCAGGCCCACGGTTTTCCCCTGGGCAAGGTGGCTCAGCAAGGTGCCGCTGCAACTCAGCTCCACATCGTCCGGGTGGACGCCAATCGCTAAAATATCTACTTTCATGGTGTGTGGTCAGATTTTGGTAAGGTCATCGTCTCTGGATGACTTTTGCTTTTAAAGCGCTCAGGGTATCGGTTCTGAAACGCTGCACGAACACATTGCCGACCCGATCGTAATAGGTGAGTTCAATGGAAAAATTCGGCGTAATTTTTTCTTGTCCGGTCGCTTCCAGCAGCAGGCTGTAGCTTTTGTCTTTTTCCAACTCGTGCCCGGCCAATGCATTTTTTACAGTCACATCAGACCGGCCTTTGATTTGAAGGGTCGTAAAGGTAATGGGTTCGCCGGCGTTGCGCATTTTGAGGAAAGCATCGCGTCCGAGGGGTGCTATTTGAAAGCCCTCGATCATGAGTTTGGGCGCGACCCGGGCGAGTTTACGCTTTCCCGATTGTATGGCAGCGATCCGCCACAAAACCAGCAAAAGCAGCACCGTGCCGCCAATGGCCCAATACTCGGTGGGAACAGTAGTTGCCCAAGCGCGAAACTGCTCCCAATAGGACTGCAAAGTGTTGGTAAAGGATTCCATAGCACAAAAAAAGACAATATCGCCGACAAGGCGAAGCATCCGCAGGAATTATTCAATTTTAAACTGCCGGATGAGGATGGCACCGCTCTCCTTGAGGTTGGAGCTGAGCACAATGATTTGTTCGCGAATGCCGTCGTCAACGGAAACGGCTACGGTATTTGGGGGAATATCGCCCAGGTCTTCTGCGTGCAGAATGAGGAAATTATTGTCTTCTTTCAGGGTAACAGGAATGCTGTATTTGTACTTGGATACCCGGTAGCGCTTGACCAATTGTTCGCCGTTCAGAAAGACGGTGGCAATGTCGCCGTCAACAGTGCCATTGTCCCATATTTTGAGTTTGATATTCGCGCTTTTTACTTCCACTGTACTCATGATTTTGGCTTGGCGCTGCGTGCTGATTTCATAAGCCTGAAAAGGCTGCTCGATGGTTTTGACGATGCTTCGTGTGAGAATGGGTTTTTCCAGCACAATGGTGCCGGGTGCGCAACGGCCTTCCGGCGGGGTATTGCCCTCAATATACCCTTCCCACGCACCTTCCAGCACATACCGCGAACTTTCCCGGCGCAACCGGAGGCGGGATGTTTTAATACACCATTTCCAGCGGGGGTCGGTTTTTTCGGTCAGGGCGCTTTCTTCTACAAGGATGCTGCTGTCGGCGGCAGAAAAACTCCATTCCAAGCGATGGTGAGCGCTTCCGCCATTGTCTTCCGCAACGATTTGGGAAACGCCGCGGCCATCGGCACTTAATTGAATTTCATAGTAGAATCCGTGGTTGCGATCAGTTTGCGAAAGCGTCCCCGTCCAGCGACCAGCCATTGAAAAAATTTCCGTTTCCTCCGCGATCAATTCTTCCAGGCCGGAACGTTTGGTCAGCGAAATTTTTCCCGGCGCACAACCGTCCGCTTTCCAGTCGCCCTCCAGCTTGAGGGTATTGTCGGCCACGCTGAGTTGCAAAATAGCGTATTTCAGACACCAGCGCGGTTTTTCGGGATCTGTTTGCACAATTTCCTGCAGGATGAGTTTACTGTCGTCCCAGGCACCGGTCAGGTTAAAATGAGCGGTGTTTTTTCCGTCGGGGGTATTGGAAAATGCGGTGCCAAAAATGGCGTCTCCATCCTGCACAATATTGATCTGGTAAGTAAACACGCCGGGTTTTCCGTTTTGGGTCAGCGTGCCTGCCCATTCACCCGACAGGCTTTGGGCGCTTGCCTGCGCGATCGAAAAAAACAAGCAGCAAATGAAAATATAGCTTTGTTTGACCATGAATTCGCGAATGTGGAAAGAGATGACTCCGTGTTTCAGGTTTGTTGCTGGTATAGTCTTATGTCCAACAAGATTTTGACCCGGATTATTTCAAAAGTAAGAATTTTTTTATGAGAACAGCGTCGAAGCGCAAAGTTTTATATATTTGTTGCCTCAATTAAAATGTAGCACGGCGCGTTAATCAGGTAAACCAAATACGTGATCACTGCCCCTTCCCTTAAGAAACTGAATGAATCGTTCCGCTAAGGTCAAGCAACTATCCGCAAAACACTCAACCTAAGCGAACCCCGTTTAGTCTCCCGTTATGTTTTTCTTCCCAAAGACGAACACATATAGTTATTCTACACTTTTTAGGAAATTGTCGGTCAAAACAGAACGAAAAGATTTAAAGATTTACTTAAATCGGTTTTCGGTTGCCTGGCTGCTTCCAGTTGTTGGGCAATCTTTTTTTTTTTGGAACCTCTTGCCTGGTGAATTGTTTCTCTTGCAAAAACAAAGGATAGATGGACATTCGCCTCCTGCAAAGCAAAGATATTGACAAAACCAAGTGGAACAGCTGCGTCCATTTTGCCCCGAATGGTAATGTTTTTGGCTATAAATGGTACTTAGATCAGGTAGCAAAAGACTGGATTGGCTTAGTGGAAGGCGATTACGAATCCGTGTTCCCGTTGGTCTGGCGCTACCGGCGTGGACTTTGGGGGCACAAAGAATTGCATCAGCCCCATTGGATGCGCGAAATGGGAATTTATTCCGTTCACGCCCTCTCCCCAGCGCGCATCCAGCAATTTCTGGAGCGCATTCCCCCGGAATTCCGGCACATCAAAATTGCGGTAAGTGGAAAAAATGCGCTCCCCAAAGACCTGCCTTTTACAAGCACGCCACAAACCAATTTCCAGCTTTCGCTGAATAATACGTACGAAACCCTCACCGGGTGCTATACGTCAGATCTTTTCCGGCAAATGGATAAGGCTACGACTGCTAAACTGATGTTGACCGCCAACCTGAAACCGGAAAAAATTGCTGATTTCTATGAAAAATACGCCAAAGACCGCCGCGATCTTGAGACCCGTTACCACGCCCTGCTGCGCGTTATGTACAATGCGTTGCACCGGGGCTGGGGCTTCACTTCCGCAGTGCTCGACGCCGATGGAAACCCCTGCGCCGCTAATTTTTTCATTTACAGCCACGGGAAATTGCTGAGCTTAGCGCCCGTCGCTTCCAAAACCGGCGAGGCAGTTGGCGCGTTGTCTTTTATGTTCGATTTAACCGTTCGCATCCATGCAGAGCGCCCCCTGGCGCTGGATTTTAACGGATATGAACACGCTTCAGATTTTGGCGCTCAGCCTGCCCCATACTTCCAAATCAGCCGGGTGAAAAAGAAAGGATTTTTTTGATCAATAGAGGAAACAATAACGAATGGAGCCATATCGCCTTTCCGTCAGAGAAATTCAAGCGTCTGACATCGCGCGCATTGCCGATTACTGGGCGCAGGCAAGCCCGGATTACCTCCGGTCAATGGGTGCCGACGCGGCAAAACTGCCAGGCCGAGAACAGTTTACGGCCATGTTGTCGGAGCAACTCACCCAGCCCTACGAGGCCAAAAAAGCCTATTGCACCATTTGGGAAGCAGACGGGCGGCCCATCGGGCATTGTAATGTTAATAAAATCGAGTTCGGCGAATCGGCGTATATGCACCTGCACCTTTGGGATGGAAGTATCCGGCAGCAGGGGGTGGGGGTGGAACTGGTAAAAATGTCCCTGTCTTACTTTTTCAAAAACCTGCAATTGAAGCGCTTGTTTTGCGAACCCTACGCGCTCAATCCCGCCCCGAACAAAACCTTAGAAAAAGCAGGGTTTGAATTGGTGCGGGAATACGTCACCACACCCGGGCCAATTAATTTTGAGCAACCTGAACGACGTGAGGAACCTGCTTTGAAGCGACTTTTTTTTATCAAAATGCGTTATCTTTGTAGAACTACAATTTAAAGCATAACTTATGACAACTACCGAACTTAAAGCTGAAGTCTATCCCTTGATTGATCGCTTGGATGAGCCTTTTTTGAAGGGGGTGCATTCTATGCTGGATACTTAATGTGCAGCAGCAGGAAGATCCAATTGTTGGGTATGATATAGATGGCAAACCTCGAACAGCTATTGAGTTGACGGCCATTTTAGAAGCTGAAGTAGAAGCGGTACAACGCGGAGAATATGTTACGATTGAAGCATTCCAGGAAACATCAGCACAATGGGGAAACATACCAGGTAATTCTTACTCAAAACGCGCATCTTGAGAGTTGATCATACTAAAAGTAATCCTGCTGAACTGTCAAACCTGCCATAGTTAGACAAAAACGTCCACAATGTTCACTGATACACTCAAAACCCTCTTCCGCCGCGACCTCCTGCGCCTGAAACAGGAAATGGAACTTTATCGCGAGGAACAAAACCTATGGATCAGCGACAAAGGCATCGCCAATTCTGCGGGCAACCCCTGCCTGCACCTCACCGGCAACCTCCGGGCATACATCGGCGCGCAATTGAGCCAAAGCGGCTACCTCCGCAACCGCGACGCGGAGTTTTCGCTCAAAAATGTACCCCGCGCCGAACTGATCGCCGGCATTGACGAAACCATCGCCGTCGTCGAAAACACCCTCGACCGGCTCACCGATTCCCAACTTCAGGAAGAATACCCGCAGCAGGTTTTTGGGCACGCTATGACGACCGGGTATTTTTTGATCCATTTGGCTACGCATTTGGGGTACCATTTGGGGCAGGTGAATTATCATCGGAGGTTGTTGGAGGGGTGAGGATAATCAGGTATTGTATCTTGGATACTGCAAAATATTGAAAAACAATATCTTCGGAATTCAAATCCTTTCTTGTTGAAAAAAAACAGCTTGTCCCGACAGGTTTGAAAAAATTATCGAACTTGCCAGCTCGTAAAGCCATCTATTTAAATTCCCTTGCCGTAAGACAAAGGGACTAAGAAAGCCAACACACTCATGACAAAACGAATCCTCCTCTTCGCCTTTGCCCTTGCCTCGTTTTTCACCACCGAAGCGCAACGCAATAAAGCAACCCAGCCTTCTCCCCCAACCCCGCAAGCAACGCAAGCGCCAGACCTCAACGCCTTCTACCAACCCGTAAAATGGCGGAGCATCGGCCCCTTCCGCGGCGGTCGTTCGGTAGCCGCTTCCGGCGTCGTTGGCGACATCACGACCTACTACATGGGCACCACTGGCGGTGGCGTCTGGAAAACGGACGACCTGGGCGTGACCTGGAAAAACATTTCGGACGGTTATTTCAAAACCGGCTCCGTAGGTGCCATCGCCGTCTCTGAAAGTGACCCGAATGTCCTGTACGTAGGCATGGGTGAGCACGCCGTGCGCGGCGTAATGACCCACCACGGCGACGGCATCTATAAATCCACCGACGCCGGGAAAACCTGGAAAAAAATGGGACTGGACCTGACGCAGCACATCGCCCGCATCGCCATCCATCCTCAGGATCCGAATACGGTTTTTGTCGCCGCACAAGGCGCCCTGTATGGGAAATCGCCCGAGCGCGGCGTCTACAAATCCACCGACGGCGGCGTTACCTGGAAAAAAGTGCTGTACACAGACGACAAAAGCGGCTGCGTGGAACTATCCATGGACATGAACAACCCGCGAATACTTTATGCCGCGATGAATGAATTTGGCCGCCTGCCCTGGAAAGTGATCAGCGGCGGAGCGGGTAGTGGGTTGTACAAATCTGTTGACAGCGGCGAAACCTGGGAAAAAATCCAAGAAGGTCTGCCCAAAGAATTGGGCAAAATGGCCGTCGCCGTCTGCCGTTCCAACTCCGACCGCGTTTACGTGCTGGTCGAAAGCGATTCTGACAAAGAACAGGGCGGATTGTTTGTGTCCACCAACGCCGGCAAAAACTGGTCGCGGGTGTCCAGCGACCACCGGCTCGTCCAGCGTGCCTGGTACTACATCGAGTTGTTCACCGATCCGAAAAACGAACACGCGATTTACGTACTGAGCGCCCCCGCGCTGCGCTCCATTGACGGCGGCAAAACCTGGGAAGAAATCACCGGCACACACGGCGACTACCACGACCTTTGGATCAACCCGCACAACCCGAAAAACATGGTCATCGCCAACGACGGCGGAGCCGCTATTTCGGTAAACCATGGCAAAACCTGGTCTGCCCAGAACAATATGCCCACCGCGCAGCTCTACCGCATCAATGTGGACAACGGCTTCCCCTACCGCATCTATGCCGGGCAGCAAGACAACTCCTCGGTCGTCATTGCGAATCAGGAGTTTGGCAGCGGCGGCATCACCACGGAAAGCTGGACCTATTCCGCCGGCGGAGAAAGCGCTTTTTTGGCCTTCAATCCCGACGACCCGCGCTATGTGTTGGGCGGTAGCTACCTCGGCACCATCGAAGTTCTGGATACCAAAGCCAAAGCGGGCACCAACATCATGGCAGCGCCGATCCAGTATCTGGCTCGCGACGCCAAAGACATGAAATACCGCTACAATTGGAATGCCCCCATTATCTGGTCGAAACACGAACCCGACACCTATTACCACGGCGCCCAATACCTGCTGCGCACCCGCGACATGGGGAGCACCTGGACAGAAGTTTCACCCGACCTCACCCGAAATGAAAAAGATAAACAGGGCAAAGGCGGCGGCCCCTACACCAACGAGGCCGTTGGCGCTGAGAACTACGGCACCCTGAGTTACGTGCTGGAATCGCCGCAAGAAAAGGGCGTCATCTGGACTGGCAGCGACGATGGCTTAGTTCACCTGACGAGAGACGGCGGCGCTACCTGGCAAAACGTGACCCCGGCGGGCCTGGCCGAATGCTTGATCAACGCGATCGAGGTTTCACCGCATGACCCGGCCACGGCGTACATCGCCACCACGCGCTACAAATTCAACGACCATACGCCTGGCTTGTACAAAACCACTGATTACGGCAAAACCTGGACGAACATCAGCAGCGGTATTCCCTACGGCGCTTTTACCCGAGTGGTTCGCGAAGACGACCAGCGCAAAGACCTGCTGTTTGCAGGCACGGAAACCGGGGTTTACCTGTCGTGGAATGGCGGCAAAAACTGGTCGCCCTTCCAACTGAACTTGCCCGTTACGCCCATCACCGACCTGCGGGTACACCGGAGCGACCTCATTGCCGCCACATCCGGCCGTTCATTCTGGATTTTAGACGACCTGGCTCTGTTGCGCCAGTCCAAACCAGCGGTTCCCGGTTTTGCCCTGTTCCAGCCCGAAGCGACCATGTTGGTCAATGGTGCCAGCGAGCTGAACGGCTCTTTGCCCGATTTTGACGGAACCAACCCGGAGCAAGGTGTGAACCCGGCCACCGGAGCGGTCTTGTATTACTACTTACCGGAGTTGAAGCCTGCCGATGAGCTGATGGTGGAGATTCGGGATGCGCAGGGCAACTTCATACGCAGCTACAGCTCTAAAGCTGATTCCACGTTCCAATCCTACGACGGCGGCCCGTCTGCCGAGCCTGTTTTGAGCAAAAACAAGGGCCTCAACCGCTTCGTCTGGAACCTGCGCTGCGCCACTGCGCCGGGCGTTCCCGGGGTTTACATTGAAAGCAGCTACGGCGGCCACAAAGTGCCGCCCGGCACATACACCGTCACCCTGAAAGCAGGCACCCAGTCGGCCACAACCTCTGTGGAAATCCTGCCCAACCCGCTCTACCCCACAGACGCCAAAACCTACCAGGAATACCACGCGCTGATGAGCCGTTTGGAGGCAGAAGTGGCCAAAATGCACCGTATGGTGAATGCCCTTTACGCCAAGCGTGAACAATTAGAGGGCCTGTTGAACACCCTGCCCGCCGAAGAAAAACACAGCGCGCTGAAAAAAGACGGCCAAACCTTAGTGCAGCGCATGAAAGCCTGGGACGAAGACATGGTGCAGCGCAAATCCAAGGCCTACGACGACGTGGAAAACTTCCCGAATAAGTTCACAGCGAACTATCTCTTCATGATCAACCACAACGAAAGCGATATCCCGCGCATCAACCAGCCTACATTAGACCGACTGGCTGAACTGACGGCGGAGTGGAAGGCGCTGGAGGCCCGGGGGCGGGAGTTGCTGGACAAGGACTTGCCGGGGATGAACAGGCGGTTTTGGGAGATGGGGGTTGGCGCGGTTTGGAGGGAGTAGGTTGGTTACGGGCGCTTGTTTGCTTTTTATGGGACGGTTGGTGGGTTTTACTCCGCCTTCACCTCCCCAAGAACCAATGCCTTTCCTTTTCCCGAAAAGCGCACATAACGCGCCACCTTTTTATCCATTGAAACCTGCGCCCCTTCTGGTTTCGCAGACAAACTACCGTCAAAAACGACGGTCCATTTTTCCGGCGTGCGTTCGGTTGCTATGGCAATTTGGATATCCTGTGCTTCGCCTTTGGGCAAATCGAGCAGGAGCGTTTTCAAGCGTTTATTTTTTCGAAAATCCAGCGTTAGCCAGTTGCCCTGCCAAATGCTGGCCGGAACCCCGTCGAACAGCGCGTTGACGGGATGTTCAGGGGTTTCGAGGGAAGCCGACCAAGCCATGCCGCCAAGGTCGCGCAGGCGGATGTTACGCCAGGCAATTGTACGCCCCGCTTTCGAGCTGTCCTGCCCGATGTCGTGTACCTGCAATCCGATGTGTCCGCAGCGGGTAAGGCCGTCGGTCAGGTCGGCCACAGGAATTCCGTTTACCCAGGTACGGATTCGGTTGCCGATGGCCTCAATGCGGTAATGGTTCCAGTCGTTTTTCCGGTAGGCGCGCTGCGCTTCCGGTTTTCCCTCCAGCTTAAACAGCCATCCGCGCCGGCTTTCGTCGTATACGCCGCCACTCCAGGCACGCGACGTAGGGTCTATTTCAATTTGATACCCATGAAAGACATCTTGCTTATAATCCGGAAAGTGATTGGATCGGATCTGGATGCCGCTGTTTAGACTTGAATCTGCGCGGAATTCGAGTTCCAGCACAAAGTCAGCATAGCGGTTTTCGGTGATCAAAAAGCTGTTCTGCGTTCCCGGGACGGTCGTGCCCACGATGCTGCCGTCCTGCACGGTGTAAGGTGCTGTCCCGCCAATCTGATGCCAACCGCGAAGGGTCTTGCCATCGAAGAGCTTGCGCCAGGGCGGACTAGATGCGGCTTGCGCTTTTCGGTCAGGCGCTGTGTTAATTTTCGGAATGGAAACAGCCGGTTTTTGCCCCATAGCTTCAGGTTCTATACCGTCGGGCAACAACTTCCCGGCTTTATATGGGTTCTTCCGGTCTTTGGTAGCCTCATGCACCTGGCCGACCTCCCACACCTGAATCGCGCCCGCGTCGTTGCCCCACGAATTGCGGATGTAGGTAATTATTTTTGCAATCGTTCCGTTGTTGGTGGCCATATTTTCGCGCATTCCGATCATGACGCCTGGTAACGTGTAAGGTTTTCCGGCCACTGTCACCGGGCCTTCCAGTCCGTCAAGCACAATGCGGATGGGAATGCTTTTATCAACGGCGTTGACCCAGCCCGATTGCACGAGTGGGGGGGCGAGGTTGGGGATGCCTTCGCCAGACTTCCCGTGACACGCTGCGCAGTAGGTTTCGTAAAGTCCGCGCCCTTCGTGATAGAGTTCGAGGTCAGGCGCGGAAAGTTTAGCCACGACCGGGTCGCTTGATTGCGGCTCGGTTTCGGGCGATTTTTCTAAATATTGCATCAAAACAGATGCGATGGGAACGCCCTTTTGGGCAAAAAAGCGTCGCCAAACGCCCACTTGCTCCAGCGAGCAATTTTTCCAAAATGCGCCCGCGAACACTGCAGCGCACAACGTGTCGGCAGCCTGGGTCGTCGCTATTTTTTGTAGTACGGGCCGAATGCCTTCGGCGTGTTGCTGGCAAAACGCGGGTGCAACCGCCGCAAAGTGAACCGCCTCGGCTGCGCCAGCGATTTCAAACAATTGCTTGAATGCTGCCAAATCATTGGGTGCGCACAGCCGAATGGCAAGACGCGCCACCTCGGCGTGGTTGCTGTTGTCAAAAACGGTTTTCAAAAACCCGGGAATGGCCGTCCCCAAACCATCAAGCGTCCACAGCGCATGCAGCCGGGCACGCGGGTCGGTATGGCGGAGCGCCATTTCGCGCAGCAGGGGCGCAACTGACGTATCGCCGCGTTCCACCAACAACCACTGGGCTTTGTCGCGTCGCCAGCCGTTGGGATGCGCCAGCAAATTTACCAATTGTGCGGTAGACAAACTTCCCAACGACTGGCAGGGCTGCGGCGGGTTTTTGGTTTTCCGGATGCGGAAAATGCGGCCCAGATGGGTAGGGGGCAAAAGGTTTTTTGCTCGTACTTGTTCCCGCAAATACGGCGTCAGGTAGGTGGCGTGCTGGATCAGCCCGCGGTGAAAATCCGCCAGCCACAGCGTTCCGTCGGGAGCGGTATAAGCGTTCACCGGTCGAAAACGCTCGTCGGTTGCGGTCAAAAAATCTATGCCCTCCCGGTCGGGCAGCCCGGAGATGCCTTCCGGCGAATGCGTCAGCACCACACACTTGACCAAATGGGCGGCGGCTTCGGGCACAAAAGCCAAAAACTGCGCCCCATCTGCCGGAACTGGCACCTCACTGGCGTCTTTCACGGAAAAATTATCCCCCCGAAAAATGGTCGGGCCGCAGGCAGAGGTCGCATTAACCAACCGTTGCGTACGGTCTAAAACGCCTTCCTGGTAGCCGCGATTGACGCCAGGGGTAGACCTTCGGGGAAACACCCGGTTTGTGCCGTACCTCACCCCGAAATTATTGCCAACTACCGGGCTCACGGACAAAGCCAAAAGCGGCCATGCGGAAGGCGGCAGGTTGTCGCCCGTCAGTATGGTGGAGTTGTCGTTGTAATACAGTCGTCCGAAATCGTCCTGCGCCATGCCCCATTGTCCGCGAAAGTGCGCTTTTTCGATGCGCCAGGCACCGGTGTTGTCGCGGCGATAGCGCTTTTCGCAGCGCGCCGCATATATCCAGTTGTCCATGCCCAGGGTCAGGCTATTGGCTTGGTGTTCGGGGTTATGGCCTTCGGCAAAAGCGCTGTCCACAAGGATGCGCGATCCGGCCTGATCGCCCCGGCGCTTATAAAACCACAGCGCCGGCGGTTCGGCTACCAGCACGCCGCCGTAAACCGGGCACACCGCCCTAGGCAGCACCAGCGAGTCTAAAAAAATATGTGCCTGATCCATTGTTCCGTCGCGGTTGGTGTCGCGCAGGATTTTGATGCGCCCGGTTGGTGCGTCTTCGCCCAACCCGTTTTCGTCGGGCATGTAGCTGCGCATTTCCACCACCCAGCAATCGGCATTTTCGTCAAAAGATAGAGCCACCGGCGCTTCAATGAGCGGTTCGGCTGCGACGATTTCGGCGGTGAAGCCGTCTGGGAGTTGGAAATCGGAGAGGGCTTCGGTGGGAGAGAGGACGGGAGGGGTGTCGGGTGTTTTGTTTTGGCAGGAGGTGATGCAGGAAAGGAAAAAGAAAAGCGTGGCGATTCTTGTCATGGTGGTAAGGTGTTGAAAAGGAATGTAGTGCGGGCAGCGCCCACTGAATCGTACACGCGAGGCAGAGCCTCGGCGCGAGCCTACAAATATGCGTTTTTTTTTAGAGATAAACCATCTGCTCAGGAACGTGGCGCAAATAAGTTACTTGGATTCGGCGAAGCTATTTTTTGGCTACGCCGAACTTACATTTCATCAGGCAAGGCGCGAGAAGGGAGCTTAGCCTAAGCTAAGCGACCGCCGATGCAACGAAGCATGATGAAGAAAGAGACCGCCCAAACTGGGAAGTTATTTACGAAACGTTCCTTATGAGAAAGGCTCAAACAAACAATCCATATCCACTGCCCTGTTCACAGCGCCTAAACTATGCTCATTGGGGGTTAGCGGGAATAGTAGTTCAGCCGGTCGGTAAAGTGCTGCAATTGTTCCTGTGTGCTTCCATTTTGGATGCCGGTAACTTCAAAATCAACCTTTTTTCCATAAGTTGACCGCACCAAAAAGGTCTTGCCCACCCTGCGGCGACCTAAGACAGCGACCATTTCCGGTTCGTTAGATTGAAATGCTTTTTGCAAAATGGCATGTTCCTGTTGGCGGCCTACGAACGCTTGCTTCATGCTGGGATATCAGATTTGAGTGAAATTACTTACGCAAAATATACATTCCGCCCGAAAATTACAAGAAAATCAGGCGGAATCTCAGGTTTTTAGTGAGATTCCGCCAAGAAGCAAGGTTCATAAATTGGCGGAATCTCGATTTTTTGATGGGATTCCGCTGGGTAATGTGCTTTCCCGCCTTTCAGCCAAACAGCGTTCGAGGGATAGGATGGGAGGGGTGTCGGGCGTTTTGTTTTGACAGCAGGTGATAGGAAAGGAAAAAAGAAAGAGTGTGGCGATTCTTGACATTACTCCCATCCCGAAGTCTCCACCCAATACCGTAGGGGATTATTCGGGTCTACCCATACGGGCACAGGATCACCAAGCTTGAAGTTAGGGCCAATGAAAAGCCGCCAAAAAAGAGGTAAACTAATATTGTGTTTTTCATAAGGTGATTGGTTTTTTTTAGGGAAACTTCTTTGTAAAATACAAAGATTGTATTTTTATCATGTAACGGATCGGGTTTTTAAAAATTGTATTGGTCTGTTCAAAAATAGCTTTTGCCCGTCTTCAAATAGGCAGGCTGCCATCAATGCAGTAAGCCATGTTTCCTCCTTTGGTGATTTTCGTCATTTCGCGGCAGCGGAAGTTGGGCGAAATTTCAGTTTTGAAATCGTTCTCTGCAATCTTTTAAAGCACCTTTTTATGAAAAGCAAGCTCCCTGTGTCCGGCATTATGACCCAAAGAATAGCATCCGTTAGGCCGGAAGACAATCTGGAACACGTTCGGCAAATTTTTGAACGGCACGGCTTCCACCACATTCCGGTGGTGGAGGGCGGCAAACTCGCCGGCATTGTCAGCTACACCGACTACCTGCGCATTATTCACGATTTTTTCAAGAATTCAGAAGGCCGGTTAGCCAGCGAAAAATTGCTTCAAACCCTGACCGTGAAGGACATGATGACCGAAAACCCGGTTTGCCTTAAACCAAACGATATAGTGGGAACTGCCCTGCGGGTTTTTCGGGAAAACCAGTTTCATGCCTTACCCGTGACGGATGAGCAGGGGAAATTGCTCGGCATCCTGACGACTTATGATGTGATGAAGGTTTTTGAAGACGCGATCGCGCCGGAACATTCGTATTCGGAATGAATACAACCTGTCACCCGCTCGCGCACAGGCTCCGCCTCGCGTGTACTATTCGTCGGGTTTTACCCGACCCCGCAACTTGTCACCGCGCCGACTCACCCCAAATTCCCATTTGGCCGATTGCCTTTGTAGCCTTACCTTTCAGCCCTTAATACACAGCGCTTCATGTACAGGCAACTACTTTTCGGATCTTTCGTCATCGCCGTCGTTTTTTGGGGCGGTTCGGTTCATCAAAAACCCGTCATCTTTTTTCACAGCGAGAGCGAACGCGCTGAACTGCGCGCCATGCGGGAATTGCTGCTCATAGATTCAACCGTCATTTTCCCGACTGCATTGGCTTGCAGCGGCTGCCACGGATTCGACAACAACGGCTACGCCATGGTAGACGGCGACGGCAACGACGTCAACATCCACGACGACTGGCGCGCCACCATGATGGCCAACAGCGCCAAAGACCCGTTCTGGCGGGCGAAGGTGAGCCACGAAATCCTGCTCTACCCGGCGCATAGCTTAGACATTCAGACCAAATGCACCTCCTGCCACGCGCCAAACGGGCACTACACGGCTCTGTTTCGCGGACAACAACACTACACGATGGCCGATATGCTGGCCGACAGCATTGGTCTGGACGGCGTCACCTGTAGCACCTGCCACAAGATCAGTTCGGAGAACTTGGCGACTACTTTTTCCGGTGAAATCAGCTTTGACACCAACCGGGTCGTGTATGGCCCTTACCCCCAGCCGTTTAATCCACCCATGCAGGATTTTGTAGGTTTCAATCCAGTGTTCTCGGAGCACATCGGCGACGCGGGTATCTGCGCGCCCTGCCATACCTTGGTGACGCACCCGTTCAATTACGAAGGCGAACTCACGGGCACTTCGTTTGTGGAGCAGGCTACCTATCACGAGTGGCTCAACTCCAATTTCGGCACCCAAAACATTACTTGCCAGGAATGCCACATGCCGCGCCTGAAAGAGCCGATTGTCATCTCTTCCAACTACCTCTTCTTAGACGGACGCAGCCCTTTTGGCCTGCACGAGCTGGTGGGTGCCAATACGGCCATGCTAAAACTGATGAAAGATAACCGCCAGGCGCTCGACATTGACGCAGAAGCGGAGCATTTCGACGAAACGATCGAGAAGACTTTCCAGATGTTGCAGCAAAAATCGCTGAACCTAAACCTGACGCTCGAATCGCTCGATAACGATTCGGTCACTTTTGCGTTGAAACTGACCAATAAGGCCGGGCATAAATTCCCTTCGGGTTACCCCAGCAGGCGTGCGTTTGTCAGCTTCGTACTGTTGTCGGAACAGGGCGACACGCTGTTCCAGTCGGGGATTTTGCAACCCGACTTGGAGGTTACCGGCAACGACCCCCAGTTTGAACCCCACCACAACGTCATCAACGACCCCGGGCAGGCGCAAATCTACGAAATGGTCGTCGGCGATCTGAATGGCCAGTTCACCACCGTGCTGGAGCGCGGCTATTCGTCGTTGAAAGACAACCGCCTGCCGCCTGCAGGCTTCCGCACCACGCATCCTTCCTACGACTCCATGCTGATCGTCGGCCATGCGCTGGACGACCTCGATTTTAATAAAAATGCCGGCGGCGCTCAAGGCTCCGGTGCTGATGTGGTTCACTACCGCATTGGCATCACCGGCTACCAGGGGAATGTTTCGGCGCAAGCTACCGTGTATTATCAGTCGCTGCCGCCGCGCTGGATGGCTGAAATGTTCAGTGCCTCCACCCCGGAAATTGAAACCTTCCGCACCATGTTCAACGAAAGCGATCAATCGCCTGTGGCTGTTGGTTCGGCCTTGCTGGAAGGAGTTTTTGTGGATGGCGCAGTGGACACCCACCAGCCCGACCGGGGTTTTAGTATAAAAATTGCATCCAACCCTGCTGTCAATGGCATCAGCTATATTCAGGTGCGCGACGCCACGCTGCAATACGTGAAGGTTTATGCTGCCGACGGCAAGTTCATTCGCCGCCAAAATGGATCAAACCCAGCGGTGGCGCTTCCCCGAAAAGGGCTGTATTTGCTGGAGATTGGAACGGATAAGGGTGTGGTGGTGAGGAAGGTAGTGTATTAGACTTGCTGCCCCGTCGCAACAAGTCATTTTTCATTCACATCTTGCGCCGGTACAATGCTGGTTTTACAAAACTGCATAAGCACCGAACCGGCTCGCTGATTTTTGCTTGCTGGTTTTGTAACAAGGTTTGTCTAAGTTCAAGAGGTAGTGTGTAGACGGGGACAGCCGGGAGCTTTTTAACAAAAGCTTGTTTAAGCGTTGGGACAACTCCTGCAACGCTTGCCCTTTTTATACTTCTTGCAACACTTCTTTTTGAGCGTTTTTGTTTTCAACTCAATGACCACCAATGGAAAAGGGAGGCTTACCGAGACAGGGTTGAAGGTCTTTTTTTGTTTGGCAGTCATGCTTGCTGTTTTTACAAAGGCAAAAGTAATCCTTGTTTGGATTTAATCCAAATTAACAGCGTGTCATTTTTTTATGACAGAAACGCCCGATCGCTGCTTTGGTGCAAAGAACTGCTTGGGATTCAGGGGTTGTTTAATAAGAGGCAAGAGGCAAGAGGCAAGGTGCAAGAGGCAATAATTTCGCGAAATTAAATAATTTTGCGAGGTCGTTCTGTTTGTTTTCGTAAACATGAAGCTTTGCAAAACAAAATTGCATATTGCTCCTTGCCCTTTGCGTCTTTACACAACCCCTGTACCGCTCAATACCCAATATGAAACAACGCATCCCCCTGGTTGACCACCGGCGCGTTGGTATGACCCAGAAGATGGCCGTTCCTGGGTGCATAAATGCGGATTTTTTCTGTGCCGAACGGGTCGTTGATCGAGCCGAGCGGCTCTCCTTCCACAATGCGGTGGCCGGCAGGTTTGTGGCACCGGAACATACCCGACCATGGCGCGCGCATCCAGAGTGACCGCCGCAAAACGGTCGGTTTTCGGATTAGCGGTGCGAGTTCTTCTGTGATCATGCCTTTTGCCGCCATCACGCGTTTCAGCCCTTTGAGGCCATGTTCTATGGAAAAGCCGTCGTAGCGCTGGTTTTCGCCGCCTTCAAAAACGACGAGTGGCTTTTGGGCTTCGTGGGCAACTTTGCGCAAAGAGTGGCTGATGGGGGCGTTGGAAAGAATATAAGGCGCACCGAATAGCCGGGCAAGCTCTTCGCTCGCCTTGTCGCCTTTGGTAAAACGTGCCTGCGGATAATTGTAGTGGTTGCGGCCGCCTGTGTGAAAGTCAATGATAAAATCGGCCAGCGGCAATATTTTTTTGGTTACAATGAATGCAACACGGGCTGCCAAAGATCCATCGAGGCTGCCCGGGAAACTTCGGTTGACGTCTTTGCCATCCGGCACATCGCGGGAATAATTGATGAAGCCGTAAATGTTCAGGAGGGGAATGGCGATGACGCTGCCTTGCTGGAGGTTTTTGAAAAATTCTTCTTCCACAGCGCGGCGCACAATCTCAATGCCGTTGATTTCATCGCCGTGGACGCCGCCAAGCGCCAGCATCACCGGCCCCGGGTTCAGGCTACGGTAGATATGGCCTTTGATGAAAATGCGGTTGCCCGAAGGTAAACTCCCGACCGGCAAACGCAGCGTGACCTCCTGGCCTGGGATGATGGTCGTTCCATTAATAACAAAATGCTTACTCATGCTTATTTACTGCCTGTCCATTTAGTCGGTGTCTGAGCTATCGAACTATAAAGTCAGACACTATTTATCCAAACGCAAGCGCTAATTGTTTCGTCTGCGAATGTTCAATTTCGCGTTCGATAAATCCCACGATTTTACCTGCGACATCCACGCGGGTTACGGTTTCAATGCCTTCTAATCCCGGCGAAGCATTGACCTCAATAACAAGCGGTCCGCGTTCTGAGCGCAGCAAATCCACACCAGCCACGCTTAAGCCCAGCACTTCGGCAGCTTTTTGGGCAACCCACTCCTCTTTGGCGCTGAGGGGGGTGACGGTAGCGCTTGCGCCCCGGTGCAGGTTGGATCGGAATTCGCCTTCTTTGGCCCGGCGCTCCATGGCGGCCACTACTTTCCCGTCCACAACGAAGGCGCGCACATCCGAGCCACTTGCTTCCGCAATGAATTCCTGCATGATGACCCGCTCTCCCAGCTTCTGGAAAGCTTCCACCGTTGCTTCGGCACTCCGGCGCGTTTCGGCCAGCATGACGCCGGCGCCGTGCGTGCTTTCCAACAATTTCACAATGATGGGCATCGCGTTGAAGGTGTTCAGCAGCGGGCCTATATTCTGGCCTTCGCCTGCGGAAACCGTTTTTGGGGTATCAATACCGGCAAAAGCCAATTTTTGGAGGCAGCGCAATTTGTCCCGCGCATAGATGAGCGCGTCGGAGCTGGTGGTGCAAAAAACCTTCATCATTTCAAAGTGATTGATGACGGCGGCGCCTTGTTGGGTGACCGAAGATCCGATGCGTGGAATTACGGCATCAAAAGGTTCGAGCAATTCATCGTCGTAATAAACCTGCGCCTCTCCCTGATCTATGGCCAAGGTGCAGCGCATGTGGTCGAGTATACGCACCTGATGACCTCTTCTGAGGCAGGCGCGGCGCAGACTTTGAGTCGAATAGAGGTAAGTTCCTCTCGACAATATAGCAATATTCATACCAATAAATAACTCGATGGTTAAGGAAAATTCGACTCCGGGAGCCGATGCTGCACGCGCCATTTTTTAATTCTGACGACGGCGGCAAGATAGCACTAATTGTATATCTTGCACGAAAAATTAGACAATCGTAAAAACCTATGTCCACACTACTACAAGTCCCAGCTTCTTCGCTCAACAACCGCCGCACCATCAATGCCTGGGCTTTGTTTGATTGGGCCAATTCTTCCTTCGCTTTGGTCATCATTGTGGCTATTTTTCCGGGGTATTTTCTGGCGGTTACAGATGATGTGGTGCATATTGGCAAGAACCTGACGGTTTCCGACGGCGCGTTGTATTCCTACGCCATTTCTGCTGCCTATCTGCTTATCCTTATTGCATCGCCGTTTTTGTCGGGCATTGCTGATTATGGCGGGCGCAAAAAGTTTTTCCTGCGCTGCTTCACGACAATGGGATCAATGGCTTGTATTGCGCTGTATTTTTTCAGGGGAATGGACCAACTGACATTGGGAACTGTTTCCTTCATCTTGGCCACTATTGGTTTTGCAGGTGGCTTAGTATTCTACAACGCTTATTTGCCGATGATTGCCACGGAAGACCAATACGACCGCGTGAGCGCCAAAGGTTTTGCATACGGCTACATCGGAAGTGTCATTCTGCTTATCGTCAATTTGGTGGTGATTCAAAAATACGAATGGTTTGGCCTCAGCGGCGAAGGCCCGGCCGTACGGATTGCATTCGTCATGGTGGGATTATGGTGGTTTGGCTTTGCGCAAATTCCGTTTCGACGCCTACCGCCGGATTCCAATGAAAAGTCAAAAGAAAACCTTATGATGAAAGGGTTTCAGGAGTTGAAAAGAGTCTGGTATCAGCTTCAATCTCTCCGCAACGCGAAGCGGTTCCTGCTCGCTTTTTTCTTTTATAGTACCGGCGTGCAAACAGTACTCTTTTTAGCGGCCATTTTTGCTGAAAAAGAACTTGGGTTTGCTACCTCCGACCTCATTCTGCTCATCCTCTTGCTTCAGATTGTGGCCATCGGCGGCGCTTATTTGTTCGCCAAAATTTCCGGATTGCGCGGCAATAAATTTTCAATCATCATCATGCTCATTATTTGGACGGCTATTTGTGGTGCTGCCTATTTCATTTATTCTAAGTCTTCTTTTTACCTGCTGGCTGTGGGCGTGGGCGTGGTCATGGGTGGTATTCAGTCGCTTTCGCGTTCGACCTACTCAAAATTGCTGCCCGAAAACACGCAGGATACAACTTCTTTTTTCAGTTTTTACGACGTGTTGGAAAAAGGCGCCATCATTGTCGGCACCTTCAGCTTTGGGTTTATCGAGCAACTTACCGGCAGCATGCGCAACAGCGTACTGGCTTTGAGTATCTTTTTCATTGCCGGACTGGCCACCATGCTCACGGTGCGCATCAAGCAGAGCAGCGAGGCGTAAATTACGACGGCAAAGCAAAGAAGCATAGCAATGCATATTTGCCAACTTCACCGTTTTTGAGTATATTTGAAGTGAAAAAGAAAACGCTATGGAGGCAACGCTTGCATTATCTGCGTACGAAATCGAACGCGGAAAACCAATGCCGAGTAAGAACCATGCCATTGTGCAAAGCAATCTGCTGTTTCAATTGAGGATACACTTTGGAGATATGTTTACCATACTTCCTGAATTGACCATTGATTTTCTCATTCGGGATGGTGTGCCGGATCTGGCTATTTACAAACAAGTCATTTTTACTCCGGGAGAAGACGAAGTGGTCATGACAGAAATACCGCTCGGCTTGATTGAAATCCTATCCCCACAACAGGGACTCCAAGAACTGATGCAAAAAAGGAAGGAGTACTTTAATGCCGGGGTAAGCTCTTATTGGTTGGTTATTCCTGATTTATTGACTATTTATGTCTATTACTCTGTAGAAGACTATGACGTTTTTACCCGGCAGGAACCCCTTTTCGATAAAAAACTGAACATCGAACTTTCTCTTGCAGAAATCTTCAGATAAGCGCTTCAACCATCATGGAAAAAGAATTCACCATCACGGTTTTCACTGAAAACCAGTCGGGTCTTTTGTCGAGGGTAGTGACCATTTTCAGCCGCCGGCACATCAATATCGAAAGCCTGACGACCTCCAAGTCGTCCATTCCCAATATCCACCGCTTCACCATTGTTGTGAACGTAACGGAGGATATGGTGGAGAAGCTCGTTCAGCAGTTGGACAAACAAGTGGATGTGCTGAAAGCATTTTACTATAGTCCGGAAGAGATTGTGCGCCAGGAAATTGCGCTGTACAAGGTGCCTATAGAGATTTTTGCCGGAAGTTCGCGGGTAGAGCGCTTAGTGCGGGCTCACAATGCGCGCATCTTAGCCATCGAACCAGCGTATGTCGTGATTGAAAAAACAGGGCACGAATTGGAAATCGAGGCGCTGCTGGAAGAACTCAAAGGCATCGGAATTTACGAATTTGTCCGCTCAGGCCGGGTTGCAATCGTGAAACCGATGGAACGGTTGAATACTTATTTGCGATCGCTGGAGTTAGTTGATCAAGGTTAGAACCTCTACACTCCACGCCTCTGCCTTCCCGGCAAAAAGCGCTTTTGTTTTCCTCCAGGTGAGTCGAAAAAACTCCGATTGGCGGTAAGCCTCCAAATGCTCCGGCGCAGCCCAGACGCTATAAGTAAAAAAAACGGCGCTCGTGTCGCATTGCCGCCAGAGTTCTAAATGCAGGCAGCCTTCAAAACTCCGGATCGTGGCTTTCGAGGATTCAAAGATGGCGAGAAAATCTGCTGCAGCATCCTCCCGCAGGGTCAGTTTTACAATGCGCTTGATCATTCCGGCGTGTTGGTATAAAAATCAATCTGCACGCCTTCTTCTACCGACAAGCCCAGCAGGCTGGCTGCTTTGCCCATATTGATGGCTATTTCAAGGTAATCTACCGAGTTGAACAAGCAAAGGGTTTCTCCAATGGCGACATCTTTATAATGGGTACAAAGGCGTGTGATGGGGTCATTGCGCTTGAAATACAGCGAAAAAGGCCGATTACGGCCGACCTGCTCGAAGCGCTCCCGGGTTATATTGACAATGATATTTTCGTAGTTGTCTACATAAATTACCGCGCCTTTGATTTGCGATGGCGCAATCACGGGTTGGAAGGTGATGCGCTGCACCATACGCTCCGCCGGAAAGCCGATTTCGTTGAACGGAAAACCATTGGCAATGTGCCCGATCGCGGCGGCGTATATTTCTTTGAGCGGAAATGGCGTGGAAGAAGGCACCTCCAGACGGTAGACGTCTTTGGGCGTTTCCGAAAAAATCAGGGAAAAGACCCCGTTGTCCGGGCCAATAAAAAAGTGCCCTTCGTGGCGAATCGCGACGAATCCGGTGTCGCCGGCGTAATCGTTTACGCTGATCAGGTGAATGGTGCCCGAAGGAAAGCTGTTCCAGGCGTTTTTAAAAATAAAGGCGGCCTGTACAATGTCGTACGGCTTCACCTGGTGGGTAATATCAACCAGATTAAGGCGGTCATTTTTGCTCAAAATGGCACCCTTGATCGTGGGGAGGTAATGATCCTGCCAGCCAAAGTCGGTTGTCAGTGTTACAACGGGCATCTTTTGTTGGTTACTGGTTAGTTGTTAACAGGGGCTAAACCGTCTGCGCCTCTTCCGGCAGTACTTCGTCTTCGCCTTCCGTCAGTTTATTGCGTTTTTTGACCATCGAATTTTGGTGCATTTCGAGGTAATCTTTTCGATTTCTGGAAATATCAATCGCCTGATACAGGGCCTGACGGAAAGAAGAAGGATCCGCTTCGTTTTTTCCCGCGATGTCGTATGCCGTGCCGTGATCGGGGGAAGTGCGCACGCCGGACAGCCCTGCCGTATAATTGACGCCACTGCCAAACGACAGCAACTTGAAAGGAATCAGCCCCTGATCGTGGTACATGGCCAGAATACCGTCGTATTTAACGTGTTGACCCGATCCGAAAAAGCCGTCCGCAGGAAAAGGCCCGTTTACCAGAATGCCTTTGACTTTCAGGTCTTCGATGGCCGGGCGGATGTATTTTTCTTCTTCATCGCCGATGACGCCGCTGTCGCTTGCATGGGGGTTGAGTCCCAGCACTGCAATGACCGGGCGTTCCACCCAAAAATCTTTGCGCAGCGATTCGTTCAGCATCAGGATTTTGCGCATCAGCAGCCCTTTGTCAATGGCTCCGGCTACGTTGTCAATCGGCAAGTGGTTGGTAGCCAAAGCGATGCGCAGTTTATCATTCACCATCAGCATCAGGCTGTCGCCGTTGCTCAGTTCTTGGGTCAGGTATTCTGTGTGGCCCGGGAAAGGGAAACCCGCCATTTGCATGGCGTATTTGTTGATGGGTGCCGTCACCAACGCGTCTATCATACCGGCCTTAAGCTCGGCAACCGCGCCTTCCAGCGACTTGATGGCGTACAATCCACCCGATTCGGAGGGTTTTCCGATCGTGATGTTCACGTTGTCCTGCCAGCAATTGACCACGTTAACCCGGTCGGTCACCAATTGGTTGGCTGATCGAATCTGCTGGTACTGAAAATCAATGCCCGTAATATTTTTGTGGTAAGAAACGACTTTGGAAGAGCCGTAAATAACCGGGATACAAAAGTTCAATATTCCCGGGCTGGCTAATGTTTTCAAAATGACCTCCAACCCAATGCCATTAATGTCCCCGATGCTGATCCCTATCTTCATTTTCTCCATTCCTTCGACATATTTTTATTGCCGGAAAAGGCGCATATCTGACGTATTGTTTGTATCCCTGCGCAATCTTTTCCAACTTTGCAGTTGAAACGCAAAGTTAATCAATTACTTATTTGAAAGCGAAAAAATCCTTTGGCCAGCACTTCCTCAACCGGGAAGACATCGCCATGCGTATTGCTGATAGCCTGCAACTTGCCGGAACCGCCTACGATCAGGTGTTGGAAATTGGCCCCGGAAAGGGGATGTTGACCAAATACCTGGTGAAAAAACCATCGCAACTGACCGTTGTGGAAGCAGACCGCGACATGGTGGATTACCTGCACAAGCACTATCCCGCACTTGGCGACCGCATTGTTGCAGAGGATTTTCTCAAGTTGCCGCTGGAGGATATTTTCGGGGAAGCGCGGTTTGGACTGATCGGCAATTTTCCTTACAACATCTCGTCGCAGATCCTGTTCCGGATGCTCGATTACAAGGATCAGATTCCGGAAATGGTGGGGATGTTTCAGAAAGAAGTGGCAGACCGCGTGGTGGCCCCGCCGGGCAGCAAAACGTATGGCATCATTTCGGTGCTGGTGCAGGCATTTTATGAAGGGCAATACTTGTTCACAGTGGATAAAAGTTGTTTTACCCCGCCGCCAAAAGTGCAGTCGGGCGTCATCCGGCTGACGCGCAAGTCAAACGCCGGACTGCCCTGCAACCAAAAACTGTTCACACAGGTGGTGAAACAGGCGTTTAGCCAACGCCGCAAAATGCTGCGCAACACCATGAAACTATTTTTAGCCGAAGATGCTTTACTGGCGGATCCCTTTTTTACACAACGCCCCGAACAACTATCGCTGGAAGATTTTATTCAGGTGACGCAGTGGATTGAGGAGCGGAGAAAGGGGTAAATTTGCAAGAGGCAAATTCGCAAAGCTTGTCCCGTGAAACGGGGGGCAATCATTTAATCATCCATAACAGGAAACAATCATGACACTCGAAGAAAGGATCATGCAGGACCTGAAAGAAGCCATGAAGGCCAAAGATCAGCCTGCATTGAGGGGAATAAGAGCCATTAAAGCCGCCATTTTGCTGGCCAAAACGGACGGTAGCGGCGATGAGATTACCCCGGAGAAAGAGATCAAAATGCTGCAAAAATTAGTAAAACAACGCAGAGAATCGCTGGCCATTTTTGAGCAGCAGGCGCGCGCTGACCTGGCGCTGATCGAAAGCGAAGAAATAGAAGTGCTGGAACGCTACCTTCCTAAGCAATTGGACGGGGAAGCGCTTGAAGCCATCGTCCGCAACATCATTACCGAAACGGGTGCCACGGGCGTCAAAGATATGGGCAAAGTAATGGGTGCCGCCACGAAACAATTAGCGGGTCAGGCCGATGGCAAAGTAGTCGGAGAAGTGGTGAAGCGGTTGCTGGGCTTGTAACAAAATGGCAAGTTTGCAAGGGGCAAATTTGCAAATTTGCCCCTTGCAAACTTGTACTAAATAACGTTTGCCGAAATCACTCTGTCGCATTCGCGCAAACACAACGCACCCTCAATTTCCAGCGCGGCGAAAAAGTGCTGGTATTTCGGGCATTCACCAGCCAATGGCGGCCATCATAAGCGGGCTCAGAATAGGTGACAATGCCTTCCAGAATGGCACTTGTGGAATCGAGTGCCGACCACCCGGCACCTAACGCTCTTTTTCCTTCCGGACAATTTGCACGAACTTGTTTCAAAATATCAGCGTTCCAGGGGCTTTCCACCACGACGACCTCGTAGCCGGTAATCCCCGAAGCCGGAGCTGAAGGCGTAGCAGGCTTGCAGGCATATATCCCGGCTACTAACAGAGCTAAATAGATTAATGCGTTGTTTTTCATGGCATTGTATTTTTGAGTAATGAATAATTGAAGCGTGGTTTGGTTCTTCGTTAATAGGTAGAAGACTTGTTTTGTTACCCGCCTTTTGCGAAAATTCGCTGGAATATTGTACTTTTGCCTCCTGATGAGCGCAAAAACACAATACGAACGGATCATACTGGGCTTGAAAGTCAAGCAATTGCGGCAGGGGAAAAGCCTTTCTTTTTCCGATTTGTCTAAGCAGACACAGATGTCGGTTTCTTACCTCAATGAAATTGAAAAAGGGAAAAAGTATCCCAAAGAAGACAAAATCAAGGCACTGGCACAGGCATTGGAAGTGGAGGCGGCAGAACTGATTTCACCCATGCTGAGCAAAAACTTAGAGCCGGTTGCTGAACTGCTGCAATCCAATTTCCTGAACGAATTACCGCTGGACTTGTTCGGAATCGAATTGGTTAAAGTTGTGGAAATCATCGCCAACGCGCCGCTCAAAGTGGGCGCTTTCATTTCCACCCTGCTTGAATTGTCGCGCAACTACGCCCTGCGCGAGGAACATTTCTACTTTGGTGCCTTGCGTTCCTATTTGGAATTGCACAACAACTATTTCGAAGATATCGAACAGGCAGCTTTGCGCTTTCGCGAAAAATACGGCTTAGTTTCGGGGCAAACCGCCCTGCAGGGGCAATTGAAGGAGGTGCTGGAACGCCAATTCGGCTACCACATCGAAGAAAGCGGATTGGATAAATACCCCGAATTGCAACACCTGCGCGCCATTTTTGTGCCGCGCCGCAAACGCCTCCTGCTCAACAGCACGTTGACTCCAATTCAAAAATCCTTCCAATTGGGCAAAGAACTGGGATTCCACCTGCTGCACCTCGAAGACCGCGCCAATACTTCTTCGCTCTTACGGGTGCGCTCGTTCGAGGAAGTACTCAGCCATTCCAAAGCCACGTACTTTTCCGTCGCCCTGCACATTCCACTCGAAGAATTTGTGTCGGATATGCGCGCATTTTTTGACCGCGAACGCTGGGATGGCGAGGCCATGATGGCCATTATGAAAAAGTACGAGGCCACACCGGAAATGTTCTACCACCGCCTGACGAATGTGCTGCCGAAGTATTTCGGGATGGAAAAGCTCTTTTTCCTGCGGTTCCTGCACGATCCGGAAAACGACACTTTTGAAGTTGACAAAGAATTACATCTCAGTCATTTGCATCAACCGCACGGCAACGGCCTTTCCGAACATTACTGCCGGCGTTGGGTAGCTGTATCGCTGCTCAACGACCTGAACGACATGCAACAGGCTGGCACCTTTGTGAACGGCCTCGTGCGCGCCCAGCGCTCGCACTACATCGGCACCACCGACGAGTACCTTTGCCTCACCTTAGCCCGCCCCGGTTATCCGGCGCCCAACCGCAATGTGAGCGTCACCTTAGGGTTGCTCATCAACGAAGACCTGCGTCAACGCATCCGCTTCCTCGACGACCCGACCATCCAGCTCCGTGAAGTGAACAAAACCTGCGAGCGCTGCGCCCTGACCGATTGCGCCGAACGTGCCGCCCCGCCGCTTGTGGTGGAAAAACGCGAACGCTGGCAGCATATCCAGCGGCAGTTGATGGCGTTGATGGAAGGGTAGATTAAGAGGCAAGTTGGCAAGGGGCGTCCGAAAATCTCTGATGCCAGATTGCTTATTTGCAAACTTGCCCCTTGCCCCTTGCCCATTTGCGTGTTTGCAAACTTGCCCCTTGCCTTTTGCCCCTTGCCCCTTCAAACAACCCACGCAAAGATTATTATTAGCATAAATTCCCCATCTTCGCGCAGTGATTAACCAAATCCGGACATGGTCTTTAGTTCCACCACCTTTCTTTTTGTGTTGCTGCCGATGGTGCTGTTGGGGCATACCCTGCTGCGGACTACTACGGGGCGCAATGTATTTTTACTGATCATCAGCCTGTTATTCTATGCCTGGGGCGAAGGGCCGTTTGTACAGGTGATGCTCGCCGCCATCATCCTCAACCACTTCGCCGCCATTCAGATCGAACAGGCACCGGATGCCAATGCCCGGAAGCGGCGCATGGTTTATACGGTCGCCTGCAACCTCGGCATGCTGGTGGTGTTTAAATACACCAATTTCATTGTTGATAACCTGAATATTGTCCTGCAAACCCTTTCCATCAAGCCCCTTTATGTAATGCCAGTCCATTTGCCCATCGGCATTTCGTTTTTCATTTTCCAAAGCATTTCCTACGTGTTGGATGTGTACCGGGGCGATACGGAGGTGCAGCGAAAAATTTCCCGCACGGCCCTTTATATTTCTTTGTTTCCCCAATTGATTGCAGGCCCAATAGTGCGCTACACGGATGTGGCGGCACAGATGCAGGATCGCACCGTCCGCCGCGATGCCTTCACCCCAGGGGCGCAGCGGTTCATCATGGGGCTGGCGAAAAAGATATTGCTGGCTGACCCGCTGGGTTATGTCGCGGATCAACTGTTCGGTGCGCCGGCGGGCACTCTGGGCGCAGACGCCGCCTGGCTGGGCGTCGTTTGTTATGCTTTTCAGATTTATTTCGACTTTTCTGCCTATTCGGACATGGCGATCGGCCTGGGTCGGATGCTGGGGTTTCAATTTTTGGAAAATTTCAACTATCCCTATATCGCTGCTTCGGTGCGCGAATTCTGGCGGCGCTGGCACATTTCGCTGTCTACCTGGTTTCGTGACTACCTCTACATCCCTTTAGGCGGCAGCCGGATCACCGCCCGACGCACGTATTTCAATTTATTGATCGTCTTTTTTCTGTGCGGACTCTGGCACGGTGCCAGTTGGAATTTTGCTGCCTGGGGACTGCTACACGGCCTTTTTCTGGCGCTCGAACGCGCCGGATTGGAGCGCTGGATTCAACGCCTTCCGGTCGTCCTGCGGCACGGGTATACGCTTTTTGTGGTGCTGATTGGATGGGTGTTGTTCCGGGCAGAGGATGGCGCGCACGCCTGGCAGTATTTGCAGGCGATGGCTGGGTGGAACGCCACGCCGACCTACTACGCCGCTTTTTATTTCGATCCGGAAACCCTGCTGACGTTGCTGGCTGCCGGGGTATTTTCCACGCCAATTTATCCTTTTCTGGAACGCCGGCTGTCCGGACAGGGCGTCTGGGTGGAGGCTTTGCGAATGCTGATCCTGCTTGGGTTGTTTGCATTCAGCGTCTCCACCCTAGTGAACAGCACATATAATCCGTTCATTTACTTTAGATTCTAATGCCATGAAACGATCCATACACACCGCTTTCCTGGTTATCTTCTGCGGCATGCTCGCTTATGGCGGCTGGCTGTACTGGCGTATTTTTGCGGAAAGCGGATTTTCGAAACAAATGAAATGGGTCGGGCACGCGCCCTCAGGAATCACCAATGCTTACGAACTGGAGTTTACCCGAACCTTATCTGCGCAACGCCACCCTTTGATCACCGGGCTGGCAGACCTGAAATGGAATGCGCTCGACGTCAGCTTCATCCGCAAAGTGGAAAAAGGCCGCGAAGGCTGGCTTTTTTTGAAAGAAGAAGTGGCAGGCAGGAACGAACTGTTGCAATCGCTGGGCATCCGTCCCTATCTCGATTTTGAACGAAAAATGTGGAAGTTGATCATCTCCCAGCGCGCCGCCTGGACGAACGCCCGGGGCATGCAATACGTTATGGTCGTTGTACCGAATAAAACCAGCATTTACCCGGAGTACCTACCCGCGCGCGATCGGGTCGTCGGACCGGGGAACTTAACGCAGTTGCTGTCAGACTTATCCGGCATTCAGGTCATTAATTTGACAGACAGTCTTTTAAGTCAAAAACATATTGGCCGGCTTTTTCACAAAAACGAAACCCACTGGAACGAGCTGGGCGCTTTTGTCGCTTACCAAAGCCTGATGCGTGCCCTGCCCCCGCCTTTTCGCGAAACGCCATTGCCGTTGGATTCTGTGGTGGTGGAATGGGCGACCACCCCGGGTGGCGACCTGGCTCGCTTGCTGCTGATGGACAGCCTGTTGTTCGAACGGGCTGCGCGCGTAACCCTCCGCAATCCGCAGGCCCGCTGTCACACCGGCTGCGATTCCTCATACGGGCCGTTTATGCCGCCGAAGCATTTTCGCAACCCCCGTGCCCGTTTGTCCAAAGTTTTTTTTGACCACGATTCTTTTTTCAGACCCTTGATTCCTTATCTGGCAGAGCATTTTCAGGAGTCGGTTTTTTATTGGGAATGGCAGGGCTTCAATGATTATGAGATTGGGCAGGCGCAACCCGGTTTAGTGATAGACGAATTCGTGGAACGCTCGCTCATTGGCGACCGCCCGCGCAACAACCCGCCGGTACTACAGCACTACTGGCAGCAACATTTCGACGCCTTGCCCCAATTGGCCCGCTTGTCCTGCAAAAGCCTGCGCCAAGCCTTCCTGCAAATTGAACTGATTCAGGTTAAAGAAGATGCGCTGCCCGTTGTTGCCCTCGAACTTACGCCAGCCAGCGCCACCCGCCTGATCGTAGAATACGACGACAAGGAGGTTGTTTATCCGCTGGAAGCCGGCAAAAAAAATACGGTTTATTTAGAATGGGAACGGCCGAGGATGAAGGATTTGCGAGTGGAGGGGGGTACAGGAATGACCATAACGGTTAGGGCGGCAGTGTTTTTCCTCCAATTTCCCCATCGGTAGCTGTGTAGGCGTCAATTTTGCTTTTTGCAACGAGAAAAGAGCGGTGGATGCGCACAAAACTCAATATCCAGACTTTCTTTGATCCGGATTAGGGCGGTTAACCCGAACCAATTGATTTTCTAGGCTTCCCCCCTGCGTTTTCAAGAGCAAGGTGGATGCGCTGCGCCAAAGCAATAATGTCTTTGTCTTCTGTACAGATGATAATACCAGAATGGATTGGGGAAAGGCGGTGTAATTGCTTGAAATATTGGTAATTAAAAGTAACGACAATGCGATTTTGTTCATGCGCGAATGTCAATACTGCTGAATCCTGGATTTTTTGGTTGGCATTATCTGCTTCGAGGGTCGTCAGCATATCATATTGAAGGCTGCGCAATATTTCAACGATAGCAAGATCGAAGTTTTCGTTTGCGTACAATTTTGCCATAGATTTCAGTCCTGTTCAAGCAAATCATCCTCGTTGTTTTCCCGAATATCTTCATCAATTTCTGCTTTGTTCGCTTCATAAAAACACCAGGCATTTTTAAGATCACCTGGAGTTATGGTTGGAAAATTGTACAAGATTTCCCAATCCGTAAATCCCAAAAATCGGTGATAGACCAAAGACCATACCGGCATACGGGTTCCTTCTACCCAAGCTCTGCCGCCACATACGCCAGGCGTTTTTACAATAGTGCGCCCTTTATTTTTCGATCGGTTGAAAAAACGACTGAACAGGGAAATGGTTTCCTGCCCGGAAAGTTGCAGCAGCAGTGCTTCGACTTGTTGCAACTTAGTATGCTGTTTTTTTACAAAATTACAGGAAAATAAACAAGAAACACGAAAAGTAGATCAGGTGTCGGACACCTCCAAAGGTGTCCGACACCTGATCTATATTGGCACCTATTCCGAAACTGCGGCCTGGAGCGATTACGACAACGACGGCTTTCTCGATTTGGCCATTGCAACCTGCAAAAACGCGACCGCTTCCCCACAGCCGAACAACCTGCTTTATCGCAATAACGGCAATGGCAACAACTGGCTGAAAATCAAATTGGAAGGCGTGGTTTCCAACCGCGCAGCCATCGGGGCAAAAGTGCGCATCAAAACCGCAGCCGGCTGGCAACTACGCGATATTTCCGCGCAAAGCGGCTACAACGGCCAGAACAGCCTGGTCGCCCATTTTAGCCTGGTCGCTGCCAATTCTGTGGATTCCGTCTCCATCGAATGGCTCTCCGGCATCCGGCAGTACCTGACCCAAGTGGCGGTAAATCAACAATTGTTTGTGGTGGAGGAAGCTGCAACCCCAGTGAAAGCGGCGGGTCTTTTTCAGCAGTTTGCAGTGCAGCCTAACCCCGTTCAGGATGTTCTGAATATTTATGGAAATATGAAGCAGGCGGTGGCTTCTTTGCACATCAGCCTGACTAATACGATGGGCAGGGTCGTGCTGCAGGAAGTGCACCCGGTCCCTTCCAGCGCTTTTTCGCATGGGGTGGATCTAAAAAAAAGGGGGATCGCTCATGGAATGTATTACCTGACTTTGCGAGTGGGTACCGATCTGTTTTCTACTAAAATAATTGTTAGGAACGCCGAAATAATAACTTCCCGATTTGGGCGGTGGCTTTTGGCTACGCCGAACTTGCGTTTCCCACCGGACTTCCCGCAATTGCTTTCAGTCGGCGCAATTGCCTTCGTCGGTCACGTAGCTTTGGCTACGCTCCCTTCTTGCGCCTTGTCCGCTGGAAAAATCCCCACGCCGAAAACGCGAACTTATTATTGCGATGTTCCTAAGCGAGTAATAAAGGCCAGATTTTAGTTAAGCATGAACGCAGTCATCGTCTGGATGTTATGATCCATTTTTGGACGATTGAAAAAAAACAATATGCACCGGATATTTGCATTTTCCTTGCTTATGCTGCTTTTTGCAAACAGGATGCCTGCACCAACCAACCTACTGCCGCTTCTTACTCCGCCACCGCGGCTGATTCCACTCCTCCCGCTGCGCGAAATCCACGATGTTGCGCATAAACGTGACGATGCTCAGAAAAACGAGGTACCCAACGGTGACGACCACATAAATCCAGCGGTAAGAACCGGCATCCCCGATGGAAAGAGAAGAAAACAGCCAGGCGAGCAGACCCGAAGCCGCCGCTAAACCCATGAAGCAATACACCGAGCGCCCCCAGTAGCGCATCATGCTTTTGGTAGAAAGCGAAAAAACGCTGTTCAGCATGGCATAAAAAAGCAGGAAAGCGGTCGCGGCCATCCAGGGAAAGCGGTCGGAGATATTGATGAGACCGGTCAGTTTCACCAATTTGGAGCCGAGGATCACCACCAGCACGGCTGCAAAAATGACCAAGGCCTGGGACAGCGGATCGTAGGCCCGTTCAAAAACGCTGGTTTGCCGATCCGGCTGAGAAGGATTGTTATTGCTCATGCAGCATAGAATGACAGACGAGAGAAAAGGTTCAAATATGGTGAAAGTTAAGCTTTTTCGGTATTAATTTCTGCTTTGTATGCGTGATTGCGCGGAATTGTTTTTCAGATCGCCAACGCTTCAGCAGTCGTCGCCTGTCTTTGGGAGCAAGTTTAATGCTCATCCAAAAAAACGTACAGCTATGAAACTTACTCCTATCCTGTTCCTCCTCGCCAGCCTGTTCGCTACCGGCCTTTCTGCTCAGATCACCCTCGGCGTCAATGTTTTTTACAACAACGCCTGGCAGCAATATGATGAAAATCTGCTTATTTTGCGCCAGCAGGTCTATATCCACAATGTCGGCGCTTCGGCAACCGTCGAGTACGCCATTGATCAACATTTTAGCTTAGTTGTGGAACCAGGATTTGTGCAGCGCGGCGCAGCTTGCGAGCCGGGATTCCAATTGCCCATTGGCGGAAGCGAAGCCACCTTGGTGGGCAACTACATCGAGATGCCCGTAACCCTGCAAGGCAACTTGTTTGCCTGGCAAAACAAACTTCAGTTTTTTGCCAAAGCTGGCGCTGGTTACTCCTACCTGACCGGCGGCTACCGCGAAATTGATTTTGAGGATTCCGCTGCTCAACGCACCCGCTTTGACATGAGCCAGGAACCCAACCTGAACCGCCTCGACTTTGGTTTCTACGGCGGCGGCGGCGTAGGTGTCAAAGCGGGGCCGGGTTATCTAACTGCCGAATTCCGTTACTACCACGGCATGCCGGATATGGATGATTTTCAGGTGTCGAAAAATCGGGCACTGAGTTATGGGGTGGGGTATCGGATTGGGTTGTGATTATTTTATTTCAACCACGCATTCCAATACCCCCGAAGCGCCGCATCAGCAGTTGGGTAGTCGAATACCAACTCGAAAAACCTCAAAAAACCCACCACCCCCCCCTTCTGCCCTTCATCAAAAAGCGAAAATTGCTCCTCAAAATAATCCTCAAACCCAACGCTTTTTTCAGCGGCAAATAGAGTAGAATCGAAGAGGTTGCTGCCGTCGTTGTCCTGAAAATGCCGCAGGCAATAGCACATACAAGCCGGATAGTAGTAGCGCATGCCGTCGGGTTTGAGGAAAGACAAGGCGGTTGAAATTTTCAATTCCGCTTCCTGAATTTGCTGCCAGGAGCCTTTCCAGGCGTTTGCGTAAGCGGCTTCCCAGGCCGGACCGTGGTCAATATAATCGTCTAACAGATTGGCTTGCGCCCAGGTGATGGCCGGGAAAGGCACGCCTGCAAAAGCGGTTTCGATCTGTTGGATCAGGCGCGCCGCTTCTTTGGCAGGGAATAGCGCCGTTTCGTACAAGGCATAATTTTCTTCGTCGAAGCACACAAATTGCACCTCTTCTAATCCGGGAACGTATTCTACAAAATCGCGCACAGTGCGCACGGCAATTTTGCAGGCTTCCCTTTTCGGGAAACCATATATACCTGTGCTGATGTTGGGGAAGGCAATGGTTTTTACGCCTTTTTCGACCGCCAGCGTCAAGGCGTTGCAATAGCAATCGGAGAGCAGGCCCGCTTCCCGTTTGTCACCGCCCTGCCAAACGGGGCCGACCGTGTGGATGACGTGGCGGGCGGGCAAGTTGCCCCCGGTAGTGATGACCGCCTGGCCAACCCGGCAGCGACCAATTGTCCGGCATTCTTCCAAGATGCGCGGCCCACCAGCGCGATGAATGGCACCGTCCACGCCGCTGCCACCGAGCAGGGAGGTATTGGCGGCGTTTACAATGGCGTCGAACGCTACTTTGGTGATGTCACCACGGTGTAAGGTGATTTTGGGTTGCATCGTTAGCTTATGTTTTAACGTAAAGTTCGGAAGAAAACTTGGATTTATGAATGATGTAATACTTCCTTAACGGCCTTCCGCAAACGGAATGCCAAATCCGCAAAGCAGGACGCCATCCTTAGCGTCCTTTGCGAGACCTTAGCGCCCTTTGCGGGAAACGGTCTCCCGCCAACGGAATGGCAAATCCCCAAAGCAGGACGCCATCCTTAGCGCCCTTTGCGAGACCTTAGCGTCCTTTGCGGGAAACGGTCTCCCGCCAACGGAATGCCAAATCCGCAAAGCAGGACGCCATCCTTAACGCCCTTTACGGGAAACGGTCTCCCGCCAACGGAATGGCAAGTCCCCAAAGCAGGACGCCATCCTTAGCGTCCTTTGCGAGACCTTAGCGCCCTTTGCGGGAAACGGTCTCCCGCCAACGGAATGGCAAATCCCCAAAGGAGGACGCCATCCTTAGCGCCCTTTGCGGGAAACGGTCTCCCGCCAAGGGAATGGCAAATCCCCAAAGGAGGACGCCATCCTTAGCGCCCTTTGCGGGAAACGGTCTCCCGCCAACGGAATGGCAAATCCCCAAAGCAGGACGCCATCCTTAGCGCCCTTTACGGGAAACGGTCTCCCGCCAACGGAATGCCAAGTCCCCAAAGCAGGACGCCATCCTTAGCGTCCTTTGCGAGACCTTAGCGCCCTTTGCGGGAAACGGTCTCCCGCCAACGGAATGGCAAATCCCCAAAGCAGGACGCCATCCTTAGCGCCC
>Ga0163148_10000508_pt1 | contig 52567 bp, 44 predicted proteins | sample OliLakLV19MP7P2_FD_148606 | JGI IMG/M metagenome (GOLD analysis project Ga0163148, IMG submission 148606) | Freshwater microbial mat bacterial communities from Lake Vanda, McMurdo Dry Valleys, Antarctica- Oligotrophic Lake LV.19.MP7.P2 | ecosystem: Environmental > Aquatic > Freshwater > Lake >... | reverse complement strand
GTTCCCGTGTTATTTTCTTTTGTTCTTCACTAACCGGTTTGTAAGCAGCTGTGATACCATTGTACACCACCGATATTTTGTCAGCAGGAATATTGTACCCTGCGATGATTTCGCTTTTGGAAAATTCAGATACGGTGATGATATGATCCGTATACGCGAGATAACGCGGCATCCATTTTTTATAAAAAGCTCTGATGCGAGGTTGCAGATGTTCCGGATAGCGGAGATAAGCGACATCATGCACCATGGATACTTTAGGGATGCTCATGCCGAGTGGAATAAAACCATCGGGGCTGAAGAAGACATTTGCTTTTTGTTTGACAACATGCTTACGCACCGGATGATCAAGCCAGTAGCGGATCAGAATTGGTAGCCTTGTGACGGGATGTATGGTATGCGGGATCACATTGGGGCTATGGACAAAACGCTGATCAAACTTCCTATCGAAATAATAATCGAATTGATCCTCCGGGTGTGAATGGACGATACGACTCATCACCTCGTCCGTGACGATGCCTACGCCTTCGAGGCGGTCTGTAAGCATATGTCTGGCATTCAAGGCGATTTTCATACAGGCACTATAGTTAGGGCACAAAATAATCTATTACGTGTAAAGGGGAGGTATAAGGTTTCTTAGCTGCCGTTGCAGGAGTTTGCTCCTGCAAAAACATGAGTACCCAACGAAATTCCATAAAGAACCCCACTTGGAAACCTCATGGTTGCAGGAGCAAACTCCTGCAACGGCCCTCAAAAGGTAGTTAACCTTTATCTTTACCCCTTACAAACCAAATTCGATGGGTGAAGCAAAGAAAACAGATGTCCTGATCCTGGGTTCAGGCATAGCCGGACTGACATGTGCGATCAAGATTGCGGAGGCAAGGCCTGATCTGAAAGTCACCGTGCTCACGAAAGCAGTCGCTGATGAAAGCAACACCCGCTATGCCCAGGGTGGTGTAGCAGCCGTCTGGAATGAAAAAATAGATACAGAAGCAAAGCATATTGCCGATACACTTGACGCAGGGGATGGTTTATGCAATGAAGAGGTTGTGCGAATGGTCGTGGAAGAAGGTCCGATCAGAGTACGTGAACTGATAGAATGGGGTACCCGCTTTGATAAAGAGAAAAGTGGTGAATATGATCTAGGTCGTGAAGGAGGACATAGTGAAAATCGAATCCTTCACTACAAGGATATCACCGGATGGGAGATACAACGGACCATCACGGAGAAGGCGAAACAATTGCCCAATATTGTTATACGCGAAAATTGTTTTTCAATTGACTTGTTGACGCAACACCACCTGGGGTATAATATTACAAGGGTGCATCCTGATATCGAATGCTATGGAGTCTATGCCCTGGATAAAAATAATCTTGGTGTAGAAACACACCTGGCCAGAGTGACTGTCGTTGCTACCGGAGGAGCAGGCCAGATCTATCGTGCGACGACAAATCCCATCATTGCTACAGGCGATGGCATGGCAATGATGTACCGCGCCAAAGGCCGGATCAGCAATATGGAGTTTGTACAGTTTCATCCTACTTCGTTGTACAATCCTGCTGTAGAAAGTCAGGCGTTTCTGATTTCTGAAGCAGTGCGTGGATATGGAGCTGTGCTGCGTACCAAGGATGGAGCAGAATTTATGCACAAGTATGATGAGCGGAAAAGTCTGGCCCCAAGGGATATTGTGGCCCGCGCGATAGACAACGAAATGAAAATACGCGGGGATGAATATGTCTACCTGGACTGCCGTCATTTGGAGATGGAAGGATTTAAAAAACACTTTCCTAATATTTATGATAAATGCCTGGAGGAAGGCATTGATGTCGCCAAGCAAATGATTCCTGTAGTGCCTGCATGTCATTATTTCTGCGGAGGGATATTGGTCGACAAGATGGGTAAGACCTCTATCAATCGACTCTATGCTGCGGGAGAGTGTACCGCTTCAGGTTTGCATGGCGCCAATCGGCTTGCATCCAATTCTTTACTGGAGGGCCTAGTCTATGGACATAATATTGCTGTGGATGTGATTGATTGTATTGATCAATACAGCTATAAAGAAGGCATCCCCGATTGGGATGCGATGGGTACCACGGATCCTAAGGAGATGGTCCTCATCACACAGAGCTGGAAAGAATTGAAAGATATCATGAGCAGCTATGTAGGTATTGTGCGATCAGATGTGCGTCTACAAAGAGCCCTTGACAGGTTATGGTTGCTTTACAGCGAAACAGAAAACCTGTACAATACAACGACACTCTCGCCTCAGCTATGCGAGCTTAGGAATCTTATCACGATTGCTTATCTGGTGACACGATCTGCATCTATGCGTCATGAGAGCAGGGGCCTACACTATACGACAGATTTTCCTGATTTGCTGGATCATAGGGAAGAAACGTTGATGTAAGTATCCTTCTGTGATCACTGATGATGCGATAGATACAGGAGTGATGCACCTACGGCGCATGATTGGCTTTTCTCTTACCGACCTGTTGCCCCGATGGGGCAATATCAACCGTGCCCTCTGGGCACTGCTCTCTACGCTCTGCTCTCCCGTCACCCTATCGGGGCGGGATCTACGCTGCGCTCTCTGCCCCCTGCTCTCTGCCACCTGCTCTCTGCTCTCTGCTCTCTGCCACCTGCTCTCTGCTCTCTGCCACCTGCTCTCTGCTCTCTGCTCCCTGCTCTCTGCTCTCTGCTCTCTGCTCTCTGCTCCCTGCCCCTTGCTCTCTGCTCCCTGCTCTCTGCTCCCTGCCCCTTGCTCTCTGCCCCCTGCTCCCTGCTCTATGCTCCCTTCTCTTTAATTTCTACCAGTGACATTCACCTTAATCCGCTCATCACGGTTGGCAAGTTCCCAGGTGGTATGAAAAGCTAGTCTGGCAATCGTTTCTGCCTTTCCATACATGATTTTATCAGGGGTATCCGTGGGTCGGTGATAATCAGCATGGACACCTGAGAAATAGAAGATGACAGGTATACCGTTTTTAGCGAAGTTGTAATGATCAGATCGGTAGTAAAAACGATTTGGATCGTCATCCCTGTTGAAGGTATAATCGAGTTGTAGTTTGGTATACTTGCTATTAGCGGTTTCATTGATATCGTGGAGTTCTGTACTGAGCCGGTCAGCGCCGATGACATAAGTGTAGTTTGAATCCACGTGCTGATCATCGACCCTGCCGATCATATCGATATTGACATCTGCCACCGTCTGTTCCAAAGGGAAAATGGGATGCTCTGCATAATATTGTGAACCGAGCAGTCCTTTTTCTTCACCGGTGATCAGCATACATAATACACTTCGCTTCGGTCCCTGACCAGCGGCCTTTGCCGCTGCAAAAGCCTGTGCTATTTCAAGCACGGCACTCGTCCCGGAGGCATTATCATCAGCCCCGAAAAAGATATCAGTACCCCGCATGCCGAGATGATCAAAGTGGGCAGAGACAATCACAACTTCTTGCTTCAACACAGGATCTAATCCTTCGATATATCCAAGGACATTGACACTCGGTGTGGATTTGATCTGATGGGCTGCTTTGAAATGCACATCTACCGGTATCGTCGTGTGTGTGGGCCGGCCTTTGCGAGTGATTTTATCACGCAACTTGATGATTTTATTTACTTTTTTACCGGCTAGCTTTTGACCCAGCGTGGGTGAGACGGAAACGAGTGGCAAATAGTTATTTAATTGTTCAGGTGTTTCCATGAGCGTCGCACCGGTCAATAACTCTCTCCTGGCATACATGACCATTTGCCTGAAATCATTTTCTATAATCCAGAGTGATGCTGCGCCTGCTTTTTTTGCAGCGTCGATTTTATAATACGGATCAGATGACCATTCTGATATCGAATCTGATCCGGTCAATCTGAAATTGTCATTTTGATCCCGGGGTTCACCTGCATACACTAGTAGATGTTTCCCTCGGACATCTACACCTTCGTAATCGGAGTAAGCCTCATCATCAATCCCATATCCAAGAAACATCAAGGAGTTAATATCTATCGGCCCTGGCTGGACAGGAAAATGTTGTGGTATGGCGATATATTCTTTCAGGTGTTCGACAGCTTCTCCTGAAACTGTCAATTGAATATTCTCCCATTTAAATGTTGTAAAGCCTACTTCCTGAAAGTGATCTGTATCTCCGGGTATCGGAGGTATACCATAAGAAGCCAGTTGCCCTGCAATGTATTCAGCAGCTTTTTTGTTGCCTTCTTTTCCTGTTTCTCTACCTTGATACTCCGTAGATGCCAGGGTATACACATGCTCCTTCAAAGATTTACTTTCTATGCTCCGCGCCAGTTGTTCACTTACATCATGGTATTGAGCCATCAACGCGGATGTCAAAAGCAGGAAAAGGCCAACAATACTTTTCATAATTTATTGTTTGAAAAGGAAAACGGAAAATGTGGGGTAGAAATTGAAAAATAATAAATCTTACTGTAGGGGTTCAAAATTTTGAACCCCTACAGTAAGATTTATTATTTCAAACGCTGGAATATTTTCGTTTAACTATTTTTCACTGCTAACTTCTAACTACATCTTATCTTATCCACCCTCTTCTGATGCCGACCGCCTTCAAAAGGAGTTTCGAGGAAAGTCTGCACCATTGACAACGCAACAGCCTCGGGAACAAATCGTGCGGGTATAGCCAGGATATTGGCATCATTGTGCTGCCTGGCTAATGATGCCAGTTCATTGTTCCAGCACAATGCCGCTCTAATCCCCTGGTGTTTGTTAGCCGTCATCGCAGCGCCATTTCCAGATCCGCAGAGAATGATACCAAGGTATGCATCTTCTTTTTCCACAGCATCTGCTACCGGATGAACATGATCCGGATAATCTGTAGAGGCTTCACTATCAGGGCCTGCATCGATGATATCATAGCCATTGCGGCCTAGCCAATGTGCTATAGCTGCTTTGAAGGCATATCCTGCATGGTCAGAACCAATGGCAATCGTTTTATTTTCATTTTGCTCTTTCATGACACATTATTCAGGTAAGGCATTAGTATTGTATGGGCCAAGCAACGCTTCCATCTCCTGTGCGAAGGCATCATCATTTAAGGTCTTTGAAATTTTTAGTATTTCAGAGATGGCATTGTTGGTGAGCCTGAAATCCATATTGAATCCTGATTTGAGGTCATCTTCATCAATCGAATCAAAGAAGACCATATACTCGGCTGATTCTTTGGCAAGGATGCGTATGTGTTCTTTTGCTTTATCGAAAGCCCCGGCCCGGATATATACATTGATATGGGGCAATGTCCTTGCATCATACGTGAAGTTCATGTGTGGGAAACCTTTAAAGAAGGCATCTGTGATATCAATAGCTTCCTGGTTTTTTCCTTCTGCCAACATTTGTTCGGCAGCCCGCCAGATGATCATCTTTTGCGCCTGAACACTGGCACCATAGCTATTATCTACATACAGACGTTGCTTATCAAAATTACCCCACTTCCACTTATTGACCACACGGTCATGTAATTTCTCTGTATTCACGCGGCCACTGCCGTAGATATAAAATTCTTTCTGGCTTGGCGTGCGGACAGGTATAATTCGGAGTCCGAGTCCTTCCATCTGCGTATAGTCATTGAGGTTCATGAGCTTCGACTCCTGGCAGGTTACTGAAAAATAGACAGGGCGGTCATAGACATTGCTCATGATGACATCCAACACAGCCAGCTGATCCTTGGTGATGTACTGTTTGTCAATGGTGATCGGAATTTTAGTGACGATCTTTCCGGTATCTGCAGCGGTAATCCAGCCCGAACTCAAGGCACGTGCCGGATCTACAGGGATGTATAGGTTATTGGAAGGCAGATACGTCTCCAACTTAGTACCCTGAATAGTCTGTGGGTTATCTTTAGCAAGAAACTGTAATGCCTGATCAAGCGGCATTTCATTCGGCGAACTTTTTCCGGGTAAAAAGAAAAGCTGATTACGTTTATTACCACGATATGCTTCCGTCGGTATAGTCAACTTGATAGGTGCTGAATCATTGATCTTCCTTCTCAACCCTTCGATATACCAATCAACAGCAATAAGGCTGAGATTGACGACGCGTACGTCACGACGTATACCTTCTACCTCTTGTGCATACCATAGCGGGTACGTATCATTATCCCCATAGGTGAACATGATCGCATTTGGATCAAGAGATTCCAGGAAATTGCTGGCGTAGTCTCTTGAAGCATAATGATGCATTCTGCTGTGATCATCAAAATTTTGGAAAGCCATGATGGTAGGTGCTGTCAGCACAAGGGCCGTAGCCAGATATGGAGTTGCTGAGCCAAGTGATTTAATTCTGGTCTTCAACATTTCATACAGGGCAGGCACTCCCAATCCGATCCAGATACAGAACGTCAGGAATGAACCTACTAATACGTAGTCACGTTCGCGTGGCTCATTCGGTGGCTGATTAGAATAAAAGATAATACCAAGTCCTGTAAACAGGAATAACATCAGCATGGCGGTGAAATCTCTTTTCCGTTTACCAAACTGATAGATGAGACCAAAAACGCCAAAAATCAGCGGCAGAAAATAATATCTGTTCCTCGTCTGATTATCGCGCATGGACTCAGGCATTTTTTCCATGTTAAACAGGCGGGCACTATCCAGGAAATTTACACCGGAGATCCAGTGGCCGCTTTTGGGATTCCATGGTTCGGTACCTTGTTCGCCATTTTCTCTACCGACAAAGTTCCACATAAAATATCTCCAGTACATCCAGTTGATCTGGTAGCGAAAGAGGAATTCGAGATTAAAAGCCATGGTAGGCTTCCCTTTTTCATCACCCATCCATCTCTTGTAAAGTGCTGGCCTGCTACCATCACTGTGACTGATACGAGGCAGGAGGATTTTATCTTCATCGCGGTAGATGTAGGTCAGTTTGTGATCCACGACTTCGTAGTGATCACCTACGATTCCATAGCGATCTTCCTTTTCGGTATCAATAGGATCTGCTTCAAAATGAGGACCTCTCAATAAAGGCCTTTCGCCGTATTGTTCGCGGTTGAGGTAAGGAATAAGGCGCATCGCATCACTCGGTGCGTTCATGTTGATGGGTGTGTTGGCATTGGCTCTGATCACAACGACGCCGATCGTTGAAAAACTGATCACGAGAAGTACCAGTGATACGATCAATCTTTCGGCCAGACCATTATTATTTTTACGAGCCCATCGGAGTCCAAAGTATGATGCACCACCCAGAATCAAAAGAGTAGGAAAGATACCTGAATGGATAGGCATCCCGAAGCTGTTGACCATCAACATTTCCATTTTGGACCAGAGGGATGGCACGCCGACGAGGATCAGCGTTTGCACGACGGGGATGATCATAGCCCCGAGAATCATGGCCAGCATTAATCCTCCGAAATTGAATGTCTTGTATTTTTTGAAATAGTACAGAAGGCCCAAGGCCGGGAAAACTAACAAACTCAGCAAGTGTACGCCAATAGAAAGACCTGCTACGTAGATGGCCAGTACGATCCATTTGTCAGCATCTGGCGTATCTTCCATACCATACCATTTAGCTGCCGCCCATAGGGTGAGGGTGGTAAACATGGTTGACATGGCATACACTTCGCCTTCAACCGCACTAAACCAGATTGAAGTTGAGAAGGCTGTTGCCAGACCTGCCGCTAAACCTGCACCGCAGGCAACGAGTATCTGTTCGGTGTTCATCACCTGGTCTCTTCCTACCATGGAGAGTCTGGCGAAAACAATCGTAGTCCAGGCAACCAGGGCAGCTGCTAAAGCAGTGCAAACGCCGGACATGAGGTTGACAGCAAAAGCGATATCCTGCGGGTCATTGCTGAGGACATCTGCTATCCAGGTAAAGAGCCTTCCAATGATCAGGAAAAGGGGGGCTCCGGGTGGGTGTACTACCTGGAGTTTGTATGCTCCAAGGACAAATTCGCCGCAATCCCAAAGACTTCCGGTCCTTTCCGCGCTGAAATAGTAGACCACCATGGCTATGGCGAAGACAACCCAGCCGGTGATAAGAGACAATCTTTTTTCCTGATTCATAGTAATTTATAACATCATACACCCCAGAGGTGCAAAGCGAGTGACAATTATTAGGATAGACAATGGTATGTGCAAGGACATGGCTTTTCCCGGAGGGAGATCATTTCTGCTGCACATTGGGCAAAAGTAAGAAAATTGATGCCAGCATCGGCCTGGATTCAGGGTGATTAGCCATTTTTAACCTTGGGCCTGGTTTCACGCATTTATCATGATAAATCCTCTGTAAAGGAATTGTTGAGGCCATTTAATTTTTGTGCCAGGTCTTTACAGGTCTTTTGGTTCAGTTTGTAGTACGTATAGGGGTATTCCGCGAAGGACTCAATGAGTCCAGCCTTTCGAAGGTTTCTGAAATGTTGGGAGGTGGTAGTTTTAGCCAAAGGGATTTTTTTGGCTATGACGTAGAAGGGAGTTACGCCGTTCTGTAGCAGGTGGTCGAGAATGGTGATTCTTGCCGGATGGGAGAGCGCTTTGGACCAAAAGGATTGGTTGAAAGAGAGCGCATCGAAAAGGGGAGCTTTCGAGTAAGCCATAATGAGGTTGTTTTTACTGGTGAATAAAAACGAAAAATTAGGGTTTTCAATAACACAAAAGTTAAATTTTGAATATACGTCTATATTAGATATTTATTTAATTCGTATTTTGTTGTTCATCATTAATTTAACAGGTTTAATTCGCATTTGAATGACAGCATTTTTCCCCAAACTTCCAACCCCTTAGCCCCATCCACTCAGCCCATTTGACCAGCCTTAAAACATGTAATCACCATAGAATAACCCTCGTTATGATCTCTGAATGAACCCTCTCCTCCAATTCCTTCTTTTACTGATCAGTTGCCATGCCGTAGCCCAGTCCTCTAGCCAGAAATCCCCTCCTGAAAATATGGTCCCTAACCCTGGCTTTGAGGAATATTCCGATCAACCCTCCGGCTGGTATTACTCAGGTAAAGATTTCTCCAGGGTAGCTATGTTCTGGACCTCGCCAACGGCAGCATCCCCGGATATTTACGGCCCCAAAGTCCAGATCCCTAAAAGCTGGTCTGCCATAGGATTTGGAAAAGTCAAGTCCTACCAGGGCTCTTCCCACGCAGGTATCACCGTATACGGTTGCGACAAAGGAAAACCGCATTGCCGTGAATATGTGCAGGTACAACTCACCGAACCCCTCGTTCCCGGTCAACGCTATGGGTTCACCTGCATGCTCGCTCATCTGCAGAAATCAGTGATGGTCAGAAATATCGGCCTCTGGTTTAGTGAACACGAAATAGAAGAAGGCGCACATGATCCAATCCTGAAGAATCCCATACTCTCGCTGGACAAGTTTATTCCCTCCGATGGAAAATGGTATCGGTGGACAGGTCAGTTTGTAGCCGAAAAATCATCCTCCTTTTTGCTTATAGGCAATTTCAAAACAGATGAAGAGAGTCAGATAAAACTGCCTTTCAGGGGTGACTTACGTTACGGATATTATTACCTGGATGAAGTCCGCTTATTTAAAATACCTCCGGTCATCATCCCGCCACCTATGGATTCCACGCTGGCTAATTTTATTCCAAGACCAGGTGAGATCGTCACGCTAAGTCGCATTTACTTCGAACACGACCGGACTGATTTCATGCCGAGGGCTTTGATACAACTGGACCAACTTTTGGCCTTTTTACTTAAGTACCCAAACATGCATGTCGAAATCATAGGGCACACCGATAATGTCGGCACTACTGAATATAACCAACAACTATCCATCCGCAGATCCGCTGCAGTGGTCAACTGGTTGGTGAAAAAGGGGATTAAGAAGGAAAGGCTTAGCTCATCAGGATTTGGGAGCACCCAGCCGATCAGTACAAACTTCACTTCGCTGGACCGTAGCCAGAACCGTAGAGTAGAAATCAAGGTCATCCGTATGTGATCCTATCCTAATTCGGCCGAAAAACACTAATCTTGCCCTGGTGACAAAACTAAAACCATATCTGGAAAAAGGTAGGCTAGAAGCCGGTTGCGATGAAGCAGGCCGTGGCTGCCTCGCTGGCCCAGTCTTTGCTGCAGCAGTAATCCTTCCTCAGGGTTTCAGATGCCCGGGCCTCAACGATTCCAAACAAGTCTCTCATGCAGATCGAGAAAGGATGCGGGAGATCATTGAAAAGAAAGCAATTGCCTGGGCGGTCGCGCACATCGAAGCAAAAGTGATTGACAGGATCAACATTCTGAGAGCCTCTATACAAGCGATGCACAATGCATTACGTATGCTTTCTGAAAAACCTGATTATATCCTTGTCGATGGCAACCGCTTCTATCCTTACGCAACGCTACATCATAAATGTATCATTCAAGGTGACGCCAGATTCAGGTCCATTGCGGCCGCTTCTATCCTTGCCAAAACGCATCGGGATGAATACATGCAATATCTGCATGGATATTATCCTGATTATGGATGGAATCAAAACAAAGGGTATCCTACAGAAATACACAGGGCGGTCATTGGAAAATTAGGATTGACGCCCGAACACAGGAGAAGCTTTAAGTACGATGACAGTAAGGCTATTCAGTTGGATTGGGCTGCAGACAGCAGTTCGGATGAAACGTTAATCTGATTTTTACCACCGCTGAGGTGTTCAAAGCAGGCTATTTCAAATCTTTGACGTCCCTTCCAAAATGATGCGCCGTGATATCCAGGCCATGATTGAGATACAGCCGATGCGCATCTTTTCGCTGATGTCCTGAATCCAGCGAAAAGTGATCGTAATTATTATTTTTTGCAAATTCGATCAACCACTTCATGAGCATTCCTGCGTAGCCGTTTTTACGATGCATGGAATGAGTGACGAGGTCATCTACATACAGGGTCTTTCCACTAAATAACATTTCAAGGGTCCTGAAACCTGCAACAGCAAATGCCTGTTCATCATCACCCACATACACGACCTGAAAGCCGTTATTCATTTGGTCAACCAGCATAGCCCGTATTTCATCGACGGTCCGGTGCGGTCTCAATTCGATCATCACAGGTATCAGCTTATCCACCTCCTGTTGAGTAGCTATTTTGATTTTAACTTCTTTCAAAGCTATTGCAATTATTTTCGTTATCGTTTAACGTTTTGTTTATCGTCTCGTGAGTGGCGGTTGCTGAACGGAGGAACATGGTTGCGCGAGAGCAAGTCGAAGCATGAGTGGCGGTTGCTGAGCTGTAGCACATGGATGCGGTATAGCAGGTCGAAGTATGAGATGTGAGTTTTTTGCTTTGCCCCTAGCCCCTAGCTCCTAGCTCCTAGCTCCTAGCTCCTAGCCCCTAGCTCCTAGCCCCTAGCTCCTAGCTCCTAGCTCCTAGTTCCTAGTTCCTTGCATCAAATCCCCGCAACACTCACCGTCCCGATCAAATTCTCAAGCGTAGGCGTTTCTCTTCCTCCCCTTGGCTCAATAGTGATGGCGTAGGTATCCGTTCCGGCTACAAAGGCAACTTCGATCAATCCGTTGGAAGGTATTTCAAAAACAGTCAACGGCTCCGGTGCCTGATCTGGTTTTAAAGACCATAATTGGAAAGATTGATTTGCAGCGAGGGAAGGTAAATTCCGGACTTGAATGAAGTTGCGTTTTGTCACCGCATTGTAGTGCAGGTAAAGATCCGTTGAGGCAAAACCTGGTGTAGCCTGAAAAGGTATAATCCTGTTATCAGGAAAGGTTAATTGCCGTAGAATCTCCAGTTGTGCCGTCAGTTGCTGCGTAGTCTGGTCGCATGAATCCCGCAAAGCAAAGTGTTCGGATTGTAAAGAATTCAAAGCAGTGTTTTTTTGCCAGAACATAAAGCCAAACAGTACGGCGCCAAGGCCCAAAAGCGCAGCAATTGCACGCCAGGCACCAAAACCACTTTGAATTCCTGAATCTGAAGGCGAAGAATTTTTTGGCGTACTATCTCTGATATCGTTTAATATTTTTTCTTTCAATCCGGAAGGTGCGGTTTTGGCAGCACTCGTGGCATAAAGCTCCAGACTGCGCCCGATCTCATGGAGGTCGGTCATGAGTTCAGGATAGGACGTCAAATACCCTTCCACTTCAGCCTTTTCGGCCGGAGTGAGCTGGTCCATGACGTAGAGCTCCAATAAACCCGATGACCTGATTTCTGCTATATCCACTTGATCAATAATAATAGACTTCGTAATCCTGGTCCTCCCAGGAAATAGTTTTTTTCTCCTTTTAACTGATCTCTCAGCATGCCAATAGCCGCCCTGAGCCTGGTTTTGACCGTCCCAAGCGGCATTTCAAGCGTATCTGAGATCTCCTGCTGGGTATAGCCTTTCAAATAGGCATATTCCAGAACGATCCTGTAATTAGTATCCAGCCTTGACAGAAGGGTCGCAGCATCTATGCTGGCTCCCTCTGGTGTGCTTACTGCTGGCCTATATACGATTTCATCGACCGTAATAGTTTTTTGCCGGTCCTGAAATGTTTTGAGTCGCATCTGGTCCAAGGCCGTATTCCGGGCAATCACACTCATCCAGGTAAAGAGAGAGGCCTTAGCCGGATCAAAACCATCTATGCTGTTCCAGATTTTTAACATCGATCGCTGCAGTACATCTTCTGCTATCTGGTCATCGCCCAGTATCCTGCTGACCAAGCCGAACAAGCTATCCGCATACTGATCGTATAGGAGGGACATGCCCCGCTCATTACGGGATTTTAAAAGCGATATGATTTGTTCGGTGCTGATATGGTGGCCTTTGAGTCTACGAACATAAGGATTTTTACCCTCACGAAGTGATTTCTGAGGTTTTAGTATTCTAAATTAGATTTACGCTTTAGGCGCAATCTTGAGGAAGCCGAAGCAGGACGGGGAGGAAGAAGTTTGACTCCAGATGCCAGACTCACAGACGTAAGATACACGATGCTCGTTTTTTTTGCAGATTCTGCCTGCGCCTCTCTCTGTTTTTTTTTTAAAAACAGCCGATATCGGCAGCCTCTGGCTACCGACGGATAGAGCATAATAATCATGTTCGATTTCGGGGTTGTGTCGGTAGCCTCCAGGCTACAGGTAAAAATCTTGCATCATGATCTCCCAGCTGTTCTGGTTGCGATGCGGTGAGACTGTCGAACTGTCCTCACCAACAACCAACGAAATTTCAATTGGGAGTAACAAGCTGAATTCCATTCACCTCCGTAGCTGGTGGTGCGCACACTAATCCAGCGGCATTCAGCTCTTCGCCTCAGCCTCAGCCCTTCCCCTTCGGGGCCACGTTAGCATATGATGCAGTTAGCGCTTCCTGGAAATGCTGCTTTTTAAATAACTTCAACTCTATCGACGTCCATCCTTGCTTACCCCATTTGTTAGGCACAGGATAGATCATCTTCTGATCTATAGTTGAAAAAATGTCCTGCTCTATTTCCGGAAGTTTGATGCAAGCCCGATTATTTTTTTCATCAAGCGTCAGGAATATTTTCTTCTTAATCCGGAAAGAGGGTTTTTCAAAATGAGGTTGCTCCTCTGCCTCATCAAATGCCAGTGCGATTGCACGCGCAGTTTTCAAGGAAATCATATTATTGGGATGGTCCTGAGGTTATGATTTTATTCGACTGAATTCAAGCCGGGCCACATCCTTGTGTGACGTAAATATTTTATCGAGTTGACGCGTGAGGGGAAGTGTCAGTCGCTGTAATCCGACAGAAAGACTATTGAGTGGTTCTCCTTCGACTCTCGTCTTAGGGTTTAATCCTTTCCGGATAGCCCCACTGACATAGTAGCTTGTCCTGATATTGATCCACTTGGATCCGGTCAATTCAAAACCATGCTGTTTACAGATAGCTGCATAAAAGGATACAGGTCTGCCATAACATAGCGCATCTCCTGTAATCTCATCTTCTATGCGTTCAAACAAAAAGACTTTTTCCTTAGAGACTCTGCACAATTCAGCCATCAATTGTCGGAGCATGATTTCATCGGTATTGTGTTGTAATACCGTGGCAGTAAATACGTAGTCGAAGGTTTGATTTTCAAAAGGCAGGGATGTTCCATCCACTTTGATGATGTTGACTTCCAGAGGAAGATTGGACTTGGCCAGTTCAACCATATCCGGTGAAATGTCAACACCAGTCAACGATTTGGGAGATTTTGCCAGCAGCGCTTTTAAGTTTCCACCGGGTCCGCTACCGATTTCCAATACAGTCTTGCCTGTGAAGTCCACTTCGTTGAGCAGGGATAGAAACCGTTCCCGCTTGTACCTATAATATGGCTCATCATCTCCGGCGATGACATTCTTGCCCTTACGAGCCTTGATTCTCTTAGCTACATCTGACCAATAGGGTTCCGGATGATATTCGCTCATGCTGTGTGATTGAGGCGCAAATGTAGGGGTTTATTGAAATATCGGTGACCGGAGACCTGTGATGTTTTACTGCGATAGATTCTTACGGTTGTTTAAGGCGCACTAAACATGTTCGACCACAGCTTCGCGACGACATGTCCGCCTCTGGCAGACGATAACATGTTCTGTAGGGCTACATTTGTAATCAGAGTCCCGGTGCATATGGTCATTCCGCAGCGCGGGATAATTGGTCGCGAAGCTGTCGTCGAACACATCACACAAGCCAAATTTATAACCAAAACGTCCCGATGCGTGTGGTCATTTCGCAGCGCGAGATAATTGGTCGCGAAGCTGTCGTCGAACACATCACGCAAGCAACTGCTTCACTCTTCACTCTTCACTTTTTCCAGGTACCACTTCCATACCTCATTCCCTACTTTTCGTCCAAGTACTAACCCTTCCACATTATCCGCCTGAATATGATATCCACCAAGTACTCTTGACTGGCCCGCCATATTAGCCGTCTCCGTAAAGGTTGGAAATTTAAGGATGACCGTATCACCCACATTTTTCGGCTCTGTCAGATAGCCAGGCACCCATTTGATCTCTTCACCGAAATAGTCATCTCCTGTAAATAGTCTGAGTACCTCCGCACATCCTCCACTAACCGTACTATGCCCGGATACATAACCAGGAAAGGGGGGACAAAGGAAATCGTCTGGTGAATATGGCCTCCATTCCTGTCCAGGAAATTGTGTCCAGCCTTTTTCAGGACCTGCCCATCCACTGATTTGTTTATCCTTAAAGTAATGATGTACTAAGGCATATGGTCTTGCAAAATCATAAAACATCTTTGTATCCCAACAAGCGATAAAAGCATCCATCGCCGTCACCTCAGTCAGCATAAACATTTTTACATCTTCATCTAAGGTTTGGGAATCCCTGACGGAGACATTCATGGCAAACTTAAGCCAGTGACCTGCCTGCTGCACGGAAGCAGGGCCATCTCGCATAAACTCAACTAAAGCTTTTTGTTCATTCGTCAGGTTGGCCTGAAGATTTACAACCTCTTTTACTTCTTGTTCTAATTGTTTCGAACCCACCATCGGTGGAGGAGGTGACCTAAACTGATCACTTGACCTGAGCGCCACTGGTCTGACGTTGCCCCACTGTGGCGTCAGACAACCCGGAGCAAATCGCTTTCCATGGGCAGGAATAAAATATTTTGGTTGCCAGCGATTGACATCTGCAAGTGTATCATCTGTATTGACGGGTGCATACTTTGTGTAATCAAAATAAGCCAAGCCCTCCGAACCTTCTTTTTCTGCATATTGGTTTGATCCATCATGCGTCCGTGCATCTATCACAGCTTTGGCAGCAAGATTTCCGATGCCTTCAGGTGTTGACGGGTCGAGCGATGCATTGGAAGGATTAAGCCCTATCGAAACCATAAATTCGCTGAACATGAGGCTATCTGAAAAGTAGTATTCGGAAAGTGTACGATACGCAGCGTAACTGACAGCTATCTCTTTGTTTCTGCCATTTTGCTCAGCTACCGGCCTCCTTTCAATCCCTTGCAGATAAACAGGCAATGCTTTTTCATCATACCGGCTCCACGCATCAAACATCGCCACAAACAGCAATGCCAGGTAGCGGGAGGTCACAGATGGCCTGGGCCTGAATCGTTCAGTATCCCTGGCGGTAGCTTTAAGGGCTATTTCAGCCCATTGGTAAGCAATACTTTTTTTGGCTTCAGGAGCTTGCTCATTTTTGCTTTGGTCCGATAAAGCACTTTGTTTTAGGTCAGGTTTACAAGCCTGCGTCAAACACCATATGGAAACAGAAATAATAAGATACCTGAGTAAAGGCATGGAGGAATTTGGAAATTATCTAATCAAAAGTATCCGTTTAAAAACAGAGTTCAATGGAAATCCGGCAATCCATACGCTTTCCGGTTAAGCAATCGTTTAAAATGAGTGTAACTCCGGTTTGATAAAGCCATTTTGGAAATTAAATAATAACTTATAAATCAAATCATTGTGTTTAAGCAGATCATTCAGGGGCGCCAATTTCCGGTTTTGTGGACATTTTCAAACGATTCACTATAAATGGGAATTTCAAATGCCCCGGTAGTATTCCTCTTCTTCTATATTATATGAAGGCCCTGCCAAAGAGAAGAAGTTGCCACTCTATGCTTCAAAATCAAGGGTTACCACGGATTTTTCACTAAATTTCGCCTCCTATTTGTCTTGTAACATGACTCAACTGTTCTGAACGTGAAACCTACAGATCTAACTGATCCCGAATATTTTCATAAAGTCGTCGATTGCCAATATGCCTGTCCGGCGCATACACCCGTTCCGGAGTACATCCGGATGATTGCCTTGGGTAGATATGACGATGCTTATATGATCAATTGGGAGTCGAATGTATTCCCCGGAGTACTCGGACGTACCTGTGATCGTCCATGCGAACCAGCCTGCCGTAGAGGCCGTGTTGAAGAAAAACCTGTTGCGATCTGCCGCCTCAAAAGGGTTGCTGCAGATAATAAAGGGGATGTCTCTGCCCGCATACCACAAGGACCCTTTGCACCCAATGGTAAGAAGATAGCCCTTATCGGAGGTGGTCCATCATCGCTGACCGTGGCGCGTGACCTGGCCCCGATAGGTTATGAGATCCATTTGTATGATGAGCAGACTTCAGGCGGAGGTTTCATGCGGAGCCAGATTCCTTCGTTCAGGTTGCCTGAAGAAGTGCTGAATGAAGAGGTCAACTATATCCTCGATATGGGAATCCACAAGCATTTCAATAGCTACGTTTCCAGTCTGAAGGAAATTATTAACCAGGATTATGATGCGGTTTTTGTGGGCACAGGGGCCCCGAGAGGAAAGGATCTTCCAAAACTCGAAGGTCGATGGGATGCTAAAGACCGAGTGCATATCGGTATCGACTGGCTGGCAAGCGTTGCTTTTGGGCACATCGACAAGATTGGTAAAAAAGTCATCGTTGTAGGTGGAGGAAATACAGCAATGGATTGTTGCCGTACTGCACGCCGCCTAGGGGGTGTTGATGTGAAAGTAGTTGTACGCAGTCCATTTGAAGATATGAAAGCTTCTGCCTGGGAAATCGAAGACGCCCAGCATGAAGATATTCCGATTATGAATTGTCATAATCCAAAAGCCTTCGTCGTCGAGAACGGCGTTTTGAAAGGGATGATGTTTTCGAAAGTGCAGGCCGTCTATGATCAGCATGGCAAACGAAGCCTGGTGACGGTCAACGAGCCTGATATTTTTATTGAAGCCGATGATGTGCTGATGGCCATCGGTCAGGACAATGCATTTCCCTGGATTGAAAGAGACCTGGGGATTGAGTTTGGTGAATGGGAAATGCCCGTAGTCAACAAGATCACACTCCAGTCTTCTTTACCGAAAGTTTTTTTTGGTGGTGATGCTGCTTTCGGCCCACAAAATGTTATTACCGCAGTGGCCCATGGTCATCAGGCAGCAGTATCAATTGAATTGTTTTGTCAGGCCATGGATATCAACGACAGACCTGATCCGATGACCAATCTGTACAGCCAGAAAATGGGTATCCACGAATGGAGTTATGATAACTATGTCGTAGATGATCTGCGTTATAAAGTGCCGCATGCCAATAAGGAAATAACGCTGACGAACCGGATGATTGAGGTGGAACTTGGCTTTGATGGACTGACCGGTTTTAAAGAAGCTCAGCGGTGCCTCAACTGTGATGTGCAGACTGTTTTTGAAAAGAGCAGATGTATCGAATGTGATGCATGTGTGGATATCTGTCCTACGAGTTGTATCACCTTTACCACAAACGGGGAGGAAGATGATCTGCGTAGCCGGCTGTTGATGCCCGCACTCAATAAGTCGCAGGATCTCTATGTCTCTGATATATTACCAACTGGCCGTGTCATGGTCAAAGACGAAGACGTATGTCTTCATTGTGGACTCTGCGCTGAGCGCTGTCCTACCTCTGCATGGGATATGCAGAAATTCCTCTATAATGTCACGAAAGCTTCTCATGTATGTCCGTCAGCGGTGGTGTAAATGATTTTGTGGTTCGGTTTGCCAATGTCAATGGAACCGGTTCAGCCAGTGCGAATACCATGTTTGCTAAAGCCATCTTCAGGATGGGCGTGCCAGTATCTGCCAAGAATATATTTCCTTCCAATATCCAGGGACTTCCTACGTGGTATGAAGTGAGGGTAAATGGCGATGGCTATATAGGCCGTCGTGAAGGGATCAACCTGATGGTGAGTGTCAATCCGCAGAGTATAGACCAGGACCTGAAAAACACGATGTCCGGTGGGTATTTCATGTACGACAGTACATGGCCATTGGCAAAAGAAAAGCGCAGGGATGATCTGCATTACCTCGAAATTCCATTGATGGAATTAAGTAATGAACACTTCGCAGATCCCAGATTCAGGCAGTTGTTTAAAAACATCATTTATGTCGGCGCCTGTTCTGCTTTGCTGAATATTGACAAGGAGATCATTATAGGTTTGCTCAACGATCAGTTCCCGGGCAAAGAGAAAGTGGTCGCCAACAATGTAAAGGCACTTGACCTCGGTATTCATTATGCTAAGGAGCATTGGTCATGTCCATTGCCTTTCTATGCAAGTCCGCTTGATGCGACGAAGGGTAAAATTTTGATAGATGGAAATACCGCATGTGGCTTAGGGGCTATATACGGAGGAGCTACGGTCATGGCCTGGTATCCGATTACGCCTTCAACCTCCGTTGCAGATGCATTCGAACAATACTGCAGCGAGCTTCGAATAGATAAGGAGACCGGCAAACATAAATATGCTGTTATCCAGGCTGAAGATGAACTTGCTGCTATCGGTGTGGTCATTGGCGCAAACTGGAATGGTGCCAGAGCGTTTACGGCGACGAGTGGTCCTGGCGTTTCATTGATGAATGAGTTTCTGGGTCTTGCATATTTTGCAGAGATCCCTACGGTATTGATAGATGTGCAGCGAACGGGCCCCTCCACAGGAATGCCTACCCGCACACAACAGTCCGATGTTATGCTGGCATTCTATGCTTCACACGGGGATACCAAACATGTGTTGTTATTTCCTTCGACGCCGACAGAGTGTTTTGAAATGACAGCTACTGCCTTTGATCTCGCCGAGCGTCTTCAGACACCCATCATGGTGATGACGGATCTTGATCTTGGTATGAATGATCATATGTGTGATGAGTTGACCTGGGATCCGGCCCGTGAATATGATCGGGGCAAAGTGCTGGATGCGGAAGATCTCGATAGAATTGAAAAATTTGGACGGTACCTAGATGTGGATAAGGATGGAATCACCTATCGCACACTTCCTGGAACGCATCCATCCAAAGGTTCGTTTTTCACACGTGGAACATCTAGAGATGAGTATGCCAAATACACAGAAGATGGTGCAGCCTATGTACGTAATATGGAGAGGTTGCTGAGAAAATGGAATACAGCTAAAACGATAGTACCTGTCCCTCAGTTTTATCCTGATCCGAATGGTGCCGAGACCGGTATGTTGTTTTTTGGCACCACTACTGATTCAGCACTTGAAGCTATTGATAAGCTGAGAGCGCAAGGGATCCGGATGGATGGTATGAGACTCAAAGCAGCACCGTTTCCACAGGAAGTAGTCGACTTTATACTTGAGCATGAGACAGTCTATGTGGTCGAACAAAACCGTGATGGTCAGTTGCGCAGTATCCTGATCAATGAACTTGAGATTGATCCACAGCGACTGATTCCTGTATTGAATTTTGATGGCTTCCCGATCACGGCAGATTATATTATCCGCAAGATCCACAGTCATGTTCCGCAACCACAAAATGCAGTTTGAAAAATTGTTAAATGTTAAATGGGACATTTCACTTATATCAAGCCCTCAACCTATAAACATTTACCATTTACCGTTTACCGTTTACCATTTACCATTTACCGTTTACCATTTACCATTTACCATTTACCATTTACCGTTTACCACTTACCGTTTACCACTTACCGTTTACCACTTACCGTTTACCACTTACCGTTTACCACTTACCGTTTAACAATTAACAATTAACAATTAACAATTAACAATTACCAATTACCACTTACCACTTACCACTTACCACTTACCATTTACCATTTACCATTTACCATTTAACAATTACCATATAACACATACCGCTTACAGAATACCGATTACCCTTTATGTAATCTCCTAAACTACTAACCTTCTAAGCCAAACATAAAATGAGCTATAAAAGACCAACATTCCGACATCCAGGTGCAGGTACTAATGCAATTGGTTTCCATAAAAAGGAATATGAAGGTGCACTGTCTACGTTGTGTGCAGGGTGTGGCCATGATTCCATCAGCGCGGCTATCATTCAGGCTTGTTTTGAACTGGCTATTCCCCCGCATCGTATTGCGAAGATTTCAGGTATTGGTTGTTCGTCAAAGACACCTACCTATTTCCTGGCCAATAGTCATGGTTTTAATTCTGTGCATGGACGTATGCCATCAGTAGCTACGGGTGCGGTGATGGCCAATAGAGACCTTACGTATATTGGCGTAAGTGGGGATGGGGATTCAGCATCTATTGGTATGGGACAGTTTGCGCATGTCATACGTCGTAACCTCAACATGATCTACATCGTGATGAATAATGGTTGCTATGGGTTGACCAAAGGGCAGGATTCTGCCACGGCAGATATTGGTTCTATTGGAAAGGCTGGCCATCCAACCATGTTTAGTTCGATTGATCTTGCCGGGCTTGCGCTTGAGTTGGGTGCGGGATTTGTGGCCAGAAGTTTTTCAGGTGATAAAGATCAGTTGATTCCATTGATCAAGGCCGGTATCAGTCATCAGGGTTTTGCACTGATCGATGTGTTGTCGCCTTGTGTGACGTTCAACAACACGGCGACCTCTACTAAATCATATAGTTATGTCCGGGATCATATGGGTTCAACATCCATAGCTGATTTTGTGCCGGTGAAAACAGAAATTGCAACAGCTGTCGCTCCCGGAGAAAATAAATACATTGAAATGCATGATGGATCATTGATTCATCTGAGCTCCCTTGCAGAAGGCTGGGATCCAAAGGATCGTCTGTCTGCGATCAATGCGATCCACAATGCAAACAGGAAAGGCGAAGTCCTTACCGGTCTATTGTATGTCAATGCAGACCAACCTGAAGTGCATCAGTTGTTGAAGACGGTGGATACGCCACTAAATGCATTAAAGAGAGATGTGCTGATGCCAGGCACGGCCGCGTTGCAGGAGATTAATGCATCGTATAGGTAATTTTAGGAAATCGGTCAATTTTTGTGTATTAATTAGGTAAATTTAAAATTATATTTTAAATTTACCTAATTAATGTCAATAATGATAACGCGAAAGTTATTCAATACCATTCTTCAGGACCTAAAAAATATACCCGTTGTAGTCTTATTCGGCCCCAGGCAAGTTGGAAAAACTACATTGGCCAAACAATTGGCTGCTCATGATTCCAATGGCTTTGTATATCTGGACATGGAACTTCCTTCAGACCGACTAAAGCTAACGGAGATGGAATTGTTCTTATCTGGATTGGTTGAAAAGACTGTCATTATTGATGAAGTACAGTTATTAACGGAAGTATTTCCAGTTTTACGATCTTTAGTTGACCAGCATCGACATCCGGGTCGATTTTTATTGCTGGGTTCAGCCTCTCCCGAGCTAATGCAGAAAAGTGCGGAGTCTTTAGCAGGACGGATTAGATATCGGGAGGTATTTCCGATTACGTTAGCGGAAAAGGAAAATAACCTTATACAACAGGAAGTTTGGTTTCGAGGTGGCTTTCCGGATGCATTACTTGCTGGAAGTCAACAGGAGGCTATGGAGTGGCAAGCAGATTTTGTCCGATCATACACAACAAGAGAAATGCCGTTGCTGGGGTTGGCAATGCCACCTGTTCAAATGGAGAGACTTTTGCAGATGTTAGCCCATCTGCATGGACAACTCATCAATTACAGTCAGATAGCCAGATCACTTGGGGTTTCGCAGCCCACGGTTACCAACGCCATTTATTTTCTTGAGGAAGCGATGCTGATACGGACACTTAAACCCTGGTATGCAAACATGAAGAAGCGACTGGTGAAGGCTCCTAAAATATTTATTCGCGATAGTGGTATGCTACATTTTTTATTGGGCATTTCCTCCTATCAGCAATTGTTGGGGCATCCGCAAGCCGGGTATAGCTGGGAAGGATTTGTCATACAGCAGATCCTTGCTTTCCTGCCGGTAGATATGCGGCCTTATTTTTATCGAACTGCCGGAGGAGCGGAATTAGACTTATTGCTAGTGCGAAGTAATAACATTTCTTATGCGCTTGAAATCAAGTTGAGTACTACACCCCAGATCACAAGGGGGAACACGGAAGCAATCCAGGATCTTCATCCTCAAGTGCAAGCCTTAATAGCACCAGTCACAGAGAGCTTTCCACTGAAAGACAAATGGATGGTTTATGGTGTAGAATCATTTTTAGAAGTGGTGAACAAGATGGGAGACCAATAAAAAAGTGTCATCTTATAACCACTAATTTTTCAATCGCCACGGTTTGCGCACCATCTAAAAGGGTGACCATATAAATTCCTGGAACCAGTTCACGTTGGAGATCGAAAGTTTGCGTTTTGCTAAAAATGTTTTCTTCTAAAACTTTATTCCCTTGCAAGTCTGTTAAAACAAGTGTCAATGGCTTTTCTTTTGGCCATGGAAGTGTTACCGTAAAAAAATCGGATGCGGGATTTGGAGCTATTATAAAGTGGGTATCCTGGATGGGCTCATGTGCGCTGCTTAATAATGCAGGGGAGAATACAGAGGGCATGTTAATCGAAATCTGTTTGGACAGACCTACGGATGAATGGGATGTTACACCGGTCGATACATCGATCTTGTGCAGAAGCCGGGCATAATCTGCCTGAATATTCACATACATCGTGTTATCAAACACTATTTCATCTATGTCAAGAGATACTTTTCTGTAATTTTCTTCTGCGATGGTATGGATCTGGAAATTGTTGGTTACAAAGCCAGGTGTGTTTCCTGCCAGACCCTCAAAGGCGATGAAGCGATAACCGCCAGCCCAGCCCCAGTGCATAGATGGATTTTGCAAGGCCAGGGGATGAATAGCCGGATACGTAGCAGGATCGAGATGGTTGTGCGCTGAATCCACGCCAATCCAGAATTCGATTTTTTCAAGATCCGTCACCAGAAAATTTCCCAATGCAAAAACGGAATCTTTTGCCGGATCCACCAGGAAAAAAGAATCCGTCACGGGGGTATTCTGTCCACCATCATGGATGAGCTTAATTTCTGAAATATAATATTGTAAACGCGTGGCTTTGAAGTAGTAGCCCAATTCAGCAAGGGTGGTCTGATCGTAGGCGAATGGCTGCCCTTCGAGGAGTTGCTCCATCTGCAATATTACATTGGTCTGCGCCAGGAGGTTGCCATTGAAGACACCCAGGAGACAAAGGAGAGACCATTTAACCTTTCTTAAAAAAAGGCGAGAAAACCTACACATAAATCATCGACAGATTAGCTAAATTGATACTTAAAGATAGCCTTTTGTCAGATATCCTGATTTCAGGAATTGATTTTCAGAAGCTAGCGATGTTCAGTAGTTGATTATATCAGCTATTTCAACAAATTAAAATAATGACTTACCTTGATCGCTTGCGCTTTTGAAGTCACATGCAGCTTCGCATAAATGTTGGCGACGTGCTTCTTGACGGTGTTATAGCTGATGAAAAGTTTGTCGCCGATGTCTTTATAGTTTAATCCGTCCACTAATAATTGTAATACTTCAATCTCCCTGGCAGATACTTCAATGGGTAGGTGTCCAATATTTTCATCTTTGTCTTCTCCTTTGGCAGGAGATCGATGAATCAGCATCAAGGCTTTCTGCGCGATACTGGGACTCATAGGTGCATCAATCCCTTTGTAAAGGTTCCAGATGTGCTGTTCGATCACATTAATTTTTTCATCTTTCAGTAAGAACCCTGATGCATGCTTTGATGGCGCTGAACAACAAATCTTCATCATCGTACACCGTTAGCATCAGGAAACGAATGGAAGGATACACAGTCTTTGCAATGGCGACTGTATCAATACCGTCCAACTCAGGCATGTCTATATCCATTAAGACGACATCAGGCAATATTTCACATACCATCCGTCGTGATACCATCTTTAATTTATAGGATAGTATCAGACTTTACGGCGGATTCATCGGTATCGAGTTGACCCGCGGAGAGCGAATAGCGGATCCTGAGCTGGTGCAGATCAGCGGGGATATCAATATCCTGGACACACTATGGGACAATAGCTATCACACCGTTGTGCTTTCTCCCACATGCCAGGAATGTATCATTGATGGCGTGACGATCACCTATGGCCATGCCAACTCAACCGGGCCGGATAATATCGGAGCAGGTGTCCTCAACGAAGGGATAGGCCATTTCAAAAATATAGTATTCGAACGTAACTATGCCACAGATCAGGGCGCTGCATTACATTCATCCGGAGCCGGAGCAAACCTCATCATCGAAAACTGCATCTTCCGACTTAACATATCGAGCCTCGGCAAGGATGTAGTTAACCTGTCTGGAGCCCAGATTGAGTTCAGAGGGGCTAATTGAATTCATTGATCTTTATGAGCAACGATCCAAATTAAGAGTATTTTTCAGTCTTTCATGACGGAAAGTCTTCTGAAAATGACGACGTTAAAGTCCAAAACGCGGTTTTATGGTCAAATGTTAAAACTAATTTGATTTGGTTAAAATCAATAATGTCGCATAATCATTGGAAAAACAGTGGTTTATCAAAATTTTATATGCCGCTGTTACTTACAAAGAAATTTTCTTCTGCCCAGCACATTAAAGTTTAAAATTCTGTTAAATAATCCTGATTATTAGTGGAATATCACTTACATTTGCGCCCACAATTGACAAAAACACAAACAACATGAAAAAACTGTTATTATTCGCCCTTCCTTTGCTGATGATCTCTTGTAAAGGCGTTGAGCAAAACCGTGCCGGTATCGAAGAACTCTCTGGTAACTGGGACAACACAACTAAAGCCGTTACTGATTTCTCAGGAATGGTTAGCAATGACCTCACAGGGTATACAAAAGCTTTGGCTGGCGTACAACTGGATGAAATGACTGCTAAGAAACTGAAACCAGAGCAAACTGCTGCATGGGATGCTGCTAACAAAGCAGTAACTGATGCTTTAGGCGCTTATGCTCCACTTCAGCAAAACATCAATGACTTCGTTGCTACCTGGACAGAGAAATCTGCTGAAGTAACTGCTCTCAAAGACGGTCTTGCTGCAGGCAAAATCGAAGGTGATGTTACAGCTAAATTGGCTGAACTTAATGGTTTAGTAACGACTGCAGGTGACAACCTGAAAGCATGGCAAGCTACATACGGCACTGTTAAAGGTGGCGTAGATACAGCAATGTCTGCCCTTACACAATTGATGGGTACATTCGCTCCTGCTGCTCCTAAGAAGTAATTCTTCAGCCTGATCAAAATCTTAAAAGCCTCTGCTTCATTGCGGAGGCTTTTTTATTTGTACACCCGCTGTTTCATTCATCTACAGCATTCCATCTATCTTTGCGCTATGTATAAGGATAAAAAGGTTGTCGTCGTCCTCCCTGCATATAATGCATCCCGCACCCTTGCCAAGACATATGCGGAAATTCCACATGACATCGTCGATGAAGTAATTCTCTGCGATGATGCTAGCCGGGATAATACAGTGGAAGAAGCCCGTGCGCTCGGTATTCACCATATCATCCGCCATGAACAAAACAAGGGGTATGGGGGGAACCAGAAATCGCTGTATAAAAAAGCCCTGGAGGTAAATGCTGATATCGTGATCATGCTGCACCCGGATTACCAGTATACCCCATTGCTCATTCCGAGTATGGTCAATATCATCGGTGAAAATTTATATCCGGTAGTCCTGGGCTCCAGGATCCTTGGAAAGGGTGCCCTGAGGGGAGGAATGCCGCTCTATAAATATTGGGCCAACAGGTTTCTCACCTTGTTCCAGAATATCCTCGTCAATTATAAACTATCCGAATACCATACAGGATACAGGGCCTTCAGTGGTGAAGTATTACGCGCTATACCGTTTGAAACCAATTCAGACGACTTCATTTTCGACAATGAAATGTTGTCCCAGATCATCTACACAGGGTTTCAGATTGCCGAAGTCACCTGCCCCACAAAATATTTTGAGGAAGCCTCCTCCATCAACCTCACCCGTAGTATCAAATACGGCATAGGCGTCCTTAAAGTATCCTGCATCCATCGCTTACAGCTTATGAAACTGATCAAGCATCCTTTATACGCAGGTATTAAAGTAATAAAACCCGTGATTGAACCAGTGCGTATTTAAATCCGTTTTAAAATATCCATGCATTTTTCACTCTTCACTCTTCACTTTTCATTTTCACAATGCCTAAGCCCGATATAAGGACCCAATCTCTCGCTGATCTCAAGCAATCCTTTGCAGGCATCGGCCAGCCTGCCTATCGGGCCAAACAAGTCTACGACTGGATGTGGAAACTAGGTGCAAAGGGATTTGATGATATGTCTAACGTTCCTGCTGCACTGCGCCAGGAACTCAGTGACAAATTTACGTTTGATAGCATTGCTTTGGATGTGCGTCAAAACAGTGCGGATGGCACGATCAAGTCACGCTACAAACTGCATGATAGTCACAAAATAGAGACAGTGATGATACCGGTGGCCGAAGATAGACGATCGACAGCGTGTGTTTCATCACAGGTAGGATGTAGCCTGACCTGCAGCTTTTGTGCCACCGGTAAGATGGGAAGGTTGCGAAATCTGACAGCTGGTGAAATCTATGACCAGGCTTTTGATACCAACAAGCTAAGCCTGGAAGTACTAGGGTATCCATTGACCAATATTGTCTACATGGGGATGGGCGAACCATTACTCAACTATGGCCCCGTGATGGAAAGCATACACATGATCACCAGTCCGGAAGGTATGGCCTGGTCACCAAGAAGGATTACAGTTAGTACTGCCGGGATAGCCAAAATGATCCGAAGACTAGGTGATGAAAAAGTGAAGTTTAATCTCGCGCTCTCTCTTCATGCTGCTGATGATCAAAAACGCAACCAGATCATGCCCATCAATGAAACCAACAGCCTCAGATCACTGATGGAGGCTTTGGATTATTTCTACAAACAAACCAACGGACGTATTTCCTTTGAATACATCGCGCTTAAAGGCTTTAATGACAGTATCGAAGATGCCGAAAAGCTAGTAAGACTATGTCGCGGGCAGTTTCCTGTCAAGGTCAATGTGATCGAATACAATACGGTACCTGGTGTTCCTTTCGAACGCGCTGATGAAAATCAGGTAGATAAGTTCGCTCGATATCTTAGAAATAAAGATGTGATGATCACCGTAAGGCGAAGCCGTGGCAAAGATATTGACGCTGCCTGCGGGCAGCTGGCGAATCAGGCGTAGCATATTTATTTGCCCTCGTTTATCACGGCTATGCGGATAAACGATCCCTGTTTTCTTCAGTTGTACGTTTCTGCGAAACATTAATCTTCCGAAATCCCGGGATGTAGATTTAAACTTCATCACCCTATAACCTTATTTATTTGCCCTCGTTTATCACGGCTATGCGGATAAACGATCCCTGTTTTCTTCAGTTGCTCGTTTCTACGAAACATTGCTCTTCCAAAATCCCGGGATGTAGATTTAAACTTCATCACCCTATAACCTTATAAGCAAATAAGCTCATTTTTTAGCTTTGTCAGTAAACCATTCCAGCCATGCCCAATGGCGGTTCATCGCGATGAAGGAAATCAAACCTTCCTTGGTCAAAAAGTATATTCTCGAAGCTTTCAAAAATGCAAAGGAGGGGAGGGAAATCAAATTAGAGAAGAAAGCTGCCTTGCCCATACCTGCTGAATTACTTACCGCATTAAAAAAGGATATGACCGCAAAGACCTTATTTGATTCGTTGACAGCCGGCAAGCAAAGAGAATATATTGAGTATATCTCAGAAGCTAAAGGTGAGGATACCCGAAAGCTCGGGGTGGTAAAATCTATGCCACTCATTTTATCAAGTAAGGGGTTAATTGACAAGTATAAATATCGTGGGGTGGCGGAGATGCGTTGGAAGGAATAGTACGCTAAAAGCTGGGGAGGGTTAATAATTGTGGTTATGGGGAGCTTTGGCAGGAAGGGACAATAAATGAAAAAAACTTAAGTTTTAAATATACGTCTGGTTTAGAGTTTTAACTAATATGTAAATAGATGATATATAAATACTTAATCAACTTAATTGAATTTAAAATCCCCTCCGTTTCAAGAACAAATGACCCCTGGCATCCATTCTTCCCGGAATCACTTAATCCCCATATCCCCCTTGCAACCCATCCCCTTTTTGCCTACCTTTGTACTCTAAATTCCTCAAAAAGATGGCATATAATGATGCAGTCACCGAGAATCGAGTCTTTAAAAACCCCATACTCGAAAAATTAACACACACCCATATCGCCTGGCCTCTTTCCATCTTCTATGGTTTAGGCGTTATCCTTTTGGGATACACGATTTACTATGGTATCCTTGGTCCTGAAGCAAGTATCCTTCTTTTTGTTGGTGGATTCTTATCCTTTACGCTAGTCGAATACCTGATCCATAGATACACGTTCCATATGGAGGCAAAGACTCCGAAAAAGGAACGCCTTCAATATGTGTTACATGGAGCTCACCACCATTTCCCAAAAGATAAATCCCGTCTCGCCATGCCTCCGCTTGTGAGTATAGTCCTGGCATCTGTTTTCTTCCTTTTTTACCGAATACTGCTTGGGGAGTATGGAATTCCATTTACAGGAGGTTTTGTAGCCGGTTACGCAACCTACCTGTGCGTGCATTATTCAGTGCATGCATTTCCACCCCCAAAGAATTTTATGAAAGTGCTCTGGGTGCATCATGCATTACATCACTATCAGCAACCAGATGCTGCATATGGCGTATCTTCTCCATTTTGGGACCTTATCTTCCGTACGATGCCGGAGAAAAGAGGCTTCAGCGTCAAGACAAAGTCAGGTTATATCGATGACAGACATGATCAAGCGGAAGCCAGTCACTAAAATATACTGACTGCAAAAAATATAAAGAGGCCACCTATCGTGGCCTTTTTTTTATGCCGTACTCGCCCTCATCCCCTCTCCTTTTGTCAAGTGAAATAAGGAAATCATACTGCATTTTTGATTTTTCTTATAACTCATCCCCGGCCCCTCTCTTTTTTCAAGTGATTGCGGAAGTCAAAATGCATTTTCGATTTTTCTTATAACTCACCACCGGCCCCTCTCTTTTGTCAAGTGAAATAAGGAAATCATACTGCATTTTTGATTTTTCTTATAACTCACCCCCGGCCCCTCTCTTTTTGAGGATCAAGTGCGTACAGGTATTCATTCTTAAGAGAGGGGTCGGGGTGAGTTCTGCAGGAGTATGGCAGGGGTAGGTTCCCGGTGCTACAGTTTCAAATATTTCATGATCAATTCCTTATACGTCCTCCCAATCGGAATCTGGTGATTACCGATTTCAATCAGGTTGGTACTGTAGGCAGTTACTTTATCCAGGTTGATAATATAGGACTTGTGGACCCTCAGAAAATAGGGGGATGCCAGCAGCGATTCGAATTCACCGATCTGAAGTTTGGTGACAAGGTATTGATCAGCGGTATGAATTTTTACATATTCCTTCAGACTCTCAATGCAGAGGATGTCAGCAAGGTTTACTTTAACCTGTCGTTTATCCACATTGAAAAAATGAAATGAATCCTTTCGGGTATGTACTTCGACGGCTTCAGCAATGAACGGAGGATTTTTATTGATTTTCTGAATTGCCTGGAGGAACCGGCTAAACTCAATAGGCTTCAACAGGTAATCCACTACATTGAGATTATACCCTTCTATGGCATACTGATCATACGCCGTCGTCAGGATGACCTGATAATGGTTTTGAATCGTTTTGACAAAATCAATTCCTTTGATTTTGGGCAGATGTATATCCACAAATAATACATCAATCGTATGGCTGCGGAGATAACCCGATGCGGTCATGACATCACGGCAAACAGCAATTAAGTTTAAATCAGCTACTTCACTGATATAATCCTCAAGGATCTCCGCCGCCAGCGGTTCATCTTCGATCACCAGGCAATTATGCATATGCATACGAATTTAAGTGAATCGTCAGCTCCACGATAAAATCAATTTCGGTTTTAGATGCCGAGAAATTATATTCTTTGTAAAGGATCGCCAACTGACGTTTGATATTGCTCAGGCCAATTCCATCTTGTATCATTGGATCTTCAGCTGTTCAGACAAATTATTGGAAATATAGAATTCTAAAATGCCATTTGCAACGATCACCCGTATTTCAATGTGCGTATTCAGTCCGTTACTGTGTTTAAAAGCATTCTCCACCAGGGGAAGAAGCAGTAAAGGAGAAATGTCGGCGTTTTCATCTTCAAGATCTTTAGTAAACGTGATCGTTAAATGTTCCTGAAAGCGTAATTTCTGCAAGGCAATATAATCGGAGATGAGTTGCAATTCGTCGCGAATAGGGTTGGTTTGATGACTTGTCTCGTAAAGCATGTACCGAAGAATTTTTGACAAATTCAGGATGGCCTCAGGGGTCTTGATGTCTTGTTTGCGGCTCAGTGCATAGATCCCATTCAAGGTGTTAAACAGAAAATGGGGATTGGTTTGTGCTTTTAGATATTGCAGCTCGGATTTTACTTTTTCCTGCACGAGCATAGTTTCCTGCTTTAGGGCATTGACCCGCAAATGAACCAGCTTGATCGCTACAGCGACCAGGGTAATCGGGATCAAGTCGAAAAGGGAATACAAGTATCTACCTAACAGACTTGTGAATGTCAGGACACGCTCTTCACCAGGAAATATATATTCCCAGATAACACACTGAACCATCAGGCGTATACAGAAAGCTCCGGCCAGTAGGACGAGGATAAACTCCACTAAATATCTGAAGCTTGATCCTCCTGGCGTCCGGAAGGGTGTTGTCGCAAGCGTTGATTGAAGCGAAGACTATCTTGGAATAATAGTATAGATGCTATAATAGACTACCATAGCTTTTATACTATAGATCAATACCTGGGACAGTAACCCTTTCAGAAATGAATCCCAATCCGGATGTAGCGACCAGCTGCTGGAGAAATATAACTCATTAAACAAGCTGGTGCAAAAAAACAATGTCCAGAATAGTATATGTCGTAGAATCCTTTTGGATACCATCTCAAAAAATTATTCGTATAAAACTACAAATAGCTAATCTATATACCTCAAGCACCCTATTAAATTGCGTTCACTAATTTATTTTGGGAAAAGTCTTTTACATAAAATCAAATCCCCTTGCATTCTTAATATCGCTTTTCAGGTCCTTGTCGAAGGGAAGAGCGTATACCGCCATGTAATCCATTCGTTATTTCTCTGGTCCCTGAGCTTGGCGAAGGGGAGAGAATGAACCGCCGCCTTTTTTTTGAAACAAGATCAAAATCCCCTGTAACCTTATCATCGTTTTTCCGGTCCTTATCTGAGAAGAGAAAATCAACCGTCTATTCTTTATTTAAACAAGATCAAAACACCCGTATTCTTATCATCGTTTTTCCGGTCCCTGAGCTTGTCGAAGGGTAGAGAATCAACCGCCCCCCCTTTTTCGCGCCGCCCTCTTCGCTCGCGAAGAGGCGGCGCTGAGAATAGCCTTCTTTATTCCCTTCGGCAAGCTCAGGGACCCTGTTGGATATTTCAATGCTGGAACCTTGGACAGATTCAGGAACCGTATTATATGTTTCAATGCTATTTCCTTTGACATAAGATCAAAACCCCCAGTATGCTTAATATCGTTTTTCCGGTGCTTATCTAAGAAGAGAAAGTCAACCGTGTTGGTAGATAGTATCTTGATTGAATGGCCATCCGGAATCAAGCAATACAGGACAGGGGTTCTTCCCAATCAGATACTGAATATTGAAGAAGATCTTGTCAATGCTGTTCCCAATGAACGTCCATCTTTAGAATTAAAGGTATTTCCAAATCCCACCCATTCGAACTTACATTTACAAGCCAGTTTCGGGGATCAAAGCGGTGATATAACCTTGGAGGTATTTGGAGATACCGGGCAAATGTTCTATAAAACCTCCTACCCCCATGTAACCGGCTTAAGGCAAACTCACCTTGACCTCCGGAAGCTTCAAATTGCTCCTGGTCAATATATCGTGAGATTGAGTGGTGGAGTGTAGGGGGAGGAGAGGAAGATCATCTTTATGCCATAAAATTGGGATTGGCTCAATTTACGGGAAGCGATTTCCTTATCGTGCCTGATGGCATGTCAGCATTCTTTGTATTTTTCTTCCTGTCAGCTTTTAAGGGGACAAGCTATTTCGGGACGAGACACTTATGATTTTACTTCCGATTTAATTATTTGTATTGACTAGTACTATTTATTTGAAATAGTTTTATGCATTGCTTACAATAGATTCATCTCTGATTTCCACTTTTTTTAAATCTGCTGTTGAAGGACCATTGATTACTTTCCCTTCTGTTGTAAATCGTGAACCATGAGCAGGACAATCGAAAGATTTTTCTTCAGCGTTCCATTGCAGGATGGCTCCGAGGTGCGGACAAACGGCAGTGCAGGCGTGCAGATTATTCTGTTCATCACGGTAAGCGGCGATTTTGGTTAATCCCGAAGAAATTATTCCTCCTTGACCTGGTTTTAGTTCGTCGGCATCTTTTACATCGCCCTTGCTAATCCAGTCTGCATACTGTGCAACCATTTGACCAGCTTCGTGCAAATAAATCCCTGCGGTTTTCATGGTAATGCGGGAAGGATCGTATAAATCTTCCCATGGATTTTTGGTGCCGGTAATTATGTCCGTTAAAATTATTCCACCCAATGTACCGTGAGTGATTCCGTTTCCTGAATCGCCCGTGATGATATATATGTTATCGTCTCCTGGATTTTTTCCGATAAATGCCATTGAATCTACCGGCTCCAACACCTGCCCCGACCATTTGTATTGAATATCTCCCATGGCGGAAAATCGTTTAGTAGTCCATTCTATTAATCTGGAATATCTTTCTTCTTCCGGAATGTTTTCATCATCGGCTTGTCCAACTTTATGATCTTCGCCACCCGAAATTAATAGATCATGGGTGGTATCGAATTCTGCCAGGCGCACATAATGATAAGGTGCGGCAATCCATTTTGAATTTTTATTTCCGGTATCCCACCATAAAGCATAGGGCAATTTTCCTTTCGGAATTTTTGCAGCTATGACATAGGTTCGATAAGCCCATTGCTTGGTGTGCATGGCTACCCAATCGTTTACCGGAGTGTTAGTAGCCACTACGATATGTTTAGCTTTAATTTGAAAACCATTTGCTTTTGCTCCTTCCTTTGTAATTTCCTCCGCTTTTGTTTCAGTGTAGATTTTTCCTCCCAGGTCAATAATTGCATCTGCAAGACCCTTCATATATTTCATAATGTGAAACTGCCCTTGATTGGGAAACTCGATACACCATTTTCCTTCTTCGGATTCCAATGCAGGAACTTGCGCTAACATTTTGGTGAGCAATCCTGCGTTTTTTGTCGCTTCATACTCTCTCTCTAATGTTTCTTTTGTATCGCTTCCGCTTAAAAACAAATACCCTGGAACGCTCCTGAAATGGCAATCAATTTTTTCGTGATGTACGGTATTCGCTATAAATTGGATTGCCTCCATGTGGCTGTTCGCTGCCAGCATGGCTTTCTCTTTACCGAATATTTTTTCGAGCTCAAAATAGCGGTCGTCTAAAGCACACGTAATGTGGGCTGTGGTGCGGCCTGTTTCTCCACTGCCGATGTATCCGTCTTCAACTAAAGTTATTTTTCGCCCGGCTTTTAATAAACAGTATGCAGTTGTTAATCCTGCAATGCCGCCCCCTACAATTAAAATATCGGTTTCTATATTGTGTTGGAGCTTTTCAAAAACGATTGGTGGCGTTGATGCTATCCAAAAAGATTCATTTTTTCCTGACGTGATATTGCCGTCAATGGGTCCGGATACAGGGGTATTCATTTTATGTAGCTTATGATTGGTGATTAGAATAACGCTTGAAATAAATCTGCTTAGTGGACTTCAATATATACGGGTTACAAACTCGCCTACCATTTCGTTGGTCACAGTGAGAAGATTGGAAAATCACTGTGTTCTTGATGCCCGTTGCGCCAATCTGACATATCCTGAAGGTCCACTAAACAAAATTTATTATTTATTTTCTAAATGCTGAATTCAACATTCCCTGCAAGGTGATGGTGGTTTACACTTTTGTATCGCCATCAAAATAGGCCGTTGATCTTGGTAGATTCATTTTGCATCATTTGTTTTTTCCCATCCGGCTGACGAAGAAAATAATGACGGCAATGACGAACACCACGAGAAATATTCCTACACCCATTCCTGCTTCAAATATACCGCCTATAGCCGCACAACCTGATAAAGGCATGAGCCATGAAATCAATAAGATAAAAAAGAACGAATGCTTTTTCATGGTAGTGGTCTATATGGAAAGAAGGGTGATAAATAGCCTTGCGGAAGTTATTCACCCCAATTTAATAGAAATATTAAAATGGCTCTTAGTAGCGCTTAGGTATTACTTCGTCCGTTAAATATTACTCAGCTGCTGCTTCAACATTTATAGTTGATTCAGCAATTTCAGTTAACTTCTCATCTGCTTCTTTCTCTTCGCTCAGTGTTTCTGCCAACAATGAAGCCGCTTTATCTTCTCCTAACGTTTTTGCAAATGAGCAAAGTGTGCCATACGTTGCAATTTCGTAATGTTCTACTTTCTGACCAGCTGATATAATACCTGCATCACGCACAACACCCACTTCGGTTGATTCCATAATTTCCTCTGCTTCCTTAATCAATCCTTCCATTGCTTCGCATTTCTTTGCCTCGGCTTTCTCTCCTATGGCTTCAAATACTTGCTCAACCCTGGTAACTTGTTTTTGAGTTACTTCCAGATGTCCTTTAAGCGCGGTAATTAATTCTTCAGATGATGCATTTTTAATCATCTTTGGTAACGCTTTAACCAATGCTTTCTCAGCCCAATAAATGTCTTTTAATTCGTCAACGAACAAGTCTCTGAGACCTTGCGCCGCATCTGTTTTTGCTTGTACGGGTGATGATGGTGTGGTTTTAGACCCTCCGTTATTTACGGACTTAGGTGTTTTCTCCATTTTATATATTTATTTGAAAGGATGAATAATTGAGATTTAAATTAAGCATCAAAGTTGGGAGAGTTGAAGTAAACTTTTCTTACACAATATTGTGGAAAAGTTATATTATTCACAGATTAGGTTGGAATTATGGCACACGTAAAGGAAATATGGGAAGATGCAAAACTTGGAACCCTTTTAGACGGGAAAGAATTGACGAATGCCAAAAGTCAGCAGCAGAATGTGAGTTTATGGTCCTGATATTTACTTGGAAGACAAATCTATTCGAGCAGGATTACCTCAAGTTTTCAAACTTATTTATAATACTTGTAAAAAATGGGCTTACCGAAGTCAAATTTATTTACTTATTTATTACCCATTAAAGCCGAAACATCAATAACCAGGATCTTTGATTCCGCATAGGTCGTTTCGGCTCCGCTCAACGTCCGGTGATTTCGTAGATTATAGGTGATCTTTTTTCTACGTTTTCTATTTCGATAGTCATGCATGTGTCGTTTCGGCTCCGCTCTACGACCGGTGATTTCGTAAATTCTAGGTGATCTTTTTTCTACTTTTTCTATTTCATTAGTCATGCATAGGTCGTTTCGGCTCTGCTCAACGACCGGTGATTTCGTAAATTCTAGGTGATCTTTTTTCTACGTTTTCTAATTCAATAATCATGCATGTGTCGTTTCGGCTCCGCTCAACAAAAGTGTAATTAGATTGATCATTGAAGACGTTGAGCGTAGCCGAAACGTCAATGTGAGAATTGTTGAGGATAGAGAAATCAGCATATGGAGCATTAAAAATGGATAAGGTATCGGTCGTTGAGCGGAGCCGAAACGACACTGGTCAGAGCTGAAGCCTTGATACTAGATTTATATATAGCCTTGTTTATTTTTGAACCATCAGTTTCAAGGTGGATGATCCAAGAGGTGTGAACAAGGAAACAAAATACACCCCAGACGGAATTCCGTCCAGACGGAATTCAATCACAGCATTACCACTATTGCTCCAATCTGATTTAATGATTCTTCCAGTACCATCCGTCAATGATATTTTAGTTGGCTTTGCAGATTCCAGTTCATCTAAACTGATATAAAAGACATCACTTGCAGGATTGGGAAATGCGGCGAACCCGACATTCGAGGAAAGCGTTTCAGTGGCCGTTATTTCTGAATGGATGACGCCGATAGCATCCAGGTCAAATCCAGAGGATGCAAATGGCGTAGTCCAGGGATCATTGATGATATGGCCATACTGATCGAAGGTGGCATATTCAGGATTGATGCTGCCGACTACATCAATCACTTTGATGTGTGTGATGTGATTGATATCTAAACCGGGCACGGAAGCCAACTCATTCAGATCAAAGGGTGTGCCATAGAGTGCACGGTATTTGCCAGCAAGGTTGTCGATCTGTGTTGCATCGATAGTGCCACCTAAATCGAGCTGGACTTCGTCTTGCGTATAAGAGGTAGCAGCAAACCGGAAGAAATTCACACCATCTGAACTAACTTCCACAAAAGCCAGTTCGAGAAAATCGTCACTGAACGAGTTTTCGAATACCGCAAAATCCCATCCCTCTCCATTGATGATTGGAGCAGCAAAGGTCATGACAGCAGATCCCCCATCTCCCAGACTTACTAGTCCATTTGAACCTGCCTGGCCTAATGCCAAGGTGCTATCTCCGGTAGTCGCATATCCCAGCGATGGATCGGAAATATCCTGATAGCCGCGGATGACCTGAGCACCTGTGGCCCATGCTACAAATACTGAGCTGTCTTTATGGATGGCCGTAGTACCATCCACACCCACGGGTGGCGCAAAAATTTCATAATCGGCAGTTGTAAAATGATCTATGCAGAGATAAGCGGGTGTATTCATTCCAAAATCTCCGGTATCACTGGAAGACATGAAAATATGCAGGCTATCCGTATTGCCCAATAAAGTGAGATCAACCCATTCCCATGTCTTTAAAATATAGTCGGCATCATTATTTTCAAATCGAAAGTCAGCAAGATAGAATTCAACACTGTCCTGGGTCAATGCTCCATGGTAATAACTTCGCACTGTGATCTTAAACCAGTCTGGATCATTACCGCTATCGCCACCAAATTTCTTTGCAAAAAAATCACCTTCTTTCATGCTCAATGCGCTGATCGTAGCATTCGTCACATAGAATCCTCCTGGAACTTTTCCAATGGCTGCGGTGCTTAAATTTATCACCGGGTTAAAGGTGCCTACTGCATAGTTTGGCGAACTATCAAAACCAATTGCCGTGATGGCAGAATACAAATTATCTGCACCGGCGGTCGTGCTATCCCGCATATTACTATACGCCCAGCCACCTCCCCAATAGCCACCAAATTCAGGGCTATAGTAATTTGGGAAAGCACCGTTTCCATCTTCAAAAAAAGTTCCCATTGGCATATCCGAACCATTCCAAAAAGTATCCTGTTCCAGCGGAAGGGCATCAAAGGTGGAAATGGTTTGCGCTACGGATAATTTCATAGTGGCCATAAATGCGCCAATGAAAAGGATCAGGATGTGTAAAGGCTTTTTCATAATGGAAAATTTAAGGATAATACAATGACTTTAACTATGCTTGTTTTAATCGAAGTACAGGAATTTGACTTTGTATCAATGCAAAACTTCCAAACAGGACCCCCGAGTAAACAAGATCACCTAGCAAAGTGCCTTTCAGGAAAGGCAAACCGGCGGCATAACAAGAAAGAAGCCCGGATATGTTTTGGCCATACATAGGATTGCCTAGCCAGCATCCGAAGTTGGAAAGCAAAAAGAATATACCGGTTGCTGAAAGAGCACCGGCTAAAACTCTTTGTGGAGTGACTTTTCGAAGCAGAAAAAACGCTGTGATGGAGATGAGTACATAGCTTCCGTATTGCCAGTAAAAGCCCGAATAAAACCAGGTGAACTCAGGATAATATCGAGCGTAGATTACATTATTGATCAACAGATCGCTGACCCATGTAGCGATCAATGGGATCAGCAGCCCCTGCCACTTTTTGGAGAAGTATGCCGCTCCAAACAAAGCCATCGCTCCCAACGGCGAAAAATTATAGGTATGCGGAATGACTCTGCTGAATGCACACACCAGTATCAGGAGGAGTATGATTGGAAACCGGAGTTGAATCTTTTTTATCATTGTATATAATCATTGTATGCGTTAATAATAGCATGTCATAACGGACAAAGCCTTAAAGATTCATTCTGAACTTTACAATGCTGGAAAGAAAACAAGAAAAACCCGATGTGAGGCTACGATGGGAAGAGATATCGTACGTCAGATGTGTAATCTGGTACAAATATCAAATCTGACGTGAAGCTTCTGATCGCGAAAGCATTGTCGATACTGCCCTGTGATAGGCAGAACGGAAGAGGCAGGTCTCCTGACTTGTAACTATTCTGCCACCCTTCCCATCCGCATCAGAGCAGACAGTGGGCATGACCGGCAGAACATGAATGTTACTTACAGTTGCGCGACAGTTCGTGAATTACACACGATTCCCTATTAATGCACTGGTAAATGCAACCAATTCCGATTGATGAAAAAATACAGAAAAGAACTTAGTGGGGGTAAAAGTACGTGATTTTGGCTAACCTGAAGTAATTAAAAGTCACTCAGGGGGACTAACCCAACCTGCTTGCGATATTCAGCTACCATATCTTCTTCTTCAAATGGATATAAACCGGAAAGCGTACGATTCTTATCCAGTATCCATTGTGTACCATACCGCTGATGACCATTACGGGTGATATTAATTCTATCATAAAGCATTGCGAAATACTCCCAACTGATAAGCTGCTCCTCACACGCCTTTTGTATGATAGGTAAGTACCGTTTTTGGAATGAGGTATCTCTTACATGTAATATCAAGTATGGCAAGACCTTGTTGCCGCGCTCACCAACATCAGCTATCGTGGGAAATCCGTACGTTGCATAAATACGATCAACTATGCTATCATGGTTTACAGAAAGCAATGAGTCTATATCATAATTACAATTACCACTAAAGTCAGGCAGGTGATTCATTCGTAAGTACATCGACAGTGTTCGTCCTTTCTGGTCTTCACAATACAGAGAGTCAAAGGTGAACTTCATATCTTTACCTTTGTAATATTACCTGGACCTTATATTCTTTAATAGATTCAGCCGAAATACAGTTGCTTTTTCTCCCTCACCCCAACAATCAAATAATCCGTAAATGGCATTTTCAGGTGCCACCATTTTTATCCACTGTGATATCTTGGCTTGGGCTATTCTGTAATCCCCTAGCGTCGCTACCTGAATAGCATCCGTGTAATATTTCTGGAAGAGTTTGCCCCGATTTACGTCAATTTCTACCCTGCGATCATCGGGTGAAATTTTATTTGAAGCTTTCGATTCTCCGTAATTGACCTTTAATATTCTTGTTGTATCTACACCACGCGCTATCAACGCCTCACGGACAGTAGCATTTCGTGCTGCACCTAGTGAATCATTGTTACTCCCTTCATTATCGGTATAAGCGTAAAGTGAAATGAGATCCTGCTTAGTCCTGAGCTTGGAAGGGATTGAATCCAATAGTGAAAAAAATTTTGTCTCTACTTCAGCGGACCCACTATTGAAGTAAATGGTATCCGTATCATAACCGGTAGAAAATAATTTTTCTAATCGCTCCTCTTCAAATGCATCGCATATATAAGCAAAATCAGCCTGTGGATCATCATACTGTTCAACCAGGAGGTTATGTAACGCAAAGCCATATTGAAAGGCAGAGCCTTCCAGGTTGTCCATGGTAGGACCGTGGAATACGCCCAGCACTATATACTTCGAGGTACAGAGTGGTCTGAAAACTAATTCTATCGAAACAAGCTCATCGGCAGTTTTAATGTCAAGGGGTACATAATGTTTGCTTCAAAGACCGAAATGATTATTAAACAAATCGGATGTCAGGGCTATTCCAAAGTGTGCCTTGAAATAGGGCATTTGTTCGTAAGCCTTCGAAAGTTTAAGGGAAAGTCTAGCACGATATTGATGACCAGGCTGTAATTTTTCGTCCGTATGGATATAAATGTAGTTGCACGCCCCAACCCCATAAGCTAAACCAGGTGATGTATTCATATCTGAATTCGAGTACCCGGTTGGAGAATAGGCTCCCTTTATTGGATAAGCCGGCAGCGTCTTATAATGATTCTTATAAATGCCATACAGAAACTCATTGTAATGGATGGATGCAGTTAGTTCCTCAGGTCCATAGCTGAACAATTGTTGAGCAAATATAGCCTGCATACACGCGAGGCATAAGGTAGTGCATACCAATATGGTTAAAGAGCATTTCTTTGGGTGTCTTTTCATGTGGATTAAAGTTAACGCTTTCCACATCTACTAAGTACCTGTCCTTTTTAATTTCATGCATAGCCCACAAGGTCTATCTCTCTATACAATGGATGACAAGAAAGCATTTTGAACTAATCGCGAGAGCACTGGCTGATCTGCACAATGAGTCCGGTGTTGAGATGGGTGACGATGATCATTTACGATGATGTTTTGAAATAAGATTCCCGTCGTAAAGCATCAGATGCAAGGATATGTGCTTCAAGATAAATCAACCGTAAAGGACGACGTGGCGCAGTACTAGTATTCAAACAGGAATTATGCTGCTCAAGTCTGCGGTAGACATCTTTTGAATATCCAATATAGAGTTTATGGTCCTTTTCACTAAAAAGGACATATGTATAATAAAAGGACACTGAAAGATCATTTAACTGGTGAGTCAAAATGAAATGTGAAAAAAACTCAGCATTTTCAATGGAAAGTTAAGGGAGTTTAAGCCATCCTGTCAAGTTCAAAGACGCGCCCAGCAAATTTTTTATTCATTTATGCTATGAAGAACTAAATTCTGGGACCAGCCATGAAAGCGTAAATACTAGGGTGTGCCATGAAGGTGAAGGTATGAAGGACTACACTCATCCCATTTTTCAGATTACTGAAAAATGGGGATTCGCTTCGCCTTCACACCAAGAAAAAAGGACCAAGTCATTTTTAATAGGCAATCCTTACTCTGAGGGCATGCCATGAAGGCGTAGTAAAGAAAAAGGACCTCGTCCTTTTTCGAACGAAGTCCTTCATGGCGCCCCCTCAAGGACTCGAACCTTGGACCTACGGATTAACAGAACGATTCTCGCTTGACTTTTGCATCTAATTTATTAATATACAAACAGATACGCATAATTGTTTTATCTCAATTAATGCTATTTGTATGCCGATTCAACACATTTCATTCAACATTAAACTCTACACTTCCGAACCTTTGGACGATGGAAGATGTCCGATTGTCCTTCAAATATCCTGGAGAAATGATAAGGCCAATGTAAGGCGCAAGCGCCTTGGTATTTCTTGTCTACCCAATGAATTTGACCCGGATCATGATTGCATTAAAAGGTCTGCTTGGAGTGCCACAAAAATTAATGATCAACTTAATGACGCTTTATCCAGAGCTAAGCAGATCTATAGAAACAACTTCTCGAATAAAGATTGGGACTACAAGCTTTGGGCTGAACTCTTTGATGAAAAGGAGGCACCAAACACATTAGATGCATTTACTAACAAACACATCTCAAAACTATATGCAATGGGAAAAGCCGGAACTGCTGTTTACTATAGAGACAATCTTAGAGCCATTCAAAAGTTCCTGGGAAAAAATCAAATTCATTTTGAAGATGTAAGTAAAAGTGTTCTCAAAGACTTCGAAGCCGATATAATCTCAAGAGGCCACAAAGGAGAAAGAATGATGAGAGGTCTAAAAGCGATCTTTTCTAAAGCTGTCGAAGATGAAGTGATCGATATGAAACTAATGCCCTTCAAGACCGGATACAATCCTATCGGTTACAAATTTGGCCACCTTAAAACAATCAAAAAAGACTCTTCCCTTATTAAAAGACTATCCACTGATCAGGTCAGGAAACTCATTGCCTACATACCAAAAAATGAAGGAGAAGAAAGGGCGATGGATCTCTGGAAGTTCAGTTACTTCACGATGGGAGTAAATCTGAAGGATATCGCGTTAATGAGACTGTCCGATGTCAGAGATGGACTATGGTTTTTTGATAGAGCTAAGACACACAACTCTAGTCTTGGTAAACCTCTTCTTCCGGAATGTTTGGCAATTATTCAAAAATATGCAAACCCTAATAACAGGTATGTCTTCGACTTCATCCTCGGAGATAAATATGATAAGAGTGACAAGACGATCAATGAAAGAAAAAGGGATGTAACATCAAACCTTCGGGACTGGTATGTGAAGATTTCAAACGAACTCGGTTTCGAAGGACACTTCTCATTCTATACAGCCAGGTACACCTCGGCTACAATCAGTGCAAATAAGGGAGCGGATATGAGAGCCGTCCAAGCAAATCTTAGTCACTCCTCTCTTACGACGACTGAGATTTATTCACAGTTTAGGAATGAAGGGGCGATGAGGGAGAGTTTGGAGTTATTGAGAGTATAAACAGAAGTTATTTTCTGGAAAATATGAGTAATGTATACATTAGTTAAGCTAAACTTGCTTTCACTTCATCTAATATTCCAACGGCCCGATACCAATGGTTTGTTTATTCTCATGTGGATCTTTGCGCATCGTAGGTAATGTTTTAAATACGTAGGATAATATTTTTATTCGAAGACCACTAATAAAGACGAAGATTTTCAGTGGATGATGGTCTTGGCGAGTGTCAGGTGTCTTAAGGTTAAATCAAACTCGATAAGAAATCATGTTAGGTATGAAGGTAGAGTTTAATAATATTTGAGAATAAAATTTGTCAAAATGGTTTTATTTAGGATAATAATAAATAGTAACTATTCAGCTCAAATCTAACGAGAATACTGAAGGATGGTACATATTATAAATAATGATTATATTTGGACTACAAGGTCTATAATCATTGACACACGAGGAACGGTACGAAATATATGAGCGGCGTATAGCTGATCTAGAACGCCTGGTCGAGGAGTTACGCGATGAAATCCGACGATTGAAATTAGGCTCTACCAGCAGAAATAGTTCTTTACCCCCTAGCAAGGATGTGAAACGATCCAAACGACTGTCATCTACCCGTGAAAAGAGCAATCGAAAAAGAGGTGGACAACCCGGTCATGAGGGAAAATATTTAGAGATGCGTCAGGAGAATGATGCTGTGCAGGATCACAGTTCTGCCACCTGTATGCAATGTGGTACTGATTTATCTTTAATTGAAGGATCTGTAGATCAAAGGGGGCAAATACTGGATATTCCACCTGTTAAAATAAAAGTAACAGAGCATCGGCAGATAGCAAAGGTGTGTCCTTGTTGTCATCTGATCAATAAAGGCACACTTCCCGGTACACTGGATTATTGTCAGGTACAGTATGGTGATCATATCAGGAATCTGATTGTATACATGAATGTATACCAGTTTATTCCGGTGCAGCGGATACGTGAAATGCTTTTTGAAATACATGATTGTCAGGTGAGTACAGGGTTCATCAAGACCTGCATAGAACAAAAAGCAGAGGAACTACGAAGTGGATATTGTAAAATCAAAGAAGCTATCCTCCAATCCCCGTGCGTAGGTTCGGACGAAACAGGATGTAAAATCGAAGGGGAAAGACGGTGGATGTGGATTTGGTGTACAGATCGATTTTCATATATCATTCCCATTAAGAATCGAGGGTACAAAACAATACAAGATGTATTGGGAGAGGTGATGCATAATTTTACATTAGTAAGCGATTGTTGGGCGAGCCAATTGAAAACTATGTGCAGGAAGTTTCAATTATGCATGGCTCATTTGATAAGAGATTGCAACAAGCTTATCGATTTTTATAATTCGAGATGGGCAATGAACCTGAAAACCTTATTTCAGGAAATTGTGGACTTGTCCAAAGAGGCCAATCCCCCTCCTAAGAAATTAAAAGCGATTGAAACCCGGTTGGATCTTTTATTGAGAGCAATACTTAACCAACGAACCCGGCAAATTAAAACATTTCAAAAACGGCTAATAAAATATCGCGAATCCATTACCACCTGCTTATACGATCCGGCTGTGCCAGCCACCAATAATCAAAGTGAACGAGGTATCAGAAATTTGAAGGTAAAGGAAAACGTAAGTAAATGTTTCAGATCTATGAAGGGAGCTGAGAGTTATGCAATTATTCGCTCCATCTTCAATTCAGCTATCCTGCAGGACAAGAGGCCTATGAATGCACTTACATCTCCGGATATACTCTTTAATTGAGCTGAATAGTTACAATAAATATAATAAACAATTTATGAAAAACCTAAGTACATGACAAAAAATTCATCCATTTCAGCATCATTCTGAAATTCAGGCTGTGTATAGAATGCATGAACTCATCTAATCCTCCTCTGAAAATACTCTTCGCCGGTCGTCCATGTTTCTTTTTCTTAAAGATACGTGGTCTTACTTTTTTAACCCACATGCCTATCCGAATCATCCAGGTGTATGCGATTGCCAGGATACTCATCAGCGTATCCAATCTTTCAAGGCGTGTAAGGTGTGTACATTCCAATTGAAATCCATTTGACTTCATATCTCTAAACATATTTTCAATATACCATCGATCAGCATATCGCTTTATACTCATCCCGGGATGACAATACGTGCATGTGATCAACCATTCTCTGCGATTCGTTTTTGAGTTGATGATCGATTGACCCTGAAGGTAGACAAGATTGGTTCCCATCATGACCTGATGATGAATCGTGATGGGTTGATTCAATAGAGCCTTTCGGAACAATCGACTGACACGTATCAACTTGCCTTTGCTTTCGACTAACATGTTGGCCCGGATCCTAATATCGAACGGGATCGTAAGGCCAATCAAATACTTGATCCAGGTGTCTCCAATAAATTCGCGATCCGCGAGCAAATTGTAAATCACATCTTGCCCAAATATGGACATAAACCGGTTCATTAATTCAATTCGCTCCTCTTCATTGCTGTTGCCTTTCTTAGGTAAGAGTATCCAAAGGACAGGTATACTCCATCCGTTCCCCAATACACTCAACATGAGAAAATTGATTTTGGCTTTGCCAAATTCCCAGTTGGTTCTATCCATGATCAGTGTATATGGAGCTTTAATGCCGACTAATCGAAGCAAAAACGGAGCTAACAACTTTGGATCTAAACGGATATCATGAATGAATCTTTGTACCCGGCGATACGCGCTATCAGGTAGCACACCACGCTTCATTGCAGCAGCTACTTTCACGAGATTAACTGATCGGGCTGAACTCATGGCCTGTACAAATTCTACCAGGGTCTTAAGCCGGCCAAGGTTGAAGCCTTCAAAAAAAGTGCGGAAAATGTCAATGAACTTGGTATCTTGTGTTACGGGCGCCATATACGTGAGATTTAAGCATAAAAGCTTGATTTACAACTCACAATATATGGCGTTTTTAATTTATGTCATGTACTAAGATGAAAAACATAATTGGCTTTCTTGGCTTTTAATTAAAGTAAAACAATTAGTGGTTTACACTGTTTTTTGACGAATTAAAAATCATATTTTTTTATCAAGCGGAGATGTCTATCTTCATGCCATGCCTTGGTAAAGCATTATTAAATTCAATAAACATGAAAACACTAAATTTTTCCCTCGCCGCTTTACTTATTGTCTTATTCTCTGTCGGTTGTAAGGACGAGAATATAAATCTACCAGTTTCAGATAAACTTGGATTAGTAAAAGATGGTATAATCTATTTTGACTCTGAACAGAATTTCAAGGAAGCCTATATTCAACTCAATGCAGGAATTGACCCTACAGCAATTATTGATGGTTACGAGAATTTTAGATCGTTAATTGACTACTATGACATTCTTTAAGAATGGCTACAAAACGAAGTCAATCTTTCCAAAATTCAGCATCAGAACAAAACTCTTTTTGAAATAAAGGGTAACGATATTGATGGATATGAAATCTTCAAGACCGTACGATCACCATACTTTGGACGTTTAGTTAATTTTGATGGGTTCATTGGAATCAATGGCACTTTATTTTTTATTCAGCATGATCAAACCATGTATGTGTCATTGAAAGACAAGGAAATTTTAATTTCAAAAGACCTGAACAGTCCTCTTGTACACACAAGTCCAAATGAGCATATTGAAATTGAATCAAATGTTCGCACAGTATGTACTCAGGAAGGAAATCCTGCTTGTGTAAGCGGGAATAACAGAAGAGTTCGGACAGCTTTAACAGTTACAAATCTGCTGGCATTTGCAGCCATCGACTCCCAAGCAAAAGCTCAGAAGAAAAATTCAATTGGCTTTTGGGTTGAGGAAACAGCTGAAAGCGTAGAATTGAACTCAAACGTTACTTATACAGAACACGGTTCCCCTGGATGCCCTTGTACTGTTACGGATGTTTTTAATCTTGAGGTTTTCAATAATGATGAAATTCATCATGAAATTGTATCTTACGGAGGCACGCCACAGGTGACCTTTTCAGTCGACTCTGGTACAGTAAGAGGAGAGATCAAGAAATGTTCTGGCACATTTGTGCGTGAATGCACAATAATTGAAAATTAATTATCATTAACAACTAATGCGTTACCAAGGCATTCTTTTACAATTGTTAGCCCTGTTCCTTATCTCCCAAGTCAACTCGCAAACAACCACTATTTCAGGGTTTGTTTATGATCCTGAAGGTGAATCCATTGAATCAGCCACTATATCTACTTTGCCAATAAGTAAAAGCTATACGATCACTAATTCGTATGGTTTTTTTTCTTTATCACTTACAGGTGATATAGAATCGATAGTCATTCAAAATTTAGGGTATATCACAAAATCAATCTCAATACGTGGTGTTGAGCGAACCAATCTTCTAAAAATTTATCTTGAGCCATTTTCGTTTAAAGAGGTTGTCGTACAAGTCGCAGCCATGCCTCCGAATTCCAATCGAAATTCACTTGATATTCCAAAACTGAAATCACTCCCGTTTTTAATGGGAGAAGCAGATCCTATGAAAGCATTTCTTCGCTTTCCCGGTGTTCAGGGAGGACTTGAAGGAAGTGCTTCACTTCATGTAAGAGGTGGAAGCCCGGATCAAAATCTTTTATTATTAGATGATGCAGTTGTATACAATGCAAATCACGTATTTGGGTTTCTTTCTATTTTTAATTCAAATGTTATCAAGAGTGCTGATCTCTATAAAGGAGGATTCAATGCTAAATATGGAGGCAGGCTATCTTCAGTGATAGATGTTAGGCTCAGAGAAGGAAGCAGAGATACAACCCGGCAAAAATTGGGCCTTGGATTGATTGGTTCTGATTATGTCAGGGAAGGGCCACTATTTTCTAAAAGAGGCTCATATCTGTTTTCACTAAGGGCGGCTACAATTTTGCCACTTACACTTGTACAACGCGGTTTATATGCTTCAGGTGAAGCTACGGATCTTGTAACGTATAGTATGTTTGATGGCAATTTAAAATTGAATTACGATATCAATGAAAAGGACAAAATCTATTTTAGCTTATATTTTTCTAATGATAGGATGTTAGGAAGGTACCGTGGATTTTCTGGATCTATCGATGAAGATAAAAACCTGCTTAAGTGGGGGAACTTTTCCTTCTCCTCACGTTATGCACACCCATTAAGTAAAAAAACGTTTCTGAATGGGATTATTTATAAGTCTGATTATAATTTCAGTCTCAAATTTCAGACTGTTGAAGGTGGGGATGATAAAGCCTTTTCAAGTAATTTTATTCAGCAAAATAAGATTGTCGATTTTGGAGCGAAAATTTATTTCACAACACAGATAAATCCATTTTATTCCGTAAACTATGGTATTGAGCAGGCAAATTATAGAAATATCCCAACAGCGCAGGTATCATATATTATTGAGAATTCAGTGACTGATACGTTATTTCGACGCAACACCAGTTCCCGAGGTTCTAATCTTGCTGCTTTCTTTCACAATACGCTTGACATAGGAAAACTCACTATAGAAGGAGGCTTGCGTGGATCTTTGTTTTTAAGTCACTTTGAAAATATAAATTATACCAGTTTAGAACCGAGAATATCCTTTTCTTATAAAGAAAGTAAAAACCTGGAATTTTCGTTGTCTTACGACAAAATGTTTCAGTCAATTCAATCATTAAATTCTACTGGTTCAGGCCTACCTTATGAGACTTGGGTTTTAGCCGGTCAGAATATTAAGCCTTCTACAAGTAATAATTTTTCCAGTGGAATTAATTTCAATTGGTTAGGAAAAACTGCACAAAGTCAAATAAGCGGTTACTTCCGTAAGTTCAGTGGTTTGAATGAACTAATTGGAAGAGGATTCTTCATATTGCCACCCAGTTTCAAATTTGATGAATTTGTAGCATCTGGTGGAAATGGTGAGGCCTGGGGATTAGAATTTCATCATGGATTCTCCTGGGATAAGTTCAAAATGGAATTTAATTATACATACTCGAAAAGCAATCGTTGGTTTAGCAGGATTGATAATGGAGAGGGTTTTCCTTATAAATTTGACAGGCGCCATGTGTTTTTGACATCATTTGATATTAACCTTCCAAGAAATTGGAAAATGAATTTATCATGGGAGTCTCAATCCGGTCCCCCGATTGATTTACCTGTTTCCAGAAGCAGTAACCAATTTGGTGATATTTCTTATATATATGGCAAGAAGAATACATACAGATTACCATCATACCATCGCATGGACATTTCTTTTTATCACTCAAAGGTGGGTAAAAATAACAGGCTTCATGAATGGAATCTAGGGGTCTATAATGTATACAACCAAAAGAACCCTTATTTTTTACGGTTAAATAAGAAAGTTATACTTGATGAAAATCAACAACTCATAGGCTTGGTTCCTTTTGTACAGCAAATATCCTTGTTCAGGTTCCTACCCTACGTTAAATACACACGCTCGTTTTAACCTGATCTAATGAATAAAAATAATTTAATAGGCAAATATTTCATCTGTTGTATCAGTATTTTTTTTATAGGATGCAATAACAGCACAGAAATTAATTTCCCTTTACAATATGAAGGGGATAAATTGATTATATTATCAAATTTTGAAGCCAATCAGGAAATCCTGGTCAGAATATTAAAAACATCGCCGCCTCTTGATACTTTTTTTAGAGACAGCTTTTATGTACCTAATGCAATAGTAAAACTTTTAGAAAATGATACTATGTATATGCTTCGATATATCGGAAACGGATTCTTTGAGACCGAAGGAAATATACAGGCAAGGACCGGAAATTCATACAAAGTAGAAGCTATAGCGACGGGCTTTCCTGCCGCATTCTCCGATTGGGAAATAGTTCCCGACAGTGGGATTATAGAGCAAATTAGGTGGACAGCTGAGCCGCAGAATGATTACGAAGGATTCCTGGAATTCAGAATCATATTGCCAAATGAATTACCTTTTGAATTGTCCATTTTTGGAATAGCCAATGGCGATGTGAATTCTCCAATACAAGAAATCACGGAAGGTATTGGTCTGTATTGCGAAGGAACTGTTTTCATTCCTGAATGCCTGACTTCCCAAGGAAATATTAAAGTGCTTGTGGACAGGGATTATTTTAATGGCAATGAATCTTTCATCATTACGCATCTGATTGTGTCATTGAGAATGTTATCCATTTCGCAAAAGAATTATGAAGAATCCATAACCCTTCAGGAGGATGCCTTTGATTATCCTTTTATAGCAAATAGTTCTCCTTACACAAATATTCATAACGGATATGGCTTAGTTTCTGGTTCTTCGGAAGTCCAGGTCACAATTGCGATAAATTAAAAGCTTCCGCTATTTTCCGGCCGAATCCATTCACCATTAGCATCCGGACCAATGTGTCCCCCTATTGATGGAAGATGTCCGATTGTCCTTCAGCAGACTTCGAAGCCGATATAATCTCAAGAGGCCACAAAGGAGAAAGAATGATGAGAGGCTTGAAAGCAATCTTTTCGAAGGCTGTTGAAGATGAGGTGACACGATATGAAACTAATGCCTTTCAAGACCGGATACAATCCTATAGGTTACAAATTTGGGCATCTGAAAACAATCAAAAAAGAATCTTCCCTTATTAAAAGACTATCAACGGATCAGGTCAGGAAACTCATTGCCTACATACCAAAAAATGAAGGAGAAGAAAGAGCTATGGATCTTTGGAAGTTCAGTTACTTCACGATGGGTGTAAATCTGAAGGATATCGCGCTAATGAGACTGTCCGATGTAAGAGATGGACTATGGTTTTTTGATAGGGCTAAGACACACAACTCCAGTCTTGGTAAACCTCTTCTTCCCGAATGCTTGGCTATCATTCAGAAATATTCAAACACTAAAAACAAGTATGTCTTCGACTTCATCCTTGGAGATAAATATGACAAGAGTGACAAGGCGATCAATGAAAGAAAAAGGGATGTTACATCAAATCTTCGGGATTGGTATGTGAAGATTTCGGAAGAACTCGGTTTCGAAGGACATTTCTCTTACTATACTGCCAGGTACACCTCTGCTACAATCAGTGCGAATAAGGGAGCTGATATGAGAGCTGTGCAGGCAAATCTCAGTCACTCCTCTCTTGCTACCACTGAGATATACTCACAGTTTAGGAATGAGGATGCGATGAGGGAGAGTTTGGAGTTGCTTAGAGTGTAGTTGCAAGCATTCGATTTTTGTTCGTCTAGCGGGAGGCAGACTCTTAATCAGTTTAGTAGCGTTAGGAAGAGATTGAACAGAGTCTTGCAAAAACATTGACAAGAAAATTAACTTCTACACCACCAGATATAGTCCGGTTGTGATGGAAAAAAGAGGGAGTTGGTATGCAGGATTTGGCTGATGGGCTTTGGGTATACTTCAACGTAAACGACTAAGAAGTACAAAGGTGATACATTTAGTAAGGAAATGTTGAATACGGTTAAGGTTCTGGACTTTGACCACCATGCAAGGCTTAAGGAATTGAAAAATCGTGAATACAATAGTGTTAAAAATGGTATTTTGATAGGACCCAATGGAGAAAGCAGTTTTAATCTTAAATCTTATTTAGACAATGGAAAGATAGTAGTGGTAAACCTTGATTTCTCCAGGTTAGGCAATATTGGTTCTGAAGCCATTGGACGGCTTATTGTGTCAGATGCCCAAAACATTTCTGCACAGCGAAATCGATTACCTCGTGATCAGCGCCCAAGAACAATTATTTTCATGGATGAATGCCAGCGATTTGTAAGTGCTGCGATAGAACGTGCACTCTCTGAGTTTGGCAAGTTCAATACTTTCCTCTTTTTAGCACACCAGTATATTGAACAAATTGATGATGGCATGGTGAAAGCAATGCTAAGCAATACTGAAAACAAGATTATTGGTCGCAACTCTGCGGCTTCAATGGGAGCTATTTCTTCCGATGTAGGTGTCGACAAAGATGAACTCATGCAGGTGAAGAAATATGAGTTTTATTTAAAGTCCGGTGATAGAGAAGCTTTCAAGTTTACCTCCTCTGACTTCCTTCTCGACACACCTGGAAGTTTATACTATAATACTGAAGAAGAAGCTAAGGAGCGAATTGATGCCTATATGATAAAGCACTATTACAAGTCATTGGAGACTTACGAAAGGGGTTTTATTCAGAACAATGGACAAGAAGGCGCAAAGGGTCAAATCTCGACGGATACAAGCCAGAATCTGACCATTAAGATTGACGATACAGATTTCTGAAGTTGTGATCCCAGCTAAAAGTTTATCCATTCTAAAGGCACTTTCCATTTACAAGTTTCTGACCAGGAAACAACTCTCCCGCTTGGAAATTGAAAAGCATAATAGCGCTTTGACTAAACACTGTCAGCCACTTTTGGAGGCCGCATGGATAGGTGTTATGGATGCAACCAATT
>Ga0163148_10000505_pt1 | contig 52601 bp, 54 predicted proteins | sample OliLakLV19MP7P2_FD_148606 | JGI IMG/M metagenome (GOLD analysis project Ga0163148, IMG submission 148606) | Freshwater microbial mat bacterial communities from Lake Vanda, McMurdo Dry Valleys, Antarctica- Oligotrophic Lake LV.19.MP7.P2 | ecosystem: Environmental > Aquatic > Freshwater > Lake >... | reverse complement strand
TTTTTGGCTTCTCAACCATCTCATACACCCCACGCGCCAATGACCCAAACTTGGGCAAACAACTGGAAATCAGATTGCTCAATACTCTGACTAGCACAGGTAAAGAAGTCGGTTTCGATAATGTGCGCTTAACGGAGAGCAAAGTCCCCCCTGGGTTATTTAACGAAGCATACTACTTGCAAAATAACACGGATATAGCTGGGGCTGTGGGATCTGGATTACTCCCTTCCGGATTAGAGCATTTCAATCTTAAAGGTGTACATGAAGGGCGGACATTGGTGACGCCATATTTTAGCGAAGCTTCGTACTTGCAAAAATACGCAGATGTGGCAGCTGCTGTCACAACAGGTGCTTTCTCGTCTGGACTGCAACACTTTCTGGAGTTTGGCTACAATGAGGCACGCTCTCCAGATATAGGGATTCCTGGGTCGGGAGATGTTTATTTACGCAAATACGCCGATGTAGGGATAGCGGTGGCAGCCGGAATCTTCAAATCTTGGTACGATCATTTTCTCCAGTTTGGTTTAGCTGAAGATCGATCGCCAACTTATTTTGACCCCAATGATTATCGATTATTCTACGCTGATGCAGTTGCTGCCATAGCAGATCCAAACGACAATATTGTGTCGGCTTTCGATCACTTTGTGCAGATTGGGCAATTTGAAGAGCGACTTCCCATTTTTAGCGGCACTGCTGGTAATGACACAATACAAGGCTTTGGTATAAAGCCGTATTTGTTTGGTGTTGACTTTGAGATAACATCTGCCGATCCTTTCAATTATGCGCTGCTCAGTACTGGATCTGGGGAGATCGATACCCTCGTCGGTTCGCCTGGAAGAGAAAATTTCGAGCTTGGTTATGGGAGTACCGCAGGTAATCCTAATCCCAAACAGTTTTATGTTGGTGGCGGTGCAGCTGACTATGCGATCGTTCGCAATTTCGAGCGCGGAGTTGACGTAATCGAGTTGCCAGAACCACTCAGTAATATCACTCAGCAAGTGTCTGGCGGCAATCTCAATATCTTGGCTGGCGGAGATTTGGTTGGGGTTGTGGAAGGGATAACAACTCCACTGACTTCTGCTAATGGAGATGATTTCTTCCCCCAAGGTCAAACTTTCTTCCTGTCTTAGAAACTCTATACTGCAAGCATTGACTTTTCAGTGTTGATTGTTTAGTGTTCGTCGTTGATAGTTCGTTGTTGATTACTATGAATGATGAACTACGAAGCATAAACTATGAACGCTGATATCCTGATTCTCTCCAATGGGCCAGGGGAGTTGGCAACTTGGGTGCGTCCTGTAGTGCGATCGCTTCGTCAACAATTAGGAGACGATCGCACTCTCTTACGCATTTCGATCGTGCTATCCCCCTGTCCCAACGCCAGTGGCAAAGAGGTGGAAATTGCCCAAAGCTATCCAGAAGTCGATCGCGTTCAAGGGCCAGAACATTTCTTTCGGTTTTTGCTGTGGGGTAAGACTGCCGCAAATTGGGACTGGCGACAAAAAGGTGCGGTTCTCTTTTTAGGCGGCGATCAATTTTTCACCGTCCTAATTGGCAAACGTTTAAACTATCGTACCATTGTCTACGCAGAATGGCAAGCACGTTGGCACAATTGGATTGACAGATTTGGGGTGATGAAACCTGAAATTGTTGCCAATACCCATCAGAAATACGCTCATAAATTTACCGTCGTCGGCGATTTAATGGCAGATGTGGGGATTGGGAGTGGGAGAGTGGGGGAGTGGGAGAGTGGGGGAGAGGATCGCCAGGGCCCCATTCCCAATTCCGAATTCCCAATTCTCCATGACCAAATCGAATCGATCGGATTGTTACCGGGATCTAAACCTGCTAAATTAGTTCAAGGACTGCCTTTGGTATTGGCGATCGCAGAACAGATCCACAGATTGCGTCCCCAAACTCGTTTCGTAATTCCCGTTGCGCCAACTTTAGATATCCAAAAATTAGCTCGCTTTGCAGATCCCCAACAAAATCCCCTCATTGAGCAACTGGGATGGGGAAGTGCAGAATTGGTTAGTCCGCCTCATCCAGAACCTCCTTTTCTTAAAACAAATAGCGGTTTGCACGTAGAATTATTTACACAATCCCCCGCATATCAATTGTTATCCCAATGTGGTATTTGCCTGACTACAGTTGGTGCGAATACAGCTGAATTGGGCGCTTTAGCAGTGCCGATGATTGTGTTGATTCCCACTCAGCAACTAGATGCAATGCGAAGTTGGGATGGTTTGCCGGGATTACTCGCCAATTTACCGGGATTAGGTTCTATTTTTGCTAAAATCATTAACTGGTTGGTATTGAGACAGAAGCGTTTATTTGCCTGGCCGAATATTTGGGCTAAGGCTGAAATTGTACCAGAAATTGTGGGTAAATTGCAACCTTCAGATGTGGTAGAATTGGTGATGGATTTTTTGAATAATCCTGAAAAGTTGGATCGGATGCGCGATCGCCTCCGCAGTGTTCGCGGTGAAGCAGGTGCAGCACAAAAACTAGCTCATTTAGTACAAGAAGAAATTTGCAAATTTGAGGATTTAGATGGCTAAAACGTGGAATAATAACGTGAAGTGAGCGAATTTAACTGCTACGAGCAGTTCGATCGAAATTTTGTAACCGATATTCTATTAACTCGGAAAAAAACATGAGCCAAAAAGATATTTACGTCGTACTGGGAGCAACGGGCCAAACCGGGGGAGCAGTAGCAAACACTTTAATCGAACACGGCGCATCTGTGCGCGTTGTAGTCAGAAACGCTAGCAAAGGCGAGAGTTGGGCGCAGCGGGGTGCAGAGGTAGCTGTCGCCGATGTTACTGATGTGGGTGCGATGACCGAGGCATTTTCGGGTGCCAAAGGCGCTTATCTTCTCAATCCTCCAGACTACCAGGCGGATGATATGTTCGCCGTAGCCGAAAACGTAGGTGCAGCATTGCAAGAAGCGGTACAGAATGCCGGACTGTCCAAACTTGTGGTGCTTTCTTCGGTAGGGGCCCATCTTCCAGAGGGAACTGGTAACATCCGCACTACCTGGATATTTGAGCAACGCTTCCGAGGGATCGATTTGCCGATAACCTTTGTTCGGTGTGCCTACTTTATGGAGAATTGGGCATCTGTGGCAAGTGTAGCCGCCAGCGAGGGTGTGATGCCGAGCTTTCTTTCTCCGCTAGACCGTGCGATCCCAATGGTTGCAGCGGCGGATATTGGCCGTGTTTGTGCAGAATCGCTGCTGGAAACATGGAGCGGTATAAGAACGATCGAACTTCAAGGCCCGCAGTCCTATAGCCCAAACGATGTCGCAGCGGCATTCGCACAGGCGTTGGGCCGCCCTGTACAGGCTGTTGAAGTGCCAGAATCGGATTGGGCGCACTTGCTGGCACAATTTGGTAATAGCCCAGGTGCTATCGTCGGTTGGAGCGAGATGTTACGCGGTTTCAACACGGGACATATTATCTTTGAGGATGAGGGAACAACCCATCTGAAAGGGCGCGTTACTATCGAAGATGCGATCGCCTCTTTCATACCCCCCAGCTAAGTACTGAAGTTTAGACTATCGCACCTGCGGTGCGATAGTCTAAACTTCAGCTAGAAAATACCTCTACCGTAAATCAAAAAGCAACCACCACTCACCAAAGCAGTAATTACTGCACCGATAATCACACCTTTCATTATTCCCCATTTTTGTCGTTGTTTTAGCTTTACAACAACGGGAATTACATATAACAACTGAATTAAGGAAAAACTAAATGCTGCATATATCCAAAATGCTAAAATACCGTAACCTGGTGTATTAGAAAATAACACAAAGCCTAAAATGAATATGGCTACTATTGCGATCGCGTGCATACCCAATAACAATAATATTCCATAGATTATGCCAATAAATTCATTTCGTATTGCCATAATTTATCCTTTCTAATTTGACTTTAGCTAAACTAAACTCACTATAAGACATCAGATAAACTCCGTTTATTTTCTACTGGTCGATCAGAAACCAAATGATACCCAGCACTTCCCTCCCGGTAAAACATATTGAAAGTATCAAATGGAATAATTCTCCCATCTGGATGTACAATATGAATACAAGACCGTTTCACCGAACGAACATCAAAGTTATACGGATCGAGAAATTGCACAATCATCACCCGAAAGACATTCTCGTAGGTAATTCCTTCGGGAACTGGTAGCATTGGCAAACAGCACAATAGTTGTTTCAAAGACATCGCAGAAGATTGGGGGGAATGACTGGTGGAAAATAACTGAAAGATGTTGCGCTTCAGTTCTTCATTTTGCTCGTAAAGAACGCTATTTGGCATGATTTTGACAAATTCATCTGGATTGAGTAAACCAGTCAGCGGTATTACTTTTCCATTCACTTTCAGCGCATACGCCATCGCCAAACAATCTGGATGGCAAGGCACAGGTAAAATATCTTCTGGTTTGAAATGGGGACTTTGTTGTAAAATAGAACGACGGACTTCCGTCAGCGTATATCTATCTCGCTTGGGATCGAAATCCTCCAAACGTCCCGCTGCTTGGATAGGTTGAAAGGTGACACCGCGCACGCATTTCTGTTTCAAGGCGTAGTCGATGATTTTGCCGATTTCCCCGTCGTTTAATCCTTTTTTCAGGGTGACGACTAGGGTGGTGGAGATGTTATACTCGTTGAGATGTGCGATCGCTTTTTCACGAACATCTCGCAAATCAGCACCCCGCAACTCTTTCAGCGCCGCCGCAAGAAAGCTATCAAATTGCAGATAGACTTCGATTCCCGGCATATACTGACTGAGACGATCGCAAAAACTTCTCTCCTTGGCAATGCGGATACCATTAGTATTGATCATCAAATGCTTGATGGGCTTACTTTTGACAAGATCCAGAATCTCAAAAAACTCTGGATGTACCGTAGGTTCCCCCCCACTAATCTGCACGATCTGAGGTTCTCCCTCATTTTCTACGATCGCATCCAACATCATTTCAATTTGTGCTAGACTACGATGGCGTCGCGGTTGTTGGGAAATTTGGGAAATTTCTTCCATTCCAGAATCAGCGTAGCAAATTGGGCAGGATAAATTGCACCGATCCGTTACCTCTACCAGGGTTAAACAGCTATGCTGTTCGTGATCTGGACAAAGTCCGCAGTCGTAAGGACATCCATATTTTATCGGTGTATTGAATTTCAGCGGCATATCCCCAGGTTTAATGAATCCCAGGGATTGTTTATAATATTCGATATCATCCGCAATTAGCACTTCTTCATGTCCGTGGGTGCTACAATGTTTTACCAGGTAAACGCGATCGTCCCGAAAAATGATTTTCGCTTCCACCTTGACCAGGCATTTTGAGCAAACGCTGTTCGTTAACGCATAAAAAAGATAAGATCTTGTAGGCATAGCAATTACGAAAGTTTACATCTCCGATTCTCGATCTTCTGCGACTTGTCCCGAAATCAGATATCCTGCTAACTCTAGCACTCCATCCAGCAGCAAGCCGATAATCGCAATATAGAATAACGCCTTGACGATTTCATCAATATTTCATCACCACCATCTATATTTATCTTCCAAAAATCCACATCTTCATCTGTAGTTCCAAACCTCTTCCTCTTCAAATCACCCACGCATTTTTTTTCTATACCCTTGACGCCACTAAATTTATGTGTTATCGTTATGTTGATAAGGAAGAACTACAATATTTAGATTTTTCCAATTTCTCTATCTTACCTAGCAACCTGAATCTCGTTTACAGCCCCTCTCAAAAATCAGATTTCTAGGCAACCAGGCCCGATCGTACTTTCACCACCATCTATATTTATCTTCCAAAAATCCACATCTTCATCTGTAGTTCCAAACCTCTTCCTCTTCAAATCACCCACGCATTTTTTTTCTATACCCTTGACGCCACTAAATTTATGTGTTATCGTTATGTTGATAAGGAAGAACTACAATATTTAGATTTTTCCAATTTCTCTATCTTACCTAGCAACCTGAATCTCGTTTACAGCCCCTCTCAAAAATCAGATTTCTAGGCAACCAGGCCCGATCGTACTTTCACCACCATCTATATTTATCTTCCAAAAATCCACATCTTCATCTGTAGTTCCAAACCTCTTCTTCTTCCTCTTCAAATCACCCACACATTTTTTTCTATCTCCTTGACGACACTAATTTTTTATGTTATAGTAATCTTGATAAGGAAGAACTAGCTTGCAATATTTATTTGGGACAGATTTCTATTATATAAGCATACATCAAACAGGCTTCCCTGTCCAGTACTTCCCCATCCCCTTTTTAAATGCGATTTTACAGCAATTTTCAGAGAATCCGAGACATCTGGTGCGTTACGAAGATAGCTAACGCACCCTACATGAAAGTGGAGTGAAAGCAAACATCTGGGGAATACTGCGGCAATAATACAAAAGTCCCAGCAAACAAGCAACCTGAATGGCAGTTAGCCCCAAAAATGGGTGAAAATCTGGCTTAAGGAAGTCGATCGACAAGCGAAAACCTAAATAAGCGATCGCGTAAAACTTAAATAAATCCCCTTCTTGGCGAGAGTAGCGACTGCGGATGCGTAAAAATATCATCAAAATCAACAAAAATATAACCTCATACAACTGAGTGGGATGGCGAGGGATGCGATCGCCAAAATCGACACCCCAAGGTAAGCTAGTGGCAATACCGTAAGTGCGATCGCTCAACCCCGTCAAAAAACAGCCAATCCGTCCCACAGCAGTCCCCACAATCAAAGGATAGACAAAAGCATCGCCAGTCGATCGCCTTACCCCGATCCACTTTTTCGTCAACTCAACCCCAATCAATCCCCCCAGCATTGCACCGACAACAGTTTTCCCCTGCAATAAAACTAAAAGAAAATTTTCCCCACTCTGCCAAACTACATCAATATGCTGTAGCAAAACCAGCACCTTAGCACCCACCAAAGCCCCAACCATCCCACCGACTATCACAGAACTGCGTTGCGGGGAAGAAATAGTATCTTTGCGAACATTACGCAGAACAAGTCGAAACGCGATCGCATAAGCCAACGACTCAAATAAAATATGAGGATGAATCCGCCAAGAACCAAGCCAGAAATAAACAGGAAAACTCATTCAATTTTAGATTTTAGATTTTGGATTTTAGATTGGGGAATTGGGTAAGAAAAATCAAAAGAAAATTAGTCAGTTGTCAGTTGTCAGTTGTCAGTTGTCATTCTCTCCTCCACTCCCCTTTTTGACTTTTGAATGAGTGACTTTTGACTTTTCTAGCCCCTTCATTGTTGCCCATCCCGACGCCCCAACTCATAGATACCGCAACCAATGCAGGCTAACATACCAAAGCTAATAGCCCAACTGCGTCCCAGAGTCAACTCCACGCCCCAGTCGCACAAACTGCCTGCCACTAAAAAAGGGATAATACTAAAGATAGATGCGTAAAAAGCGTTTTGGGACTCTCTAGCCCGACGGGTTTTTTCAAATTCCGCTTCAGAAGTATAGAGCGATCGCTCAGCAAAATTAAACCAACGCCTCAATTGCTCCATCACCCACTCGCTGACCGGCGAGAAACCCAGATACAAAGCTAGCGACCACAAACCAGAACCAGCCAGTGCAGTAGCATCCAGCGCAAACATAAAGGGAAAAAGGTCGTTGAGCATAAGGCAGGTAGCGAGTAAGTCAATCCTTTTTGCGATCTTAACGGAATTTCACCTGCAATCATCTCCAGCCCAAAAAATACAGCCTGGAGGTTGACTCTAAACCCAGTCAAGACTAGAAGTTTAGAGCCAATTATCCAGACTGATATTTCTCAAGTCCGCGATCGTAACTTATAGTCGATCCATCTGCTTTCGCAATTCTTCCAAATCCTTGTCTACAGCCGAACCAGATGACGAGGACGGGGTAGAAGACGGGGTAGAAGTAGAAGAAGAGGAAGTAGTGTTTTGTGCAGAACCGGGTAGCGCAGCTTGGTTCGGAGAAGAACCAGCCAGTTGAGCTTTCATCGCCATCAACTCATCATCAACATCGCTACTACCTTCCAGAGCAGCAAATTGCTGTTCCAGATTATTCCCAGTCAACTCTTGCGCCGACTGGGCGCGGGCTTCCATCATCAAAACCTTTTCTTCCATCCGCTCAAAGGCACCCATCGCGCTGCTAGTGCCCATCCGACCAACCGCATTTTGCAGTTGTTCGTTAGCCTTAGCCGCTGAGATCCGCGCCTTCAGCATATCCTTCTTAGTCTTAGCTTCGGAAATTTTACTTTCCAGACCAATCAAGTTGCGCTTGAGCGCATCCACCTGGGTAGTTTGGGTGTCCAAAGTTGTTTTGAGCGCACCCGCCGTATCAGCTTGAGCTTTTTTCCGCACCAGCGCTTCCTTGGCCAGATTCTCATCTCCCTTTTGGAGAGCCAGTTGAGCGCGGCTTTGCCAATTGTTCGCCTCTGATTGAGCTTGATTGTACTGTTGCTGAGTGCGTTTCTGAGTAGCGATCGCCTGAGCCACTGCTTGGCGCAGCTGCACCAAGTCTTCCTGCATATCAATAATCGACTGTTCTAGAATTTTTTCCGGGTCTTCAGCCTTACTGACAACATCGTTCAGATTGGCCCGGAGTACTCGGCTAATGCGGTCAAACAATCCCATAACTTTGTTTTTCCTTTTGGGGTGTACAAGGTCGGATGAAAGGCAGGTGACGGGCCAGAGCCTACTTGCTGCTGAATTCAGTTAACTATATGCTCCATTGGTTAGCCTGAAACCATCATCCATATAATTTCAAGTGTAGGAGGCTACCTCCAGGGAATAACACAACCTCGATCGAGCGATTGAAAATATGATTCCCTATCATCCAGTGTAGAAACTTCTAGCTCGATCGGCACTTACCTTCCTTGCTTACTATGCTATAGCAGAAGGGCAGAAGGGCAGAGGGGCAGAGCAGAGGAGAGCAGAGGGGCAGAGGGGCAGAGGGGCAGAGGAGAAAAGAGAGCAAAAAAGGAATAAAAATGTTCTTTTTACGAACAAAAGCATAACAACTTCAAAAGATCCCTTTTAACTAGATTTGGGCTTTTTTGCCACCAGATGACTGACTCGACGGCTACGAGGGCGGATTGTTACCACTAAGCATTTTTGCCTTCATCGCCTCCAACTCCCGATCGATCTCGCTCCCCCCTTCCAAAGCCGCAAATTTCTTTTCCAGGTCATTCGTTCCCAGACTCGCTAAAGCCTCCGATTGAGCTTCCAGTTGCAGGACTTTCTCCTCCATTCTCTCAAATACGCTCACAGAACCGCTAGGGTTAAATTGCCCCATCATCTCATTAAGTTTCTGAGATGCTTGTGCAGAGCGCGCACGGGCGATATACAGATCTTTTTTAGTTTTTGCCTCCCCAATTTTGCTCTCTACAGTCTTTAAGTCTTGCTTAAGCTTATTAATAACCGTGTTTTGCATTTCCAGCTGAGCCTGCATTGCAGATGCGGTTTCCTGGTAAGATTTTCGTCTCTTTAGAGCTTCCCGCGCCAGATTGTCATCGCCTTTTTGCAAAGCCAGTTGAGCGCGGCTATACCAAGAAGCAGCATTAGACTGGGCGTTGCTGACATCTCGTTCGGTGCGTTTTTTGGTTGCGATCGCACCAGCTACAGCCTGCCGCAACTGAATCAAATCTTCCTGCATATCCAGCACTGTCTGTTCCAGAATCTTTTCCGGATCTTCCGCCTCACCGATTAAATTATTAATGTTGGCGCGAATTACCCGCAGGATACGGTCAATAAGTCCCATACCGACTCTCCTCACTATTGGCGCTTAAAAGTCGAAAGGCTACCAGGGCTGCAACCATCCTCAAGACCAGAAATTCAGCTGCCACAGGTTTAGCTGCAATACTAACCTCATCGTATCGCGCCCATAGGCAAACCCCAAGAGTTTATCGAGTTGAGGAATGTGGCGAGAGAGTTAGCTTCTCTTGTGGTGCAGGTGGCTCGAAGTGGCGACACAGAGCGAATAAATCGGGTGCGTGAGCTTTTAGAGCAAGTTAAACGGGAAATCTATGCGCTTCTTGCCCAGAAATAATTGACTTGACCCAGCGCCATAATCTACGCGCACGCAGCGCGTAGATTATGGCGCACGAGGATGTCACCGGCGATATATCTCAGCCGATATGCCCTGTTTTCGCAAATCCCGAACCTTTTTTTGAGCCTCCGACTCCAAGGAGAATGAAGCCACTTGGATGCGGTTGCCTTGCGGTAAGCGACGTACATAGGCATCTGATGTCACCTTCCGCACTTGTGCCAGAGAGCTTGAGCCACTGTACGCCGTCACAACCAAGAATTTATTATCCTTTGCCGATGCAGCTTTAGCCTTTGCTGGAGGTTGTTTGGTGGCAGCAGCTTGTCCCCGATCGCTCGCCCCACGCGGTGCAAACCGAGCCGTTCCTTCGATCGGCTTACTCCCAGCAGCTTGCTGCCCAGGAACATTCGGCTGTTTGGTAGTTCCAGCTGGCGCAGGCAAAAGAGCGGGAGACCGATCGCCAATCTGGGGCAACACACCTGATTGAAGTGACGGCGGTAAGAGTGCCGCCGGTAAATCCAGAGGCACAGGAGAACCCACCGGACGCGGTAACGGCGCTGGGGGATTTACAGGCACTTGAGTACCGATCGTTGGTAAAGGTGGAGCTTTTGGCGTATTTTTAGGCTTTAGTGTACTTAAACTTCTTAAATTCAGTTTCACAAATTCTTGGTCAGCCAGATTGGGTGAATTAGGAATGGAATTTTCTCCACCTTTATCCTCTCCAACGGCTGGAGTTTTTTGCGGATTTTTGGCTACCGTCGCCGTCTTAGATGCAAACAGTCGCCCCAGAGGCAGGTGGCTGAGGCTAGACGGATTCATTGCTATATAGCCCAAAGTCGCACTAGAGAGCAACAACAGCAGCATTGAGCCAATCCCCAAGGGGGTCAGCAGGCTGTCCGCAAAACTGCGTTCTGATTGGGCGGCAGCTTTTTCCTGTGTCAGCTCTTTTAGCTGTGCTGACTCTAATGGCAGATACTCATTTGGCTGTATCCCAGAAGCAGCCCGATTCACCAAACCCCCTTCAGATCTAGTCAAACCAGGGGGATTTTCCATGTGAGCGATTGGGTTCTCATCAACAGAAAGATCCGGCGTTCCTAAAGCCGCATTTGGGGCTTCCACTTCGCGGTTCTCAGCCTCACTTTCTCCAAAAGCATTTTTGTTGGTAATAGCTGCTGGTAGGCTCTCTGGCACCGTCACAGCAGCAGTTTGCGGCCCAGTTCTGCCGCCAGTAGCTCGCACAGAGATCAGATCCAAAGTTTTTTGAATTTGGGGACGCCCAGAAGCACGCGGTGGAACTGTTTTGGCAGGGCGTTGACGCCGATATCGGGCTAATTCTTCCTCCAACTGCACATCCAGGCTGCTCAGAACAGCTTGCAGGGCGGGCGAATAAGGCTGGGTTGGGGATGATTGCACTCTTGGCTGGGCGGGGGAAAGTTGACTCACGATCGCACTCCTAAGCTAATGCTGGTCAGTGAAAATTGACATACTCCCCCTTCAAGCATTGCTGTGACGGGGGATTCTCCCAGAGTCATTATCTGAGATTACTGGTTCAACGAGACCACTTAAATCTTCAATATCTCTATTAAAAATCCAGAGGCCGGACTCTCCCCAGTCGTTCGGGTCGGTTCCTGTATGCCCTACAGTACCGTTGAGATATCTTCTCAAATATGACAACCCTTTTTTGAGAATATTAATTGCCGCGTTATAGTCACGATCTAGAACTATTTTACAGCTAGGACATTGGTGAGTTCTGGTACTCAATGTCTTTGAGACTTTTGTCCCACAAACCGAACAATCAATAGTCGTGAAATGTGGTGGTACAGCAATACAAACTATCTTATGTATCTTGGCAAAGTAATTTACCCATTGGGTAAATTGATACCAGGAAGCATCACTAATACTTTTAGCTAACTTATGGTTTTTAACCATGTTTGATACCTTTAAAGCCTCATAGACTACCAAATCATTAGATTGGACTAACGCCAAAGCATCTTTAATTGCTTTGTCTTTACGTTGCCGAGATACTTTTAGGTGCAGGTTAGCTACTTTTTGCCTTTGTTTATGATAGTTGTTCGACTGCTTCTGGCTTTTTATGTAACGCTTAGATAACCGACTTTGCGCCTTCTTTAAGCGCTTTTCTGATTTTCTTAAGTAACGAGGGTTTTCTACTGTATTCCCATTAGAGTCTGTATAAAACTCTTTTAATCCTAAGTCTATTCCGACTACGTTACCTGTAAACTCATGCAAATCCTCTCTTTCATAGTCAATCAAAAACTGGCAGTAGTAGCCATCTGCACGTCTCACTACTCTTACCCGCTTTATTTGCTGTTCTGAATAATAGACTAGAGTTTTTTGGCTACACCAAAGGTCAAATGTTCCGGCTTTAAATCCATCAATAAAGGTAATCTGTCTTCTCTCATCCGATAATTTGTAGCCAGTTGATTTGTATTCAACTGACCTTGTATGCTTCTTGAATTTAGGGAAACCTTTCTTCTTGATAGATGGATTACGACAGTTAGCATAAAACCTGGAAATTGCCTGCCATGCCCGCTCGGCACTCGATTGACGTGCTTGAGAGTTAAGTTTGTTTACCCAAGGTGTTGTGGAGTCTTTAGCTAAAACGGCACAAAGTTTTTGTAGGTCATTCCTTGTGGTACCTTTGTTCTCTAGCCAATACTTAACACATTTGTTTCTGACAAACTGTGCGGTTCTCATGGCATCATCAAGCCTAGAGTATTGAGCTGGAGTTCCGTTTTTTAACTTAGCTTCAACGACTAACACTTGTTTACCCTCGACCTGGCAACCATCTTATTTTAACACAGGTTACTCCCAGTTGCTAGGATTAAACTAATATCGATGCTCGTCCTTTATTAGTTGGTCGGATTTCATCTTGCGCTAATTTCCAACTTCTTTTTTTTGAGGTGAAATGTAGCGGGGGCATTCATCCGAAATTCTAGGTAAAAACGAAATAGCTTTAAGAGAAGGTTTGCTTTTTTTTACTTTTTAGCTTGAAAGGGGCAGAGGGGCAGAGGAGAAAAGAAATAAAAATGTTCTTCTTATATGAACAAAAGTATAACAACTCCGAAAGAGCCCAAAGTGCTGAGTGCAACGGAAGCCGTGCCCAGGACAAACACAGTGGCTTCCTTGCGGGGAATAGCTCTATACTGTCCTGGCCTATGTGACTGTGGCTATAGCAAAACATACCATTGTACTCTACCTGACGATCGGATTTCTTTTTATTCCTCATTTTTGGGGACTATCTAGCTTATGTTCCCAGAAGGCCAGTTAATGTTTCCCTTGATCCCAATTGAGTTTTTATAGAAATCAGTATAGTTATTTCGCCTTAATGTATCGTTTTCTTAACGTAAATATGAAATAAATATAAAATTTATTTTGGTTCGAGATCGCTATAACCCTTACGGTTCATGCGTTATAGCCTTATATAGTGGCTGAGTAATTTGGCATAAATATAAAAGAAGACTCAAAAAACTTATGCACCCAAAGTAAACCCTAAAAGGTAAAGAGGTTTCATGACGATAAATCCTGTAGCTTCAGCCTGTCGGTCTTGTCGGTACTACACGCCGGAGGGAAGGCGCGGCGGTAATTGCCAACAGCTAGGCGTGACCGTTCGCGGCAGTTGGAAGGCGTGTTCTCTAGCGCTTCCACCATTTGCACCTTCCCAAGAAGGTATCGAAGAGGTACTGATTTGGCATAAGGAAATGCTCATGTTACAGGAAGCGCTGCCATTAGAGGGTTCTGAGCTAGAGGTTTCTGCGCCAGAGAGTGTCTGCACCCCTACCCCTAAAAAAGCAAACCTTGAGGCATTGACCGTATAGTTGTACAGGGATCGACAATAGCGATCGCTATTGAGGACTTTTCAAAAATGCTTGTTACCAATAACACATTGAGACAAAATAATTAATTTCCTTAATTTAGAAAAGGATTTACTGATTTTATTGGTTTAAGTGCTGTCAAATCTGGGTATGAGCGTAGTCAAAAGCAACACACAGCAGTTGGCAGATTCCCAATCCTCAATTCAACGATTCCAGGAAAGTATCCACCTTGCCATCTGGACTCAGAACCACCCGAATTTTGGGACTGCGTTTTCCTTCAATAGGAGAAACGAAAGTTTCACCCACCAAAGGCATCTCCGTGCGATCGAGATAAGTTTCTGCCACTTGTCCCAGAGGAATAATCTGGCGAATTGACCCATCAGGATTAAGCGCCAGACTGTATTCCAGACGTTGTTTCAAGCTTGTCGGGGGTTGCCAGCGATTTTGGAAATAACTTTTCGCTTCAGCTACCTGCGGGATCGTATCAAACAGGGAAGTACTGCTGCTTCCCTGTGTAGGACTGTTGCTGGGGGTAGGCTGTGGGGCGGTCGTAGCAGTCCGAGCGGCAACTGGCGGTTTGACATCAGCGCTTTGAGTGGGAGCGACAGCAGGAGGAGACGACTCCTGAGCGGGGGGTGGTGTAATGGGTGGAAAGTCCTGAATAGGAGGCGGTGTAATCGCAGAAAACTCTTGAGTGGGAAGCGGTGTAATGCGTGGAAGCTCCTGGGTCGGAGGCGGTGTAACGCGAGGAAGTTCCTGGGTCGGAGGCGGTGTAATTCGAGGACTTGGTTGAGCGGGAGGCGGTGTAATTCGAGAACTTGGTTGAGCGGGAGGCGGTGTAACTTCAGGAGTCGGTCTTGACTTTGGTACAACCGCAGGAGCAGAAGCAATTCGAGCCGCAGATTGGTTAGGACTGGGAACAGATCTGGTCTCTTGGCGCTGTGCCGTTGGTGAGGTCGCTGCCTGAAGCGGGGTGGTCGGGTTAGGCTTAGGGGGAGGCGGCGCGGTCACAGCAGATTGTTTAGGTGTTTGGGGTTGGGTAGACTCCTGACGCTGTAATGTTTCTGAGGGATTTATCCGCACCTCGGTTCGATTATCGGGTGGTTTTTGGGATGCTGTTGGGCCTCCGTTTCCCTGTTGGGGTACAGCAGAATTAAGGGGCAGTTTGTATTGCTCTGGTTGGGATGCAGTAGCACTAGGCCCCGGAGGTAATGTGGAAGCTGCTGGCGGCGTCACCCCAGCACTCGGAGGTAATGTGGAAGCCACTGGCGGCGTCACTCCAGCACTCGGAGGTATTGTGGAAGCTGCTGGCGGCGTCACTCCAGTACTCGGAGCTAGGCCCGATCCCGGTGGCAGGGTCACGCTGGGACTGGGAGATAAGTTAGATGCCGATGGCGGCAGTGCTGGCAGTGTTTGGGACGAAGACAGGGGTGGCGTTGGGACTCCCGGTGTTGGCCCTGGTGAGGGAACAGCAGCAATTTGTGGCTGTTCGGTTGGGTTGGGCTGTGGGTTAACTGCGGTTGCGGGTATTTCTGGGTGAGAAGTTTTTCGATCGAGCAATTTCACAGCAGCTGTTGCTACGCCTACGGTCACCAGAGCGATCGCAGCTATACTAGCCCAAAAGGGCGGAGTTTTGCCCAAAGCTGGGCGGTTAAGGGTGGGCAATATCTCCAATTCAGCTGCGTATTCATCTAGCGCAGTCGCCAAGTCAAATAATTGCAGCAAACTGAGGTGAATAACAGGCCCTAACTGCTCTGTAGCCAAAGAACCTAAAAACAGGTCGTGAAACAGCAGACCATTTGGTTGCAGGTAAATTCCTGTAACTTCATGACGGGAAATGGGTGTGCCGTTGGCGCTAGTTTCTTTTTCACCAAGTTCTAACTCCGGTGAATCAGTTGCGGCAAAGGATGAGTCTAAAGGATGAGATGATAATGTTATTGAACCTTCTTCACGGCCCGGAGTATGATGTTGCGGTATTTCTAGCGTGGCAGTTGTGTCACCCGAACCGTTAGTCGATTCTGTATTGGTGTCTGATAGTTCGGATTGGTCGTTAGGCGATGGTGCCAAAAACGACGCATTCAATCGATCGGGCGACTGTCCCAGGAAGTCCTGCACATAGTCTTGAACTACTTCGCGGAGCGCTTCTAGCTGCGTTTGGTCGCCACGAACGGTAACTCGTTTTTCCTCTGGCACTCGCGGATCGTCGAAGCTTAGCACAAATTGTAGCCGCTTCAGCACGGGGCGACCAACCCAGCGGGATAGGGGTGAGCCTTTGGCCACAATTTCCAGCGTGCAGGTGGGTGGAGTATAGCGTCGCAGAACTGAGGTGGACGAGTACATAGGATAGTGCGTCGAATTGGTCATTGGTCATCGGTCATGGGTCATCGATCATTGGTCACTGCGAGCCCACAAATGACTAATGACTAATGACTGATGACTAATTACTTTTTAGTTTTTCCCAGCAGTGCTAACCAAAGACGGCGATGACCGCCGGGACTGCTGTAAAAAAGTAGATCGATCAACAGTTTGAGAGCGAGGTGAGCCAGAAGTTCAGCCGAACAGCTGTCGCCATTTTCCATGCGCTCTTGGTAGGTGTTGCTAAAGGTATCGATATAATCTCCCAGCAGAGCGGCTTGATGCGGTTTTTGGTTTTGCTCGGTTAGTTGTTCTAGGAGGGCAACAGCGCGACGGATTAATTCTTGGTGCTGTTTGGTCAAGTGGCAGATAATGAGAACTAGCGATCGCGCTTCCTCTACATCCAGCTTTTTACGCCCTCCCTGTCCTTTTCGTAACGGACTGGACTGGCGGAGACGCCACAAGGAAACCCGGTCAGCAACCATTGACTCCAAACCCAGATGGGCTGCTGCTGCGAGGATCGCTTCCGAACCAATTCCCGCTAATGCTTCTAAAGCTAGCAAAACTAAATCCAGCTGGGCTTTGATATTGTCCAACTGCACTGGGTCTGGCGAGGTATTTAGGGTTAAATCCTCCCAGTTGGCCGTTGGTTTGGGCGACGATGCTTTCGAGCGCATACCTTCAGAATAAAATAGAAGACAGCCTCTAGTCTGTCAGTTACAAGTTCTGAAACAGGAGAGCCTCTTCTTTGGGTAGGTTTACCACCATAATTAAATGCACAATACCCTATTTATCCACGATCGGCGATCGTTTGGATACTGTCGCTTTCGCCTTAAAATCTTAAAATACTGTAACCCATTCTTCATCCCGCTTCCTCAAGACCTTAATTCACCTCCACAAAATCATTATGGCTATTGGCTATCTCGCTCTTGTACTTCATGCCCACTTGCCCTTCGTCCGACATCCCGAAAGTGACTATGTGCTGGAAGAAGAGTGGCTTTATGAAGCCATTACCGAAACCTACATCCCCTTGCTGCGGATGTTCGAGGCATTAAAGCGAGACGGCATTGAATTCAAAATAACGATGAGCCTGACACCGCCCTTGGTGTCAATGCTGCGCGACCCGCTGTTGCAAGAGCGCTACGATAAGCACTTGGCCCAACTGGAAGAGCTGACCCAACTCGAAATTGGACATAATCACCATAACGGTCATCTGCGCTACCTATCTGAATATTACGCCAAAGAATTTTACGAGACTCGTCAGTTTTGGCAGCAATATAACGGCGATTTAATTGGCGCATTCAAGCAATACCTGGATAGCAATAACCTGGAAATCATCACCTGCGGCGCTACCCACGGCTATCTGCCACTAATGAAAATGTACCCGCAGGCAGTCTGGGCGCAAATCCAAGTGGCTTGCGAACACTACGAAGAGAACTTTGGACGCCCTCCCAAAGGGATTTGGTTGCCGGAGTGTGCTTACTATAACGGATTAGAACGAATGCTGGCGGATGCAGGTCTGCGCTATTTCCTCATCGACGGTCATGCGATTCTTTATGGTAGCCCCCGCCCCCGGTTTGGGACTTATACACCTGTCTTTACTGAGTCAGGGATTGCGGCTTTTGGTCGGGATCACGAATCGGCGCATCAAGTTTGGTCTTCTCAACTGGGATACCCCGGTGACCCTGAATATCGGGAATTTTATAAGGACTTGGGCTGGGAAGCGGAATACGAATATATTAAGCCTTACATCATGCCCAACGGTCAGCGGAAAAATATTGGGATCAAGTACCACAAGATCACTGGTCGGGGTTTGGGTTTGGGCGATAAAACTCTCTACGATCCTTACTGGGCAAGGCAAAAGGCGACAGAACACGCTGGCAACTTTATGTATAACCGGGTGCAGCAAGTCGAGCATCTCTACAATGTGATGCAGCGTCCTCCGATTATTGTCTCGCCTTATGATGCTGAGCTGTTCGGTCACTGGTGGTATGAAGGGCCCTGGTTCTTGGAGTACCTGTTCCGCAAGACTTGGCACGACCAAAAGACTTATGCTATGACTCACTTGGCAGACTATATGCAGATGCACACCAAGCATCAAGTCATGCGTCTTGCACAGTCTAGCTGGGGTTTCAAGGGGTTTCACGAGTATTGGCTCAACGATACTAATTCCTGGATTTATCCCTACCTGCACAAAGCGGCAGAGCGGATGATTGAGTTGGGGCTTAAGGAAGCAGCTGATGAATTGGAGTGGCGTGCGCTTAACCAGGCGGCGCGAGAATTGCTTCTGGCCCAGTCTTCTGATTGGGCGTTTATTATGCGGACTGGGACGATGGTGCCTTACGCGGTACGACGGACGCGATCGCACCTGATGCGCTTTAATAAACTCTACGATGATATTGGTGCGGGCAAAATCGACAGCGGTTGGCTGGAAAAAGTTGAGACAATTGACAATATCTTCCCCAACATTAACTACCGCGTTTATCGCCCTTTGTGATATAGCTAGGGACACTTGGACACTTGGACTGGGGACTAGGGGAAGAAGGGGCTAGAATCAAGGCTTTCAGGAATTAAAAACGTCCTAACTGACTCATCGGTTGCTATATCAGATCGTAAAAAATAACAAGGACAGGCAAGATGCCTGTCCCAAAAGAGATTATTCTAGCGATCGAGTGTCAAGTCAGACCTAGAAATTCATCTCAGCGGCTTGTACTTTTTCGACTTGTTTCTTCTTGAGTACAAGCAGAACTTGGGAAAGCATGATCCCCGTGAAGAATACCATCAGCCATTTGATCCGTGCAGCGCTTTGGAGGACGATTTCGGTGTCAGCTTGACCAAATCCGCCCACATTGGGGTTAATCGTCAAGGCGTCGCCAGCTTTCACAGCGTCTCCTTGAGAGACAATCAATTCTGGCCCGGCGAGAATAGTATCGACAACTGTTTCGCCAGCATCGGTTGTAATGCTTACTTGGTAGCCGCCTTCTTCACCTTTGGCAATCTGAGAAATAGTTCCGGTCGCGGAAGCGTTATAGATATTATTGTTGGTTCTATCGCCGGTGGGGTAAATTTGACCGCGACCCCGGTTGCCGCCTACATGAACGGCGTACTTGCCATAGCGGACATTTTTGTCAGTTTCTGGATTGGGAGAAAGAACTGGGAAGACAATTTCCTGATATCGATCGCCCGGTAGAGGCCCGATGATGACGACGTTATCCTCTCCTTCTTTGTAGGTTTGGAAATAAAGTCCATCGATTTTTTCTTTCATTTCCTCCGGAATGCGGTCTTCCGGGGCAATCTTGAAGCCTTGGGGCAACATCAGGACGGCACCGACGTTTAAGCCGCCTTTGGAACCATCGCCCAGTACTTGTTGGCTGCTGTTGTCGTAGGGAATTTTCACTACGGCTTCAAACACTGTGTCGGGGAGGACGGATTGGGGTACTTCAACTTCGGTGGGTTTAGCTGCTAGGTGACAGTTGGCACAAACAATCCTTCCGGTGGCTTCGCGGGGCGTTTCGGGGGCGGTTGCCTGGGCCCAGAAGGGGTAGGCAGCAGCCGATTGGGGAACTGCTAAATCGCTGGCGAAGAAGAGGGCAAATGTGGCGATCGCGAGCAGTGCTATTTTGGTAATCGCCCACTTACTGCCAAAGCGTATCGCCCTTAAACAAACTTTTTTCATAAAAAAACTCGGTAAGCGGGAAACTCAGTCCCTTTAGGGCTGAGAGGAAAGCGACTCGTGCGGTTTTAACCGCCGTGAATATTTTGTGGCCATTACCGCCTTGGGATTGCAAGGGCTCGGTGTACTTTTGTGTTGCACTTTCAACGGGACAATTACCATCTCAAGCTTCGCAATCATGTACGCATAACGGCTTGCTCCGAAGAGCCTCCCTTTCGGGGTAATGTTAGCTTTGCCAAGGTTTTAAGAGCTTTTTAGACTTGCGAAGGAATGAGTAACTAAATAACTCATCACTTACTCAGCACTAAAGCCGAAGCACTATTTATTTCCACCAGGGTGCTTCGCCTGTGCGGAAGTCTGTTTCAGTCCAAGGCGTTAGGGTAATCTTGTCGTCTGCCACAGCGGCGTGTGCTAGTGCCAGGGACAGGGGTGCTGGCCCACGCACTACTTTGCCCGTTTTGTCGTACTGAGAACCGTGACAGGGGCACTTAAACTTGTTTTCAGCGACGTTCCAAGGTACGACACAACCTAAGTGGGTGCAGATAGCGTTGATACCGTAATCTGCAATGGCTTTGTTATCGTCTACCACAATGTAGGTGGGGTCGCCTTTGAGTCCTTGGGCGAGGCTGCGATCGCCTACGCTGTGAGTGGTCAGATATTCGCTCACAATGATGTCGTTACCCAGAGCGTCTTTGGCGGTGACACCACCGCTACCACCACCTGTCGATGGGGGGATAAAGTATTTGACAATGGGATATAGCGCCCCCAGTGCCGTTCCCGTGATGGTGCCAAAAGTTAGCAAATTCATAAACTGACGACGCCCCATATCGGGGACGTCTGCCGATCCTGAAACTTGAGCCATAAAATATGCTTGTGTGTGTATCTTTGTCAAGATTCTGAGTGAAAACTCAGATTTTTCCCACCATGCTTTGTGAAGGTGCAATCCGCCGCTACACGGCAAAGTCTCCAAAATGTTTTGAGAAACTGATATACAACTTTCACAGGGGTATTATTACATTTTTTGACACCCGTCTCATAATGAGAATTTAGGTATTTCAATCGTGGAATGAGGGACAGAGGGGGGAGCGGGGGAGCGGGGAGCGGCAAAATTGGCCATTTTGAGATGGCAGACTCAATCCCAATCTAAAATTGTTTTGGGCTATGACAGGACGAGATTTACGCCAGATATTACTAAATAAGTGGGGACGCTCTTACGATATTCAAGTGCGGCGGATTCAGGGCAAGATTTTTGTCCAGATTATGTGGAAATATCTGGAACAGGCGTCTTTTCCACTCTCTGAGGCTGATTATATGGCTCATCTGGATACGATCGCCAGTTATATCCAGGCTTGGGGCGGTGCAACACAGGTGCAAGAATATATTCAGCAGACGAAGGAACGCCCCCGACTTGGTAAGGCGGTTAGCATTTCGATTGATTTGGGCGATCGCGCTTCTGAGTGGATAATAGAAGATTCTTAACCTCTACACGCCGATCTATGCAAGTTGAATGGCAAACTGCTAAAACCTACGAAGATATTCTTTACCACAAAACGGACGGTATCGCTAAAATTACTATCAATCGTCCCCACAAGCGAAATGCTTTTCGTCCGAAAACGGTATTTGAACTTTACGATGCTTTTGCCGATGCTCGCGAAGATACCAGCATCGGTGTAGTACTTTTTACTGGCGCTGGGCCGCACACGGATGGAAAATACGCTTTTTGTGCTGGTGGGGATCAAAGCGTGCGCGGAAATGCTGGCTATGTGGGTGAAGATGGCGTGCCGCGCTTGAATGTGCTGGATTTGCAACGCTTGATTCGATCGATGCCGAAAGTGGCGATCGCGTTGGTGGCTGGATATGCGATCGGTGGCGGTCACGTACTGCATATTTTGTGCGATTTGACAATAGCAGCAGACAATGCAATTTTCGGTCAAACCGGGCCGAAAGTTGGTAGCTTTGACGGCGGATTTGGTGCTAGTTATTTAGCTAGAATTGTGGGGCAGAAAAAGGCACGGGAAATTTGGTATTTGTGTCGGCAATACAATGCAGAACAAGCGCTAGAAATGGGTTTAGTTAATTGTATTGTGCCTGTAGAACAGTTGGAAGAGGAAGGGATTAAATGGGCCAAGGAAATATTAGAAAAAAGTCCGATCGCAATTAGGTGTTTGAAAGCAGCTTTTAATGCTGATTGCGATGGACAAGCGGGATTGCAAGAGTTGGCTGGAAATGCCACTTTACTTTATTACATGACTGAGGAAGGTGCAGAGGGGAAACAGGCGTTTTTGGAGAAGAGGGAACCAGATTTTAAGCAGTATCCTTGGTTGCCTTGACCTCACCCCCTAACCCCCTCTCCGTTGACGGAGAGGGGGGACAGGAGAGGAGAGGGAGAGGGAGGACAAGAGACAGGGAGAGGGGAGACAGGAGAGGAGAGGGAGAAGGGGGACAGGAGAGAGAAAGGTGCTTAGTTTATGGAGGAGTAGGAGCAGTTTTTGGATGTACTCCGGCGTAGTAAACGACAACTTTACGTTTTTCCTCATCAGGGACATAAAACACTCGATCTCCTTTTGTTACCTCATATTCCCACGCACCTCGATAAGGTTTACCTTTCAAAGGAAAAACTCGCTTCGGTTTTCTTACCATAGGAGTAGTGGATAAATCTTCATAGTAACGACGAGAATTTTCAGTTGCACGCTGGATCAAAGCTTCCCAATCTCTATTAACTCGTCGGTTTAAAGCTACTACTAGCCAAAGCGATGAAGGGACTGGTGCGGCTTCTTGAGCTTCCGAATCAATAGTTGGTGGTGCTGTCAGTGGTTCCTCTGACGACACCCGACTCTCTGACTCATCTGGATTTGTTGCTTCTGATGATATCATAACCGAGCCGATTCAGTGGTGTTAAAAGCAGTTGGCTGAGTGAGCAAGACTTCATCAACTTCATCAGTGAAAGCAATTGCTAGTTCAGGACTAGAATTTGCTAAAGCACTCTCGTACCATTCATGTATTACTGCATCAAGCCTATCTATAGCGCCAGTTTCTAAACCAATTTGACGAAACTCAGTTTCTACTTCGGCGATTAGTTGGCTTAACTCCTCAGCGTCAAATACTTTCAGCCATTCATAGAGATGATTGGGGTCAATTTGCTCTCCCAAGCGTAATCGGTAAGCAATATTTATCAGTTCAAATACAGTTTTAGAAATGGTTGTTGCTTTCACCCAAAAAGCCATTTGTTCGCGAGGTAACAAGGCAAAATAGCGATCGTTGCGAGTAATGGTTACGGGACGTTCTAATGCGATGTCTAGAATACGTCCTGGTTGGCGATTTAATTCAGTTGCGTTAACTATTTCATCACCGTAAACATTTGTTGAGGTTTCGATCGGCATAAGCTTTACATCTCTTTTTGGGGGCCGAAGGCTTGTTAAGCTATCTAAGTAATATTGTACTAACCTCGAACTATGTTTCTCTCCTCAATTACCTCATATAACGATTTTTGACATACTCTTTCATCACGGTATTCAAACTAAAAAATGTTGTCTTATCCTCCTCTTTTGCATCCAATAGTAATCGCATTCCTAGCGATCGCATCGCATTCACTAAATCCGATACCGATAACTGCACTATCTTTAAAATATCCGGCAAAGCAACAAGTTCGCTTTCCTTCGCCAACTGAATCATTACTGCTAACTCTTGCTGTGTTAAACGCTGAAACTGTTGGTCTAATTGCCCTTGCAAAGATTCATCTAAAATTGGCTCGTCGCATTGCAGAAAGTCAGAGACGCTACCGCAAAATAAGTCTTGAATCGTGCTAGCGGTCAACTCTAACCACAGAGGATTACCTTGATAGGTATCAATCAAACTTTCCCAAGTCTCTTCATCAGATAATTTACGATCTTTCAGTATTTCTTTAGCTGCTAATCCTAAACTGCATAAAACTAATGTTTGCACGTAGTTATTACCTCTTTCTAATTTGGCAACTTCTCTCGGTTTCTCCCAACTATCGATTAACAAACAACTATTGTGATTGACTTCGGCAATTAGTTTGAAAAATAACTGATAATCTTCATATCCAGTTTTATATTGACCTGCGAGTTGTCCGCTGCAAAAAAGCATTTGCACGTCATCAAGAATAATCAAACAGCGATATTGGCGTAGGTAGTTGAGAAGTTGGGATATTTGCGTTTCGATGTTTTGGGGGATGTCTGTTTGCTGGGGGAAGATTTGCAACAGATTGGTGAGAGTTGCATTGAGAGTTGGGTAAAAGCGGAGACTGCGATAGATTATGTAATCGAAATGGGTTTTGATTTGTTCTATTAGTCGTAATGAAAGTGTAGTTTTGCCGATACCGTTAATTCCGAGAAGTGCGATGAGGCGAGTGCGATCGCATATTATCCAGTTTTCGAGGGTGGCGAGTTGGGGAGTGCGATCGTAAAATCTGAAGATTTCCGGTGCGTCGCTTAAGTCGATGTACGTTTGACTTGAGGTTTGTTGGGAGTTTGAGGGAGATGTGGGCGATCGGACTGTTTCTGGACAGATATTGACATTATTATTAACTGTAATAGTCTGGTGAACAAGAGGGGATGAAACATTGTTGTTTTGGTAAACACTCCCCTTATCAATTTTAGCCCTAAAATTCGCTTTAGTAATCTCTTCTCCCAATCCTTCTGATAATATTTTCCATAGTTTTGAACCAACATCTCTGACATGACCTTCACTTGCATGAGTTTCTTCTGCAATTTTCCAGTATTTCTGACCTTGAAGAGTACCCCGCAGTATAGCTTCTTGCAGATAGTCTAAGTGTTCTCCTGTTTTTACGAAAACTACCTCGTCTGCAACTTTCAGGATGTCCGGGATGTCCATAAATCAAGGAGATGCTACGCTTTCTCGTATTGTATCCGATCTTTCCGACATTTCCGACAAATTAGGCCCATAAAGTTCCCGACATTTCCGACTGACAGAGCCTTAGATTTTCGCTCATCATGTTTGTTGAAGAGTTCTCTCTGCTAGAGAAACAAAAATCATGGATGAATTTTTCAGAAAAGGTGCTTCTATTGGATTGCCCTTTATCATACTTCTCATTACTATGGCATCAACAGGTTTAGCTGGAGCGGCTGCAATTACAGCAGCACTTGCAATGTTAGGGCCGGGGGGCATGGTTGGTGGTGTTATCCTATTAGGTATGGTCGGATTAGCAACCGATATGCTGTCGAAATATGGATTACAAGCATTGCTCATAGGCATTTATCAGCAGCGAAGATCTAACGGTGAATCCTTAGAGAAGCTGTGTAATGAAATCAAAAATCTGCCAATCTCTCGCGAATTAAAACTTGTTATAAGAAATGAAATAGGTTGTCAAGGTTCGCTTTAACTTAGGCGAATTGCAGATGCTTTGGAATAGATAAATGTCCTTAATGAGAATATTATGAATATTAATTTCCGACGATATCGCGAACAACAGGGCATGAGCCAACAAGAAGTTGCTAGTCGGCTCAGAATTTCTCTGGATCAAGTTAGGCATGGCGAGCAGTTTCCGGCAAAAGTTCCAATGGGGCTGGCAATAAAATGGTTACAAGTCTTGGGGGTTGATCTCGCAACTGCGATGTCAGAAGAAACGCCTCCACTCCAAGGAATTGAACCTGGTTTTCCTTATGCTGAACTTTATCGAAGGCTGAATTTACTTAATCAGTATATCAATGAAACTCCCCCTTTGGATGAATTTGATTTTCCCACAAAGCCACCTCTACCTAATGATGTCCAAAGACAAATTCAGGACTATTACCAAAAACCTAATGTTGTTCTAACCGGAGGATTTGACACAGGAAAATCCCATTTAGCAAATAGTATTTTAGGCAGTAAAAATTTACCTGAAAGCTATCAGCCTGCCACAAAACTCATTACTATTATTCGTCATCTTGGAAATCGTCCCCATTGGTTTAATGCTGATGTTTGGATTATTAATGAGGACTTTTGGCTACATGAACATTGTAAACCCACAGATAAAGATCCTAAATACACAATTGACTTAAAACTATTAGACGATCGGAAACGTTGTGAAAAGCATCGTTTGTATTCTGGCTCCTTCGATATTCTCGAAAAATATGGCGTACACAAATATGATAATAGTAAAACCGAGATCGGAGGGCATACGGCTATAGTTTATCTAGACTCGCCATTGCTAAAAGCTTGCAATCTGATCGATCTGCCAGGTTATTCTGATCAACATGATGAAATTTCAAAAGATGTTGAGAAAGCTAATAGCGCAACTCAAATTGCAGATATCTTGATCGTTCTAGGAATCGGTTTAGCAGCTGGACTCGCTTCCTTAATATTTGGCTTATTTGGGGAAGCTTGGCAAAGCCGTTTAGCAAAACAAATTGTTAAATACTTTGAAGAACAAGATGTTTCTGGAAAGTTACTAAGAGGAAACAAACAGTATTGGCAAGATACAGCTACAGCTTTTGATAAAGGTGCTGAAGCAGTAGAAGCTGCCTGGAAAGAAAATCTTGAGCATTGGCGCGAACTCGTTTCTCCTGAAACTCAGTCAAGAGAGCGTATTGAGGAAATTATTAAAAAACTGGAGGTACTGAGAAGTTTTTTCGCCGAAATTCCCTGGACTCTACAGGGAGAATGGTAGTTAAAAAATCAAGGGATTCTCATCGCCAAAAACCACCAAAATTATGAATTGATTCGGTGTTTGAGATTAGCGATCGCACTCTCATCTTCTCCAAAATGCGATCGCACTTCTATCTTTTCACAAAATGCGATCGCACCCCCATCTGACCCAAACTGCCTTGGCGTAACGTGCCTTCTGCATATCGCACTCTTAACTAAACAGCTAGAAACAAATGATTATCCTTCCTGTTTAATTTCGCCTTTAACTGAGGTTAAAGACTCTGCTGTGTTCTGGAATAATCCAGATTTTTTGATGTACATTTCTTTAGCCGATGTGTCAAACATTTGCCGCAATAATGCCTTAGCTTCTGACCGTTCCTCATCCGTTAAATAATCCTGACTCCTCACCCCTGCATGATAACCTTTGGCATTACCTACAGCATTAATATAACGCTGCTTGCCTAGATTAAAAATTTCTGTATATCTCTGATACTGTTGCTTTTGTTGTTCAGTTTGCTCTCTCATTCTGTTTGCCTCCAATTAGTCGGAACTATAGACCCATCTTGTAAAATAATTGCGTAAGGTAAAACAGGACTAGGCGTTTGAATATACCAATCTCCCGTATCTTCATCATAAAAATTTGACCCCAGTAAGTCAAGAGTATCCAAAGCATTGATAATGAGGTACTGTTCCTCTGTAGGCTCTATCATTAACATCTCTATAAATTTACTTTAACAATTTTACAGGAAATAAGGTAAAGTGCGTTAATGAAGTGTAAGGCATCATCTTGGTTTACCGCTTCTGCAACATAACAGCAGAAGCGATCGCACCGCACCCCCATCTGACCCACCGTTGGCTACGCCTGCCGTAGGCATATCGCACCCCCATCTTTCCCAGAATGCGATCGCACCTAAAAACTCAACTACTCATTAATAGCATCAGCCGAACTAAACTCGATCGGACGTTTGAGAATTTGACCTACAACTCCGTACCGATCTCCTGTCAATCCATCAAGTTCGTGTTCGATATCTTCCAACCAGCCAAGTTTACTTGTCCACTTCCCATTAGGTAATTGTCTGGCTGCATGAGTTGGAATACCACTATAGTCAACATATATAGCTATTTTCTGATATCCAGTTTCTAATATGTCACGATCGGCTGATTCATATCCTAGCGTTTGATAAGCTTGAATATAAGCTTCTAGAGTCTCCTCTTGAGGAACACCATCAGGCCAATAAAATTGCTCTCCCGGTATTGGTTGCCACCAGCGATCGTCTTCCTCTACAGCCCATGCAAAGCAGTTATATTCCTCTGACTTTGGACTGGTAACTTGATAATCAGTGCCAGACAAATTCGGCCATTTAATTTCAAGTTCAGGTCTTCTATACATTCTCTTCGATCGCGTAGCCTTGATTTCTACCCCACTCAATCCAAGCTGATGCCATCTGCTTGACTCTTCCTCTTTGTTCTGGCTTAATAGGATTTTCACCTGTAATTGCACTCAACGCTGCTAACCAATAAAGGGGATTTTTTTTGAGTTCTGATAGCAACAGCGGCACGACTGTGGTTCCCATACTAATAATTTCCTGATAATTAGGATGCTGAGACATTTGTGCAGTTGAAGACATTCCAGCAACTTCATTTTCCCATTGCTTAGCAAGGGCATAAAACTTATCTACTATCTCAAGGTCAAGTTCGGCATTTTTGGTGGTATTTGGGGTGGAAGCTTCTCGCTGTGCAAGTAAGTTTTCCAGGCTGATTAAGAGTAACTCTTCTATCGATATGTTCAGGTCAGCGGCGACTTTTTGTAACTTCACCAGACGCTCATCTGAAATGGCAATTGTGATAGTATTCATTCGGTTTACAAACAAATATTATTGATTTTTATAGTAGCATATAAATTATTCTTTTGTGTCTTGTCTGTCGGCAGCTACAGTGTTTAGAACAATGCGATCGCACTTCCATCTGACCCCAAACGCAATCGCGTAGCCTGCCGTAGGCATTCGCACCCCCATCTGACCCCAAATGCGATTAAACTTGACCGGGCAAATCCAACGCAATTAACAAAGCTTGATTCACCAAAATTATTGCTTCATTACTAAGCATTCCTCGTAAACTCAACAAGCGAGTTTTAGATAATACCCTTACTTGATCTGCCATAGCGATAGAATCGTTGGTTAATCCACCATCTGGGGCTTTAATTAATACCTGAGTGGGATAAACTCGTTTACCAGTTTGATAAGTAGTGCAGGGAATAGCCAAAACTACAGGGCTGTATGTATTGATTGCATCTCGACTAACGATGATGACAGGACGAGTTCCCCCTTGTTCAGAACCCTCAACAGGTTCAAGCCGAGCATCGTAGACTTCTCCCCGTTTCATACTGACGATTCTCCCAACTGCAAGGCTTCCCAACTCGCTACCGCAAACTCAGCCTCCATCTGTAGCACTTGAGCTTGATAATCCGGGTCTTGTGCCATTTCAATCAGTTCAGCATCAATGGATGCTCGTTTGATTGCTTCAAGCTCGTGTAGAAGTGCTTGCGCTACAAACTCATTGCGACTCTTCGCTTTTCCTTGGCTGACTATCCTGTCAGTCGCGGCTAAAAGTTCCGCAGGTAGAGTTATTGTTGTGCGGACAGTCTGATTTTGCATAACTATCTTGATGTTTAAATTGATGTTGATAATAGCATCAACTTAAGCATAACTTAAAAACCTTAATCAGTGGCGATCGCACTTCCATCTTTCCTAAAATGCGATCGCGTAGCGTGCTTTCGGCATATCGCACTAAAATTAATTTTGGTATTTTAGACCGCGCCAGCGGTCTTTGTTCGTGTAGCCGCGCATGACGGCGTTAGGCTGCACTTAGTTTGTAGGGGGGGCATTTGCCCCACCCCACCGCCTTAACTAGATGGCACTAATCGGCGGCGTAGGGATTCGGCACGCCGCTTAGAAATAGTGTTGTTTGGTTCTATTTTCAAAGCTTCGTCATAAGTTTGCAATGCTTGAGAAGTTAACTTCTTTTTCTCATAGGCATGACCGAGATTGTTCATAGCTGTGACGTAACCTGGATCTCGCTTCAAAGCTTCTTTGTAGTTACGAATTGCTAAGTCGTACTGTTCTTGAGCAAAGTAGGCAAAACCCAATCCGTTGTAAATGAGGGCAATCTTTTCTTCGGTTTCTTCTTCGGCTGCTTTAACTGCTCTTTGGAACACGGGGATGGACTGCGAGTACAGCTTTTTATCGAGATAAATACTGGCCAATTCGTAATACTCTTGAGCGGTGCCTTTCTCGTTTTTCAGCTTATTTTGCAACCGCGTAAGCGCATTTTCAACTTTGCGAGTTTTGAAGATCTGGCGAAAAATTGCGACGGCGGCTAAAGATAGCAGTGCCAGCAATATAGAGAGATAAAAAACTGGAAGTAAGCTTTGCATAACTTTTTAAAGGGGGCAAATTTCAACATTATTTTAAATTATCCCAAGGCAGTCCCCAATAGACAGCCCGTTGCTGCAACCAACTGTCGGTTTTCCAACGATCGATCGCCTCGTTTACCCTGCGCCGTAAATCATCATACTGCACTCCCTTGGGCATAACCACAGACAGGGGTTCGGCTGAAAGCAGGGTTGGCACTATCCGGTACTGGGGATATTCTTGCACCCAGCCGCTGAGGACGCTGACATCGGCGGCAAAGGCAACTGCACCACCGGATTCCAGGAGCGATCGGGCCTCTTGATATGATGCCACACCGACAAGCCGATCTGTCGGTAACTGATATCGCACTTTGGCAATGGTACTGGAGCCATTTAGCACCGCAATTTTCCCTTGCTGAATATCGTTCAGTCTTTGCACAGTAGCATCTTTCGTTACTAAAGCGATGCCATCCATATAATACGGTGTGCTAAAGCTAACTAACCGGCTACGGGATTCGGTGGCTGTTACCCTGGCAATGGCGAGATCGACTTTTCCTTGTAATACAGCGTTGAGGCGATCGCGATTTGCCACCGCCTCCAATCTAACTGCATCGGGACGCCCCAACAATTCTGACCCCAAGCGTCGCGCCAAGTCAATTTCTAAGCCTTGCAAATTGCCTGTCCCATCCCGAAATCCCAGCGGACGCAGATTATCCTTAACTGCAACAATCAGGTAGCCGCGTTCCTGAATTTCCTTCAGTTCGGCAGCAATACTAGGATAAGGCAAAATCATTCCCAGGCAGAGCCAGGGAACTAGGTAAAAAGGTAAAAGAAAGAGAGCGCTTCGCAAAGTAAAAAGTAAAAAGTAAAAAGGCAAAACAAAGAGCAGATTATTCAATTCTTTTTTTTGCCTTTTGACTTTTGCCTTTTGCCTTTTACCTTTTACCTTCATCATTTAGCGTTGTTTGCCAATTCGACAACTTTGCCGAAACTGTCCGGGTCGAGAATCGCGAGTTGGGCTAGCATTTTGCGATTGATTTCGATGTTGGCTTTTTTCATGTTGCCCATCAATCGGCTGTAGCTGACGCCATGCAGGTGTGCGGCGGCGTTAATGCGTGCGATCCAGAGGCGGCGGAAGTCGCGCTTCCGCTTTTTGCGATCGCGATACGCATTCCGCAGCGCCTTCATCACCTGTTGATTGGCGGTGCGAAACAGCGTCGAGTGAGAACCGCGAAATCCTTTCGCCAGTTTGAGAATTTTCTTGCGGCGTTTGCGAGCAACGTTACCGCGTTTTACCCTTGTCATGGTTAGCTGTTACTTGTTAGTTATTGGTTGTTATTTGTCAAGAGTCAGGACTAAGTATAACTTCTCTATTTTCCCTAGCCCCTAGCCCCTAGCCCCTAGCCCCTATAAATAAGGGAGCATCAGGCGCACGTTTTCTGCGTCGCGCTCATCCACAACCGCTGGGTTGGAGAGCTGACGCTTCCGCTTGGGGCTCTTGTGCTGTAGTAAGTGGTTTTTAAAGGCGTGGCGGCGCATAATCTTACCGCTGCCCGTCTTTCTGAACCGCTTCGCCGCAGATCTGCGAGTTTTCAGTTTTGGCATGGACTTACTTTAATTGGACACAATCTACAATAATACCATAAGTACACCCAGTTATCAAGAGTGCTGTGGTGAAGTTACAGAGTGATAGGACGCTGACGAAAAATGAACATACCTACAATTGTTAATGTTTCCATAGGTTTAATTTTTATTTTCTTGATTTTGAGCCGCTTGCTGGCTTGCAAGCCTTTCGTAGTGTTCCCGATCTCGGTATTTGATGATTCTCATAACTTGATTACCGACAATGGCTAAGGGTTCAACATTGGCAGTTACAACCGTACCTGCCGCTACAATAGCTCCGTCCCCAATCGAAATTCCCGGAATAATGAGGACATTTCCGCCAATCCAAACATTGCAGCCAATGGTAACAGGTTTATGAATATAAACATTATGTTCGTAAGGGAGAGCATTACTTTGATAATCGTGGTTAGCAGATAAAATGACTACATTAAACCCAAGGTTTGTATTGTCGCCAATGGTAATTCCGCCACGACCATCTAATAAAACATCAGATCCAATATAAACTTTATTTCCCAAAGAAACATTTTCCGGGTGTTGAATTATCAAATTTCGCTTAAAGCGAACTTCTTTACCAATAAATTTTAATTTATTCTTTAGTTCTTTATGCTCGTAGTACCTAATTTTGGCTTGCAGATATTCTAACCAACGCGCTAGACGAGGGATTAATAACCGCTCTAATTTATTTGAAATTGTATTGACAAGCTGGCTCATTAGTTTCCGGCGATTGCGATCGCATATTGTGCTATTTTACAATTATGGACACGATCCAGTTTTAAATATACGTGAATAAATGTTAATTAGCCTAGCTGCAACTAAAATTTTTTATAAGGTTTTCAACCCTTGCAAAACCTTATCGGCAGTTGTTGTCCAACCCACAATCCCACCTTGGGCGAGAATCATTTCAATTGTAGCTTGTTTAAATTCTGGAAAATAACTTTCCGTAGCATCTTCTACCAACAAACATTCAAATCCTCGATCGTTTGCTTCGCGCATTGTTGTCTGCACGCAAACTTCTGTTGTTACTCCTGAAAACATCAAATGGGTGATGCCTCGATCGCGTAAAATAGATTCCAAATTGGTATGATAAAAAGCGCCCTTACCTGGTTTGGTAATTACGATTTCACCAGGTAGCGGTGCGAGTTCTAGTATAATCCCATTACCGGGTTCGCCCAAAACCAAAATACGTCCCAAAGGGCCAACATCGCCGATTTTCAAGTTGCCCTTTCCCCGGTTAAGCTTGGCGGGGGGACAGTCGGAAAGGTCTGGTTTGTGACCTTCGAGGGTGTGGATAATGGGGAGATGACGATCGCGAAAAGCATCCAACAGGCGCTTCAGTGTTGGTACGATCGCTTGCAGCCTAGTCACATCATTACCCAAAGCCTCTCCAAAACCCCCAGGTTCTAAAAAATCTCGCTGCATATCGATTACAACCAGCGCAACCTTAGTTGCATCTGGCAGTTCATAATCATAAGGTTGGGCAGAAATAAAAACCATAATTATGGAAACCGTACATTTGGCTGTAAATGGTACATTAATGCGGGGGTTGGAACTCAATCCTAACCTATTGGCTGTTGGTGCTACCTTTGTGCGAGAAGCCTTGACAGAACCAACTTATCGGTTGTGGTCAATAGACGATCGCCATCCAGCTACGATCCGAGTAAGTACAGGTGGAAATGCGATCGCTGTTGAAATCTGGGCTGTTCCCACATCTGGAATTTGCACAATTTTATGGCAAGAACCGCCTGGATTGTGCATCGGCAAAATTCGTCTAGCAGATGGCGAAGAAGTACTTGGTGTTTTAGGCGAATCAGTTCTTTGCGAAGGTCAGCCCGAAATCACCCATTGGGGAGGCTGGCGTGCCTATATTGCCGACTCAGCTAAGCATAAAATATAACCCATGCGCCAAATGTATTGCAAAGTACAAAACTCTATGCTAAGCAATGCTTAAATCAGTTCGTTATCCAGCCTCTGTCATCTGTCTTAAAGCCGGAATTAATATAAGTTTACCTTCACACCTTTCAAAGGAGGGTTAGAAAGTGAGTACTAGACACCCCTTGCATCTAAATCGCCGTCAAATAATACGCGGTATTTTAGCTACCACAGCGTTTGGAGTCAGTTCGCGTCTTTGGACTGGATGTACGCCCAATACACCACCAAGTGCAACAACCCCATCAACCCCAACCAATTCAGCTTCAACAGGGGCAGTCAAGCCAATCACAATGGGATTCATCTATGTCGGTCCCAAAGACGACTATGGATATAACCAAGCCCACGCACTAGGAAAAGAAGGTGTATCAAAATTACCGTGGGTGAAAACCGTAGAGCAAGCTAACGTTCCTGAAACCACAGAAGTACAGGAAGCAATGCGGAATATGATCGAGCAAGACGGTGCAACTGTTCTGTTTCCCACATCTTTCGGTTACTTCGATCCGCATATTTTGAAACTTGCCAAAGATTATCCCGAAGTGCAATTTTTCCACTGCGGTGGACTTTACGAAGATGGCAAACACCCGAAAAATGTTGGTAGTTACTATGGCTATATTGACGAAGCTCAATACATAGCAGGAATTGTGGCAGCCCATACTACTAAGTCAGGCAAATTAGGATTTGTCGCCGCCAAACCTATCCCTCAACTAATCCGCAATATCAACAGTTTTACTTTAGGCGCACGCAGCATTAATCCCAAGATTACCACTCAGGTGATCTTCACGGGTGACTGGTCTTTACCTGTTAAAGAAGCCGAAGCTGCCAATAGCATGATCGACCAAGGAGTTGATGTGCTGACCTGTCACGTAGACAGCCCCAAAGTTGTGATGGAAACTGCGGAAAAACGAGGTGTTTTTTGTAGTGGCTATCATGCGAATCAAGCAAATCTCGCCCCTAAAGGTTATCTCACAGGCGCAGAGTGGGACTGGACAAATGTTTATTCCAGATATGCGGAAATGATTCGCGATGGCAAAACTTTAATGAACGGAGGAATCTCGCATTTGGTGCGCGGTGGTTTGAAGGATGGTTTTTGTAAACTATCAAACTATGGGTCTGTTGTTAGCGAAGCAGCCAAGAAGGATGCTGATGCCGTCAAAGCTAAGTTTATGGATGGCAGCATGGTGATTTATAAAGGAGAAATTAAAGATAATACTGGCAAAACTGTAGTCGCGTCGGCTAAAGAGTACAAACAGGAAGACCCTGCACTAGAAAAGATGAATTGGTTGGTAGAAGGTGTGCTTGGTAGTACTACGAGCTAAAAATAGTTTTGAGTTTGTAGGGGCGGTTTTTTTTGTGAGATATGGTTTCCCATAGGTATATCTGATAAACCCGCCCGTACTGAGTTTTGAGTTTTGAGTTTTGAGTTTGTAGGGGCGGTTTTTTTTGTGAGATATGGCTTCCCACAGGTATATCTGATAAACCAGCCCGGACTGAGTTTTGAGTTTTGAATTAGGAATTAATAAGTGTTTTATCAAGATGAGTATGATTTTTACAGAAAAGTGGCGGACAACGCTGGAAAAAATTTGCATTCCAATAGCAGCACTAGCGGTTTCATTGGTAATATTCGGCGTGTTTTGTGCGGCGGCGGGTGCTAATCCCTTTGCTGTGTATGGCTCGATTTATAAGGCAGCTTTTGGCAGTTGGTTTTCATTCCAGAACACGCTGATTCGCGCTGCACCTTTGATGCTGGCTTCTCTTTGTACGGCTTTACCCGCTCGTTTGGGTTTGGTAATTATCGGCAATGAAGGTGCTATTGTTATCGGTGGTTTGAGCGCTGTGGCTGCGGGGCTCTCCGTGCAGGGTGCAGGGCCTTTTGTGGTGCAGTTAGCAATGGCTGTGGCAGGTATTGTGAGTGGTGGTTTGTGGATTGCCGCAGTCGGGGCGCTGCGCCATTACCGAGGCGTTAACGAGACTATCAGCAGCTTGTTATTGAATTATATTGCGATCGCACTCCTCAATCACATGGTTGGAGGGCCAATGCGTGACCCCACCAGTCTCAACAAGCCCTCCAGCTACCCAATTCCCGACGCCGATATGTTGGGAAATATCCCCGGAACTCGCGTTCACTTTGGCTTAATCTACGGCATAATAGCTTGCTTAATTGCTTACTTCCTGATTCAACGTACCACTTTCGGATTTGCCACCAGAACCGTTGGTGGAAATATCCGCGCTGCTAAAATCGCCGGATTGCCAGTCGGAAAGCTAACTTTAATAATTTGTTTCCTCGCAGGTTCCTGTGCGGGTTTGGCAGGCATGGTGGAAGTAGCCGCAGTACACGGTCGAGCTAATGAATCGCTGAATGCGAGTTATGGCTATAGCAGTATTTTGGTAGCGTTTATTGCGCGACAAAATCCCCTGGCCGCAGTATTTGTTTCAATTATATTGGGGGGAATTCTTGCTAGTGGCGGCATCCTGCAAAGGGCGCATCAATTGCCCGATGCAACTGTTTTAGTGTTCCAAGGAATAGTGTTCTTGGTGATTCTTTTTAGCGAGTCGCTGTACGGACGCTTGGCAATCTTTAAAGAAGGTGTCAAACCTCAAATGCCAGGGCAAAATCTCAAACCTCAAACATAATAGCTAGAGGCTAGAATTAAGTGTTTCAGGAATTGTTCTGTCCTAACCGACTTTCATCGGTTGCTATAAATCTAAAATCCAAAATCTAAAATCCAAAATCTAAAATCGAATTATGGCAACGGAATCTATAGGCTGGTGGGGCGTGCCGCTGGCGATCGCAGCAGGAACAATTCGAGGTAGTGCCCCCTTTCTATTCGTTAGTTTGGGCGAGTGCCTCACAGAAAAAAGCGGCAAGATTAATCTCGGTTTGGAAGGCACTCTCTTGATGGGAGCCATGAGTGCCTATGCAATATCTTACCTTAGCAGTTCAAACGGAATTCCGACCTGGCTTGCACCGTGGCTTGGTGTTTTTACTGCTGGCGTTGCGGGAATGCTACTGGGTACAATCCACGGATGGCTGTCACAACAACCAAAAGTCAACGATGTTGCGGTTGGAATCGCCATGATCATCTTTGGCAGCGGTATTGCCTTTTTCTTTGGCAAAGCGTTTATTCAACCTGTAGCGCCGCAATTACCTGCCTTTGAGCTAGGGAATTGGAGCGATATCCCTTCAGTTGAAGCCGCACTGAAAATTAGCCCGCTTTTCCTTATTGGTGTAGCGATCGCACCCATTATGCAGTGGTTTTTCAAATCAACTCGTTGGGGCTTATACATCCGCGCAGTTGGTGATAGTCCCGAAGCAGCTAAAGCAATGGGAATTTCTGTCTACAAAGTGCGAATGTTCAGCATCATAGCCGGAAGTTTTCTTGCAGGTATCGGCGGTGCTTATCTATCTCTTTATTATCCCGGTAGTTGGTCAGAGAGGATCTCCAGCGGACAAGGGTTGATGGCAGTTGCACTCGTAATTTTTGCCCGCTGGAATCCCGTCCAATGCCTTTATGCTGCTTTGCTGTTTGGAGGGGCGCAGGCGATCGGCCCAGCTTTACAATCGGTCGGCGTCAATTCATATTACTATCTGTTCAACGCTTCGCCGTACATCTTCACATTGGCAATCATGATTATCACTTGTTCGCCAAAACGGACGTTGAGCGGGTCACCAGGGGCTTTGGGAACCGAAAATTAGTCTAGAACCTCACCCCCCCAACCCCCCTCTCCTCTGGAGGAGAGGGGGGGGAAATACTCCCCTCTTCTCCTCCAGAGGAGAGGAGGGAGTATTTCCCCCCTCCCCGTAGACGGGGAGGGGTTGGGGGTGGGGTTCGACTTCTGTTACCAAGGGGGGATCTGTGTCTGATAATCGAGAAAGGTGTAATTAACTAGAGGCACAGAAATCCCAATGGCTCAAGAAGATGGAAATATTGCAACTTTGGCAGTAGATATTGGCGGTAGTGGCGTCAAAGTCATGGTTTTGAACGAAGATGGCACTCCCCGAACTGAACGCAGTAGAGTAGAGACACCGCAACCCCCTAAACCGGAACCGATAATTGCAGCTCTAGCAACACTCGCTGCGGGACAAGGCAAATTCGATCGCGTATCGGTAGGTTTCCCCGGTGTCGTGCAAAACGGCATCATTAAAACTGCCGTCAATCTAGACCCAGAGTGGATTAATTTTGATTTAGCAACATCCCTCTGGCAGAAATTAGACAAACCTGTCCGTGTAGCTAACGATGCAGACATCCAGGGGTTTGGTGCCATTTCTGGACATGGAGTTGAACTGGTAGTTACACTGGGTACGGGGTTTGGCTCAGCGTTGTTTGTAAACGGCCAATTAGTCCCCAATCTAGAACTCGGTCACCATGAGTTTCGCAAAGGACAAACCTATGAAGAACAACTGGGGCGTGCAGCATTAGACGACCTCGGCAAGAAAAAATGGAACGAACGTCTGGGGAAAGCGATCGCGTCCCTCGAACATTTATTCAACTACGATCGCCTTTACATCGGCGGCGGTAACACAGACAGAATCGCCATAAATTTGCCCCCAAATGTCGAAATCGTGCCGAATGTGACGGGTTTATTAGGTGGCATTGCTTTATGGCGCAATTAGCAGGCTAAACCTCACTTTAAAATAGGCAGGGCAGCAGGTGAGAAAAACTTTTATTTTTGTTGTGCGCGATCGCGTAGTTGGTCTGTTGCCAAGAACAGACTTAATGTTTTTCAACAAAATGCGCCCAAAAACCACATTTGTAACATATATAATTCTAGCAATTCTGACCTTTATTCCGATCGGCTGTGGCGTTACAGGTAGCAATCCGGCTCCTAATTCTCAATTGGTGATGTCAAGCACCTTTAAAGTCGCGATGACCCTACCAGATGCGATCGACGATGGAAGCTGGAGTCAGTCAGGTTACCAAGGCTTGAAGTCGATCGAAAAGCAACTAGGAGCCAAAATAGCTTACACCGAAAAAACCGACGATCTATCCGATGTTGAGGTAACAAATGTATTCAGGCAGTATGCCAAGGAAGGTTTCGATTTAATTATCGGTCACGGAGGCCGATTTGTTTTTGCTGCTGAAATTGCTGCGAAAGAATTTCCGCGCACTAAATTTGCAGTTGTGGGAACTTTTCCAGGTAACAATAGAAACTTAGCTGCCCTATCTTTTCGGAGCGGAGAATTAGGTTATTTGACAGGGGTAGTTGCAGCCCTTAAGACCAAAACAAATAAGGTGTCATTTATTGGAGGTGTGGATTATCCACATATAAAAGAGGGGGCTATTTTGTTTGAAAGAGGAGCGAAAGCGACCAAGCCTGATATAACTGTAATAATTGAATGGGTGGGAAATTGGACAGATAAAGAAAAGTGCCAAAAAATTGCAGAAAAACACATTAAATCGGGAGTTGATGTTATTTTAAATAATGCCGATCCAGGTTCTCTACCTTTACATCAGTTGGCGAAAAAACATGGTATTCACACAATTGGATGGATTCAAGACCTATATCAACTAGCTCCTGGTACTGTCTTAACCAGTGCCATCCAGGATTCACCAGCGTTATTGCTACAGGCAGCAACTCTAGTTCGAGAAGGTCGATGGGAGGGCAAGCAATACAAATTTGGACTCCGAGAAAAAGTACAGAAATTAGCTCCTTTTCGGGGGTCACTGACTCCCGAACAAGAAGCAGTGGTGAACAAAGTAAAGGAGGATATTTTAATTGGCAAAATAGATGTTTCACCATAAATTAACCTTGTTTTTATGAAGCAAGTCAGTAGCTCGAATGCTTTCTTGAGGAGGCTCAATTGAATCGGGATAATAGAAAGGCTAGTGCAGATAAATTCAAACCAAGTATCAATTTAACTTGGCGCTGGACTTTTTCGATTGCCAACCAACTGCGTTTTGGGCTGGTCTTCTTGGTGGTATCCAGTTTGCTGACTACGGGAGGAATATTAATTTACTCCAGCTTCCAAACCCAATTAAAACAGACAAGTCTGCTACAAAAAGCGCGATCGCAAGTTGCCGCTCAAAAGATCGATGCCTACATGGATGACCTGATTAGAAAATTGGGTTACCTAGCTAGAGTGCGCGGTTTGACAGATCTCCCCCTAGAAACCAAGCAAACCCTACTAGATGGTTTAACCCGCCACAACGACGCTTATGAAATGGTGGCAATTGTTAATAGTCAGGGCGAACCCGTTGCAGTCGTTTCGCCTTACGATCGGGTCGGGCTGGGTAATCTAATCAATTCTCCACTATTTGTGCGGGCATTCAAGCAGCAAGAAGATTATGTCAATCCCGTTACAATTGACCCTGAAATTCACCAGTTAGTTACCACAATTGCCGTCCCCATTCGCAACCAAAAAGATGAAGTTGATGGCATTTTACTCGCGAGAGTTAATCTAAGATTTCTCGATTTCGTTGTTTCCCAGACTCAAGTAGGAAAAACGGGCTATACCTACGTAATTGACGATCGCAAGGTTGTCATTGCCAAAAAAAGAAGTGACTCTGAGAGCTTAAAACTAGAAGATATTTCACAGCTTCCCTTCATTGATAGCCTAACCGCTCAGGAAAAATCCCTGAGAGTTTATCAAGGTCTTAAGGGAGTCGAAGTGCTGGGTGCGATCGCACCTATCCGCAGCGTCAATTGGAGCGTCGTGGTAGAATTGCCCACAGCCGAAGCATACACTCCTGTCCGCAACATGATTCTAGCAATGGTAGGAGCGCTCTCACTGGCAACATTCACCGCCGTAGTACTGGGATTCTTCTTCTCTCGGCGGATTGTTTCACCGTTACAGACTCTTACCGCTGCTGCGGCCCAAATTAGCGATGGAGATCTCGACGTTAGAGTAGACATTCGATCGCGCAACGAACTGGGGATTTTAGCTGGCTCATTCAACCAAATGGCACAGCAGTTACAGGAGTCATTTAAAGCCCTAGCAAAGACAAACGAAGAACTAGAACTTCGAGTCCAGCAACGGACAGCCGCTCTTAGCGAAGCCCTGCAAGCCGCTGATGTCGCCAACAAGGCAAAAAGCGAATTTCTTGCTAACATGAGCCACGAACTAAGAACCCCCCTCAACGGCATTTTAGGTTACGCCCAAATCCTCGAACGTTCCAAAACCATGACTGCCAAAGAACTGCACGGCATCGATATTATTTATCAGTGCGGCTCTCACTTACTCACCTTAATAAACGACATTTTAGATCTATCTAAAATCGAAGCTAACAAAATGGAACTCGCTCCAGAAGATTTCCATTTTCCTTCCTTCTTAGAGGCAGTTGTTGAAGTTTGCCGCATCCGTGCCGAACAAAAAGGCATTTCTTTTGTTTACCAACCAACCTCCGAATTGCCCATTGGTATTCACGCCGATCAAAAACGGTTGCGACAAGTGCTGATTAACTTATTGGGAAATGCCATAAAATTTACCAACAGTGGGGGAGTAACCTTCAATGTTGGGGTAATCGGGAATCGGTCAGAATTTCATCAATTACCAATTATCAAAATTCGTTTCCAGTTTGAAGACACTGGCGTAGGCATGAGTCCCGACCAATTAGAAAAGATATTTTTGCCCTTCGAGCAGGTAGGGAACAGCAAGCGTCAAGCAGAAGGAACCGGACTGGGATTGGCAATTAGCAAGCAAATTATCCAAATGATGGGTAGTACCATCCAAGTTAAAAGCCTACTCGGTATTGGCAGTATTTTTTGGATAGATTTGGATTTCCCAGAAGCAAAAGAATGGGCAGATTCAGCCACCATTGTTGAGTCAGGAAAAATTATTGGCGTAGCAAGCAGAAAGCCGAAAATCCTAGTGATAGATGATAAATGGGAAAATCGCTCCGTTATTGTCAATCTCATCGAAAAAATCGGTTTTGAAATGGTAGAAGCAACTAACGGTCAAGAAGGTTTAGATAAAGCAGCAGAGTTTAAACCCGACCTAATTATCACCGACTTGGTGATGCCAGTGCTGGACGGCTTCGAGATGACGCGGCGCATCCGCCAATCACCAGAATTAAAAGATGTGATTATTATCGTTTCGTCGGCTAGCGTGTTTAAAACCGACCAGCACAAGAGTTTAGAAGCTGGTGCTAATGATTTCATCCCCAAGCCAGTGCAGATACATGAACTACTCCAGAAGTTACAAAAGTATTTGGAACTGGAGTGGATTTACGAGGAAACGCGGACGCCAAAACCAGCAGAAGAAAGCCAAGATAGAAAAGTTACGCTTCCTAAGTCTCAAATTCCAAATGGTAAATGGGTTACTCCACCTCCAGAGGAAATTGAGCTTTTGTTCGATCTAGCTATGAGAGGAAATCTCAAGGGTATTGTTAAGCAAACTGTCAAGTTGGAGCAGATAGACGAAAAAGTCGTCCCGTTTGCGACACATTTGCGTCAGCTTGCCAACAATTTTCAGGAAAAAGAGATTCTGGAGTTCATTAGTCAATATAGGTATGAGCAAAATGAGCATTGAATCTACCCCAAAAGCTGTCCTGTTAATTGTCGATGACACCCCAGCTAATTTAGGGGTACTCTCCGATTTTCTGGATGAGGCTGGATTTGAAGTCTTAGTAGCAAGAGATGGCGAAAGTGCTATCCAAAAGGTGCAATATGCCAAACCCGATATTATCTTATTAGATGTGATGATGCCTGGAATTGACGGATTTGAAACCTGCCATCGGCTAAAGGCAGACCCGTCAACTGAAGATATACCTATAATTTTTATGACTGCCCTTTCCGACACAGTGGATAAAGTCAAAGGTTTGAATTTGGGGGCAGTAGATTATATCACCAAGCCGTTTCAGCAAGAGGAGGTTTTAGCCCGCGTCAAAGTTCAGTTAAAACTGCACAATTTAGCTAAAATACTCGAACAGCAAAATCTGCTTCTGAAACGCGAAGTTGAAGACCGCGTTGCAGTTGAAATTGCGTTGCAGAATCTGACACAGGAATTAGAAAAACGGGTAGAGGAACGGACGGCTGAACTTAGACAAGCCCTGGAAAATTTGCAACAGACTCAATTTCATCTGGTGCAAAAAGAAAAAATGTCTGCTCTCGGTCAATTGGTTGCCGGTGTAGCCCACGAAATTAATAATCCTGTCAGCTTCATTTCTGGCAATCTTAGCCACGCTGAAGGGTACATTCAAGACTTGATAGGCTACTTGAAACTTTATCAGCAAAAATTTCCCAATCCTGGAGCGGAAATTGAGGAGCGTGCAGAAGAGATAGAGTTAGATTATTTGATGGAAGATCTGCTTAAGCTAATTTCATCAATGAAAACGGGAACTGAGCGCATCAACCAGATTAGTGTCTCTTTAAGAACGTTTTCGAGATCCGATACTTCATCTAAAGTATCAGTCAATATCCACGAAGGTATCGATAGCACTCTTTTAATTTTGAAGCACAGACTGAAAGCTCACGATAAATGCCCCGCTATTCAAATTATTAAACAATATGGAGAATTGCCTCTAGTTGAGTGCTACGCTGGACAGCTTAATCAGGTATTTATGAATATCATTGCCAACGGCATTGATGCTTTTGAAGAGGAGAATCAAGGTAATTCTTATGAGCAGAACAAAACTCGATCTAATACTATTACTATTCGCACGGAAGTTTCTGAGAGCAAAGATAGAGTTAGGATTGCGATCGAGGACAATGGGATAGGGATGTCGGCGGAAGTAAAAGAGCGTATATTTGAACCGTTGTTTACAACTAAAGCAGTGGGAAAAGGGACTGGTTTGGGGTTGTCTATCAGTCATCAGATTGTGGTGGAAAAACACGGCGGCGAGATAACTTGTGTTTCTACACCTGGAAAAGGAACGGAATTTGTAATTACATTGCCAATAAAAAAATAAAAAAAGTTATTTTTGATACTATCTGAAGTGGCATATTTTGATAAATATTATTGAAGTTTAAAGGTTGGTGAATATGGAATGTTTTGTGGAAGCCCAGCCTTATCTCTACCCGTTCAATGGGGATTTGCGTCCAGAAAATACTGTTCTGCTGATAATCGATATGCAGACCGATTTCTGCGGGGTTGGCGGTTATGTTGACAAAATGGGGTATGATTTATCCCTGACTCGCGCCCCGATCGGGCCAATTAAGCTGGTTTTGGAGGTAGTTCGCACCCAAGGTTTTCATGTGATTCATACTCGCGAGGGACATCGATCGGACCTGTCCGATTTGCCGGAAAATAAGCAGTGGCGCAGCCGTCAGATCGGTGCTGGAATTGGCGATCCTGGCCCTTGCGGAAGAATTTTAGTACGCGGGGAACCTGGATGGGAAATTATTCCAGAACTTGCGCCTAACAAGGGAGAAACGATAATTGATAAACCGGGTAAAGGTTCATTTTATGCAACCGATCTGGATTTGATACTCAAATGTAAAGGCATTAAAAATATTGTCTTGGGCGGAATTACGACTGATGTCTGCGTGCATACAACTATGAGGGAAGCCAACGATCGCGGTTACGAATGCTTGCTGCTATCTGATTGTACGGCTGCAACTGACTATGGCAACTATCTGGCGGCACTGAAAATGATTAAGATGCAAGGTGGTGTATTTGGGGCGGTAGCTCATTCTGAGGCGTTTATCAGAGCGATCGAAAAATAGGACAAGGGGGACAAGGAAGAGAATCGATGTAAACTACCGACACTGTACCGTTAGGTCAGTGTGGGCTTTTAAGCTGTCGCGCATCTAAATTGTACTTCGGGACGGGCAGGATGCCCATCCCACAAGAATCTTATCAAAGTTGACTGTAAAATTAGATGCACACCAGCTTAGTAGCCCACACCTGGTCTGTTACTTATATAAAATTGTGATAACGATCGCACATATTTCTACAACTCGTCACTGCGGGAAAGTGAGTTAGGGCAGATAGTGGCTTTAATCGTCATCTACAACGATATGGAACTGTAACTCGCCTGGATTCAGCCTAACTCTTACAGATCGTACCAGTCAAATTGCGATCGCGACTAATCTCGAAGCCGGGGAAACCGTCTAGTTTATATACGCCTCGGCAAGGTCATCTGACAATCACCCTGTTGGGTGAATCAACTGAATGAAGCGCGATCGGCGATTACAACCGTAATTTTAAGTTAGAACGCTGAATCCAGGGGAGATGGGACTGTCTCATCAACAGTCGCCTACTACCTTTTGTATTCATCAGGGGATTTGCAACATGACCGTACAATTCACAGACTTAGAAGCCTTAGCCCAACTAGGTTTTGAAACACCGATCGAGGTGCTGGCTAAACAGGCATTGGAATATCACGATGCCCCCCCAGAAGAAATTTTGGAGCTGCTTGAAGAAGTCGCACAAACCTATGTAGTTTTAGCGCCGACACTTTCGCCAAAGCTGCGGTATAGTGCCAGAAAAGAAATCGAGTTTTTGGCATTTCTATATCAAGATAGCCTCATAAAATCAACTTCCCCCCATCAGGTACAGGACTCCCAGGAAAGCGTTCGATCTCTATCGCACAGTGTATGTGCAATAGTTAATGAGTTGTTAAATTCAAAAAAGTGTCAAGCCCTGCAAATTTTTGAAATTGCGAGAGCGACGTGATTCCTGATGCCTGACTATCTACAAGCTATACGAGATTGTTGCCGGGACGAAGCTGCCTTTGAACGGCTCAAACAGATCCTGGCGTCGGCGGTGAGAGACGAAGCATTTGAATTACTTTTGGGATATTTAGATTCAAACTTCAGCACAAATACTTCACCTTTACCAGACATTATATGCCAGTTTCCCAAACAGAACTGTCTGGAGTCTGATTCGCTAAAGGCAATAACTCGTATTAGCGGGTATGAGGAAAACGTCATTGGTTCTAACTCAATCAATATTGCGGAACGCAAGCGGGTTCATATGAACAAGTCCCCAAATTATAACTCCCAAAACTCGGCAGAAGATGACCTGCTTCCAGAATATAACTTTGATTATCGTCAAGCTCGTCCTAACCGTTTTGCTGCCGAAAGAGTCAATCTTACGTAACAGTTACTTTAGATGCTGATGTGGCCGAAGTTTTTGCAACATCAGAAGCAGTCAATCATGCACTTCGTGCTATTTTATCTGCGATTCCCAAAACGGTTAGATAAATAATAAAATTCCCCATCAATTATGATATGCAGTTACAGGTTAATCTGACGGAGTATAAGACCAGATAGCATTAGGCCCAACTTTGAGAACCATATCTTCGGGAGTAAACATTTCCCAATATGGTAAACCCGAATCGTCATCAGCCTCTGGGGTAAGGATCAATTGATATCCATTATGGAAGCCTTACGAATTGATGGGAGAGTAGAATATGTGGCAAGATGAGATTTTAGAAGAACTGCACCGAATTCGTGAAGAACACGCTAAGTCTTTTAACTATGACTTCAAAGCCATATTTGCTGATTGGCAAAAGAGACAGGCTGCCAGCGGGAAAGAGTTAGTGTCATTGCAACCTAAGCAACCGTCTAACAATGCGGTGCAGCGGACGGAATAGAGATGTTAGTGGGTTTGCCGTAAAAACGCCTGACGACTAAAGTCGCGGCTTGCGCGTACAAAGGCTGCCTTCGCAGCCTAAAGCTAAGGTAGACCTAGCACTTCTGCAATTTGTTCGTCGCTTAAGCCAAATTGCCGTAATTTATCAATTTTTTCCTGGTTAATTTGATTATTATTGTTATGCTGAAAGTCAGGAGTTGCTGGCTGACTTTTATCTGGGGTAGGATTGGGCCGATCGGAACCAATATTTATGCAGCCAATTATCTTACTATTAATGCTTCTATCACCAAAAGAAATATTTAAATTTCCTTGACGTTCTAAGACAGATTTAAGATTATTTTTATCGACAGCTTCCCCAAAAATTTCAGAGAACATTTGTAAAAGCTCGTAACCCACGTCCTTAGCATGACCATGACTACAACCATAAGTTTCTGCAATATCAGCATACTTTTGTTTATTTAGTATTCCCATAATAACTTCACGCTGCAAGTTATTTAGACGTTTCCCAGTCTTGGCGTACATAACTTCATCGACAAATTTCAATACCTCGTGACTGTCCATCAGTAGATATGTGAGAGAACTGCGATTATTATAGCCCATTTATTCCGTCTTTCTCCGTCTTTTTCCGCCTTATATCACAATTTTATAAAAATCCGTCTTTTTCCGTCTTGACAGTTTTTGAGCAGCCAATTTAGCATAGTTAAAAAGCGGGTCTTGTTTTTATTCGTCAAAGGATAGAAAGTATGAAAACAAAAATTGATGAGTCAACGCTAAACAATTTGCCAGAGAGTTTGCAAATTGCACAAAAAGCGATTGAGACTGAAGAAGTGCAAGAAATTATAAAACAACTTGCACAATACAATCTTGGTGTATGTATGCCACATATGCACACAGAGAACAACGGATTTGTAGAGCTACCAAAGGATATGATTCAAGTGGAGCGACAGTTAGTCACTTCTTTCGTTCACTCCTCAGAGGTAGATCGTGAAACTATGATTCCGGTTGTTTGGAGATACATTGATGGTGTAGTTGTGAGTGCTTCAAGCTGTAGAATGTGTGAATAATGCTCAAAGCGCGATCGCCTCATCAAAAGATAGAGCGATCGCACCCTCTAAAAACATTACCTAGTGAGCGAACAGGATGCGATCGCTGTTATGATTGATGAGGTGAAGTTAGCTATTAGTAATAAAAAATTCATTCATAAAGGTTCCTTAACCTCACACTGCGTTAACTCTTTAGCTCTTTTCACAAACTTGTCGTCGAACGTATATAGCGCCGAACAATTTTGACTTTGTGCCAGATGCAAAGCATCGGCAAAATCTAACCCATTCTCATGCCATTGCAGAACTTCGGCCACTAAACTTGCATTAGAGATATGGACATTCGGTAAACCAAAAAGATTTCTAAATGCTGTACAAATCTCGACAGGCTTAAACTTGTAGGCAAAACGCAGTACCCACTCAGTTTCAAGAATTACGGTATCTGGAATAAATATGTCTTCTTCCTGAAAAAGTTTGAGACTTTTATTATATTGTTGTTCATCGTCTTGTGTCAGAAGTCGTACCACAATATTTGTATCAACTGCAATCATCCCACTGCTCCTCTACACCCTGACGAATAGCATCTTCTAAGTCATCGATACTTTTAGGTTTTCCTTGATATTTTAGGCAGCCCGCCACATTCTCTAACTTAGTTTCTAAAAAAGGTTTTTTGGGTTTTAGAAGAATACCATCACCCATGTCAATTGCGATTAGTTCTTGCCCTGCTTCCCAGCGATGAGCATCTCGCAAAGCTTTGGGAATAATAACTTGACCCGTACTTGACAAGTGTGTTAATTCCATTGAAAAGACATCTCAACCAGTAATAAATTTGTAATAATTTTAGCATGGGTAGCGTCGCACCCTCTAAAAACATTACCTGGTGAGCGAACTATATGCGATCGCTCCACAACAGGAGCGATCGGTTATGCTTGAAGATACAATCCAAATTTCAATCAGAAGTTTTCCTTTATGCCCTACACTCTTAAAGCCATTTATCGTAACGGTGCGTTCGTGCTGCAAACAGCCTGTAACTTACCCGAAGGTGCTGAGGTTGAACTATTAATTCAATCACCTCTGATTGTGTCACTGCCAATCTCCAATCCTGATACTAAGCGACATTTTCTGCAAGAACTGATTGAGCGGATGCAGCAAAATCCGATTCCATTGAATGCTCCTCATTTCACACGGGAGATGCTGCATGAACGCCGTTGACACCAATATCTTAATCTACGTCAACGATCCCCGTGACACTATCAAACAAGGAATAGCGTCTTCTCTCATAGCTTCTATGACAGATGGGGTGTTACTCTGGCAAGTTGCCTGCGAGTATTTAGCAGCCAGTCGCAAGTTGGAACCGTTCGGATATGATAGAGTGCAAGCTTGGCAATATGTTCGTGATTTGCAGCAAGTTTGGCATACTGTTTTGCCAACGTGGAGCGTTCTAGACCGTGCAGAGAATTTGATAAATCACTTTAATCTATCCTACTGGGATGCTATGATTGTTGCTGCTTGTTTGGAAGCAAATGTTAAAACTCTTTACACAGAAGATTTTGGCTACTCAAATATAGATGGATTGAGCATTATCAATCCATTTAAAATTACCTGAATTCATGGAACAGAATACCAAGAGTACCAATTACTTGCAATTCTAAACTTTGAGCTACTTGACGTGCTTCACGCTGATCTAACAAAATTCGTTCCTCGCCAGTTTCGATCGGGTAAGCTATAAATGAGCCTAGTTGAGAAATAGATCGCAAAATATGACACTCACCGACTTACTTCCTGCCGTTCGGCAACTTTCTGCATCAGATAAACTCAAGCTAATCCGCATTCTGGCGGAGGAATTGGATACTAACGAAGATATTTCGCCTTTAGAACCCTTTAAAACCTATTATTTGGCAACTCCTTACAATTCGTTTGGTGCTGGCGAATCTCTCATGCAAGCGCTGAAACTGGCAGATCCAACCTAATATAAGCAGATGCGATTCAAATAGTCAACCACTGACCCATCCCAAAACGAGTTTGATAGTTTACCACGGATTCCCCTTACTCTTCGTAGAGAAAATCGAATCATTCAAGCTCTGGGACTGGTAGATAGTGGTGCAACTGTAAACGTTTTACCCTACGAAATTGGTATTCAGTTGGGTGCTACTTGGGACGATAACAAAGCGATTATTCAATTAGCAGGAAACCTGGGCAATCAGCTAGCAATACCATTCTTTGCAAATGCTGAGATAGGTGAGTTCGATCCAGTTCAGTTAGCATTTGCTTGGGTGAGAAAAACCGAAGTACCATTGATTCTTGGGCAGACTAACTTTTTTCTAGAATTTGATGTGTGTTTCTACCGTTCCAAACTAGAGTTTGAGATCCAACCAAAGCAGGAATAAGCTGATTGATAGCAGCAAAATTTATCAGAGGTGTAGTATTAGAAATGACTGTCACTAATAAATTTCTCATTGTTTTAGGATGGGTATCGTCGCACCCTCTAAAAACATTACCTAGTGAGCGAATAGGATGCGATCCTTACTTAACAAACTCTCCTGTCTGTTGTAAAACTTGTTGATAAAGTGTAGCGCTAACCCAATATCTTCAAAGATCCATTTGACCTACTTTCAGCAAACCAAAAACCTGCTCAACAGTCAAATCTAATGTTAAAAACTCTGGTATTGGCAGGCGATCTTGTCCCGTTAATTCAACAGGTTCTTGTCCAGGAATAAATGCTAAAATCAACCGCTCCTCTGGATCGATTAACCATCCAAGCTGAGTCCCATATTTCAAGCAGTGCAAGATATTACTAATAACCTTAGTTGTTTTCAGGTCGGGCGAGAGAATTTCTACTGTCCAGTCGGGATGAATTTCAAAGGCATTGGGAACTTCGCCATCGGCTTCAAAAGTGATTCTCTCCCAAGCAAACACTGTAGCATCAGGCACAATAGAACGCCCACCAAAAGTACAACGCAATTCGGGAAAAGCAAGGGCAATCTTTTGGGTTTCCGCAACCAGATTGACAGTGTTGCAAAACTTGAGTTGCAAGCGAGAGTGTTTGCCTTGGGGCATAGACTTTTGGTGAATGCGTCCGTTAATAAATTCACTGGCAGGTTGAGTTTCCGGCAGTTTTAGGAAGGCTTCGAGAGTGAGGGAGGTCGGAAGTGCTATTGTCATCGCTTCTGCCCTAATTTATCGTTCCTATCCCCAAAATAGCTTGGATTTCCGATTTTTGCTGCCTGTTGTTAAGAATGGACAAGAGCCGGAACTTTTGGATTGAGCAAATCTGCGATCGCACCCAAAAGTTCATCTTCTCGATACGGCTTAGTGAAATATCCCACAGCCCCCATTTCTAGGGAAATGAGGCGATGTTTTTCACCCCGGCGAGAAGTCAGCATTACCACAGGCACTTTAGCTAAATCTGGCTCTTGACGACGATGATTTAGAAATTCAAAACCATTCATCGAAGGCATTTCAATATCGCAAATTACTAATTCGATCGCGCGATTTTGGCGCATTTGCTGTAATGCCTCAGCACCATTTTGCGCTTGTAACACTTGGTAGCCCGCTCTTTGCAGCAGCAATGCCAGAGTTTGCCGCACGCTAATGGAATCATCCACCACCAAAATTTTAGGTGAAGAGGATGGCAAGTGAAGAGGGGGAGAGGGGGCCAAAGGTAGAGCAGGAGTATTTTCCCTTTCCCTCTTAGGAGTCCCCTGCTGTACAAGTTTGTCAAATAAGCGATCGACTAAAGCACTACCATCAATAACGAGAGTGAGGCGACCATCGGCTAAAGTGCTGCCACCATAAACATAGCTCGGAGGTGCGATCGCTTTACCCAAAGGTCTGATCACCAGTTCTTGTTCCCCCAAGATTTGGTCAACTTCCAACCCCAAAAGTTCCTGATTCTGGCGTAGCAGCAGCAACGGACTATAACCGGAATCTTGTCCATAAGAAGTATAACCAAGCAAATCTGCCATATTATATACAGGCACCATAGATTGAGAGTTGCCCGTACTCCAGCGCAAGACTTTTTGACCTTCCAGTTGCTGAATTTGGGCAGATTTAGGGATAATTATCTGTTCCACAGCATCCGATAGCAGCGCATAAACAGCACCACCCGCCTCACAAACCATCAACTTCGCCATCGTTAAAGTGAGCGGGAACTGTAGAGAAAATGTAGTTCCTCGCTGCGGTTCGGAGTAAACCGTAACTGAGCCAGAAACTGCTTGCATTTGGGAACGAACAACATTCAAACCGATACCGCGACCGGAAAGTTCGCTAACTTGGGAGACGGTGGAAAATCCCGGCTCAAATAATAAATCCAATACCGCATTCTCAGATAAACTGTTAGCTTGTTCGGCAGACATCCAATTCAGTTCAACAGCACGCTGACGAATGCGAGCTAAATCTAGTCCCTGACCATCATCGCTAACTTCAATTATTGTTTGATTTCCCCGATGATAGGCGCGAATTTCAACGTTACCTGTTTCTGGTTTTCCGCACCTAGAGCGAATTTCAGGAAGCTCTATGCCGTGATCGAAAGCATTACGCACTAAATGCAGGAGGGGATCGTACAGCTTGTCTGCCAGCGCCCTATCCACCAGCACATCTGTACCTTGCAGTGTAAGTTCTACTGATTTGCGATGAGCTGTCGCCAGTTGTTGCAAGAGTCGGGGAAAGCGGCTAAAAATTTCCCCAACAGGCAACATTTGTGCCTCTCTCATGTCATCTTGCACATTATTCAACAGGCGTCGTTGTTTTTCAATAATTTGACTGGATTGCCTTGCTAATATGTCAGTAGAATCTGTGGCTTCTTCCAGTTGGACGATTTCTTCAATGGCTGACTGCAACAGTACGTGAAGTTCGCTGTAGGTATCCAATTCCAAGGAATCAAAACTAGAGCTAAATTCCGATTTCCAATTTGAGATTGCCGATGGAATTTTTCCTTTGCCAATTTGCAATTTAAAATTTGAAATCTGCCATTTTGCACTTTGACGTTCCTGAGAACTAAATATCTGATCGGACCAGTCGCGCAGTTCGCTCATTGTTTGCTGGTGGCGTCGCAAACGCAAGCGCGATCGGGCCACAGATTCTTGAATTTGTTCGGCAATGTTACCCAGCCGATTTTGGTTAATCAACAATTCACCCGCCCAGTGACTCAGGCGTTTTAACAGTTCTAACTCAACTCTTACAGATGGGGCTACCGATTTTGGATTTTGGCTCGTTCCCTGGCTTCTACCTGGAAATGCGGATTTTTGATTGATGAATTGGGAATTGAGAATTGGGAATTGCGAATTTTCTCGATTTTCCTTGCTTTCGGGATCGTTCGCCACCTCGGTTAGCGTTGCATCTGTTGTCTGCTGTTCTAGTTGGTTAATTTCAGAACTCGCCTCACCAACATCGACTCCGAAGCTGCCAAAAACATCGTCCAGCGTTGGATCTAAAGATATCTCTGGAAAATCAATAGAGTTTTCTATGTCAACAAGAGTTTCTGAATCATCTTGAAAGCTAGAGAATAGCAGATCTGAGTCATAGAAAAGAGATTCTTCATTTTCCTTTTCTCCCCCACTCAAGAGATCCTCAACTCCTCTGCCCCCCTGCCCCTCTGCTCCTCTGCCC
>Ga0163148_10000504_pt1 | contig 52634 bp, 34 predicted proteins | sample OliLakLV19MP7P2_FD_148606 | JGI IMG/M metagenome (GOLD analysis project Ga0163148, IMG submission 148606) | Freshwater microbial mat bacterial communities from Lake Vanda, McMurdo Dry Valleys, Antarctica- Oligotrophic Lake LV.19.MP7.P2 | ecosystem: Environmental > Aquatic > Freshwater > Lake >... | reverse complement strand
AATCGTGCCGGGGCTACGCCCCTCCATAAAACACGCAAAATATTGTTCTATAAACGGTGTCGGGGCTACGCCCCTTTTATACACACAAACCCTTAAGTCAACGACATTGCCCTTTAGGGGTAGGGGGCGTAACCAGCAGTTGACACAGATTCCTGAACACTCCCTCGGTCAAATCACTCCATCACCTAAGGCCCCTCTGTTTTCACACCATAAAATATAGGTGTAGGCAGAGGGGTCTTTTTGTTTTTCGACACTGCGCTATCTGTTCTCTGTGCGTTGCGCTACTTTTGCGCTAAACCCAGAAAAGTGTGGCACACCTAAAATAGTGGTTGGCGAGGTGTGCCACACTTTCTTGCGATTTTGAGCGTCCAATGCTGAAAGTACACGCCATCAAATAATTATGAGCAAAAAGACAAAGCGCCTGGCCTCCACTCCTCCTGGGAGTAGCCCCAAAGCAAGCTCCCCCACACCGCGCCACCAATACTTCCTTTGGCTGCTGGGCCTGCTTGTACTGGCAGGTAGCGCATATTACTTTATCGGGGTTCGGGGCAAAAACAAATTGCCTGAACTTACCGACGGTTCAGGGTCCGAGCCTACGCTGACTGCCAAAAAACCTCGCCTCCAACTGCTCTCTCCTGATGATACCGGTATTGATTTTGAGAACCAAATCCTGGAGGACAACGAACACAACATTTTCCTGAACATCAACCAATACAATGGCGGTGGTGTGGCCATAGCCGACGTGAACAACGACCATCTGCCCGATCTCTATTTTGTGTGCTCTAGCGGCAAAAACCGCCTATACCTCAACCAAGGCAATTTTAAGTTCAAAGACATCACCGATACTGCGGGCGTAGGTAGTGAAGACGGTTTTGAAACTTCCGTGACAGCGGCCGACGTGAACGCAGACGGATGGCTCGACCTCTATGTGTGCCGCGCAGGGCAGGATGAGGCGGGGAGGGAAGCCAAATTGTTCATCAACAATGGCCTTTCCCCTTCTGGAGGGGGCAAGGGGGAGGTGACGTTTTCTGAACGCGCCAAGGAGTACGGCCTAAATGACAAAAGCCCCGCCTCAGGCGCGAACTTCTTTGACTGCGACAACGACGGCGACCTCGACTGCTATGTCATAAACCACCCCACCGACCTTGACCATTCCAATCGAATTGTACTCCAATATGGCCCTGACGGCAAAACCACGAGGCCGGACCTTACTCCTAAAGTGGAGCACGACGCGGACAATTTGTACCGAAATGACACCCCCCCCCAGCCCCCCCAAGGGGGGGAGGGAGGGGTAAAATTTGTCAATATCTCCAAACAGGCGGGAATACAAAATTTTGGCTTTGGGCTTAGCGTGTGCGTATCGGACCTGAACGCCGACGGCTGGCCCGATGTCTACGTCGGCAACGACTTTGTACACCCCGACAACCTTTTCGTAAACAATCAAAAGGGTGGGTTTACAGATCAAATTAGTCGTTATTTCCAGCATACCGCTAATAGTACCATGGGGTCTGATTTGACTGACTTTGACAATGACGGGCTGGTGGACTTGATGGCCGTGGACATGTTTCCCACCAACAATTACCGCCAAAAACTGCTCAGGAACACCAACTCGCTTAGCCGATACCTAACTATGATCCAAAACGGCTACCTCCGGCCCGTGGCCCGTAATGTGCTGCAGCGCAACAATGGCAACGGCACTTTCAGTGATATGGCCTGCCTCGCCGGAGTGTACAAAACCGATTGGTCGTGGAGCTGCCTGCTGGCTGACCTCGACAACGACGGCCTTAAAGACCTCCACGTCACCAACGGATACCCCAAGGAAGTGACCGACCGCGATTACCTTGATTTTTTGATGCCGGATATGGCGAAAAAGCTCCAAGGAAAAGGTAAAGATGCCATGCCCTTCCTCGATATGTTGGCTAAATACAAGGTGCGCAACTTCGTTTTTCAGAACAAGGGCAACTGGCAATTTGAAGACAAGAGCGGCGACTGGATGACCATGCCCGGCTCTTGGTCAAGCGGCGGCGCCTGGGCCGATCTCGATGCCGACGGCGACCTGGACCTCGTGGTCAACAATCTCAAAGACCCCGCTTTTATCTACAAAAACCTCACAAGAGAGCAGAACGGCGGCAATTACTTACAGGCCAAACTGCAAGGAAGCCCTGCCAACCCTTTTGCTGTGGGCGCTTCTGTTCTAATTGAATATCAGAGCATTAGGCAATACCAGGAACTCAACCCCAACCACGGCATTTTCTCCTCGGTGGAGCACCTCATTCATTTCGGTCTCGGCCAAATGGCACAAGTAGACCGCCTCACCGTTCGTTGGCCTGACGGCAAAACCCAAACCCTGAGCAATGTGCCGGCCAACCAGCGACTGCACCTAAAATGGAGCGATGCGTCGGGTTATGTCGCCCACCTAATTCCACGCTCTGCTGCTTCAGAAACCCTGTTTTCAGAAAATAATGCGGCTGGCATCGGCCTTCCTTTTGAACACAGGGAAAATACATTCAGTGACTTTGAAACCTGGACGCTAAATCCCTGGACGCTGACCGACCTCGGCCCCATCACCGCCCAAGCAGACCTGAACGGCGACGGTCTGGAAGATTTTTTTGTCGGAAATGCCTTCGGCCAATCTGCTGCAATTTTTGTGCAAACCGCGGCAGGCGCCTTCCGTTCCACATCGGCTTCCGTGTTTGAAAAAGACAAAAACTATGAAGACCATGGCGGCCTTTTCTTCGATGCCGACGGCGACCGAGACCTGGATTTATTTGTGCTAAGTGGGGGCGCAGATGCCACTTCGGAACTCGCTTGGCAATGCCGCCTTTACCTCAACGACGGAAAGGGCAACTTTTCAAAATCAGAAAATGCCCTGCCCGCCTTCAAAGACTTTGGCTTGCGCGCAGCAGCACATGACTACGACGGTGACGGCGACCTTGACCTTTTCATTGGTGGGCGGCTTGTGCCAAAAAACTGGCCGCTTGCCCCGCGCAGCGTGGTTTTGAGAAATGACTCCCCCCGTAATGGGGGGGCAGGGGGGGCGCGCTTCACTGACGTGACGAGTCAAGTTGCGGGCTTATTCGAACGCTGCGGCATGGTGACGGACCTTACATGGAGCGACCTTGACGGCAACGGCCAAAAAGAACTCGTGGTGGTGGGAGAGTGGATGCCTGTGTCAATCTTTCAAGTAAAAAACAACAGACTGGAAAACGTGACGGCGAAATTCGGGTTAGAAAAAACCAACGGCCTGTGGTATCGCCTCGCCGTCGCCGACCTTGACAAAGACGGTGACCTTGACCTCGTGACGGGCAACCTCGGCCTCAACACCCGCTTCACAGCCAGCCCCGAAGCACCCTTCTTCTGCTACGCAAAAGACTTTGACAACAACGGTACCCTCGACCCCATCGTGGCCTATTCCGAGGACGGGAAAATCTACCCACTCATGCAAAAAGAAGTGCTGGTGAAACAAATGCCAGTGCTCAAAAAGAAGTTCCTTTACACGAGAGACTACGCCAAGGCCACCATGAGCGATTTATGGTCGCAGAAGGACTTGGATGCCGCGAATAAGCTCGCGGTATATGATCTGGAAACCTGCTGGTGGGAAAATAAGGGCGGAAAATTCGTGCGCCACAGTCTGCCCATTCAGGCGCAAACCAGCCCCGTGCAGGGCATCGTCTGCGGCGACTTCAACAGCGATGGAAACATGGACATCCTTATGGCGGGCAACAAATATGGCTTTGAAGTGGAAACAAACCCCTGCGACGCGGGCACCGGAACACTCCTGCTTGGCGACGGGAAAGGCAACTTTGCGTGGCTCGACAACAATCTCAGCGGCTTTTGGGCCATGCGTGAGGCCCGCGATCTGGCGATGCTAAAAGGGGCAGGGGGCAAACGATTTTTTTTGGTAGCGAACAATAACAGCAAAGTTCAGATTTTTGAGCAGTAAAGTAAGTACGTCCTCTCCCTTAAATCTCCGAAATTCCACATAATTCAATCCGCTTTCTTATGAGTACTGTTACAAAGAAAAAAAAACTGCATTCGCCCCAAAAAAGCACTGGCAATTCACCAAAGCGGAAGCTCCTGGTTTGGGGGCTTGGTTTGCTGGCACTGGCCATTGGGGTGTACTATTTCATCGAGCAGCGCGATGGTTCCCAAGCCAAAGATATTATGAACGACAGTGGCTCAGAACCTACCCTCACCGCCAAAAACCCACGCTTGCAATTGCTTTCCCCAGCTGAAACAGGGGTTGATTTCCAAAATCAAATAGTGGAAGATGAAGCCCACAACGTTTTCAAAGATGTCAATTTCTACAACGGCGGCGGCGTGGCAGTGGCCGACGTGAACAACGACAATTTACCCGACATCTACTTCGTGTGCAACAACGGCAAAAACCGCCTTTACCTCAACCAGGGCAATTTCAAGTTCAAAGACATCACCGACCAAGCGGGCGTGGGTAGCGAAAGCGGCTCCAAGACCTCTGTCACTGCCGCCGACGTGAACGCAGACGGGTGGCTCGACTTCTATGTATGCCATGCCGGACCGGATGAAGTAGAAAGGGAAGCAAAATTATTCATCAACAATGGCCCCCTCGCCAATGGGGAAGGCTGGAGCGGGGCCTTTACTGAACGTGCCAAAGCGTACGGCCTAAACGACAAAGGCCCCTGCTCTGGATCAAATTTCTTTGATAGCGACCTCGACGGCGACTTGGATTGCTACGTCATAAACCACCCCACCGACCTGTCGCAATCCACCCGTCTCCAACTAAAACCTGCGTCCGATGGCAAAAGTTACCTTCCAGACCTTGACCCCAAGGTGATCCATGATTCGGACAATTTTTATAGAAATGAAACACCCACCACCGCCCAAAGTAGTGGGGGCGGCGGCGGATCTCCTCATTTTGTAAACGTGTCAAAAGAAGCGGGCATCCAAAATTTTGGTTTCGGGCTTAGCGTGTCGGCAACCGATTTGAACACCGACGGCTGGCCAGACATTTATGTTGCCAATGATTTTGCCCATCCAGACAACCTTTTCATCAACAACCAAAAAGGCGGCTTCACCGATCAGCTGAAAAAATACCTGAAGCACAATGGCATGAGCACAATGGGGTCCGATTTGAGTGATTTTGACAACGACGGGCTGGTGGACATCTTCACGGTGGACATGTTCCCTACCACCAACTATCGCCAAAAACTGTTCTCAAACACAAACAACCTCAGCCGCTACTTAGTCATACTTCAATACGGCTATTTTGACCCCGTGGCCCGCAATGTGCTGCATCGCAACAACGGTAACGGCACCTTTAGCGATTTGGCTTGTCTGGCCGGGATGTTTAAAACGGACTGGTCGTGGAGCGCCCTGTTGGCTGACTTCGACAACGACGGCTTCAAAGACATCCACATTGCCAACGGCTATCGCAAAGACGTCACCCAGCGAGACTACTTTGATTTCATTGTGCCTGAAATTAAAAAGAATTTGAGCACTAGAAAATCGGGAGCCTTGCCACTTCTCCAAGCGGTAAGTGCCTACAAGGTGCGCAATTTCGTGTACCAGAACAAAGGGAACTGGCAGTTTGAAGACAAGAGTGGGGACTGGATGACTATGCCAGGCTCTTGGTCGGGCGGCGGTGCCTGGGCTGATTTTGACGCCGATGGCGACCTTGATCTCGTAATCAACAACCTTGAAGACCCCGCTTTTATCTACAAAAACCTAACCCGCGAACAAGGCGGCGGCAATTTTATTCAGGCCAAATTGCAGGGCAGTCCGGCCAATCCCTTTGCGGTAGGTGCGTCGGTACTCATCGAATACGAAGGCAAAAAACAGTATGTGGAACTCAACCCAAACCGCGGCATTTTTTCCTCGGTCGAGCACCTCATCCATTTTGGGATAGGGCAAATCACCCAAATTGACCGCCTCACCGTCCGCTGGCCTGATGGCCGCACCCAGGCCATGACCAACGTGCAGGCCAACCAGCGTCTCCAACTCAAATGGACCGACGCATCAGGGTACGTGAAGCACCTTGTCCCGATCACCGCGCCTTCCAAAACTTTGTTCGTTGAAAAAACACCCGGTTTGGGCGCAAATTTTAAGCATACCGAGGGCGTTTTCAATGATTTTGAAGCCTGGCCACTCATCCCCTGGACAGTGACAGACCTCGGCCCCCTCACCGCGAAGGGTGATGCAAACGGCGACGGCCTCGACGACTTTTTTGTAGGCAACTCCACCGGCTACCCAGGTGCTGTGTTCCTCCAAAAGGCGGATGGCAACTTTACTCAGAGCTCGGCGGCGGTCTTTGAAAAGGACAAAGCGTATGAAGACCACGGCGGCCTTTTCTTCGATGCCGATGCCGACCAGGACCTTGACCTGCTGGTGCTCGGCGGCGGAGCCGACGCACCCGACGCCATAGCCTGGCAGTGTCGCCTCTACCTCAACGACGGCAAGGGTAATTTCTCCAAGTCTGGCAGCGCATTGCCGACCCTCAGCGACATGGCGCTCCGCGTAACGGCGCACGACTACGACGGAGACGGCGACCCCGACCTTTTCATCGGCGGGCGGCTGGTGCCAAAAAACTGGCCCCTCGCCCCGCGCAGCACCGTGCTGCGCAACGACGGTGGGGGGGGCTTCACCGACGTGACCGCTCAAGTGGCCGGAGCATTCGAGCGATGCGGCATGATCACCGACATGGAATGGGCAGACCTCAACGGCGACGGGCAAAAGGAACTCCTCGTTGTGGGCGAGTGGATGCCTGTATCAGTTTTTCAATTGAAAAACAACAAGTTGGAAAACGTGACCGAGCAGTTCGGACTCGCCAAAACCAACGGCCTATGGTACCGCCTTGCCTTAGCCGACCTCGACAAAGACGGCGACCTCGACCTCGTGACGGGTAACCTCGGCCTCAACACCCGCTTCACAGCCAGCCCCGAAGCACCTTTCTTCTGTTACGCAAAAGACTTTGACCACAACGGCACCCTCGACCCCATCGTGGCGCACTCGGAGGGTGGAAAAATTTACCCTTTGATGCAAAAGGATGTGATGGTCAAGCAAATGCCCGTTTTGAAAAAGAAATTCCTTTATTCAAAAGACTATGCCACAGCCACCATGAGCGAGGTATGGCCGCAAAAGGACTTGGATGCCGCCCTTAATCTCGTGGTTTATGATCTGGAAACTTGCTGGTGGGAAAACCAGGGGGGAAAGTTTGTCCGCCACAGCCTGCCCATTCAGGCGCAGACCAGCCCTGTGCAGGGCATCGTCTGCGGCGACTTCAACAGCGATGGAAACATGGACATCCTCATGGCGGGCAACAAATACGGCTTTGAGGTAGAAACACACCCCTGCGATGCGGGTACTGGGACGCTCCTTCTGGGGGACGGAAAGGGCAACTTCTCCTGGCTCGACAACATTTTCAGCGGCTTCTGGGCCATGCGCGAAGCCCGCGATCTGGCGATGCTAAGGGGGGCAGGGGGCAAACGAATATTTGTGGTAGCGAACACCAACAGCGCGCTGCAGGTTTTTGAATAGTATTAATTTTACCATAACGGGATATAAAATGAGCAAAAAAGATACTAAAGGCAATCCAATCGAAGCAGCTGACCAAGCGGATAAATCTGTGCAAAAAAAGCGCAAAAAATTCAGCAAGCCTGTAGTCGTGCTCCTCCTTCTCCTGGCTATGGCAGCAAGTGGGTACCTTGTATGGAATTATATGATGAAGGAGGGCAAAAGCAAAAAGCCTGCATTTCATTATCATGCTGTTGAAGAAACGCTATCTGCTAAAAACCCTTTGTTGCAATTGATGGAATCAAGGGAAACAGGCATTGATTTCCAAAACCAGATTGTCGAAACAATGGCGAATAACCACGCCACCAACATAAACATTTATAATGGCGGAGGTGTGACCGTTGCCGACGTGAACAACGACAATTTGCCCGACGTCTATTTTGTGTGCAGCAATGGGCAAAACCGCTTGTATCTCAACGAGGGAAATCTCAAGTTTAAGGACATCACAATATCCGCTGGCTTGGCTTCAGAAGAAGGTTTCGAGACTGCCGTGGCGGCAGTAGACATCAACAATGACGGTTTTTTGGATTTTTATGTTTGTCGTGCCGGGCCTTTTGAGAATGAGGAGCGGCGCAACAAACTTTACGTAAACAACGGCCTTTCCCCCTCTGGAGGGGGCAAGGGGGAGGTGACTTTCATCGAACGCTCCAAAGAATACGGCCTCGACGATATCAGCGCCTCCACCGGGGCCGGCTTTTTTGACGGTGATGGCGACGGCGACCTAGATCTGTACCTTGTCAATCATCCCAAAGACATGAAGTTTTCCAATAAATTCGTCGCAACGCCGGGTCCAGACGGCAGGCCGACCCTTGATATGAAACCTAAAGACCCTTACGATTCTGACAGGTATTACCGCAATGATATCAACTCGACCAAAGCTGGGAGCGGAAGTACAAAATTTACGGATGTAAGTCAAGAAGTTGGCATTTGGAACCGCGCTTTTGGGTTGAGTGTATCCATTTCTGACTTTAACCGGGATGGGCATCCAGACGTGTATGTGGGCAACGATTTTTTCCAATCCGACATGCTCTATATAAATTCCGGCAAGGGGATTTTTACCAACCGACTCTCAGAATATTTTCGGCACACCGCGCAAGCTACTATGGGCACTGACCTGAGCGACTTTGACAACGATGGCCTGGTTGATCTTTTTGCCGTTGATATGATGCCCCCCAATAATGCAAGGCATAAAACCGTAAGAACGTTCAACTCCAATAGTTTTCACGTTCTGCTCAAACAAAGCAACCTTTTTGAGCCTGTAACCCGCAACGTGCTGCAGCGCAACAATGGCAATGGCACTTTTTCAGATGTCGCCTGTCAGGCAGGTGTATTCAGAACAGACTGGTCCTGGAGCGGTCTTGTAATGGACCTGGACAACGACGGGCTTCGGGATATTTATGCAACCAATGGATTCAGAAGGGACTTCATAAACATTGACTATAGTGAATTCAACAAGCGGCTGGGGGAAGGCGTCATAACAAAGGAAATACTGTCTGAATACAAAACGCTGCAAGATTTTCTTGATAAAGCACCTTCATTCAAAGCCCGAAATTTTGTTTACCACAACATGGGCACCTGGCAATTTGAAGACAAAGGCGGAGACTGGGCAACTATGAAGGCCTCTTGGTCTTGCGGCGCTGCCTGGGCTGATCTGGACCTGGATGGTGACCTGGACTTAGTGGTGAACAACCTCGAGGATCCAGCTTTTGTTTTCAAAAACCTCAGCCGTGAACAGAACAAGGGAAACTACCTGCAGGCCAAACTGCAGGGCAGCCCTCAAAACCCTTTCGCGGTGGACGCCTCCGTGCTCATCGAATATAGTAATGGCCAAAAACAATACCAGGAGCTCAACCCAAACCGCGGGATATTCTCCGCATCAGAGCATCTCATCCATTTTGGCCTGGGCAACATTTCATCAGTGGACAAACTGAGCGTGCGTTGGCCAGACGGGAAGACCCAAATCCTGACCAATATGCCTACCAACCAGCGCCTGCAACTGGACTGGAAGAACGCTTCCGGTTATGTCGCGCACCTTGTGCCGGACGTAGCAGGTCAAACGTTGTTAAGCGAAAAAACTGCCGCTTCGGGAGTAAATTTTGTCCACAAGGAAAACATGTACAACGATTTTGAGGCCTTCCCGCTCAATATTTGGATGCTTAGCGAACTGGGGCCGCTCATTGCAAAAGGCGACGTGAACGGCGACGGCCTGGACGATTTTTTTGTAGGGAATGCCGTTGCCGCGCCTGCCGCGCTTTACATCCAATCAGCCAAGGGCCAGTTCACTCAATCAAATCAACAATTGTGGGAAAAAGAAAAGGTTTTTGAAGACCATGGCGCCCTTTTCTGTGACCTCGATGCGGATGGAGACCAAGACCTCCTCGTCCTCAGTGGTGGGTTTGAAGCCCCTAAAGAAATCCGAAAAAAAGCCTGGCAACACCGCATTTATCTAAACACCGATGGAAAGGGAAATTTCCAAAAAGTTGCTTCAAACCTGAACGCCGAAAATCCGGAACTGAGTCTACGTGTAGTTGCGCACGACTTTGATAACGACGGCGACCAGGACCTCTTTTTCGGCGGGCGCGTTGTAGCCGACAATTGGCCGCTGTCCCCCCGCAGCGTGGTATTGCGCAACGATCGAGGCAGCTTTACAGATGTCACTGCAACCGTGGCTAAGGATTTTGAACGTTGTGGGATGGTCACCGATATGGCCTGGGCCGACGTTGACGGCGACAGCAATAAGGAACTCATCGTGGTGGGCGAGTGGATGCCGGTGTCTGTTTTCAAACTTGTTGGTGGCAAATTGGTAAATGTGACCGCCCAATTTGGCCTGAATAAATCGAACGGAATTTGGAACTGCGTCACTGTTGCTGACCTTGACAAGGATGGGGACTTAGACCTTGCAACAGGAAACTTTGGGCTGAATACACGGTATACCGCCAGTGCGACGGAGCCTTTTGGCTGTTACGCCAAAGATTTCGACAACAATGGCACGCTCGACCCCATCGTGACTTTTTTCGAAAACGGCAAAAAATACCCGCTAGTCCAAAAAGAAATACTGGTAAAACAATTGCCCTCTCTAAAAAAGAAGTACTTGTACGCAACTACTTATGCAACCGCCACCATCGAAGATATTTGGCCAAAGAAAGATTTGGATGCTGCCATTCAGCTCCTTGCATACGATTTTGAAACCTGCTGGTGGGAAAACCAAGGCGGCAAATTCGTGCGGCACAGCCTCCCCTATCAAGTCCAAACCTCTGCTATTCAAGCCATTGTGGCCGAGGACCTCAACGGCGACGGCCACCTTGACTTGTTGATGGCTGGCAACAAATCCAACCTCGAAGTTGGGAGCGGACGCTATGATTCCGGGAACGGTGCGTTCCTCTCCGGCGACGGGAAAGGCAATTTCACTTGGGTCAACAACCTACAGAGCGGCTTTTGGGCCATGCGCGAAGCCCGCGATTTAGTGATGCTCCGGGGGGGAGGAGGCAAGCGGTTTTTTGTGGTAGCGAACAACAACAGCGCGCTTCAGGTCTTTGAATAATTTTACCATAACGGGATATAAAATGAGCAAAAAAGATACAAAAGCCAGTCAAAAAAATTCCTCTGGCTCCAATGATAATACTACGCCAAAACCGCGCAAAAGCTTCGACAAACGATTGCTGTTTCTCCCCCTTTTGCTGGTGGCAATTGGGTACATCATCTGGAATTTTATTCCAAAAGGCGATAATTACAATCAACAAGACAACCATGTTGTCGAAGAAACGCTTCAGGCAAAAAAACCCCTGTTGCAATTGCTCGAAGGGAGTGAAACCGGCATTAATTTCCAAAACCAGATCGTAGAAACGGTGACGAACAACCACGCCACCAACATTAATATTTTTAATGGCGGCGGGGTGGCTATCGCTGATGTGAACAACGACAATCTGCCCGACCTCTATTTCGTATGCTCCAACGGGCAAAACCGCTTATACCTCAACGAGGGAAATTTCAAGTTCAAAGACATCACGCTATCGGCTGGACTGGCTTCGGAAGAGGGCTTCGAGACGGCAGTGGCGGCGGTGGACATCAACAGCGACGGATTTTTGGATTTTTATGTTTGTCGCGCCGGGCCGTTTGAAAATGAGGAGCGGCGCAACAAACTTTACGTCAGCAATGGCCTTTCCCCCTCTGGAGGGGGCAAGGGGGAGGTTACTTTCACTGATCGCGCCAAAGAATACGGACTCGACGATATCAGCGCTTCTACCGGAGCTTGCTTTTTTGACGGCGACGGCGACGGCGACCTTGACCTGTACCTGCTCAACTATCCCAAAGATACTAAGTATGCTACTCAAATAACCGCAAGAGCAAGCCAAACTGGTACGCCTGTCCCTGACTTTAACCCAAAAGACACTTACGACTCCGACCGTTATTACCGCAATGATATCAACGCAGCCAATGCTGGCAGCGGAGGTAAAAAATTTACAGAAGTCAGCCAGGAAGTTGGCATTTGGAATCGCCGTTTTGGGTTGAGTGTTTCTGTTTCTGACTTCAACCGGGATGGGCATCCGGACTTGTATGTGGGCAATGATTTTCTCCAACCCGACCTGCTCTACATAAATTCCGGAAAAGGAACTTTTACCGACCGACTCTCGGAATATTTGCGCCACAGCTCGCAGTCAACAATGGGCACTGATTTGAGCGACTTTGACAATGACGGCCTGGTTGACATTTTTGCCGTTGATATGATGTCTCCTAATAATGCCCGGCATAAAACTGTCAGAACGTCCAACTCCAACGGCTTTTATCTCAGTGCCGTTCAAAACGGGGTTTTTGAGCCTGTTACCCGCAATGTGCTGCAGCGCAACAATGGCAATGGCACTTTTTCAGACATCGCCTGCCAAGCAGGTGTTTTCAAGACAGACTGGTCTTGGAGCGGCATTGTAGCTGACTTTGACAACGACAGACTTAAGGACATTTACGTGACAAACGGCTACCGCCGCGATATCCACAACCTTGATTATTCAGAGTTCGCGAAAAGTTTAAAAGCGAAAAAATCTAACCAGGAGATATTGCAACAATATAAAACGATGGAGGAATACCTCAATAATGTTCCTTCGTTCAAGCCGCGTGATTTTATATACCGCAACGCGGGAAACTGGCAATTTGAAGACAAGGGGGGAGAATGGGCAACCATGAAAGCAACCTGGTCTTGCGGCGCGGCCTGGGCAGACCTGGACCTGGACGGAGACCTTGATTTCGTAGTGAACAATCTCGAAGATCCTTCCTCTATTTTCAAAAACCTCAGCCGCGAACAGAACAACGGAAACTACCTTCAAGCCAAACTTCAGGGAAGCCCACAAAACCAATTCGCAGTGGGGGCATCTGTGCTTATTGAATACGGGAATGGCGAAAAACAATTCCAAGAAATCAGCCCAAATCGGGGCATCTTTTCCTGCTCCGAACACCTCATCCACTTTGGCATGGGGCAGGAAACTCAGGTCGAAAAACTCAGCGTACGCTGGCCCGACGGCAAGACCCAAACCCTGAGCAATGTGCCGACCAACCAGCGACTCCAATTGGACTGGAAAAACGCCTCCGGCTATGTCGCTTCGCTCATGCCAATCGTTGCGGAGCAAACGCAGTTAAGCGAAAAAACTGCCGCTTCGGGTGTCAATTTTGCACACAAAGAATACCGATACAACGACTTCGAGAACTTTCCGCTCATGCCCTGGATGGAAAGTGAACTCGGTCCGCTCACCGCTATTGGTGATGTAAATGGTGATGGGCTGGATGATTTTTTTGTAGGAAACGCCTTCGTCTCCCCCGCCGCGCTCTACGTGCAAACGCCTGGTGGAAAGTTCAAACCCAGCAACCAAACCCTTTGGGAAAACGACAAAGTGTATGAGGATCATGGCGCTGTTTTTTTCGATTTTGAAGGAGACGGTGATCAAGACCTATTTGTGGTGAGCGGCGGGGTAGATGCCCCCGCGCAAGGCCGGAGCAGGTTGTGGCAGAACCGCCTCTACCTCAACGACGGCAAGGGAAACTTCGCTATTTTCGCCCGCCCCAGCCTTGCTGGAGGCAGACCAGCATCCGCTTTGCCAGCCAATGGCCCCGACCTGGGCTTGCGTGTCGTCGCCCACGACTACGACGGTGATGGTGACCAGGACCTGTTCATCGGCGGCCGCATCGTGCAAGACAAATGGCCACTCACACCGCGCAGCACCATCCTCCGCAACGACTCCCCCCGCAATGGGGGGGCTGGAAACTTTACCGATGTAACCGAAATTGTAGGCGGCGATTTCACGCGCTGTGGGATGGTAACAGACCTGAGCTGGGCAGACCTGGACAAAGACGGCAAAGCCGAACTCATCGCCGTGGGCGAGTGGATGCCCGTCACAGTATTCAAACTCTTGGGCGGCAAACTCTCCAATGTCACGGAGCAAATGGGCCTCGGCAAAAGCAACGGGCTTTGGTTCTGCCTAAAAGTTGCCGACCTTGACGGCGATGGTGACCTTGACCTCGTGACGGGCAATTTTGGCCTCAACACCCGTTTCACCGCCAGTCCCGAAGCGCCCTTCGGGTGCTATGCCAAAGATTTTGACAACAACGGCACGCTCGACCCCATCGTGACTTTCTTTGAAAACGGCAAAAAATACCCGCTTGTCCAAAAAGATGCGCTGGTAAAACAAGTACCCTCGCTAAAAAAGAAGTTCTTGTTTGCGTCCTCTTATGCTGTGGCCACAGTCGAAGATATTTGGCCAAAAAAAGACCTGGATGCGGCCTTGCAGCTCGTCGCATACGATTTAGAAACCTGTTGGTGGGAAAACCAAGGCGGCAAATTCGTGCGGCACAGCCTGCCCTGCCAAGTACAAGCCTCTGCGATTCAAGGGATTGTGGCCGAAGACCTCAACGGCGACGGCCAGCTCGACCTGCTGATGGCGGGCAACAAATACGGCCTTGAAGTGGGGAGTGGGCGCTATGACGCAGGCAACGGCGTGTTCCTCTCTGGCGACGGGAAGGGCAATTTCAACTGGGTCAACAACCTCCAGAGCGGCTTCTGGGCCATGCACGATGCCCGCGACCTGGCTGTACTGAAAGGCGCGGGGGGCAAAAGAATATTTGTGGTAGCAAACAACAACAACAAGCTTCAGATCTTTGAATAGTTCAATTTTTTACCAAAACGGGATATAAAATGAGCAAAAAAGATACTTCCGGCAGTCAACTCGGAGCGTCTGACCCCGATAGCAATACCGCGCCAAAAACGCGTAGAAGTTTCGACAAACGAATATTTTTGCTTCTACTTCTATTGGCGGCAATAGGGTGCATTGTCTGGATTTTCATACCCAAAGGCAACAAAAAAAATGATCAAAAAGACATCAATGTCGTAGAGGAAACGCTCTATGCCAATGCTCCATTGATGCAATTGCTCGAGGCAGGTGAAACGGGCATAGATTTCCAAAACAGGATTGACGAAACATTGGAGAACAACTACGCCACCAACATAAATGTGTATAACGGCGGCGGCGTCACTGTCGCCGATATGAACAACGACAATCTGCCGGACATATATTTTGTTAGAAGCAACGGCCAAAACCGCCTCTACATAAACCAGGGAGCACTAAAGTTCAAAGATGTAACCCAAACAGCGGGACTGGCATCCGAAGACGGTTTTGAGACTTCCGTGACTGCCGTTGATATTAACAATGATGGATTTTTGGACCTCTACGTCTGTCGCGCAGGGCCGTTTTTTAACGAAACACGACGCAACAAACTTTACGTCAACAACGGCCTTTCCCCCGCTGGAGGGGGCAAGGGGGAGGTAACTTTCACAGAACGCGCCAAAGAATACGGACTCGACGATATCAGTGCCTCAACCGGTGCCGGATTTTTTGACGGCGACGGCGACGGCGACCTCGACCTCTACCTGCTCAACTATCCAAAAGATAACAATTATAGTGTTAAAATTAGCGCATCCGGTGGTCGAAATGGTAAACCTGCCCCTGACTTTAGCCCAAAAGACACCTACGACTCCGACCGCTATTACCGCAACGATGTCAGCTCCGTCAAAGATGGCAGCGAAAGGCCCAAATTCACGGATGTAAGCCAGGAAGTTGGTGTTTGGAACCGAGCTTTCGGTTTAAGCGTATCCATTTATGACTTCAACCGGGATGGACACCCGGACGTGTATGTGGGCAACGACTTTATGCAGCCCGACCAGCTCTACGTAAATTCTGGGAAAGGGACTTTTACCGACCGACTTTCGGAGTATGTTCGGCACTGCTCCCAAGCAACAATGGGCACTGATTTGAGCGACTTTGACAATGACGGATTAGTGGATATTTATACTGTGGATATGATGCCGCCCAATAATGCCCGGGAAAAAACGGTAAAATGGTCCATTGTTAACAGCTTATATATCACTGCCATTCAAAACGGGGTTTTTGAGCCTGTTACCCGCAATGTGCTACAGCGCAACAATGGCAATGGCACTTTTTCAGACATTGCCTGTCAAGCAGGTGTTTTCAGGACTGACTGGTCTTGGAGTGGCCTTGTTGCTGATTTTGACAACGACAGACTTAAGGACATTTACGTGACAAATGGATACCGCAGAGATATTCACAATATTGACCACTCGGATTTCACAAAAAAATTACAAGCGAGCAAATCCAGTCAAGAGATTAAGCAGCAGTATAAAACCATGGATGATTTTCTCAGTACGCTCCCCTCGTTCAAAGCCCGTGATTTTATTTATCGCAACAAGGGAAACTGGCAATTTGAGGACATGGGAGGAGAATGGGCGACCATGAAAGCAACTTGGTCTTGCGGCGCGGCTTGGGCAGACCTGGACCTGGACGGAGACCTTGAACTGGTGGTCAACAACCTTGAAGACCCCGCCTTCATTTTCAAAAACCTCAGCCGCGAGCAGAACAAGGGAAACTACCTTCAAGCCAAACTTCATGGAAGCCCACAAAACCAATTCGCAGTGGGGGCATCTGTGCTTATTGAATACGGGAATGGCGAAAAACAATTCCAAGAAATCAGTCCAAACAGGGGCATCTTTTCCTGCTCCGAACACCTCATCCACTTTGGCATGGGGCAGGAAACTCAGGTCGAAAAACTCAGCGTACGCTGGCCCGACGGCAAGACCCAAACCCTGAGCAATGTGCCGACCAACCAGCGACTCCAATTGGACTGGAAAAACGCCTCCGGCTATGTCGCTTCGCTCATGCCAATCGTTGCGGAGCAAACGCAGTTAAGCGAAAAAACTGCCGCTTCGGGTGTCAATTTTGCACACAAAGAATACCGATACAACGACTTCGAGAACTTTCCGCTCATGCCCTGGATGGAAAGTGAGCTGGGGCCGCTCACCGCTATAGGTGATGTAAATGGTGATGGGCTGGATGATTTTTTTGTAGGAAACGCCTTCGTCTCCCCCGCCGCGCTCTACATACAAACGCCTGATGGAAAGTTCAAACCCAGCAACCAAACCCTTTGGGAAAACGACAAAGTGTATGAGGATCATGGCGCTGTTTTTTTCGATTTTGAAGGAGACGGTGACCAAGACCTATTTGTGGTGAGCGGCGGGGTAGATGCCCCCGCGCAAGGCCGGAGCAGGTTGTGGCAGAACCGCCTCTACCTCAACGACGGCAAGGGAAACTTCGCTATTTTCGCTCGCCCCAGCCTTGCTGGAGGCAGGCCTGCATCCGCTTTACCTGCCAATGGCCCCGACCTGGGCTTGCGTGTCGTCGCCCACGACTACGACGGTGATGGTGACCAGGACCTGTTCATCGGCGGCCGCATCGTGCAAGACAAATGGCCACTCACACCGCGCAGCACCATCCTCCGCAACGAGTCCCCCCGCAATGGGGGGGCTGGAAACTTTACCGATGTAACCGAAATTGTAGGCGGCGATTTCACGCGCTGTGGGATGGTAACAGACCTGAGCTGGGCAGACCTGGACAAAGACGGCCAAGCCGAGCTCGTCGTCGTGGGCGAGTGGATGCCTGTCACAGTTTTCAAACTCTTGGGCGGCAAACTCTCCAATGTCACGGAGCAAATGGGCCTCGGCAAAAGCAACGGGCTTTGGTTCTGCCTAAAAGTTGCCGACCTTGACGGCGACGGTGACCTTGACCTCGTGACGGGCAATTTTGGCCTCAACACCCGTTTCACCGCCAGCCCCGAAACACCCTTTGGTTGCTACGCCAAAGATTTTGACAACAACGGCACGCTCGACCCCATCGTGACTTTTTTCGAAAACGGCAAACAATACCCCTTTGTCCAAAAAGATGTGCTGGTAAAACAAGTTCCCTCGCTAAAAAAGAAGTTCTTGTACGCGTCCTCTTATGCTGCAGCGACAGTCGAAGAGATTTGGCCCCAAAAAGACCTGGATGCGGCCTTGCAGCTCGTCGCATACGATTTAGAAACCTGTTGGTGGGAAAACCAAGGCGGTAAATTCGTGCGGCACAGTCTGCCCTACCAAGTACAAGCCTCTGCAATTCAAGGGATTGTGGCCGAAGACCTCAATGGCGACGGCCAGCTCGACCTGCTGATGGCGGGCAACAAATACGGCCTTGAAGTGGGGAGTGGGCGCTATGACGCAGGCAACGGCGTGTTCCTCTCTGGCGACGGGAAGGGCAATTTCAACTGGGTCAACAACCTCCAGAGCGGCTTCTGGGCCATGCACGATGCCCGCGACCTGGCTGTACTGAAAGGCGCGGGGGGCAAAAGAATATTTGTGGTAGCAAACAACAATAGTAATCTTCAGGTATTTAAATAAGCAACCGCTATTCCTCAAGCCAATCCAGCACCAAGGCCGCTGTCCAAGAGAAGTCATTAGAGCCGTACCCGCCGTGCATTTGAGCTTCAGGCAGATTTTTCCATGGGTTGTAATATTCCCAAAACCCGAATCGCCGTACCAATTCAAGCGAATCGGAACGCAAACGTGCGGCCATCTCAGAACGACCATAGCGCTGCAATCCATGGAATAACATCCAGTTCATATTGATCCAAACTGGACCACGCCAATACCGGCAAGGATCAAAACCAGGCTCGTCCAGTGCCGTGGATGCGCACAGCCAGGCAGGATTTTCAGGGGTGCCGGCAAATGAAGGGCTTTGCAATAACGATACCATACGGCCCGCTTGATCAGCATTGGGCGCGCCGCACAAAAGCGGAATTAGGCCGCCAGCCGTGACAATGGGTATGTGTCGGCGATGCACCAGATCATAGGAAACATAGAGGCCACGCTCGTTGTCCCAAAGTTTGTTGTTGAGCGCTCGGTTGGTTTGAATTTGCCATTCTTTAAGTTGTCCGGTGTCGCAGCGGAGCCATTGACCCAGTTCAATGAGTGCCTCGTTGCTGTGGCTGAGTATTGCGTTGAACATTGGCTCTTGCACCTGAAATGGATAGTCATTCCAGATTTCAGGTTCCTGATACCCTTGTTGCCGCAGCCGATTAACCAAATAAATGTAGCGGTCGTAACTGGGTTTTCGGGGTCGGTAATCTGCCTCGACGTGTTCAAGATCGCGTCGTTCGTAAGGAGGTACATCCGAAAGGTCGAATTGTATTTGCGTAAAAACTGCTTCCCAGGTGGGCAAGTTGTCCATGCCAGACTCCCAGGGATGACAGATAAAAGCCAGTCCTTCGCGCTTTGGGTCACGAAAATTGTAACAATATTGGTGAAGCCTCAATATTTTGTCAAACATGCGCTTGAAATAGGGTCGAGCAGCTTTTGCATCAGGGGTATGCTGAAGCAAACGGTTGAGAATGAACCCATGGACAGGCGGCATCGTGATCCCTGAAGTACGCACATTTCGAGGTTTTCCAGCAACGCCCCGTGTGTCCCAGAAGAAATAGCCCGGGAAATATTTTCCCGCGCTTTGAACGGCAAACACAATTTGTGGAACCATTCCGTTGGACCACTGGCCTCGAAAAAGGGAACTAAGTTCGGAACAAGCCTGGCGAAAATCTGAGCGCACATAGCCCAAGGCAATAAACCCTGCGTCCCAATTCCACTGGTGGGGGTACAAAGTGGGGGCTGGCTTGGTGAATGTTCCGAGGATGTTGTTTTTCAGTACCAATTTAGCTGCTTCGACAAGATTTTTCGTGGAAGCAACATCTATACTTTCTGGTAAATCAGTCATAAAACTACAGTAGGATGTTAGCTTCAGGTTTTGCAGAACGAACGCCTGCCGCTATGGATTGGCATACCTCCAACGCGGATAATGCGTCTTTGAATGAATCGGAAGCGATAAGAATGTTCATGATGTACCAAAGGTACTGTGTGATTGTGCTAATTATTTTCACACACTATCCAATTCATCCAAACGGTAGGCTTCGATGATTTTTTGCATCATATTGGGATTGGACACACCCTCTTTGCCAAATTTTTCGACCCATTTGCGCCAGTCTTTCCCGGCTGATTTTTTGAGCGACCCAAACCATTCCTGACTGCTGAGGTGGATGCTAAAATCACGGAAACTGGCCCATGCAGTTTCGTACTTGCGCACAGGTTTTCCTGCAATTTGGGCAGTTTCACCTTCCCAGCCTTCTGCATTGGAAAGCCCAAAAAAGTTGTTGGCCAGCACAGCAGTTTCATGCTGCCCTGCCTGGCTGTTCGCATAGGCGGCAGCAAGAATGACAGATGCTGGAATGCCAAATTTTTTTCGTTCGCTTACCGCAACTTGAGCAAAGCGTTTTAGGAATGCCTCTGTTTTGGCGGCATCCGAGGAACTCAATTCTGGTGGGCGTTCTTTAGGGGTTTCGGGTATAAACCCTAAAAGGTCAGCACCGCCTTTACCATCGCCTTTGCGCTCTGTGATTTTTTCAATTTTAGAGTTTTTGTCTGGGGAATTGAAGGGGTTAAGGTTTGGAAATTTCCGCATGGTGTAAAGCATAAGCACTACACCCATTGCCAAATAAAACCAATTTGTTTTGAAATAATTTAAGTTCATAGCCGAGGAGATTTTGTTTTAAAATTTTGATAATCAATTGTTTGTCAAAATCTATCCGGGAAGTTAGGCGTTTTCTAGGGCAAAGTTAAAACAGATTGTTTAATTTATTTAAAACAAATTGAGTTATTTTTTTAAATTTATTCTGGAGGGTTTTTTTTGGCCACCAATTGCACGAATTTTCACAAAATCACCATTTTTTTAGGACAGTCTGCGTACTTTTAACTTGTTGCTGTGCCCTACCCTGCTTTGAGGTAAGCCCATTTTTTACGTTGTTTTTTTACAATTTCAACGACACCTGCAGGCACCGTGATGGCTTCTTGCAACAACTCTTCCCGCTTGATTTTTCGGTCGCGCATGGTGTTTTCGCAAGCAGCGAACACAACCCCCTTCTCACTTAGTTCATGGATTTTTTTTGCCTGCAAGGTTTTGGACGACACCAAAAAAGCGATGCCCTGATTGTGGCATACTACTTCGATTTGAGATTTAGGGGCAGCATTCAGCACGTTGTTGAGTTGTTTCACCAAACCAGTGTGTATGGCGGTGTCGGCACTGGTGAGCTGGAACACCATTTTGTAGGGGGTGTTGTCAGGGGCTGGCGTTTGTGCGTTGGCGAAGGCCCCGGTCAAAAGGCTAAAGCAGAGGAACAAGGAAAATTTCATAATTGAAAATTTGAAGATTGGGACAAGTGCCGCATCCACCGAATGATAAAAGCTGACTTTTCAATGCAAATTAATCGTTTGCACTTCTGGAATATCCTTCAGGATCAATTGAATATGCAACACACAATAAGGGATCAGATTGACCAAATTGGTAGCCCATAAAACCGCCAAGAGCAACCAAACCCCATGGGTAAAGCCTGACAACCAGGTTCTTGCGCCTGCTTCTGCGTTGGCCGAACCCCTTACAATGACTGCCGTGATGGGCAGCCCGCCGAGTAATCCGCTCAGAAAATTACCGGTGCCTTGCGTTACTAATTCTCGGTTTTGCGGCGTGATGCGGTTTTGAGCGTCGAGTTTGTCAATCGCCTCAATGCTCAGCAGGGTTTCGAGCGTGGCGACAAAGCAAATGAGCAGCCCGTTTTTCCAGATTTCTATATGTGCCGTAATAAGTCCAAAATCGGGGAGCCGCACCGAAGAAAAAATGTTATCCGGGATTTGAACAAACTGTGTCGGCTGAAGCCCAAGGGATGGCAGGAATTTTGCAAAAAACAAGGCAAGCAAAACGCCAAAAAGTACCGTAACGAAGGAAGTTGGCAAAAAAGAAATTTGCTTGGACAGGGTTCGTTTCCATACCCAAAGCATGGACAGCGACAATGCAGCGATCAATATCGCGCCCAAAGTGATGCTTTGGTACAAACTTTGGACATTGCTGAATACATGTCTAAAGGTGAAAATATTGAACAGCTCGTTCGACCAAAAATCGGGCTTGTCGTATCCAATCAGCGCGGGTATCTGCTTGGAAATCAAGATAATGCCAATGGCTGCGAGCATTCCTTTGATGACTGCTGAAGGAATAAAATGCGTAAATCCGCCCAGCCGGAACACGCCCAACAACACCTGTATCAGGCCAGCCACCGCCACGGAGATGAAAAACACATCCAGGCCCGAAGTCGCAATCACTGTCGCACAAATGGCCGTCAAACCTGCTGCCGGACCACTCACGCTCAGTTGCGAACCACTGAGCGGCGCCACTATTAAACCACCAAGGATGCCTGCCAACAGCCCCGAATACACCGGCGCTCCCGAGGCAAGTGAAATGCCCAAACACAGGGGCAACGCGACAAAAAACACGGTGCCGCTTGCCCTCAAATCGTGTTTGCGGAAAGTCAGCCAATGGTAACGCAGGTCCTTCTTGGAAATCATATAGCAAAGGTAACCAAAGCCCAGTGAGCATTTTTCAGACGCACTCAAGTAAAGATACCTTTTCCCAAAGTTTCAGTTTCAAATCAAAATCCGCAGATTTGATTTTGTAACTGTTGGGCACTTCATCCATAAAACTGAAATAAGTTGCCAATCGGGTGCCGAGCGGCATCTTGTTAAGTTGCTCCCGCATGTATTGCGTGTAAATGGAGTAGAGTGTCTTGTCTAAGGTCACGGAGGAGTCAATAGCGCCATTGTGGAAGATATTTTCATAAAAGGCATTGAAATAATAAATGGCGTCGTAATCCTCAAAATCAATTTCTACTACATTGGAAGCGATGAAGTCAATATGCTCCAAATTGTAGCGTTTCGAAAGTTTATTTGCAAGGCTGTGCAGGTGCTTCCTTTGTTCGACGCCGACAAAATACCCCTCGGTACAAGCTGCTCCCACCATACAAAACTTCCCGGCGCCAGACCCAACATCCAATACCCGCGTACCAGGTTTTTCTACTAGATAACGGGCAGCCACTTGTGCGACTTTTATGGGCGTAAAGTGGATTTTCGATATTTTTCTATACCGCAGCGGGTAGATGACGTCAAACGTTTCATCCTCAATTTCGACCCCTGATTTCAATTTTTCAAAAATCATCACGCATGCTTTTTTGGAAAAAATGGTCTTGAAGTGCAAAAGTAAAAAACGAAGCCATCCACTTTCGGTTAAACTTAGAGTAGGAGCTTAAATGTGGGTTTCTATCTTTGCCAAAATGGAAAACCTTACAGCGTTCGATATCCTGTTTTCGGTCTGCGGCCTCATTATTCTCTCCTATTTGTTTTCAGTGCTGAACCGAGCGACACGCATCCCATCTGTGCTTTTGTTGTTAGGTACCGGGATTCTGATACGGTACCTGCTCGGTTCTGCGGGGATCAGCTTTTATATCCCACAGGCAGTCACCGAGATTTTAGGGACTGTTGGCCTGATAATGATTGTGCTGGGCATCATGATATTCAACTTTTTCACTGCCGGGCATATCATAACTTTACAATCTACCGCTTGGTTTTTGGGCAGCATCCCGGTCGCACTGGTGCTATCCGTAGCCGTTTGTTTTGGCTTAATGTTGCTTTTGGTAAAAAACCGGGTAAACGTCAAGTTCTTTCTCGTTTTCGCCGTTTTGGTGGTCATTTATGTCGGTGGGAAAAGTATGCACCTGCCATCCTTGCTCACTGTCATGATGTTTGGTCTTGTGATAAACAATTGGGAACTGATGTTATGGAAACCGCTGAAAACTCAATTCTCGGACGAAAAGGTGAACGATATGGCGGCCTTCTTGAAATCCATCACTGCCGAATAGGCCTTCCTTATCCACACTTTTTTCTTTCTTATTTTTGGGTTTGGCATTGATTTAGTATTTTTGAAAAATACGGACGTGGTTTTGCTCGGTTCGATCATCGCAGGGGCACTATTGGCAATGCGCTTCATTTATTTGCGCATTGTACACAAATACGACCTTTTCCCGGAGTTGTTCTACATCCCGCGCGGCCTCATCACGGTGCTGTTGTTTTACAAAATTCCCGATTGGCAACGGATTGATGCCTTTGATGAGGGCGTACTTTTCTTCGTCATTTTAGTCACCACAATTATCATGATGATTGGTTCTCTTCTTTACCGCGACAATCCGATGGAGATAGAAAAATTCCAGCTCACAAAGAGCAAGGAATGATTCCCTCAATTGCCCAACAGGGTCCGTATCGCGGCAGAAAATCCTTCCGGACCTATGCCTTCTATTTTGATCAAATTTGGTAATTCCAAGTCGGCCCAAGTCCCGTCGTGCCGCTGCACCAAAAATGGGAAATGCGCGGCAGCCAGCATAGGAAAATCATTCGGACTGTCGCCAATCGCCGCCAACAAGGGCATCATTGACAGGTTTTGGCCAAAAATCTTCGCCAGCCATTGCATTGCCCGGCCCTTGTCTGCCTGTGCCGATAGCAGGGTGTGAAATCGCCCACCTTTGCTAAGCACCCAGCCTTTTTTAGCGAGTTGTTTGCCCAGCGATTTTGCCTGTGCGGCATCCAGTGGCGTGACTAAAGTCTCTGTGAACCATCGGTCGCGCGCACGGGCCAAAGCCTCGCCTTGTAGCCCTGTTAAGGCAGTAAGTTCAGCATCAGCCACATCGGAAAAACCTTTAATTCCTTGAAAATGTGCAATTTCAGCACGCGCAGCTGTAAAATCTGCCTGCGCGAGCGGGAATATTTCAAAGCCTTCTCGCTGGATAGGCGCCGGGGCGAGTGTGGCAAAATACCCTTTAGGAATGGCTACTGCGCTCCCATTTTCAAGAATAAATGGCGCAGTGATGCCAAGTTGGTATTGTAAAAAAACCTGCTCTGCAAAGGTTTTTGAAGAACAAAAAACAAGCGGCCAAGCCCGTTTTTGTATTTGATTCAAGGCATAATCTGCCCCTTCCACCGAATAAGTGTGGTGATCAATCAAGGTGCCATCCAAATCTGAGAAAACGATCAAGGCTTGGCCAGGCGCTATGGGAAAACGATTCATCCTTTGGGGATATAGTTGCCGAACATTTCCCAATTTACGGACTTGCCCGCGCGTTTGAAATCAATAGCAGCCAATGCTGGATAACGGCGAGGCTGCACAGGTAGTTCGTCTTTTTTGATGATCCTGGAGCGCCGCAATTTGCTCAGAATTTCTTTCTTCAATTGTTCAGGGCAAATCGGCGAATGGTATAAAACCCCCAGCGAATATTCAATCATTTCGTTGATGTGCTCCTCGCCTTTATCAGCATCGTGGAAGTGGGGGTTTCTTGATTCCATCTGATAAATTTCGACCCCCGCTTTCATCACTTCCGGGTAGGGGCTGGGCATCACACCGCCAAACTTTTCCAACAAACTCACGAAATGGTAGGTTTCTACGGAGAATCCTGCTGAATAGTCGAGCGTAAGGGCCAAGGGCATCGAAAGCGCGTGTTCCCCTGCATTGCCGGTGCGTAAGGCATCTGTTTCGTAGCCGGTAAAGTGACTGAAAAATTGATTGAGAAACTCGTTCGTGATGCGCGAAACCCTGCCCCATTTTGCAAAAAACAACCCTTCTCCAATCACTTTAGGCTTGCTATGCCACAAGATGCGCACCATGGAATAAGGCGATTTGGACTGCGAAAGACCTGCGGCAAACAGCCTAGCATACTCGAACACTGCCCCGGGGAAATAATTGTCGGAATCAATGAACCCCACATATTTTTTTCCAAGCAAATGCGCCAAGCTGATGCCGGCCAACATTCCCTCCGCTTTGCCGGCATGTATCAGCCCCTCTGCATCGAGCAAGTGCGGGTAGCCGCCGTCGCGGAATATCTGTGCCAGTTCTGGCGAACGCTGGTGCGCCAGAATGTAGCGTTTTTTGGCATGGCGGCAAAATGTGTTTACCATATTTTGTTCCATCCGAAAACGGTCTATCGGATCATGCTGGCTATTGGAAATTATTATGGGCAGGCAATCGTGCGGGATGCCGCAGAGCACGCTTTCGAGCAGGCGCAAACGCTCGTTTTTGACCGGGATCACGATGGCCATGTCCTTTTCTATTTCATGTATCCGCTCGTGCGAGATTTGTTGGATGACGTGGAAAGGACTGGAGAATTCGTCATCTAAATCGTAACCGCCATCGAACTCGTAAATTTTCTGGACGTTGTTAAAAATGTTGGCACCAAAGCGCTCCGCATAGACTGGTAATTCAAGACGCATATCAATAGATTGTTTGTCATTAAACAAAACCCAACGGGCTTGTACCTCAAAAGTTGTAGAAGCTAGGGCAAAAACCTCAGACTCGAATCCGATTTTCCACAAAAAGAAGGCGGGCCTGACTTGCGCCAGACCCACCTAAACCCTAAAAAACCAAATGAAAACAATCTTTAAATTTTGGTGAACTTCAACACATCCGTGTCGCCATTGCCACCGCTCGTGTGCTCGAAATGCATGAAGTTGTCTTCGATGGTGATAATGCGCCAATCATCTTCCATTTCGGCCAGTGCGCTGGGCACGGTGCCGCTGAAATCTATCAGGAACTTGTTGGCGCTGTCGTCAATGCCCGTAGCCCAGGTGCCGTTCCAAGTCTGGCTGCCGTTGGTCGCGACAAGGCTTCCGCCGGCGCCAAACTCGAAGCTGTAGTTTGTGTAGTTACCTGTTTCATCTTGCTTATCAAAGAAATAGCTCACTTTCCAGGTGCCAGCGGAAGGGGTGAGGTTGTTATTGGAGTTGGAGTTGTCGTCATTGTTGCAAGCGGTCAAAGCGGCAACAGAGAGGAGGATAAAAGCGAGAAATTTTTGAATGAATGTCATAGCAGTCGTCAGTTTTTGTAAACCTGTAAAGAATGGTATTGCAAATGACGGTACTGCGTAGAAGAAGGACATCAATGTTGTGACTCAACGGGCATAAGCGCTGGCTGGGCGGGGAAATATGAGTACTGAAGAAATTTCAATCGCAGTGAGTTTCGACAAGTACGAGGTATAAGGTGGAAGGCATCTCAAAAGTGGTGGAATGGCCTTTAGGCCGTCGGGAGCTGGCCGTTTACGGCGCAGAAAGCAAAGTTAAGGGCGTAAACGCCCTTTTCCCCGACAGCCTAAAGGCCATTCCACCACTTATGACACTCCCCCTACAAACGCTTTGAAATGCTCGGGGTGTATAACTTGAAAATGAGCATCAGGGTAGGCGTTTTTCCAGGCAATGGGTGTCTTAGCAAAACTTTTCCCCCATTTCATTTCATAAGCGAACAGCGCACCTTCGCGCTCTTCTACCCAATCAATTTCCTGTTGATCATAAGTACGCCAGAAAAAATTATTGACCAACATCCCCGTGTAGTGCTGGTATTTGAGGCGTTCGCTTATCATGTAATTTTCCCATAGCGTTCCAACATCATTGCGCAATTCCAGTGGATTCAGGTTGGAAATAATTGCATTTCGGATTCCATTGTCAAAAAAATAGAATTTCGGGCTTTTTACCACTTCCTTTCGAAGATTAAGGCTGAAACCACGCAACCGAAAAATTACAAATACTTGTTCGAGCAAATCCAGGTATTTGTCCACAGTCTTAACATCCATTCCTGATTGCCTCGAAAGTTCGTTCAGCGAGACCTCGCTCCCAACTTGGTAAGCAACCAAACGTAGCAAGTCCATTATTTTTCCCGAATGTCGGATACCCTCTAATTCAAGTACGTCTTTTAATAGATAGCTGCTCACCAGTTCGTTCAGGTATTCCATTTTCTCGGCACGGCTTGAAAGCTGCATCAGTTCAGGGTAAGCTCCGAAAACTAACCTTTCACGCATGTTAGCCGCTTGCTGAATGAAATTTTCCTGCGCGACCCATTCCATTTCGGCCACCGGATATAAGCGGAAGGAAATTTTGCGTCCTGTAAGTGGCTCCCCAAATTGTTGGTTCATATCAAAAGCCGAAGAACCTGTAGCAATGATTTTCACACCTTCAATTTCGTCCACCATTAGTTTAAGTATGGCTCCAATTTGCGGAATTTTCTGTGCTTCGTCAATAAATAGGAGGCGGCAGTCACCGAGTATCGCACGATAGTGTGCGGTGCTGCGATTGGCAAGACTACGCTGAACATCAAAGTCTTCTCCGTTGAAAAAAAGTGCTGGCTCTTCAGATTTTTGGAAAAGCCTTCTTAGCAAAAAGGTCTTTCCGGTACGCCTTGCGCCAAACAGCACAAGCACTTTACCTGCTTGAATGCGTTGGGAAATCTTTTGCTCTATGATGCGATCAATGGTCAGCATGTGTAATATTTTCCACAAATTTAGACAAATTTATGGACTGTATTCCATGAATTTGTCTAAATTTGTGGAAAATGTTTTTTTATGTACCTTCTTTGTCAAGAAAGTCCAACATTTTCACGCTTTAGAAGCCAGCACATAATCCAGATCATTGTCGCGGTTGAAATCACTTCCCCGCATACACAAACTCCGTAGTCTCAAACTGCCCCAGCTTCTTCATCGCCGCAAAACCGCCTGCAACGTCACTCAAATTGTCGTAGCCTCTGGCCCTTAAAGCAGAGATAAAAATCATGGAGCGGTAGCCCCCTGCACAGTGCACATGGTAGGTTTTGTTCTTGTCTATCATCAACATGCTGTCATTGAGGAAATCGAGCGGAGCTGTTTCGGCCAGGGTCAGGTGTTCTGCTTCGTACTCGCCGGGCTTGCGCACATCGAGGATGTTTTCGGCTCCTCCGGCGGCAATTCGTTCCGCAAAACGCTCAACGTCAACGGATTCGATGCTGTCCATCTCGCGGACCTCGTTTTTCCAGGCCTCGAAGCCGCCTTCGAGGTGGCCAAGACAATGGTCGTAGCCCACACGGGCCAGGCGCATCACGGTTTCTTCTTCCCTTCCCGGAGCAGTAATGAGCAGGATTTCCTGTTTCAGGTCAGGGATCATGGCGCCTACCCAGGGAGCGAAATTGCCGTCAATGCCGATGTTGATACTGTTGGGAATAAAACCTTTGGCAAAGGTTTGGGGCGCACGGGTATCGAGCAAAAGCGCATCCGTTTCGTTTGCCGCCGCCTCGAAAGCACGGGGGCTGAGCGGACGGGCACCGCGTTCCATTACGTCATCAATAGAATCGTAACCCTGTCTGTTCATTGCCACATTGAGCGGGAAATAAGCGGGCGGCGGCAGCAGGCCATCGGTAACTTCCTTCACGAATTCTGCTTTTGACATGTCGGCGCGGAGGGCGTAGTTCACCAATTTTTGGTGGCCGAGAGAATCGCTGGTGTCTTTGCTCATGTTTTTGCCGCAGGCGGAACCAGCGCCGTGTGCAGGGTACACCACGATATCGTCGGCGAGGGGCATTATTTTCGTGCGCAGCGAATCGAAGAGCGTTTCGGCGAGTTGTTCCTGGGTCAGGTGCGCAGCTTTTTGGGCGAGATCCGGGCGACCCACGTCACCGATAAACAACGTGTCGCCGCTGAAAAGCGCAATTTCTTTCCCTGCCTCGTCACGAAGCAGGTAGCAGGTGCTTTCCATGGTATGGCCGGGTGTGTGCAACACTTTTATGGTGAGCTTGCCCACTTGCAGGATTTCACCATCGGCAGCGATATGCGCCTCAAAATCTGGGTTGGCGTTGGGGCCGTACACGATAGCCGCGCCTGTTTTTTTTGCAAGATCAACGTGTCCGCTCACGAAGTCGGCATGGAAGTGGGTTTCGAGGACGAATTTGATTTTCGCACCAGATTTTTCGGCTTTTTTCAGGTAGGGTTCTACCTCTCGAAGCGGGTCAATGACCACCGCTTCTCCTGCGGATTCGATAAAATATGCGCCTTGCGCCAGACAGCCGGTATAGATTTGTTCGACTTTCATAATTGCGGGACGTTGGACGTTAGACATTGGACATTTATCCGGGCAAACTTCCCGAAAGTTTGGAACATTCAGGAACTTGATTTGTAAAAACGATTGAAAACAAAGAATCCCCGCCAAGGTTTTTTTCCTAAAAACCCGGCAATTGCGGATGTCTTTCGGAACTTGCCCCTCTTTTCCAGACGATTTTACATTTGTCTATATTTTCGCTACCTATTTTGACGTTTTGGCATCCAGCCGACGCACCAAAACCAATTTGCGTACCGAGGCTTTCGCCGTGTTAAAATTTCCAAAAAACATCCACTCCCAGACGGGCAATCTTTGGGCAGAACGTTTGTTGGCCAAGAAAGTGTGGCACACCTCGCCAACCATGTTGATTACCAATAGTCTATTTTAGGTGTGCCACACTTTTTTGTGAAATCCAATTTCCAATGTCCAGTATCCACCCACCTTCGCTAAAGCTACGGCGGGTAAAACATCTGATTTAAAACAAATCCAAAACCACACTCTTTCCATCATGTTCCTTCGGAAAAGCATTCCTGCGCTCCTTTTTTTACTCGCCAGCTTCGCGCTTTCTGCGCAAGAAACGGCGGTGTACAACGAAGCCAACCTCGCCTACAAACGCGGCGTTGACTTTTTCAACCAAAACCTTTACGGCATAGCGCAAAAAGAATTCCGCATTGCCATGGACCTCCTCCGCCCCGCCAACGAGCCGGAGTGGAAGGCGGTCAAGATTGATGCCGAGCTCTACCACGCCAAATGCGCCGTGCGTATCGGCCAGCCAGAAGCAGAAAAACTCGTGCTCGATTTCTTGCGCGAAAACTCCCCTTCTGCCGTGGCCAGCCAGGCCGCCCTCGAAATCGGAGACTATTACTTCAACCAAAAAGAGTACGACAAGGCCTTGACCTACTATGATATGGCCCCTGCAGGATCTGGTCCAGCCCGCGACGAAATTCGCTTCAAACAGGGCTACGCATACTTCGTCACCAAAAAATTCGGGCTGGCGAAAACGGCTTTCATGCCGCTCAAGGACAATGCCCGAAGCCAATGGTACGAACCAGCAAATTATTACTACGGTTGCTGTGCCTTCTTTGAGGGCAAATACGACGAGGCCGCCAAAGCATTTACCCGCGCCGAATCCTCCCCAAAGTACAAGGCCAATGTGCCACATTACCTGACACAGATTTACGCCGCGCAAAAAAACTACGACAAGGTAATTTCTTACGGAACGCCCCGTGCCAATGACCCTAACGTGAAAAACCGTGCGGAGATCAACCAACTCGTTGGTCAAGCCCACTACGAAAAAGGCGACTACAAAAGCGCCCTGCCTTTCTTGGAGTTTGCCGCAAAAAACGGTGCGCCACTCCGCCCTGCCGACTATTACCAACTTGGGTACGCCCAGTACCAGAACGGTCTCTACAAGCCAGCCATCCAGAACTTCGAGGAACTTTCCAAACAAGACAGCCTGCTCGGCCAAAATGGCCTTTACCACCTCGGTGATGCCTACCTGCGTGTGAAGGACAAGAACAGCAAGTTTAACGCCCGCAACGCTTTCGGGAAAGCCGCCAGCATGAATTTCGACAAGTCGGTAAAAGAGGACGCGCTCATCAATTACGCCAAATTGAGTTACGAACTCAAGTACGACCGGGATGCCATCGAAGCCTTGCAGCGCATCAGCCCGCAATCAAAATATTACGACGATGCGCAGGCTTTGATGAGCGAAGTATTTTTGAATACCCGCGATTACGACCGCGCAGTTTCGACCCTTGAAAATGTCAAAAACCGCACTGCGCGCCTCGACGCAACCTACCAGCAGGTGGCCTTTTTGCGTGGTCTTCAATTATATCAAAACAATCAAAAAGACGAAGCCCGACGGTACTTCAACAAGTCCCTGGAATTCCCAAGCAACAAAAGAACCGCTATCCTTTGCTCTTTTTGGCTCGGTAGCATCTCGCATGATGCTGGGGAATACGCTGTAAGCAAGCAGCACATGAGCAGCTTTTTCAGCGCTGCAAAGCCCTACGCCGCTGATCTGCCTGAAGAAAGCAACTTGAACATGTGCAACTACATTCAGGGCTATAATAATTTGAAACTCAAAGATTTCAAAGCCGCCAATGTGAATTTCCGCGCGGCAGTGGATGGTTTCAAAAAGAGCGGCACGAAGAATGAGCAAATCCGCTCCGCAGTACTGGGCGACGCAGTGCTTCGCGCAGGTGATTGTTATTTCAAAAACAACCAGTACTCGGAAGCCTTGACGATGTACGATGAGGCCGTTAAGAAAAAATACGAAGGCTTCGAGTACGCACTTTTCCAAAAAGCAGTCATCAGAGGTTTGCAGGGCAATAAAGAAGACAAGATACTGGCGCTGGAGAGTTTGGTGGAAGACTATCCAAACAGCCGCTACACCGATGAGGCGCTTTTCCAATTGGGCGATACCTATTTTGAAATGGAACGGTATGACCGGGCTATCACTCCGTTCCGCCGGATTGTGTCTGACTTTAAAGGAAAAAGCAACTTGATCAATCAATCGCTGCTCAAACTCGGCCTTATTTCTGTAAACCAGGGCAGCAGCCGGGTAGCCATTGATTATTACAAGCAAGTGTTCGCCGGAAACCCGGAGTCAGAGGAGTGCAAGCAAGCATTGGACGCGCTCCGTGAGATTTATGTAAAAGACCTCGGTGACCCTGAAGGGTATAACCGCTTCGTCGAAACGGTGCCAAATTGCGGTGGCGTCATTAAGCCAGGTCAGACGGGCAGCGGGGAGGCAACCGCGTTTGAATCCGCTGAGTACCAATACAATCAAGGCCGTTTCGAAAAAGCCATCGAATTATTCACCAGCTATCTCGCCAAATATCCTACAGGACCTAACGGGCTGGCAGGCTACTACATGCGCGGGGAGAGTTATGCTGCACTCAAACAATTTGAGAAAGCGCAAAAAGACTACGCCTCTGTGATCGGCAAGGGAACCAGCAAATTTTATCCGAAATCTGCAGAAAAAGCTTCGTTAATTGCTTTGAACACCACGAAAGACTATGGCCAAGCCTTCGAGTACGCCCGCAAATGGGAGGATGCTGCTGTGACGGAAAACTCCCGCTTTGACGCGCAACTCGTGGCCTTGCAAGCCGCTTACAAGACCAACAACTCAGTTGCGGTGGCCGAATACGCAAACAAAGTCAACCAATCTCGCCTAGCCAACCAGGAGCAACTTGCTGTGGCCAATTTCTACTCCGGCAAAATGGCTTACGACAAGGGCGAATACGCCCGGGCATATCCTGCGCTGCAATCCGTTACCGAAAACAGCAGCACCGAACTCATGGCCGAGGCGTACCACTACCTCTCCCAAATCCTCTACCGCCAACGAAAATATGGAGAGGCCGAAGAGATGATCACCGAAGCAAACAAGGCCAGCGCAGGCTACGACGACTGGATAGCCCGCAACCTTATCCTGCTCTCTGATGTGTATGCCGACCAAGGCGATAAAAACTCGGCCATGGCCGCACTCGAAGGGATTATCGACAATTACACGGGCGATGACAAGAGCATCATGGATACCGCCCGACAGAAATACGCCAAATTAAGCGGCAACAAACCCGTCATGAACAACGCTTCCGACAAAGGCGGCAGGACCTTACTGGATTTGGACGAAGGGAACTAAGAAATAACCAAATCAACAATACATCTAATCAACAGAAAAAAAATGCTTTTCAAATCTAAATATCTGCTCGCCGTCCTTGCATTAATTTCTTTTTCGCAAACGGCATTCGCACAAAAAGACCTCGAAGGCGACAACGTAACCGTGGTCAAAGCATTCGATGCGCAACTTTTGGAGGCCAACAAAATCAACGTGCCCCCTACCCTTCCAGCATTGGATACCAATACCCAAAAACAAAACTACTCCGTACCGCCCCACCCTTCAAACATCAAATATGACCCGCCAAAACTCCGTCCGCTCGGCATGAAGGCCGCACCTAAAGAGGATGCTTACAATGGCTTTGTAAAACTCGGCGGTGGCGTACCCAACACTTTCTATGGAGAGGGTGGCTATTTTTTCAAGGCCGGCGAAAAATTCGACGGAAAAGTGTGGCTCAAACACCACCAGCTGAGTGCCGACAAAGCCATTGAAAACCAAAAGTTCCGCACCACTGAAGGCTTGGTCAGCAGCAATATTTTCTTGCCGAACAACCTCGCCACGCAGATCAACATTGGGTACACCTACGACCGGGTACAGTTCTATGGCTACGACCACGATTCGCTGGAATTTTCGCCAGCACGCACCCGACAGGATTTCAAAATCCTTGACCTCGGTGGACGGCTTTACAATAGTCAGCGCACGGATATGGACTTGAATTTCGCGGTCGCGCCAAAATTTTATCTGCTCAACGACTTTTATTCCAACAAGGAAACCCACTTTGAATTGGGTCTCTCGGCTACCAAATGGTTCAACGAAAAACATGCGTTGCGCGTAAATATCCGCCCCGACTTGACGCGTTTTGACGACACAGTGTCGCAGAAACTGAACAACATCTATTTGCAGCCTTCTTTCACGCTGCACTTTGATATGCTGCAACTTAAAATTGGCGGCAACTTTGTGAACAACCGCGACGAGTTCAGTATTTTCCCCGACGCTGAAATAACACTTCGGGTGTGGGGCGACGGCATCCAGGCCTTTGCGGGAATCACGGGTGATTTGCGCAAAAACTCTTACCGCAGCCTGTCTGAATACAATCCTTTTATCCAGATACGCGGCTCTAAACTGCGCAACACACGCTGGGACAATTACTACGGTGGTGTGAAAGGCAGTTTTGGCTGGCTCGAATACAACGGTCAGGTCGGCTATTCCAAAGCCTCTGACCTTGCGCTACACCAAACCTTGTTCACCGCACCCGATAGCATCACCCGCTTCCAGGTTATTTATGACACGGTCAAAATTTTCAATGTGCAGGGCACGCTAAAATTTTCGCCCTTTAAAAACCTGACCATCAACGGAACGCTCAGCCAAAACGTGTTCGACAACGAAACTACCGGCACTGCTGCCGACGAACTTGGGGTATGGGGCCTCCCTGAAATCGAGGGAAATTTTGGTGCTGTTTACAGTCTGCTTGAAAACAAGGCAACACTAAAGGCTTCGCTCCACATGGCCGACAAGATCTCCTTCCTCAATGAAGCAGGCGAACGTGTAAAAAGCAAGGCATTGCTTGACCTCAGTATTGGGGGTTCGTACTACTTCACCAAAAATGTGGGCGCTTTCCTCGATATAAACAACGTGTTGAACAACAAGCGCGAACGCTGGTACCGCTACCCCACTGTGGGCCTGAACTTCTTGGGCGGTATTGTGGCGAGGTTTTAATTCAATCTGGACGTTGGACGTTGGACGTTGGACATAAACCGTCCAAGGTTCGGAGTCCAACGTCTAAAGTCCAAAGTCCAATATCTAAAATCCATACAAGCATGAAAGCAACCAGCATCGCACAACACGAAGCTTCTTTCCGTCAATCAGGAATTGACTCAAGCGGCACCAAATTTATACTGACCGACGAAACCGTGAACATCGGTGACAACGCCGGTGGCAAAATCACTTTAGTTGACTGCTACAAGCAAGTTGCCGATAACAGTTATTACTACGAAGAAGAACACCCCAAAGAGCGCATTGTGCTGCATTACACGGCAGGTTATTTGAAAGGTGATATCGCGCAATTGAGCCGTCAGAGTTCGGAGGTTTCTGTGCCATTTGTAATTGCTCGTTCGGGGCATATCTACAACCTTTGGAAATCGAAATTTTGGTCATACCACCTCGGCCCTCGGGCGGTGGGCGGCAACCTGGAGATGAGCCAGAGAAGCATCGGGATTGAGTTATCCAACATCGGTTTTTTGCGCAGAAAAACAGGTGGACTCCTGCATACGATTTACAGTACCAATGATGTGTACTGCACGGAAGCCGAAGCTGCTTTCTACCAAAAACTCCGAACCACATACCGGGGGGAACGGTATTTCGCCAAATTCACCAATGCTCAGTACGACTCGCTGTTATTGCTTTTGCGCTTTTTGACGAAGCGATACAATATACCACGCACCATACTTCCGGAAGCAAAACGTTTCAACGTTTTTGGTTCTGCAACCGAGGCCAAAAATTTCAAAGGCATTTGTTCACATGTCAATTTCCGTGCTTCTGGAAAATGGGACATAGGCACGGGCTTCGATTGGGATAAGTTGGCGGAGGGGTTGAAGAAGGGTCAGTAATCACTAACCAGTTGGCAGGTTTGCGGTGGCTGTTGGCGGTGGCAGTGTTTGGTGTGGAATCCTTGAGCAATCTTCTGTTAAATAAGTGCTCACACCTCCCAAATCTGTTGCGCAGAAAAAAAATTATGGCCCTATTGTTCACATTTTTTTTCCCAATGCCATAAAGCACCAAACCCGCCGCTCTACTTTTGCCCCCAACAGTATGAACGGTAAACAAAACGAACTCGACGATTTCCACAAGAACCCCAACAGTGTATTGGTCGGCATTTACAACAAATGCCGCCCAAAATTCATCGGATGGGGCAAAGAGAATACCCGAACGAGCAGCCATGACCTGACCGATATTTTCCAAAATGCGGTCATCATCATGATGCTCAACATCGAATCGGGGCGACTCACCGAATTGGTCGGCACGCTGTGCACCTACCTTTTCGGTATCGGAAAAAATCTCATCCAAGCCTTCCGCCGAAAACAAGGCCGGATTGGTTTGCCTGGCGATGAAGCTTTCCCGATCACCAAAGAAACTGACCCCGGTGCAGAGGCACAAATCATTGCTGACCAAGCAAATGAACAACTCTGGGCCAAAGTGGACGCGCTCGGCGAACCTTGCCGAAGTTTGCTCGCTTTGACCTACCGCGAGGGACTGAACAGCCAGGAAATAGCCGATGTGCTCGGCTATGCCAGTCCCGAAGTAGTACGCCAACTCCGCAAAAGATGCCTTGATAAATTACGAAAATGAGAACTACTATTTCACTGCAACACTCATCCATCAAACGCGTATTCGCTCATTTAAAATGGAAAACCGAGCCGAACATCTTCTCGAATCCTATTTCGCCAATGCCCTTACTGCGGCGGAAGCAACTGAACTGAAAACATTGGCTTCCGCCGACCCAATAGTGGCCGCCGAACTTGCTTTCCAAAAGCGCGTGGCCTCCACCGTCCAAACACGTTCGCTGGCTAGCAGCGTACAAAACCCCGTCTGGAGAACAGCTGCTCAAAACCCCTTTCCAGCAGCTACCGCCATAAAAGTCTCGATGCTGCCCAGGTATGCCTATGCTGCTGCAGCAGCTATCGCTCTTTTGATCGTCGCCTACATTTTTATCACGCCGCCAAGTTTGCAGTCCGTAGTGGCTGACAATGCAAAGGAATACCCCAACAAAATGAAATTCAAGAGTTTGGGTGGAGAAACAGAGGCCGTACCGGCGACCGTAATCAAAGCGTTCGAACTATATGACAATCAACAGTATAGCGAAGCCGCTGAGGCACTCCAACCCATCGTTGCTGCCAATGCTGATCGAATGGATTATCGTCTTTACTGGGCCGTGTCCCTTGTAATAAGCGAGCAATATCCTGACGCTATAACCGCACTTACCCCTTTGGTGCAAAGCCAAGACGAAAGGAGAATCCCCGCGCTTTACTATCTCGGCCTCGCTTGCGCTGGTGCCGGCAATAAGGATTGCGCCCGTCAAAACCTTCAGGCTTTTATTGCTTCGCCAGAAAGTGTGCGTTTTCGCAAACAGGCGGAGGCCGTATTGAAGGCGTTGTAAACTTTAGACGGCCTCAAAAAAAATCCCCTCCCACAGGTCGTGAGAGGGGATTTTTTTAGCATTTGACGATATTGTTCAATTCAAGATCACGATTTTTGTGACAATAGCATCTGGTTCATCAAAATTCGCCTCGCTGGTAGCAAAAATCAAGTAGACCCCTGAGGCCACCCGTCGGCCAAGATAATCACGCCCGTTCCAAACGGCTTGACCGCCAAGTGCTTTCCCTTCGTAAACGAGGTGCCCTGCGGCATCCGTGATTTTCACGTTCGCGTCGCGGGCCAGGCCATACACTGCAATCGGGCCATCATAGCCTGGCTGTACGGGATTGGGATACGCATATGCTGTGGGAAGATTTACGCGCCCACCTTCCGCAGCGCCCGCTCGGAGCGAAATGACTCCTTTTTCGGTGCCAATCCAGGCCTCGCCCGTGATAGGATTTACGGAAATATCAGTAATGGAATTGTCGAACAGCGGGCTGTTGGTGTTTGTAAAACGCGCAATCTGTGTGAGCGCGTCTGGCGATTGCACAAAAACACCGTTGGAAGTGCCAAACCATTTTTGGTTTGCACCGTCTACAGCAATGGTTCTCACGTCTTCTGTTTCAAGCAAATAGCCATTGAAACCATCCACGCTCACGATCCGCCGCCGGCCTTTGCAGTCTTCGTCAAACACATTGGCCCCGCATTCAAAACTTACGGTGCCTTGCTGCGTTCCCACCCAAACGTCGCCATCCAGGTCTACCGTGATACAGTTGACGGTATTGGTAGGCAATACGCTATTTGCAGTGGTTATGATGCGATAGCGATCGTCCGCTGTGTTATCCAGGCTTGCCCCTGAATCATAGACCAAAATGCCCGAATTGAATGCAATCACAAACCATTTATATCCATTTTGGTCTATGGTTACCTGTAGGAGGTTGTTGGCAGGAGAGGCGTTGAAATTGAGTATTGTGCCGTCAGCTTGCATCACGGCAATAGGGGCATTTGCGCCGTAATTGCTAATCCAGAGATTATTGTTTTGATCGAAAGCAAGGCCGCCGATGGCCGTACGACCGCCCCCGGAATTCCCGGCCCCTTGGAGGATAGAATTCGATTTGGTGAATTTTTTTTCATAGTTACCATTTGCAAATTGGAGTATCCCTCCCACCCAGCTGCCTACAAAAACCTTTCTATCAGAAGGCCGTGAAACCACCCTCCACATATCCTTATAACTTTCTGAAGAGTCCACAATAGCGGGAGTAGTCTTTTCTGACCAACGATCCCAATAGCCGTTTTTAAAGGCGTAAACACCATCGCGATAGCCTATCACACTAAGATCGGGCGCCGGGCCTGGAGTAGCAACATAAGTTGTGCCATCGCTTCCAAATGCTATTTCGGAGCTGCGATGCGAATAGGGAGAATTATAGGAGAAATTATCGCATTCATTTGTGTTTCGGTCATAAAAACGGAACCCGTCATCCCGATCTGCAAACCAGAATTTTTTCGTGCCGTCTTCGATGCCATAGAGGGGAAATTCGGCATCACAAGGTTCGTGGATTTCGTAGCGGGCACCGTTGGTTTCCAGGTAATCCACCACGCCAATACCGAAGCTGTTATCATTCGCCCAACCCAGCATCAGTCCAGAGCCTTCAGCACTGAGGTATTTTACATAACGGTCTGGATGGCTGGCAATCTCGGTTACGTTGCTGCCGTCGTACCGCAGAAATTTTTTGGCAGCACCTAGCCAAAGTTTGCCATCCCACACACTCATGGCATTGTATGAGACGCTGGAAGGAAATCCTGTTGACTCACTTACTTCTTCCCAACGGCTGAAATCGGCCGGGTTCTCATCGTTTTCGGGAAGTCGGAAAAGACCATCTTCGGTGCCCGCCCAGAGGTAGTTGTTGTAAATGGCAAAGGATCTGACTGGTACACCGGTGAATACCGTGTACTCGGCTTCGGCATCTTCGAGGTCAAATTTCAGGATGCCAAAACCACCAGCGAAATACGCGATTTTTCCGTCAAAAAAGACATTGTAAATCTGCCGGTCGCCCACGATGTTTGGATTTTTCTGGATGATAGGAAGGTTGACTACTGAACGGTCGGCAGGGTAAAAAAGATCGAGGTTGCTATTGGTATAAACGATTAGCAACACTTTGGCAGCAGTATTGTAATGAAGGAGGTTCATGCCCACATCGCTCAATCCTTCCACCTTGGTTATGAAGCGAGAAGAACGCTCGACCTTGTCGAGTTCCACCACGGCCCATTCGGTAGCGAAATAGACTTTTTCGTTGCTCTGCGTAACGTATTTGGCGCGCTGCCAAGGGAGGTGCTGCCGCCATTCGCCGATTTTGAGGGGCGGGAAAATGGTATCAGTTTGGGCGATGTTTGTTTCCAGAAACAGGCACAGGAAAAACAGGAGGGAAAGTGGACGCATAAAATTGGCTTGAACAGTTTGAAAGGTGAGGGGGTCTGGAACGCGGGAATGGTGCAAAGGGAAAGAGATAGGTTGCCTTTCCGACATGAAATCCCATTTTCAAACCCTTCAAACTAACGATACATACTCCCCGACTCCAAATATTCCCACACAGCCTCCGGCACAAGGTAGCGCACAGATTTTCCGGCCTTGATGCATTCGCGGATATAAGTGGCAGAAATATCGAGCGGAGGAGGCTCGAAAACGCGCACCCTCGGATGTGTGGCGAGTTCGCCAAGTTCATAGCCCGGGCGTTTGTAAATGTAAATGTCGTATTCGGCAAGGATTTGTTCGTAGTTTTTCCAAAGATGGAGCGAGCCGAGGTTGTCGGCGCCCATGATGAGCACGAACTGGTGTTCAGGGTGTCTTTCTTTCAAAAACGCGAGTGTGTCAATAGTGTAAGATGGTTTTGGCAATTGGAACTCAACGTCAGAGGCCCTGAGCATCGGGTTTTCACCAATACCAAGGCGGACCAGATGGAGCCGGTCGTGATCGCGTGCCAGCGTTTTCTTGGGCTTGAGCGGGTTTTGCGGACTGACGACAAACCAAACGCGCTCGAGATCGGTTTGCGTCGCCATGTAGTTGGCGATGATCAGGTGCCCAAGGTGGATTGGGTTGAAAGAGCCGAAGAAGAGGCCGATGCGCATGGGAGAGGAAGCAATTTGAGGCGCAAAAGTAGGTCTAACTCAATGCTTACTGGATAAAAGCATTTGAAAAAAAAATCAGCACATCGGCGTACTTTTGCACACATGCTTAAGCAATTGCACATCGAAAATTTTCGCAGCATCCAAAAAGCGGACGTTGAACTTGGTAGGTTCACAGTCATCACTGGCGCGAACAACTGTGGCAAATCGAGTCTTATTTACAGCTTATTGACGCTGAAAAATATAGTGAACAACCCAAACCAGTCATTGGACAATTTTTTTGTGTAAGGTGGGCTCAACTTGGGTGGGTTCAAACAGACGGTGTTTCAAAAAAATGAGACGTTGGAAATAAAATTAAGGAACGGTGTCAAAATAACTTCCCAATTTGATGCCATTCTTTTGCCGCCATCCATCCTATCTTTTTCGTTAAATAGCCCCACTATTCGCCTCAAAAGATAGTTGGCTAACGCCAAAATAATTGGCCTGAAATTGGAAAGTTATTTTGACACCGTTCCTAAGGATAGATACTGAGGCATATTATGATGGGAAACTCTTGGGGTACGAAGTCTCTTTAAACCCTAAAGAATCTGGCTTCTCTTTGAACCTAGCGTCTTCTGAGAAACTAACCTTAAAAGTCTCGTTCCCTTATCCGGCAAATCAGGGGCGGCTATAAAAGTTTCCTCGATGCCGAAATGGGAAACCTCCAATCGCTCTTTCAACTTTCTGAAGCCTGAGCACTCTTCTCGATATGGACTTTGTCGTCAATGAATGGCTGCCCGAATACCTCCGACCAACAGCCAGCCTCGAGGAGCGAAAAAAGGCATCGGCTTTTCTCAAACCATTCATTACCAAACCAAAAGACCGGATTGTAGTGCTTGAGCCGAGCGATTTTTTACGTAAGATTCATTGCTTTCGAAAGGAGTTCGATTATGATATTGAAAGCCGGTATTTTTACAAAAAATTCATAAAAGCCATCCTTGAAAACTTGGAAAAGTGCCTCCAAATAACTGAAAGTGATTCGCCAGTGCTCCCTGTTGAATTGCAAGACAAACTCTCCCAAGGCAATTTTTTTAGCGACACCTGCCTCCTCAAGGCCGCCCAGTATAGCGACAGCAAAATCATGGTGACCACTGATGAGCGGTTGCAAAAAAACATGTCAGACACCCCGAGTTTTCAAGCGATACTACTTGATGATTTCCTCGCTGGCTACATGGAGAAATAAAGCCTGTTTTTCAAAACATTTTATTTAAAAATATCCCCTCCCATCCGAACTTTTTACCTTTGCCGGAAAGCCGAATTTAAGAGGCAACTTGAAGTTCCCTCCTAAATTACTCCACGCCGTATGTCAAACTATCTCGACGAACTCAACCCTATTCAGCGCGCCGCCGTCACCAGCATCGAAGGCCCGGTGCTCGTGATCGCTGGTCCCGGCTCCGGCAAGACCCGTGTGCTCACATATCGCATCGCGCACCTATTGCAGAGCCATGTGCCGCCCCGCGAAATACTCGCGCTTACGTTTACCAACAAGAGTGCCCGCGAGATGAAAGACCGGATTGAACGCGTGGTTGGCACCTCAGCACAGCAGGTGTGGGCCGGGACGTTCCACTCCATTTTTGCGCGTATATTGCGCTATGAGGCGGACAAAATCGGCTACCCTTCCTCCTTTACGATTTACGATACGGACGATACTACGAGTGTGCTAAAGGCCATTATCAAAGAAATGAACCTTGACTCCACGGTGTACAATCCCTCCGCAGTGCGCTCGCGTATCTCACTCTGCAAGAGCAATTTGATAACGCCCCCGCTGTATCGGCAAAATACCGATATGATGCAGCAGGATCGCGCTGCCCGCCGCCCTTACATCGTGGACATTTATGAAAAATACATCGCCCGATGCTTCCGCTCAGGGGCGATGGATTTTGACGATTTGCTTTACCAACTTTACCGACTCTTCCAGCAAAACCCCGACAATGTGGTGGACAAGTATCGCCGCCGGTTTCGGTATATTCATGTGGATGAGTTTCAAGACACCAATTTTTTACAATACGCCATCCTGCGCCAATTGGTGAAATACGAGGGCAGTCCCGAAAATATCTTCATCGTGGGCGACGATGCACAAAGTATCTATGCTTTCCGGGGCGCGACCATTGACAATATCCTCGATTTTGAAAAGGATTACCCCGCATTGCAAACCTTCAAACTCGAACAGAACTATCGGAGCACACACCACATCGTAGCGGCGGCCAACGAGGTCATTTCTTACAACCGTCGGCAATTGCAAAAAACCATCTGGACCGACCGCGAAGACCGGCAGAAAATAAAACTCCTCAAATGCATCACCGACGATGAGGAAGCCCGCCGTGTGGCCGATTTGATTTTGGAGCAAAAACACCGCTACCACTTACCCAATTCGGACATTGCCATATTGTACCGCACCAACGCCCAAAGTCGGAAATTTGAGGAACACCTGCGCAAGTTGAACATCGCCTACCGCGTTTTTGGCGGCATGTCGTTTTACCAGCGTAAAGAGGTGAAAGACCTCGTGGCCTACCTGCGACTGGCTGTCAACCCCCGCGACGAGGAAGCCCTGCGCCGCGCAATCAACTTCCCTACCCGCGGCATCAGCGACACAACGGTAGAAAAACTCAGTGCCATAGCAGGCGCTGCCAACATCACCATGTGGGAAGCCATGCTCAGCCCTGCGCTTGAAGTAACGGATCGCGCCCGAAAGGCCATGGCGGGTTTTCGACAAATGGTAGAAGACTGGCAGCGACGTGCCGCCACCGAATCGGCCTACAAACTCTCCGCAGAAATCCTCCGAAAATCAGGCCTCCACGAACTGTTCAAAAGCGACAACAGCCCCGAGGGCATTGGCCGCTTTGAAAACGTGAACGCCGTGCTGGATGCCATTTCTGAGTTTGTGGATGCGCAATCTGCAAGCGTCGGTGGCACTCCAAGTGCCACCGACGCTACAGGCACCGAATCCTCTTTAGCCGCCTACCTCCAAACCATCACCCTCCTGACCGATGCCGATGAAAAAGCGGAAGGAACAGATTACATTACGCTGATGAGTGTCCACGCTGCCAAAGGTTTGGAATACAAAAGCGTCTTTGTGACGGGTTTGGAGGAACAACTTTTCCCTTCCTTTATGTCCTTTGAAGACCCGAAAGGCTTGGACGAGGAGCGCCGGCTTTTCTACGTCGCTATCACTCGGGCAAAGGAATTTCTGACCATTAGTTTTGCCCAAAACCGATATCGGTACGGGCAAATACGGGCAAATGAACCTTCGCGCTTTTTGGAAGAAATTGACCTGAAAAACTTTGATATGGTGGGCGGCATGGGAGCCGCGCGTATTGGCACCCCGGCCTTTAATGCTGCGCAGGAAAGCGGATCCTCGCGCGGCGCAAGCGTGAGCGGAAATTTTGCTAATCCGCGTATCTTGAAGATGAATCCGCCCGCAACTGCTGCACTGGCTAATTTTAAGGCCTCTCCGATAGAAGATCTCGTGGCAGACGCAACAGTGGTTCACCAAAAGTTCGGGGAAGGCAAAATCGTCAGCGTTGAAGGCCCGAAAGGCACCCGTGTGGCCACCATCCAATTCAAGAACGACGAAATGCCGGAGCGGAGGATTGTGCTGAAGTTTGCGAAATTGCAGGTGTTAAGGAACGAGTGATAGCACACGATTTGCATACAGATAAATACCGTCAACCATTACGAAGTGTGATTATCTTTGGACTTCAAAAATCCTTTTCCATGAAATCACACCTTCCCCTAATTTCACCCGGCATAGTTTTTTCACCCCTAAGCGTTCTAAAGACATTGTGGGCGACGGCCGGCTTCCTTCTAGCCTTTTTCCCACTAAGATCCCAAGAATTTTTTGAAGTTCCCACCAAGCAGAACTGCACTTATACGGGTATTCTGGAAGAAGAACTGTACAGTTTTGAATCCACACCACCTGTGCCTGGAATCGTGACCCAGATACTCTTGGCCACTGGTTCGGAGCGCAATTTTGAGCTCGTGCAATGCAATGTGGAAAGCGTGGCCGCAATCCTCTCCGATGGAAAACGATTTTTGCTTTACTCCCAGGATTTTTACCTGAAACTTCCTCAGAACGAGCGAGCATTGGCCTACGGCCTACTGGCCCACGAGATAGGTCACCATGTCAACGAACACACTTTCGACCCTGCTTTTCGGGAAAAAGAAGAACTCGAGGCCGACTTTTTCGTGGGCTACGCGCTTAGCAAAGTAGAGGGAATTGCCCAACTGCGCTCTGCCATGGACATCCCGCGCAAACAGCCCTATGCTTACAAGACCGATCAAAGCCAACGCCGCCTCGCCATCCAAAATGGCTGGCAACGCTCCAACCTTCATGTGCAAGTGCAAGAGAATATGGCCTTTGAAGGGGCGAGCGCAACCGATATCCATTTACCCTATTTCCCCTGGCCACCGCCGGAACAATTCCAGCGCCATACGCTTACCGAGCAACTTTCCACTGGTGCCCGTAGCCTCGGCGACGTGAACGCAAGACTACGCCAGGCTCTGCAAGCCAATGGATATGAGCAACGCAGTTATTTTCAAGTGTCCGGCGGCTTTGCGCTCGTGACACAATTGGAACAATTCAAAGCAGATGGATCGCCCAAAACCGGGGCAAACCGCTGGAAGGACTACCCTGTACAAGAAAATTTTGAAGGCGTGTGGGATTACCTGAAATCGCTGGTAATGTCCACGCCGGGTAACTTCCGCATCTTTGTTTTTGTAGTTACCGACCAGCCTTACGGCCAATCGCTGCGCCGCGTCGGCAAGCAAGAGGCCGTGGGTTGGCTCAGCAATGGGCTGAATCGCCTGCCGCCCAAAATCGCCGAAATGCAAATCAGCGGCCAGCATTATCTGGATGTGCTGGTGTACGAATTCGAGGCTCCCCCGAGCACAAAACTTTGTCAGCAAAAATGGCCGGCCACCCTCAATGCACAAACGCATTTGCAAAAAGCAGGGCTGTCGCGTTCGATGGGCTTTTGATTTCCAATAGGACTCACCGCACTACTTGATAATTTTAATAACCACATAGTTCACATAGCGCACATAGAAAACAATCCATTGATTTTCAAAACTATGTGTGCTATGTGAACTATGTGGTTGAAAAAATACCTTGTGATAAATCATTAAAAAATGGCTTGGAAACTCCTCTCCGCAACAAGGCGTGCCTGCCTCCGCGCCGGACTTGCAGGCACTGCTGCCGTGCTGCTGCTGGTATTTGCACAGACGGTTGGTGGTATCTTGGCTGGCATAGTGGCGCAAGGCTGGGGTTGGGCGCTTCTTGTGCTGCTGCCTGCGCTGCTGACGCTTTGGGCCAGTGCTTTGCTCAACCGATACCCTGCAAAAATCATCCACCCTACCGCCCACCAAAGCCTTGTGTGGGGTAGTTGGGCCTATCAGTGGTTCATCCTGCTGACGCTTTTGGCGGAGCCTTTTGCCACTCGGGAAGCCCTAAGCATTGTTGAATATCTCGCCCAATCACTATGGTGGCTGCTTCCGATGCAGGCCTTGTTGCTGCTCGGTTATTGGCTTGTTTTTTACCGCAAGGATTTGATTTTCAAACCTAACGAAAAAATCATTCTCGATTCTGCTGCCCAAAAAGCGGCTGATTCAAAAGAGAAGGGCAATCTGCTTCAACAGCAGTGTTTTGAACTTGTCGCGGCCAACGACCTGCCGGGCGTTTTTGCCAAGATGAAAGAGACTTTCGGCAAAACGGGCGGCAGCGACTTTCAGGAGAGCATTCTGCTGCAAGGACAATTTACCGCACTGTCAAAAGAAAAAGAAATGAATATGGTTGACCCTGATAAAGCACAGATTGAGCTCAATAGGATTGCGATGGCCGTATTAAACCTTGTTGAAAAGATGTAGGTTTGCAAGTCGTTTTTTTATAGAATCTTTTGCATTTATCACTAAAAAAATATGACATGAAAGTTTTGAAAGCAATCCCAATCCTAATGCTCTTCCTTGGCATTACTGAGAAAATATGCGTCCAAGATCCGATCACTATTACAAATGGCTGCAACTTTGCCGGTGTAGAAGATGGCCGGGAATACCACACTTTTGATCCTTCGGTCGAAGCGGCCAAAATCGTGAAACGAATCCTTGACGGGGCGGGTGCTTTGAGCCACAGTTCTATCATTTGAAAAGAATCAAATGTCAAAAATGCAATGGCGACTACTATAAATAAGCGCCGCTATGGAACGTGTCGTAAATAACTTTACGGTTTAAAGATAGCGGATGAATTTTGGGGATGAAAAAAGTAGAATTTCCTTACAGTGCGGAAATCGAAGAGAACATGCAGTATATGTATGAAAGTCTGATCAAGTGATGGATGCGCATACGGCAGGTTGCCCGGTTCTGGGGATTCGATGGACGTATTTGAATATTGAAGAGATTCGCAAGAAAATATTGGGAAAGGGGATTAAAGTATGTCGTCAGGTGGTATATCGGCTTTTGTTGAAAGCAGATTTGGGCAGGCGAAAAATGTCGAAGGACAAGGTTATGAAGGAAGTTGATGGCCGCAATGAGCAGTTTGAAAGGATAACGGGGCTGAAACGATATCATCTTTCCCGAGGCAACGCCGTTTTAAGCATAGATGCCAAAAAGAAGGAGTTTTTGGGCTCTTTTTACCGTTCGGGGACTGTGTTTGCAGATGGGAAGGTTGGTTGTTACGATCATGATTTCAATAGTTTTGCCACCGGTAAAATCGTACCGCAAGGGATTTATGACTTAGGGAAAAACGAAGGCTATATGTTCATTGGCACTTCAGGTGATACAGCCGAATTCAGTGCTGAATGTACAAGAAGGTGGTGGAACAAAAACGGATGTAACAAGTACGATCAGGCACAGCCCATCCTTGTTCTATGTGATGGCGGAGGCTCTAACAGCAGTAGAAGTGGCCTTTTCAAAGAACAGGTGCAACAATTGGCCAATGAACTAGGGCTGAAGTTCAATATAGCACATTATCCGCCTTATTGCTCCAAATACAACCCCATTGAGCATCGACTCTTCCCAACAGTGACAAGATCGTGGGATGGAATTATGCTGGACTCGGCCCAAACCGCAAAAAAACTCCTCGATCAGCGAAATACCGACTTGAAATCAGGCTTGAAAATTGAGACTCAGGTTATTTACAAATCGTTTTTAACCGAAAAAAAGACAGCTGAGGATTTCCACGAGACATATAGTATCAAGGATGATAAGATTAATCCAAAATGGAATTACAGAATTACACCCGCAAATTGAAAACCGGAAAGTTATTTACGACACGTTCCTAATAGTTCATACACCACACATCATACATCATACATCATACATCATACATCATACATCATACATCATACATCATACATCATACATCGTTCAACAATTAAGCCCGCCGCACACCGAAATCACCTGTCCGGTGATGTACGCGCCCATATCTGAAGCAAGAAAGACGCAGGTATTCGCCACGTCGTCGCCTGAGCCAAGACGTTTTAGGGGGATGGCGGAAAGGTAGCCTTCCTTCGTTTTTTCGTCGAGCGCGTCGGTCATTTCGGTGGCGATAAAGCCCGGCGCAACGGCATTGCAACGGATGCCGCGTGAACCATACTCTTTCGCAATGGACTTGGAAAAACCAATGATGCCCGCCTTGGAAGCGGCGTAGTTTGCCTGTCCCTGCTGGCCGAAAATACCCACCACCGAACTCATGTTGATGATGCTGCCACCTGTGCGAATCATGGGCTTGAGCGCATGTTTGGTCATGTTGAATACCGATTTGAGATTGGTCTGAATGACCTCGTCCCATTGCTGCTCGGTCATGCGGAGCATGAGGGTGTCGCGGGTAATTCCGGCGTTGTTGACCACGATGTCGAGTTTGCCAAAATCGGCCAGCACCTGAGCGATGAGGGCTTCGGCCTGGGCGAAATCGCCGGCATCGCTTTGGTAGGCTTTTGCGGTGGATCCCAGATCGGCAGCCAGTTTTTCTGCACGCGCCTGCGAAGAAAGCGACACATAGGTAAAAGCGACGGAGGCGCCTTGTTCTACAAATTTGCGGACAAGGGCTTCGCCAATTCCGCGGGAGCCGCCGGTGATTATGGCTATTTTTCCGTCTAGGAGATTCATGGTGGTGTGGATATGGTGAGTTGGTGATTTGGGGAGGATATTTTACCCGCCTTCGCCCTCCGCTTTTTTTAATACTATGGCGGATAAAAGGCTATGGCGGGTAAAGCGGGGCAAAGTTGAGAAAAGTTTGTCAACTATGAATTTTGGTTTCTATTTTTGCTCAAAATCAAACTCGTCCCGCCATGCGAACAATCTTAACCCTCCTTCTTTTTTATTTTGGGTACTTTCAAGTACAAGCCCAAATTTCCACGCTTCATGTCAAACAAGGCTGTTCTTACGATGATGCTTTAGCCGAAAAAGACCTCTACCTCTATGATCCTTCCAACGAGGCCGAACGTATCGTAGCGGAAATTGTAGATGCGCTTGGATTGGTCAAAAACTTTACGGTTAGATCGTCCAATGTTTCTAATGCATTGGCTACTTCCTTCAACGGGACACGCTATATTTTTTATTCCACCAGTTTTCTCGAAAAATTCAAAGCTGACGCCAACACACAATGGGCTGCCTACTCTGTGATGGCCCACGAGATAGGCCATCACTTGAATGCCCACAACTTTGGAGAAACCAACCCTCGCGCCCGCAAGATGCTCGAGCTCGAAGCCGATCAGTTTTCAGGCTCTGTATTGCGTATGCTTGGAGCCACGATTGATGAGGCTCAGGCAGGGTTGAATACCTTTGATTTGCAGGGCGAAACCAATACGCACCCGCCGACCACGGCACGGAAAGAGGCTGTGAGCAATGGCTGGAAAAAACGGGATGAGTGGCTGAGAGACCGCGGGATGAAGGTGGAGCGGAAGGTGAGTAATACCGCTGTTTTGCCCCCAACAACACCCAAGCAGGACAATAAGGCATTAGCAAAGGAATGGTTTGATAAAGGTTTTGCGGAGAAGACGGATATGAATAAGAAGATAGAATTTTATACGAACGCCATACAACTTGACCCAAATGACAAAGACGCTTACAACAACCGAGGTATTGTAAAGGATGATTTAGGCAAGTATACCGAAGCCATCACAGACTATGGCAAAGCCATACAACTTGACCCAAATTACAAAAACGCTTACAACAACCGCGGCAATTCAAAGAAAAATTTAGGCAAGTATACCGAAGCCATCACAGACTATGACAAGGCGATACAACTTGACCCAAATTTCAAAGAGGCTTACAACAACCGAGGTATTTCAAAGAATAATTTAGGCAAGCATACCGAAGCCATCACAGACTATGACAAGGCGATTCAACTTGACCCAAATTACAAAGCCGCTTACAACAACCGAGGTAATGTAAAGGATGATTTAGGCAAGTATACCGAAGCCATCACAGACTATGACAAGGCGATTCAACTCGACCCAAATTTCGCACAAGCAATAGGCAGCAAGGGCTGTTCCCTGGTCAAATTAGGCCGCTACGGCGAGGCCGTAGACACCATCAATAAAGCACTGAAACTGGACAATGCGCTAGGTTATGCCCGCGAATGCAAAACCGAGGCCTTAAAGGAACTAGGCAAAGACTAGACATGGAGGATCTCCATTAATTGCTCATCTCAGCCTCCCCTCCCCCAACTACCCTAGGCATAAAATAATACAGCGGTACAATAAAGAAAATCGCCCAGGACACCCACACGGAGATTGGAGCAAGCAAGACAGAAAGCAAGTACAGCACACACCCTGGCAAACTCCTGCGGTAGTTGGCCCGGCGGGCTTCAATCGAAATGTCATCGTGCAGCAGATCGCTTCAAAGGGCATTGCAGGTTACTTGGGTTGTGTAGATGTCTCCACTTCTTTGCGATATGACAAACATTGGTACATTTTCCTCGTGTTCAAAGGTGACTCGACCATTTTCGTATGTTACAATTATGGCTAATATTTTATGAGTTTTGTTAGAAAGGGTACACATTTTCTTGCCTTAGAATCAGTGCTATATTATTGCCCGAAAACCAGCCAATATCTCGAGTAAACAGGCTAAAACGTGGGTTGTCTTCGAGATTTCACTTATAGATACCTTCAAACGCAATTCCAGGGCTACCTTAGTTTTCTTTTGCGAAGAGTTCAACGAATTTCCATGCTGATTTCATCTGAAAAAAGGGTACCCTTTTTATGAGTTTTGTGCAAAAGCAACGTTCATTTGTATTCAACACTCCGCCAAATTCACCGAAATATTAATCGCCAAACCTCCATCCGCGGTCTCCTTGTATTTCGTGCTCATATCGGCAGCCGTTTCTTTCATCGTTTTAATCACGGCATCCAGGCTGACTTTGGCTTTGCTTGGATCGCCTTCCAGGGCAATTTGACAGGCGGTAATGGCCTTCATAGCCCCCATGGTGTTGCGTTCGATACAGGGAATTTGAACCAGTCCGCCGATAGGATCGCAGGTCATGCCGAGGTGATGCTCCATGGCTATTTCAGCGGCCATCATGACTTGCCCGTGATTGCCGCCCAGGCATTCGGTGAGTGCGCCTGCCGCCATGGCTGAGGATACCCCGATTTCAGCCTGACAACCGCCCATGGCCGCCGAGATCGTTGCGCCTTTTTTGAACAGGCTTCCTAATTCCCCGGCTGTGAGCATAAATTTCACGATATCTTCTTCCACAAACGAGTCGCTGAAACATACATGGTACATCAGCACTGCCGGGATCACACCCGCTGCACCATTGGTCGGTGCGGTAACTACTCGTCCGAATGCAGCATTTTCTTCATTCACGGACAAAGCAAAACAACTCACCCATTTCAGGATTTCCTGGAAGGTGTGTCCGCCGCGGCTGATTTGCCGAACCCAATCGTCCGCGTCTCGGTAGGGTTTTCCAGCCAAAAGTTTGCGACTTAGGGGAGCCGCACGCCGGGTAACCTCAAGCCCTCCAGGAAGAATACCGTCGGTGTGGCAGCCCTTGTAAATACAATCGCGCATCACGATCCAGATTTTCATCAGGTCGCTGCTGATTTGCTCGGCACTGCGCCAGGAAAGTTCATTTTCCCAAACGATATCTGATACATTTTTATCCTCTTTTTCGCAATACACGCGCAGTTCCTCCGCCATGTCAATGGGAAAAGGCAATTGCTGCGCAGATACTGCATCTTGCTCTCCTTCTTTCACCACAAAACCACCGCCTACCGAATAATACGTTTGCGAAACACCTTCCCCGTTTTTGTAAAAAGCCCTGAATACGAGGCCGTTAGAATGGTAAGGCAAGCTTTGCTCAAAAAGAAAAACAATGTCTCGTTGCGGATCAAAAGGGATAGCGTGTGTACCGCCCAAGCGCAGGATTTTGGTAGCCTGGATTTCCGCCACATTGGTTTGCACGTCCTCAACGGGGATGGTAACCGGGTCGTCACCCTGAAGCCCGAGCAACACGGCAAGGTCTGTGCCGTGGCCCTTGCCAGTTTTGGCCAATGATCCATAGAGTTCGACCTGTAAGTGATTGACTTCCTGCACGTTTATTTCACGAAGAAAACGTTGGGCAGCACGCCAAGGCCCCATCGTGTGCGAACTGCTGGGGCCGATGCCGATTTTGAATATGTCGAAGACTGAAATTCTTTCCATTGAATGATGCGTATGATATCCCGGAACTCCGTTCCGGGGGCTTGTTCCGGAACGGAGTTCCGGGATACTATTCGCGGCCAAAGTATGGAAAAGCCGAAACCCACTCGTTCCTCTTTTGTTCTTTTGCACCATACAAGGTTATAAAAATCATTGGGGTCATTAGAGTCATTGGTCAATGACTTAAATTAGCGTGAGTTTTGGATAGTTTCAACGTAAAACAGGCTTTTCAGCCGCACCGCGGCGACATTTCTGTAGCGCCAGCGTTAAATTTTTTCAGAACGGCGTAGCCGTGGCATTATTTCGACCTAAAAATGTCACGGCTACGCCGTTCCTATCCTCACAAACGCCCTATCGGGCTACAGAAATGTCACGGCTACGCCGTTT
>Ga0163148_10000499_pt1 | contig 52856 bp, 35 predicted proteins | sample OliLakLV19MP7P2_FD_148606 | JGI IMG/M metagenome (GOLD analysis project Ga0163148, IMG submission 148606) | Freshwater microbial mat bacterial communities from Lake Vanda, McMurdo Dry Valleys, Antarctica- Oligotrophic Lake LV.19.MP7.P2 | ecosystem: Environmental > Aquatic > Freshwater > Lake >... | reverse complement strand
CTCCTGAAGGAGTGTCAGCAGGCTGACACTCCTTCAGGAGGAAACTATTCAAAACACACGTCGACTCTTGAAAAAAGAGTAGAATCAATTCCAATTTCGGTGCAATTTTCAGTACGAACTAATTAGTCGAGTTGCGAGATCATGATTCCATGCGGTGATTTTCCGATAGCCACCCCGGTTGTATTGACGAGGTGTGTCGGTCAAGAGCGCGGCATATGGCTGGAAGGTTGTGTACGTGCGCGGCGGCTGTCAACGTCCATGCTGGAAAAAGCCGCCGGAGTAATCGGCTAGAGGTCCGTGTCGCGCTCTTCTACGACGTTGAAGTCGCCGTGCATGATAGCCGGCGAGAAGAGGTGGCGGGTAGCTTCGACAAGTGTTTGCACTTGCGCGAGTCGAACTGTCTCGGTCACAGAGCAGCTGTTGGAGCCATTTGAATTCGTCATGGTAGTAACCCCTTTGAGGAATGGTTTAAAAAATATCACAGTTTCCATCGGCACTTGTCACCACAGGCGGTACTAGTGTGGGTTGGTGTTGTCGTGGACGTTGGCTGAGTCCAGCCCGGTCTATTCTCCAGCTTTGAAGTCTCCGTGGATAATGCCCTGCGCCACAGGAGCGCTTCGAATGTCCGCGCCCGTAGGTGTTTCTTCTCCAGTGTTGAAGTCGCCGCAAATGACGAACAGCATAGAGGGGCGACGGGTATATTCGAGGAGAACTTTCAATTGAGCGTTTCGAACTGCCGAGGTCGAGGAGCTTGTGGGGCGAATTGATTTCGTCATTGAAATACTGCTTTAAATAAACGCTTCGGAAACAGGTTAAATAAACACATCTCACCACTAGTGGTGCTCAGGGTGCTCGAACAGTCATCTTTCCTGCTGCTCCAAGCGACTCCACTTCAGTAGACTTCTGAAACTTAAACAACCGCCTCGCAGTCGTAATCGGAACACTGGGGGTGTTCCGAGTAAATTAGGGGAATGGCTATGGTGCCTGGGGTTTTGTGTTGATGTCCTTGGGTTGCTTGTGAATGATATGTGTGTGCCTTAACGCTAAGTGAAATTGAGATGAATGATCAACATCGCGAAATCTCCTGTACATGAGCAAAATGCGCCAGCAGTTTCGGTTCATTCGCTTCACTGGTGCGGTTTTTGGTGGTGTTAAGGGAGCAGTTGGAGCGCTTCTCGCAATTCGTAATACCACCACGACTCGAGGACACTGTGCTTTAGCGCACTCAATACTGAGTGATATTGCGAATATGCCGTCCTTGTGTTTCTCTTTGGAAACTAGAGAGCCGATCGGCCGAGTTGGTTGGGAACATACGTTTTTTTGCAGATTCTTACATCAGAATCTTTGGTCTCTCATAGACTTGCTCCCAAAGCGGAATTGCGGCCCAAAATGGCTTCATCGCGCGAGAAGACGCATGGGTCGCTTCGCTCATAGCAAACACCACGGGATACTTCCGTGCTTTTGCCAGTGAGTCGTTGCCTCCTTGTGAAACCCCTTCTCCAAACGCTTTAAATTGAACTATTTTTCTTCGATATTGATCGATCGAAAATCGCCCTTCAATCGTACCTTCCATGTTATACGGAGTGTCATTGTCGCGAGATATCGGTGCCTGGCTTGCATATGAACCCTGGAAAGCAAATGTTCTGATACGGTCACCAGATTCCATTGTCGTCATTTTGAAATCTGCACGCCTGACATCCTTTTCAGAGAACGGATGCATAATGTTTCCGACGTGGTTCAACAGCTGAAATCGCACCATCCGCGCTACCAGAGTTTGGGGCATTTTTACAGTCACTCCAGGCTGGCCTGCGACTGAGAGAATTTCGTCGATCTCAGCAGGGAAAATCCACATGACGTCGCGACCAAGACTGCGTTCTGCAAGAGTGGCATTAGCCGGTAAAGGGCAGATACGGCTATAAACTTGGACGACCGATGTTGATGAATTCGCGCCAGGAGGTGCTTCCTTGGTTGGGAGGGAAACCGACTTGGGTAGCCACGCTCTAGCAGATTGTGCGGATCGCGATTTCATTAGCGCTGATTGCAAAATCTCAATGAATTCCTCGGGGTCATAAGCCAGTCCAATTTTGTATTCGAAAGGAGTGCCGTCCGGACCGGCAACATACATGCCTTGATAGCTGCCGAATTGTTTGAAGAATCCAGCCGGTGCGTAGTCCTTCAATGCGCGCTTGGCCACGGGGCCGAACCATTTGGATGCGTCTGATTCGGCCGTTCCATAGCGACTGGGCTGCAAATGCTCTACCGCTCCGCTGACAGGAATAAAGTTTTCTTTGATGAATTTGACTACTGATTCGTTGTTCAAGAGCGCACGGCTCAAGTGTCCGTTTCCTCAAGTGGCGCCAAGAACATTTCCATCCATTATCCAGATAAACATAGGCTTGCCAATGCACTCGGATTGCATACGGGCCGAAAGGAGGTCAGTCTGCCAGGGTATTTGCAAGAAACGCTCTTCTTCAGTCCTAGGAAGAACAGCGTTGATCTTTTGATCCAAGGTCATACTTTTCGTGGGCCGCTTGATCACGCATGAAGCAGGGTAAGTGTTACAGACCGTAGGAATTGCCTGGGCCTTAAAGGCTGCGACCTCAGTCAAAGGCGCTGGCGGAATAATTGTTTCAGGTGCATCGATAGAGTTGATAAAAACCTTCCATGCTCCCTCCACGGCAGTTCGTTGCCAGTTTTGGATCGTCAGGGCAACAACAAGCATTTTGTTTCTGCCCGGCACGAATAGATATTCTTGATACACCGGCATTCCGTGCATCGTGAAGCTAACAGTCTGCATTCGTCCAGACAAGCGTCCTGAAGCTCCAACATACACGTTCTGCAACGGAGACTTTCGAACACCGCTCAATTTGGCGAACATCAAGTCACCAAACATGCGAGCGAAGTCTTCTGACTTAAGACCACCATCGTCTATCAGGCTGACCGTTATCTCTGCTTCCACATTAGGAGCCGGTTTACCGGAAAATTTTGCCAATGTATCTCTGTCTGGCTTTCGCTTAATACTCCAACCACGAGGGTACTTTAACCTGATCCCACTAGCATCGTTGAAATCAGCCAGATCGGCTGCGCGATCAGCTTCAAACGCCAGAGTCGGTTTTATCGTACTAAAGCCCGTGCCCGTGACCAAAATGCTGATCAAAACAAGATAATAGGGCAGAGGATTTAAGTGATTCATGAAAATGTTCCTGAACTGCAAACTTTAAACGCTACCGGACATCACAAGTTTAGCGTCCGTGAGAGTCTCAGAGATGTTGCAATTTGACCGGGTGTTCCTGAATGAAAATAATCTAGGGCTAATTTGGTCGAGTTTGTTCCAAAAGCCGGGCACGCAATAGCGCAAGAAAAGGCTCCACTTCGTGAACTTGATGGAGTCCACTGATATGAGCGTCAGCTAACTTTGGCGCAAAAACACGTGTTTTGATATTTTGCTGCGACTGCCTATACCACCTAAAAGACTGTCCAGATGGGCGCTGCGTAGCCAGCTTCGTTGCCGGAGGCCGCCAGACAACCAGTAGCCAGAGGAGGCACCACAGACTTAGGGTAACGTATCCCATTTCCATTGCAGTCATACAAGGACTTTTCACACCGAAACAGACAACACGTCCGGACTTAGCCTTTCCTTCATTACGCGTTCTTGCGTCCGGGAAGGACTTATCTCCAGCATCACGTCACGTTGAAACGCGCTCCGAATCTTTTGTTGATTCCCACACCTGTCTGTTTCAAGACCATGAGATGGTCAGGTGGTGTCTTGTACGGGATTGTTTCCGTACCGACGAACATTCCGACCGGGGTTTTTGCTCCGGTCACAATTCAGTGCCGAACCGAGACCTGACGGATAGGTGCTGTTTGCAAACAAATCAGGTAAGAGGAAAATTCCAAATGCTAAGAATCATTCCAAGTGGCTCCCAGAGTCATTCCCTCGAGAAGGAACTCTCCAGCCTTTATGTAAATGTGCAACCGTCGATCGCCGTGCTGGTTCAGCTGATTGGTTATACCAATCAGGCGTTCAGCGAATGGTTGCATTCTAGTGTGGACACCAAACAGATTGCTGATGACTATGAACTGAAACTCAAAGAAGCCCGAAAGTATACTGCTTATCAGGTTACGCAAGGGACTGAAAAACTGTGGTCGCAGACTGTTTACAAGTTGGTTTGCGAACACCGGGCGGAACTGAGGCGCCTTGCCTGTGTAGTGGAAGCAGACTTCAGTTTAGCTTCGGACTGGCAAGCCTTCAGGAACAACTTTATCTGTTTGATAGATCAGCTTCGAACGGCAATGATGGCGTTGTATGTCGTGAGCGTCAGAAGTGGTTCTACGGATCACGACCTCTGGATTCTGCGCGAAAATTGGCCGCACAAGGAATTGCCCTTCTTGATCAAGAAGACTCCAATCGATGACCATTTTGACAATCAATACGAATTCGCTCGATATTGGATTCTGGCAATCCCAGAGTTACCGAATCAAAAGGATCCATTGATGGATATTGTTCTGCAGGGTATCAGCAAGACCGCCGGAGGCTATCTCTTAACACCGGTCCTGAATTACATCACGCCTTTTGAAGTCAGAGATCAGTATCGAGAAGCCGCCAAGATCTTCCGTAATGCCGGTTGGGACGTGGACTTCGTGCACTTGGGTCCCGGGCTTCCCCATATTGACTTTTGTTTGCCGCAAAAGGATCAATTGGCCGCAAAGTTGGGTGTTGACCCAGAACGATATCTGCCGGTCCAAAAGTAAAGACGAGGGTCTTGCTCGTTTGTTTATCACCGCAGGCGTATCGTGCCGCACTACTGATGGTGCTGAAACGGTTTCCAAAACAGTAGCTAAGGGCGAAGCCTGAGTCTGCTGAACTACGACCTCATTGGTTGCGCTGAGGGCTAAAAATCCGTGTGGTTCGATTGTCCCTTGGGGTCGGGATGGTGACTTACTGTTGTGTTTATGAAGCGGTGGCGAGCACCGAGCTGAAGAAATGCTTCTACGGAGCTGGTTTGGCCTTCGTTGCTGCAATCGCTTACTTTGTGGTTCCGCTTTTAGCTGGTACCACTATTAGTATCATTACGGTGGGTATAGCCGTTCTATTGCTCGCCGTTGTCTATTGCCCCGACTGTTCAAGGCTCTGGCATATTAGTTGGCGACTTTGGCAAAAATTAGACACTGAGGCAGTTTGAGCCGATCGTCTTAGTTAAATGCGCAATGATGATCGCCTAGGTTCCCATCGAGACCGCCCTCGAGTAGAGTAATCGAACCACGGACGGCCCCTCGCCCAAACAAACAAAAACAGGGCACCATATCCGGTGCCCTGTCGCAAACCGACGCGTCAAAACTAATCAGTTCAATCAACACACACAGGAAATCTCCGATGAACGACCGACTGAAAATCCACCTCGCCCACGCAGAACAGACCGCCAGCGAACTCAATATCGACCAGATCGCCTTCCTGATCGGCAGCTTCCCGCTGGACCACTCCGTACGGACGGTGGCGACGGACTGCCCGCGCATCAGCGCCCTGCTCCCCGAGATGCAGCCATGCGCGACCGAAACATTAGCGATGATGCGGGTCTCCCAGTGGATGAACCGCGAAGACATCGTCGGTGAGGTCGCCGACTACATGCGTCGCGCGATACGCGGGTAATCGCTCAACTGGTTCCGCCTATGGTAGGCAGCGTGTCAAACGTTTTACTCTAGCACTGCAGCCAGTTGCACTGGGCTTCCCTGCTTCCCTCGCATTAAACGTTCTTTTGAGTAACGTTTCACCGCTGGACGTGCGGAGCGAGTCACAAAGCGGTTATGGGGTGCAGCCAGGCGTCGGCCCTACAGCGGTTTTCGCAGTTTGCAACGTCCAGCAAATGATCAGGACATTCCGGTGTTTTCAGCCGGGATAGGTCTGCAAATGACACCAGACTGGAGTAGAAGGCACACCAGTCTTGTAGTCAAAGCTCGAACTTGCCGCCGCGGCTGGCACCAATGGTGGTGCCAGCCCTTATTGCGCTCTTTTAAACTCGACTAGGTCGAGATGAGGAAAGATTATGAACCATACTGCATTCATGTGCATTGCTTTGGGTGCGAGCGCGATTATCGCAGTCGCTGTAAAATGAGCTTAAAAATTTTTGGATCAAAAATTTTATACTATATGCATTCGTATAAAAAAAATAAAAAACTGAAACGGAAAAACAAAGGTTATGAACCCTTGCTTTCCGCCCAGCCCCACCCGGTTTCAAACTGACGAGCAGTTTTGCACCGGGCAGTTATCAGCGACGAGATTTCCCGGAGACCGGCTTCTCGTTTGCCTTCATGAACTTGTACATGCGCTCCCAGTTAACCTGGAATCGTTTCGCGCGCGACTCGGACTCGATGAAATCCAGGTAGTTAGCCTGTTTCGTGGCCGAGTTGGAGTAGTTCCAACTGCCGGTTTCAGTCCACAATCCGTCGATGACCGTGTACTTGTGGTGCATGATTTGCCCGTACGATTCGGACTTACCAATCACCACTTCGATGCCGGCTACGCGCAGCTTCTCGATCTGTTCTTTCTGATCCGGTCCGCCGCTCTGCGACTGGTCGAGCAGCACTCGAACCAGCACGTTGCGCGTCGTCTTCAGCTCGATAAGCTTGGCTGTAATGTCGTCATGCGTAAATGAATACGCCGCGATATGCACTGACTTATGCGCTTTATCGAGAAACTTGATGTAGCTGGCGATGCCATCTTCGTACGGCGTGATCACCGTCTCAATGTAGTCCTGCGGGTCGACACCGCTGCGCGGCATCTGATACCCATAATACGTGCCGCCACCAAAGGTGATGGCAAGCAGCAAAAGTCCAGCAAGGATATTTTTCGCTAACTTCATGGAAGGAAGCTTTCAGAGTTGGCGCAGTTGATCTCGCGCTCAGATGATAAAGAACGGCAGCAGCAGGTGCCCGACGCGGATTGCTAACAACCCTTGCCGGACACCTGCGCCACCGATGCAACCTGACAATCGAGTCCAGGTCTATTCGCAACGTCTGACGCCGACATGTCGTCAGCGCGCAGGACATTGCTGGTTTGCCTAGACTTCGGAAACGGGCTCCGCCATCAATCGCTCGATGTCGGAGACAGTCTTCGGAACGCTCGCGGTCAGCACTTCGCATCCGTCGGACACGATCAGCACGTCATCCTCGATGCGGATGCCGATGCCGCGATACCGCTTGGGCACGAGCTTGTCGTCCGGGCGGAAGTAGAGCCCGGGCTCGACGGTGATAACCATCCCTGGTGCCAGCGGCAATTCCTTGCCCGCTTTCTTGTCGAGTCCGCACACGTCGTGTACGTCGAGACCCATCCAGTGACTGGTGCCGTGCATGAAGAAGCGCGCCACGTGAGCCAGTTCGTCGACCGTTTCCGTGTCGTGGGCGCGCGCCACGATTTTGTCGTGAGCGGCTTTGGCAGCCATTTTGGCAGGCAAGATACCGAGCTTGACCAGACCACGACGCAGGACGTTGTCGGCAGCCGCATGCACGCCGTTGATGCTGGCGCCGGGCTTGGCTGCCTTGATGGCGGCCAGCTGCGCGGCGAGCACGATTTCGTAGACTTCCTTCTGAGCCTGCGAGAACTTGCCGTTCACCGGATAGGTGCGCGTGATGTCGGAAGCGTAACCGCGGAACTCGCAGCCTGCGTCAACGAGGAGCAAGTCCCCGTCAGCCAACTCGTCGGAGTTGGTGTTGTAATGCAGAATCACCCCGTTCTTGCCGCCACCAGCGATGGTGTTATAGGCTTGCTCGGGAGCACCGCAGGCAGCAGCAAAACCTTCGATGATGCCCTGGATTTCGAATTCATGCATGCCGGGGCGAACGCGACGCATCGCCTCACTGTGAGCCTGCGCCGAAATCTCGCAAGCATGTCGCATCTGTGCCAGCTCCGCCTCCACCTTGATGTGGCGCATCGGATGCAGGATGTCTTCCACGTTGAAGATCGGCTTCTGCTTGCCGAGCCAGAGCTTCTTGAACTTCTCGTCGATGGCGGAATTGCGATCGAACTTGTGGAAGATTTGCTCAACGCCTGCGGCGAGCACCTCTTCCATGACCTTTTCGAAATCGTCGATGCTGTGCGCTTCGGTGCAACCGAAAAGCGACTTGGCACCTTCGACGCCGAAGCGGCGGCCGGTCCAGGTTTCACGGTCGAGGTCCTTGGGACGAACGAACATGATGAAGCGCTGGCGCTTCTTGGACTTCTTGAACACGAGCACGGTGCCCGGCTCAGGAAAACCGCTCAAATACAAGATGTCGGACGACTGCCGGTAGGGATACTCGGTGTCGTTGCTGCGGGTCATCTCAGGATTGCTGACGATGATTGCAACACTGTCCTCCGGGAGATTCGCGAAGAACTCCTTTCGCCGTCCTGAAAAGAAGGCGCTCGGCAGCTTGGGAGCGCGCGCCTTCAAAAGTTGGGTTTTGGAAACCATGGGGTTACCTCTTTCATTGAACCTCACAGTTGTGAGGGTTGTCGCGGGCGGAGCGGTGAGGCGTCGCCCACAACGGCACTGCCAATGGTGGCAGCTACAAGAAGTGCTTGAGGATGCTTGCGCATCGTTTAAAAAAACAAGAGAGTACGAGCAAGGCATTCACACAGCAAAGAACCGAACGGTAAGACTCGCGTCTCACCGCTCTAGAAGCCTACCATGCCGCAGCCGGATCGATTGTCTCGACGAGGTGTCGATTCAATCGCCCGGCTGCGGACATGAGGTCCTTCACTATGCCAGTGCCCCTTTGCCTTATTTCGCGGCAATCGTCCCGGACACCACCGTGACGGCGTGGTCGAGGTTGAAATACTTGCGAATGGCCGCGTCCACCTCTTCTTTGGTGACCGCGTCGTACTGCGCTTTGATACCGTCCAAACCGGCCACACCCAGTCCGTTGAATTCGAACTGAGTGAGCGCGCTGGCGATGCCGAGCGAGCTGCGCAGCGAGACCACGAACGCGCCGTAAGCACGTCCTTTCTCGTCCGCCAATTCCTTCTCGGTGATGCCAGTGGCGCGGTAGTCGTCGACAACTTCACGCACCAGCGCGAGCGCTTTGCCGACGTTGTCGGGGTTGACCGACACCGAGATTTTCCACGGCGCGGAACCGGCGGTGACGTTTTCGAAACCGCAGGTGATACCGTAGGTCAGACCGTTTTTCTCGCGGACAACCAGTCCCAGACGCGAAGACATAGTGTCTCCACCGAGAGCGGCATTGGCGAGATTGGCGGCCGCGTAATCCGGATCGGTGCGCTTGAGGTGGACGGGCAGACCGATGATGACATCGGCCGAGGCCTTGCCGGCAACCGGCACGTCGACGCGCATAGCCGCAGCCGGAGCCGCGATCGGGTCGATGTTGATCGCCTTCACATCGGCACCCTGCCACTCGGTGAGCGACGCGGGCAGGAGGCTGAGCACGTTAGCCGGGTCGATGTCACCGACGATGGTGAGAATCAAACCCTTGGGCGAGTAGTTGGCGCCATGGTAAGCGACCAGGTCCTCGCGGGAGTAGCCGGACAACTCGGCAAGCAGCGCCGCCGTGTCCTTCTCGTGATAGACGACATCCTTGCCGTACAACGCCTGAGCAAACGCGGTACCGGCAAGACGCCCGGTGTCCGAGCTGCCGTTGCGGATGAAGGCCTCGAATTCCTTGAGGCTCTTGGCCAACTCGGAGGCGTCGAACAGCGGAGCGCGCAGCACGTTGCCGAGCAACGCCAGATACGCAGGCGCGTCGTCCTTGACGAGCGTCGCCTTGAAGCCGACGTTGAAGGCACCGGTGCTGAAGCCCAGACCCGTGCCCATGGCGTCGAGCTGCTCGGCCAGTTCGGCCTTGCTGGCTTCGCTCGACCCCTTGGTCAGCAAGTAAGCGGTGAGCTCCGGCAGAAGCGCCTTGTCGTAGCTGCCGAAGTACGAACCGGCCCGCATGGAACCTGCCAGCGAAACAGTGCCCGAGTTGGGAACAGCCATGGCCAGCACGGTCAGCCCATTGGGCAGAACCTGACGCGAGACACGCTGAGCGAAAGTCGGCGTGCTCACGGAAACGGCGGCGCTTTCGCTGGCGACGGTTTGATCCGCTTCCACCGAAGTAGCCTCTGCTTCCGGGATGAAGTGACCCGAGGTGCGATTGGTCGCACCGAAGTACTGCGTCGCCACGCGAGTGATATCGCCGGCGGTGACAGCGTCGAAGTTGTCGTCATAGCCCATCGACCACTGCCAATCAGCAACCGACTCACCATCACAGAGCAATTCGGCGAACTTCACCGAATCGTCGTGTTGGAGAATCGTAGCCTTCCGATTGGCCGCTTTAACTCGATTGAGCTCACGAGCCACCGCAGGGCTCTTGACCAGACCGTTGAGTTCAGCCAGCATGGCCGCTTCGACAGTCTTCGGATCCACACCCGCGTTGCAGGTGGCACCCATCATGAACAAACCGGGATTGCGGTTCTGTCCGGCCTGCGCCCAGCAGCTGACCGCCAGACCAGTTTCGACCAACCCCTTGTAGAGGCGGCTGGCACGCTTGGAGCTGCTGCCCAGAAGCGCGGCTGCCACTGCCAGAGGATAAGTGTCGGCGTGCGTCGATTCCGGCACGTGAAAACCAATCCAGACCTGCGGCAGGTCGTTGCCGACGCGGCGAATCGTGAAGGTGCGTTCGCCTTCCTGAGCCGGCTCGGTGGTATAGACCTCCGGAATCGGATTCGGGGAAGTCGGAATCGCACCGAAGAGCTTGACCACGAGCGTAGCGGCGTTGACTTCGTCGAAGTCGCCGGCGACGATCAGGGTAGCGTTGTTGGGCCAGTAGAACGTGTCATAGAACGCTTGCATGCGCTCCATCGGCACGCCTTCGACGTCCGAGCGCCAGCCGATCACCGAGTGGTGATAAGGGTGCTCGCGGAACGCCATCGCCATGAGTTCCTTGTACATGACGCTGGAAGGCTCGTTCTCCCCGCGCTCGAACTCGTTGCGAACGACCGTCATTTCGGCGTCGCGATCGGGCTTGGTGAGGACGAGATTGCGCATGCGGTCCGCTTCGATGCCGAGAACCGTCTCCAGATGCTCGCGCCCGACCACTTCGTAGTAGTTGGTGCGATCATAGGAAGTGGTGGCATTGTAGAGCGCACCGATGGGCTTGAGGATGTCGTCGACGCCCGTGCCCTTGGCGGGGCTGCGGTCGGTCGTGCCCTTGAACATCATGTGCTCGAGGAAGTGCGTCGAACCGGTATAGCCGACGCCCTCGTTGCGGGAGCCGACGCGATAAACGATCATGGAAGTAACAACTGGGGCGGCGTGATTCTCGACAAAGAGAACCTTGAGCCCGTTCGACCGCAGTCGATACTCAACAACAGCGCCAATTCGGGCGACAAAATCGAGACCGAGTCCGGTCAGAATGTTTGCATTTTTCATAGTATTCCTCGTTAATGGTTTGCGTTCACGTGGAGTGAACGAATACAAGGCAGGGAGCCAATCGGCACACGCTGATTGGCTCCTGCGCAGAATGAAACTGGTTACGGCACTTTCGACAACTGCGATTCGAGAAACCTGACGGCCTCTTGAAACTGGTTGTCGTGCGCCGTTCCATATGCTGCGGAGCCAGTTTTTTCAAGCTGGATTCGCGGCTTGATACCATTGCTCACCGTCTGACCAGCGTCGCCGAGGAAGCTTCCCGCCGGCGTGAAAGTCTTCAGGTGAGTAATGCGAAGCTTGTGACCATTGCCGACAGGCAGGTAGGTCTGACCGATGCCTTTGCCGTACGTCGTGGTACCGATGGCGGTGGCAACCTTGTTGTCGATCAGAGCAGCGGAAAACATCTCAGCTGCGCTTGCCGAATTGCCATTGACCAGAAGCACAATCGGTCGCCCGTTGCGCATATTCGGTTGGCGGGAAAACAGCGGAATGGGCAGGTTGGAGACCGGCCCGTAGCTGTTCTTCAGCACCAATTGCGAACGCGTCAAGGTCACTTGCGTGGTCAGATATCCCGCATCAGGAACGCGAGTCACCGTAGTTGTAATCACGCCTTCGTCCAGAAACAGAGAAGCTGTTCGCACAGCTTCGTGGATGAATCCACCCGGGTTGTCGCGCAAGTCAATCACCAGAGCGTCGCAGCCGGAAAGCTTCTCGAGCGCGATCCGCACTTGTTCGTGCGTTGACCATTGCCCGAAAGAGTCGATACGCAGATAGCCGATTCGGCTTGTTTGCTGATTCGAACCAGTGCCCTGAGCCGTCCTCGGTTGAAGCGTCGGCTCGGGTTCCGGCTGCCTGGTTGTAACCAGAGGAGTCGGCACCTTGCCTCGCGTCACCGATGCCGTGAGCACTGTCGCGCCCCTGCGTAAAGTCAGCGCAATCGTTTTGCCCTCATCGCCCTTGAGCGCTTCGATCATCTGACCGCTCGACCAATTGGTGGCATTCTTGCCGTCGATGTCGATGATCTCATCGCCAACGAGGAGCCCGGCGCTTTCGGCAGGACCGCCTTCGATGACGCGCTTCAGTTTGAGATAGGCACCACCATCTTCGAGCTCCACGCCGATGCCGACGTAGTGCCCGTCCGCGCGTTCTTTATCGCGCTCGACCACCGACACCGAAAGCAAACCCGTGTAGCTTTCGTTGAGATGCGAAATCATCTCCTGCGCATAACGCAGAGCGTCGTCTTCGTTCTCGATCAGGTGGTCGTACTTGTGCTCCCAGGCGTTCCAGTCCTTCAGTTTGGACTGGTCGTAGATGTTGTCCTTAGCCACTCTCCACGTGTTGTGGTAAAGCTGAACCGGCGTGACATGCGGGTCGTAAATGAAATAATGGGCGTAACTCAAAACAATGGTCACTGCAACGAGCAGACTAACCATTGTGCTGAGGCCAAAACCGGTGAGCCCTCGAAACCAAAAGCCGCGCTTCCGCTCAGGCGGAGGGGCGAGGCGCAATATTCGCCGAAACATAGTGTAGTCTCCCGAAAAGAGAGCCGGACCCGGTGCTGCTTTCGGCTAGCGACAGGGTCCGGTTGAAAGTCCTTGCGGACTGGATGGAATGCAGAACGCTTATTTGCTTTGCAGCAACTTGAGCGCGAATTCGAGCTGATTGTCGCTTTCAGTCAGCGGCTTGAAGCCCTTGCCCGGCACGACCACGTTGTCCGGGTCGATGCCGTGGTGCTTCGAGCTGCCGTCGCCAAGCCACGTCCCATTGGGGGTGAAGTAACGCAGCGTGGTGACGCGAAGCAGAGTGCCGTTGGGCATCGGCAACATGATCTGACCAATGCCCTTACCGAAAGTCTTCTCGCCAACCACCGTTGCTCGATGATTGTCCTGAAGTGCGCCGGTAAACATCTCGGATGCTGAGGCAGAGTGCCCGTTGACGAGGATGACGATGGACTTGCCGGCCGCCAGGTTGGGCTGCCGCTTGCCTTCGCGCGTCGACACTTTGTTGGTGTCCTCGTCCAGTTCTTCAATCGTCATGCCGGTCTTGGTGAGCCGGTACGTGGTCTTGCTGTGACCGCCGAAGGGAACACGATTGCGAATCGACACGACATCACCTTCGTCGAGGAAGAGACTGACAAGCGAGATGCAGATGTCGACACGACCGCCGGGGTTGCCGCGCAGGTCGATAGTCAGACTCTTGGAGCTCTGGAGCCTGGTGAGCGCGTCACGCATTTGCGCGACCGTGTCATCCTGCTCAAACCCGGTGAGCTGCACATAACCCACGTCTCCGTAGGTCTTGCTTACCACCGCCGGCGTCTTGATGATACCGCGGGTGACATCAACCGTACGGTCTACACCGTCGGTCTGAATCACAAGCTTCACCGAGGTGCCGGGCTGGCCCTTCAGTTGTGCGACGACATCCTGGATTTTCTTGTCCTTGAGGTCGACGCCGTTGGCAGACTTGATCGCATCACCGACTTGTATGCCGGCGTTGCCCGCGGGTCCACCTTCGAAGACCTTGTCGATGACCGGATAGCCATTGGCGTTGGTCTTGGGGAGGGGCTCGCCAGTCGCATCAAGCACGGGCTTGTCGTCGCCGTCAGCCTGGTAGCCCAGACCGATGCCGATGCCCACGAAAGTGCCTGAAGACTGCTGCTTCATCTGCTTCACTTCGTCGCGCGTATGCATGCGCGTGAAGGGGTCGTTGAGACTCTTGAGCATCTCGTTGGCATGCCTGACCGCGTCGTCATCCGTCGCGATGTCGGCATCGAACTTGTGCTCCCACTGTTCCCAGTTTTTCATTTCACCAGGATCGTAGAGAAACGCCGGCGCCGCTTGGTAGGCGCGGTGGTAGACATTCTGAGGGGTTGCTGCGTAGAATTCGCAAGCCAACCAGGCTCCGAATGCAACAACAAACAGCGCGACGCCGGTGGCTCCAAGGCCCATGAACTGGAGCGTGCGCTTAACAAAACCTTTGCGCACTTCGTGCGCAGGTGCAGGGGTTAGAAAACTCATGTTGGACTCCGATTTCTCGTTCGACTTTTTGTCGAGCGAAAGCGCACTCTTGCGAGCGCACTGGATTAGCCGAATCGAAGCGAAGCCATTCAGCGAATGGGTCGCTCGATCGTTTGGCAAAAAAATGCGAACTCAGGTGGTGAGCCCGCGCGGGAAGTGAATTTCAAACACGGTTACGACAGACACCGGCACGACAACTGCAATTCGAATTGAGAACAAAACGGAAACAGCAACGCGAAGCCAGAACAACCAGTGCACGGATGCAAGGGTGACTGGGCAGACGTTTTGACGCTGTTCGACATCACACGGTGATACCGCCAGTAGTGTTACTACAAGATCAGATGTCGTGGTTGTTTAGGAGTGCTTAGTGAGAGAAAGGCTTCAGTGCTTGAAGAGTCAGAGAAATATGCTGAAAACATATGAAATCACGCGTGTAATCAGCAAATTAACTAGATCCAGGTTAGGTGCCATATTTAGTTGAAGCCTGGGTATTTATTCGGGTGTATAGAAAAACACAAGCTTTGTTAGCTCCGCTAATTAAAGCTCTTTCTAGAAATACTATCTAGATACCGTGGATCCCAGCTCCGCTTGACATCAAACCTCTTCGCGAGCGCTCTTAGCGCGGTTTCGTTAATCGCTTAAAACCGCAGCCGTGTTATTTTTCTAATGAACAGCTAAAATGGGTCAGTGGCGTCCCGAATGTGGGTTAGAACAGTGATTGGATTTAAGAACCGAAGTCGAGTTTCTATGCGAAACCAGATGGTGTTGAGCCTCTCGGTATGCGCGCTCAGCGCCGGATGCTCGGCCGAGAACAAAACGTCAGCGCCGGAAGTCGCGCAGTTGGACGACGTAGCGGCCTACAAGGAAATCTTCGGGGCCGACACGCCCGTTCTCATCCAGTTCTGTACGGAAGGGGAACAGTCCCAGCGCTTGTCCCGAATCGTCGATGAAATTAGCGGATCGCATCGGGCGCAGTTCAAAGTCGTTCGGATGAACAGTCCAAAATCTCCTGAGACGATGCAATTGTTCGATGTCACCTTTGTGCCCTGCCTGGTTTTCGTCTCTAAGAAACAATGCAAGCACGGCAAAAAAATGGAAGGTTTCACGGAGCAAAAAGAAGTCGAAGTATTTGTCGAGCAAAGCTTGATCCAGTGCCGCGAATAACCGCACGAATTAAGATCGAACCGAATAACAGAACGAATCAAGATCACAAATAAACAAAGTCGCCAGCCTCGCTTTGATTGTTTGGCAACAAGTCAAGTAATCGCTGGCGACTTCACAACACCGCCGACAGTACCACCAGCGGTACCACGACAGCAGCAAATCCAGACAGATTAGCCACCACCGATGATGGCGGAATCAGACTATCTTGACGAAGCGACGTTTCCGGCTTTGTCTTTCAGAATATGCTCACGGGCTTCGCCGACCACATAAATGGAACCGGTAATTACGATAATATCGCCTTCAGAAGCCAGCTTCCGAGCCTCTTCAATCGCTTCCGGAACATTCGGCGCCACTCGCACATCGCTATCGCTGGCACCGAATGTAGTGATCACTTCAGCTATGTCGTCAGGATTCATCGAACGCGGATTCTGAGACCTGGTGGCGATGCACAACTTGCTCATCGACTCCAGCTGCTTCCAGATCGCCGAGATGTTTTTGTCAGTGTTCAAACCAAGAACAAAAATACATTTTTTGACTTCGAAGATTGTCTTGATAGCGTCAGCCAGTGCCTGAGCCGATTCGTGATTGTGGGCAGCATCAACGACAACGATTTGTTCGCCGTTTTTCTTGCCATCTTTCACGCCTGTCAAAATTTGAAAACGCCCTGGAATAATCGCTTTCTCAAGACCTTTCCTGATGTGTTCATGAGTGATAGCCACACCGCTGGCCTTGAGCGCAAGCGCTGCTGCAGCTGCTGTGGAGGCGTTGAACACCTGATGGTTGCCGAGCATCGGCGTGAACAGTTCCAGTGCTCCCAATTCTTTTGATTCAAGCTGGAAGGTTTGACCGCTCAAATCCTGTTTCTCCGCACGAATCTTGTACTCGCGAGCGACATCGACGAGCTGCGCCTGCACTTCACCGCAACGGCGTCCGACAGCGGTTCTTGCGCCCTGGTCTTTTTGTGGAGCCAGGACAGCGATACACTTCGGCGTGATTATTCCGGCTTTGTTGACGGCGATTTCCGTAGGCGTGGCGCCGAGAATTTCGACGTGTTCCAGACTGATAGGTGTGATGATCGCCACATCTTTGGTGGCAAAAACATTGGTGACGTCATATCTGCCGCCGAGCCCGACTTCAACGACCTGCCAATCGACAGGCGGTGTGCTGCTTTGCACGAGCTGGAAGAAGAGTGCCGTGAGAACACCGAAGGTCGAAATATTGGTGTTGCCGGCTAGCCTTTCCGCTTCGATGATCGGTTTGATTTCGGAGACTCCCCTGGCGAAACGATCGGCATCAACCAGTTTAGATCCAAAAGAAATTCGTTCGTTGTAATCGTGCAAATGCGGACTGGTGTACAGCGCAGTGGACAAGCCGGCTTCGTCGAGAATCCGGGCAATCATGGTGCTTGTACTGCCCTTGCCTTTTGAACCGGCGACGTGAATCGTGTGACGACCCAATTGCGGATTGCCCATTCGCTCGAGCAAGGTGCGCATGGACGGCAGTCCCATTGTCGGTCCACGCGCTCCGTAGGTGGCTCTTTCCATGTCGGGAAAGGATTGGATATACGCGATGGCTTCCGAGTAGTTCATAAATTTATTGCCTGGCGCTCTGCATCTAACCGAAACTTGTAAGCAAAGAGCCCATTTTCCTAGGTGACGAGTGCTTTCAAGATTAAAGCACTGAAGATGAGGTTACTATTGGACAACTAAACCCTATTTTGCTGTCTATTTCAAGCCTTTTCAAGGGTGGGTGGCGTTGTGAAGTGGAACCCGTGAGGTTGCGGCTTTGAAAAGAGATCGGAGTTTCACTCCTGAATGAATCGTCGAAGAGGATTTGAACCGGCCTGGCGGGGGAGAGATTCGACCATGGGTAACGCGGTTCGATCGGGGCAAAAGCTGACGGGCCTTGAGAATTGGTTATCGGACAATACAACTAGCGATAGCGGGGCCAAGCATTAACTATCGGAATTAAGTCATCAAGATCGAAGTGATTTCAGTCATATAAGTTTGAACCGCATGACATCCATCGGCTAGGTTCAATTATCGCGTGCGACCTGTTTCCGCCATCGAAGCAACTTTCACAGGCATAAAAACATTGGACCAGACAGCGTTTTCAGCGTTTCTATTTTTTTCGTTTCATCCTTCGCCATTTATTCACCGGTCCATCAGGCTGTGCTATACAAACCGCAGTGACCAATTCTTCGCGGAAGTTTTTAGCGGAAACTCGCAAAGCATTGGTACCTTATGCAGTTCATCACCACAGCTCATTGTCGGTTTCAATTTCGAACTGAATGTTGCTTCTAAAATCGGCGGTATCTTAAATGTCCAGCAAAAGAAAATTGCGTATCGCACTCAGTACTTTTGCTTTATTGAGCCTGGCATCCGGACAGGCTTTTGCCGATACCGAAAAATCATCCAAGAGCGAAACGCTGGTGCCCAGATCTCGCGATTCGCATGCATTCGATGAGTTTCCCTCCTTCGACAAATCGCAGGGTGACGCCGATGCTAAGGATCAACGAGAAGCGGCAAAAGAGCAAATCGAAGAGAGCATCAAAAAAGACGACGAGAAAACTCTCAAGCCGGCCACATCTGGAAGCGTGATGGTGACTACAGAAGAGAAGAAAGAAGCAGCCAATGCGTCCACTGAAATTGTCAACGAGAGCCCGACGGCAGACCGTGAAATTCCCGCCGCAACGAGTTTACGCCGGCCCACGATCGCGCTTGCTCTAGGCGGTGGAGGTGCACGGGGAGCCGCCCATATAGGGGTTATCAGGATTCTCAAAGAAGCAGGCATTCCGATCGATTACATTGTCGGCAACAGCATGGGATCGATCGTCGGCGGTCTATACGCAGCCGGCGTGCCTCTCGACGACATCGAGAAGATGATGATGGATAATTCTCTGCGCAAAGCTTACACGCCCGGCATGATCACGATAAAGCTCGTCACCAACCAATTCGGCAAAGTAATAAGCCCCTTCAAAAAACATTATGCCGGGCTCTGGACCGGAAAAAAACTGAGTCAGTTTTTCGACAAACAGCTGCCCAGGGGAGTTGAGAACGTCGAAGATACGGTCATTCCTTTTTCGGCGATTGCCACCAATCTGATAGACGGCAAAGCCTATCGCATCAGCGATGGCAAACTCTCGATGGCAATGCGCGCCAGCTCTACCATTCCACCGTTTTTGCAACCAGTGGCAATTGGCGACAAAGTGTACGTCGATGGTGGCATGCGAGCTAACCTTCCGGCTTCAGCAGCACGCGAAACAGGCGCCGACATTGTAATTGCAGTGCTGGTTGATGAACCTCTGCGCGAAGTGCCGGCCAAAAGATTTAGACATCTGGATGCGATCGTTCAGCGCATGGGTGACGTCATGCTGGCCGTAGCAGATGCGCGTCAGCTGCCGTTTGCAGACATAATCATCAACCCGGATGTGAGCGGTTTGCCAATTTTGAACGGCACCGCCGATGATGCTCGCCGAGCGATTGCAGCCGGTGAAACATCCACACGAAAAGCGCTTCCCGACATTCAAAAACGAATTTCGGCGAAAGACAGACGCAATACTCTGTCAGCCGACAAAGTTCCACAAACTTTGAAGTAGAGAAGCTGCTGAACTGGTGAGTTCCGGTCCGAAAATTTCCGGCTCGTCAACGGACATGGCATGCGCACTTTGCATGCGTCCGAAACCGGCAACGCGCGTTCAAACAGCGCAGCTATCTGTCCAATTTAGAACCGGCGCTAGGTCATGCTAGCCGAGCTGCGCTACCTCGGAAGTCCCAATCACCGGAGCCCACTTGACTTCCGGGCGTTTTATCGACACCTTTGACCTGGACATGACCGGAGCGATCTGTGCTAAATCCGCGCCCTTTAGAATCAGAATAATTTATAGAGCCTTGTGTTGTTTAGCTCTTGATTAGAGATCTAATGTGAACGTGCTTTTCCAATCCTGCTTTTAACCATCTATTCCTCAAGACTTTTCCTCTCTGAACCACACCACCCTCTCTCACTTGCGTTCGCGCTGGTCGGAGTTGTTTCGTCGTGGCTTAGAACCTGTAACGGACAGGAGACCAACAGTATGGGCTTTAGACTCACAGGGCGATTCTGGCACAGTGCATCCTTCGCGTTCACGCGATATGGACTCTGGACCTTCCGCCCGCCTACTTTCATTGTTTTGCTTGGTGGACCGGGAGCCGGCAAGGGAACGCTCGCAAAAGAGCTGGTTCCACTCATCGGACTTCCTCACATCTCCACTGGCGATCTCTTTCGAAAAGAAGTCGCATCGGGCAGCGCGCTCGGCAGAGCCGTCGACCCTATTCTTCGCTCCGGCGGACTGGTGCCAGACGAAATCACGATCGCCGTGTTGGCTGAGGAACTGAGCAAGTTTCGCAACCGGCATGGCGCCATCATCGATGGTTTCCCGCGCACACTCCCGCAGGCGCTTTTGCTCGATAACTTGTTTGCCGGCTGGGGTCAAGAACTCGATTTCAGCCTATTCCTCGACGGCAGCAACAAGGACTTCGAAGTGCGCCTCTCAGGTCGCAGAACGTGTTCCAACAAGGAGTGCGGTCGCACCTACCACGTCGAATTCAAACGCCCCCGTGTCGAGGGCGTCTGCGATACCTGCAAGAGTCCGTTGATTCGTCGCGATGACGATGCACCGGAAGTTGTTGGCCCTCGGCTCGAGAAGTTCCGCGCGAACAATCAGCCGATCGTCGACCACCACGAGCGTCGCCAGTGCCTGCATCGGATCAAGACCACCAATCAAGATCCCGAAGGGCATGTTCTGCAGCAGGTGCTCCACATCTTGTCGAAGCGTGGCGTTCGAGTGAAGCGCGCGGCATAAGCGAAATTCCGGCAACGGAACGAACGACTGCCGCCAGGGGGAACCAAGACCTACAAAGGTTTTGGTTCCCTCTTTTTTCTCAGACGTTACTACTATCTCTTGTCGTTTTTCTCAACGCCGTTGTACCGTTTTGGTCAATCAGGCTAGAATGGCTATGGTTGCTAGGAATCGGGGCACATGCGCGAACACCAGATCGTAATCAATCTCAAACGCGAACAATTCGAGGAAGTCCAGCGGCTGGCGCGGCTGGCCGGATCCAAATCGGTGGCCACGTATTTGAAAGAACGCGTAGTCGAAATAGTTGCTTTGCAACAGCAAAACGATTCAGACCAACCCAAAGTCGCCCCTTCCTCTCAAGAGCTTCTCGAAATCAATCACGAGTTGACGCGGATGCACCGCGAATTGCAAGTGTTCATCGCAGAATCCCTGAGCACGCATAGCTACACCGAAGACGATGATGAAGGGCTGGACGATGACGTTTATTATGCCCACCAGAACCTGCAGCAAGCGCTCGAGCACGATCTAGGCGACTTCCGCGGCTATGGCGATGACACCACTTATGGTGCAGCGGACAATCCTTATTCCGTCCCCATAACAGCGGGCAATCAGCCACCACCGTTCACTCTACATAAAACCAATAGCGCCTACTCGACACAAAGCAATCACGCCCCGCAACCGCAAGAAGCGGATTCGTCGCCCTCAGGCTATATTGGAACCGACGCGCCGCTCTACATCGGCGCCAACGCCAATCAGTCCGAGACCAATACGACACTGCAAACAACAGATATCCTGGGACAAACTGCCCAAGCCGCCGCTCCAAATATCTTTCAACAATTCGGCAAACCGCTTCCCCAGCCAACCTCAAAGTACGGTTCGACACCAACTGATTCCAATCCAACCGCGCCCGGTACAACAGATCACCCGGCATCGCAGCAACCGGCGGCGTCAACCAAACAGCCCTCCCCTTCTTCGCAGAAAGTATCACCAGTCAGCTTTCCCGACGCCATCACCCCTGGTGCCTACGCCGGCATGTCTTCGTCAGCGTTTATAGACAATACCGACATATACTCGAACAGCACCGCTGACAGTATCTGGCTCACACCGCCCAATCAAGTTTTGACACCCGGGTATCAGAATGACGGAGCAAGTGGCGATCCAAATCAAAATGTATCGAATTCCCCTGAAAATCCTCGCAGCGCAACCGCATCTCCACAAAACAACAACACAAGCCCGGGTCCTCCACAATCGCAACTGGGAACTTCAGACGGTAGCGCCCCCGGTGGCAACCGCATGCAACTCGGACAACCTGACGACGAACTCGAAGACCTTGCCGAAAGAGCGTTCGCTATATCTCCTCGACTGGGCGCGTTAGATAAAATGTCCAACGCTCCAGCCGGTTTCCGCAAACGTCAAATCGACGATCCATTAGATGATCTGATCGACGACAAGATCATGGAAGAAGCCGAGAAGCTTCGCCTGGCAAGCATTGAAGAAGAAAGTCCATACGAAAGCAGCGTGGTTTACGCATTCGATTCTGCCGATGATGAGGAAGAAAGCCAACTCGAGCAGCCTGCATCGGACAGCGACATCAAGGTCACCTTCCCGATGCCCGAGGAAACGCTCCGCCTGACTAACAATCTGGCCGACCAAATCCAACCGCAACTTCAGACCAGCGGCTCTGACTCCGAAGCTGAAATTTCAAAACCCGATCCATCATATGCAGTTGACCTTCCGATCACCGCAGCACCGGCGACCAGCGATTCTGAGACAGGGACGGGATCTTCGACAACAGAGCAAGAAGACGACGAGCAGCCTGACATCCTGGATCCGGACTCCTCGCCGCCTCCGCCGGCTCCAAGTGCTGAAGATGGACCACCACCGCCAGCGCCGCGCCCCGATTCCGGCTCCCTGACCGGTCCTCCGCCAAAGCGCCGCCGCCTCCCGGACGATCAGAATATTGACGACGACGATAGACTCAGTGGTGGTCCTCCCCCTAAGCGTCGCAAAAAATGAGATTATTACCATTGATTCTCGGTCGATGGAAATCTAACATCGAAAGCGTCAAAGGACGGATCTCTTCTACGCGCTTCCCATAGATACCAATTTTGGTGTTCGTGGTATACCAGTAAGAGGCGCTTCGTACGTACCGCACTCAGGGCAAGGACATGAGAGAAAAAGGTTCTCACAAGTCGGCCGCCAATGACAGTTCCTTGAACAACGGTTCAAGTGACCCTGCGAATTCGAGTGATGGAACGACCAACGAAGCACTTTTGCAAGGCGCCGATGACGAGATTATCGCCCAGAGCGGTGATGGCAGTGATGGCAATGGTGCTGGCAAAATGGCAACAAATACTCTAATCGAAAAAACTCAAACTGCGCTACCCGAAAGCGCAGAATGGACATCTCTAAACGAAGATGTAGACTGGTCTTTATCAGGTTTACTCAACAACCCTTCCGGTGTGGATGTGGCCCTGAAAAACAATCTAGCGATCATGGAGCAACAAACAAGAGATCTGATTGAAAACGGATCGATTGCGGATTTGCTTGCCGCGCTGGATGAGAATACACGGCAACTCGAGATGCTGCAAAACCGCATGGAAGGTAACCTTTCCTGGTTGACGGGCATCGGTTAATTCAATCGTGAAAGAGAACCGGTCCGCATATTTTGCGAACCGGTTTAAAACTGAATCTGATTTTTTCAATCAGTTTCTAACTTTCGAATCGTCAAAGAATCAGTTTAGATGTAACCGACACTCTTCTGCGAACCCGCTGGTGGCAGGATTCTCAGACGACGCTGTGGTTCATCACCAATACTGCGACTGCTGAGATTGAAGCGTTCCACCAGCTGATGTTGCAATCGTCTGATGTATGAACGGCGAGGTGCCAGCTCCATCGGCTCCAAACGATCCATCACCTTATTGATAGCCTGGCGGGCTTCTTCCAGAGCCATCTCAGTTTCGTCAATGTCGCCTTCAATATCGACAGCACCGATGTCGGTATCAAGATGCAATGCTTCACGCAGAATTTTTTGAATCTGCGGCAAATTATTACTCTTAACTACATAAACTGGAATCTGCCTGGCATCAGCCAGAGAGTAGATTTTCGCACCTGTTCGAGCGTAACTCTTCAAGGCCAGAATGGCATCGGCTTCGTCAATCGATTTCACCACTTCGACTGGAAGTGCCAGGGTCTTCACAACGCGCTCGAGGAGCCCTTTGCTGACTGCGTAGGGATAAACTTTCAAATGCGTATCGTTGCCGGACTGATTGGTGTTGCCAATCCAATCTGACGCGAACGGAGCAAGACCCTCTGCACTGGCGACAACCGGTTCGATTGTCGGAACCACGGAGACCTCACCGGTGGTGTCATCACGACGGCGAATTTCCGGATGAATCTTCCAACCGCGCAGAAGTTGATCGACCGCTTCTCCCACGTTCTGGTGAACGGCGAGAGTTTGTCTGTCGAGAATCTCAACGCAAATTTCGAAGGTCGGTGCCGACGAGCGTTCCAAAACTGTCTTTTGCGAACCACGCCTGCGCGCTTCATCGTCGCCCAGGGTGACGGTTTGAATGCCACCAACCAGATCGACCATGACCGGGTTTTTCAACAAATTATCCAGTGCGTTGCCGTGAGCCGTGCCGATCAGCATGACGCCGCGCTCGGCAATCGTTCTTGCGGCCTGGGTTTCCTGCTCCGTTCCGATTTCATCGATGATGATTACTTCAGGAGTATGGTTTTCCACCGCTTCGATCATGACCGCGTGTTGCAGGTCAGGATGCGGAACTTGCATGCGTCGCGAGCGACCAATCGCCGGGTGAGGCACATCGCCGTCGCCGGCAATTTCATTAGAAGTGTCGATTACGATAACCCGTTTTTCCATCTCGTCAGCAAGCACCCGAGCCATTTCTCTGAGCTTGGTGGTTTTGCCGACCCCGGGTGGTCCCAAAAACAAAATCGATTTTCCTGATTCTACAAGATCTCGAATGATACTAATCGTGCCGCTTACAGCGCGTCCAACCCGGCAGGTCAAACCGATAATTTTGCCGGAGCGATTGCGAATGCACGAAATTCTGTGCAACGTACTTTCAATCCCGGCACGGTTATCGCCGGTAAACTCACCGAGCAAACCAACAGCTGCAATCAGATCTTCCTGCGTTACCGGACCTTCCGAAAGGTAGACGGAATGCTTGTCCAGGTATCGAGCTTCAGGACGACGTCCGATATCGAGTACAACCTCATAAAGGCCGACGGTATCGTTTTCCAACTTGCTGCGAAGATCCGGCGGCAGGATCTCCAGGAAGCTAGTCAGGTCATCAGCAGGAGTAATTTTTTCCATGTGTTTCTCCGTTGTTTAGCAGCGATCGGTCAATAGGCGGCGGATCAGGTGTCACCCTGCTCCAAAAGAACTCTGAGATACTTGTTGCCCGCAAGATTACAATTATCGGCACTTACTCTGACACCCGGTACGCATACGGGCATGCCCGGCGGACATGGGGCCAGAATGTCCGCTGAAATTCGGCCGACCGCATCTATCGCGGCAACCAGCTCGGAAGGCGCGAAGAATGCTTCGCGCGGTGACAGGCTTTGCTCCAGCGGCTTCGGTTTCGCCTTACTGCTCATCACTTTATTGTCGTCGTTTTTCGGTAATTCTGCCAGAGCCGAAACCAAAAAATCGATGTCGCCGGCTTCGGTTCCCGTGCCAAGAAGCAGCAGGCATCCGGCGCCGAGCACCGCTTCACAAAATATTCCGCGAGCACGAAGAAAAACATCCAGCTCTTGACCCGACATGGACGGGCTGCCGATCATGACGTGGAAAGGATCGGCACCGTTTTGTGGTGAAAAAACCACAACTCGATCGGCAATTTCCCGCTGTAGTTTCTCCGACAATTGTGCCACGAAGGCGAGCTTCTTGAGCCCTTCTTCAGAGCTGTGCCAGATAATCGTTTGTTCGATTGATGAGAGCAAAACATAATTCGGACTGGATGTGGAAATCAAACGCATCGCCGCGCGAACATCGCCTGCACTGACGAACCGGTCGGACACCACATGCACGGCACCGGTTTGCGTCAAAGCACCCAGGGTTTTATGGAAGGAATGAACCACCAGATCGGCTCCCGACGAGCAAGCTGACGAAGGCATCAGAGTGCCCGGCAAAAAATGCGCGCCCTGTGCTTCGTCGACGATTAGCGGTACACCATGCCGATGCGCAACGGCAGCCAGCGTTTTGATGTCGCTGGTTGTTCCCACGTAGGTCGGCGAAACAACTAGAACGCCGGCAACCGACTCATCGTCCACGAGCGCGTCTTCTAAAACTTTTGCATCGACCGCTTCCCAGAATCCGAACTGCTCGTTCCACGACGGCTCATACCAACGCGGTTTCAATCCAGTAAGCACCAGAGCGTTGATGACAGAACGATGAGCATTGCGCGGCACAAGCAGCTCCGAGCCCCGTTTTGCAACAGCAGTAATGGCAGCGAGCAAACCACCCGAGCCACCGGAAAGAGAAACAATACTGGTTTTGACGTCATAAAGCCTGGCGATACGCTCTTCCAGAGTTTTTAAAACACCCTCAGGATAAGACAAATCATCAAGACCATCCAATTCGGTCAAATCGAATTCGCTGGCAAAACCGGCTATTGAAGGCATTCCCGGGAGACTGGTCCGCCCCTTGTGCCCGGGCATATGCAGAGATACTATTTCGCGTTGATTGTGATCGCACAGACTGGCAGTCAGGGTGCCACGCAGATTTGCTTGTTGCGAATATTGCAGCAGATGCGCTTGCCTGCCTTTGTGGTCGCAATGCCGCTCAGGCGTCTGGCTCTGGTTTTCCACTCTCATTTTGGGCAATGCCTGTAACGCAGCTCTTAACTGCTTTTAGCAAATGTCAGGCCAGCGGTGCGTTCGAAAGGAGTTCCTAATTGCAGAAGAGTATATCATTCTTATCTGAAAAGCCAGCCCTGTATACGTTTCCGCAATTCGACCAGGTATATAAATTCACACCAGAACGGATCTCTACTACACTCCTCAGCGGATAGGGAATCGGATAAAAACAACAACTATGGGCTTTGCAGCCGAAAACAATTAACCATACGACATCGGCTAGTATTGGCAATTTCAGACAAAAGCGCCGAAAGCTTGACAGTTCCGCTGGGTCAGGATTGAGTGACCGGTCATGCGCTGGTTTTGCGACCTACGTTCGGCTGCGCGACCCGATCAGTTTCGAGTCCGCATGACTCGCGCGAGGATCATTCCGACCCAACCAGTGCAATCACAGACAGCGTATAACTCTGCGGATTCGCACTTTGCCGCGGTCCTCAGGGCTTTGCACGGATGTGAGATTAGGACGATATCAATACTTTTTCTTGAGCTATGTGCAAACGCACAGTCCAAGGAGGTTTTAAGTGCGGCAAACACGCGTTTTGATATTGATACCACTTCCGCGAAAATCGCCGAACCTGCTGAATATCAGCGTTTCCGTGATGGTTGTTTACCATGCTTGATAATCTGGAACTTCAATTGTTAGCTTGAGACATCTCTCTTTTCTCCTCTCAGGCCAACTAACAACACGCAAACAACGTCGCTTACACCTCGAAAAACGAACTATTGCTCACGATTGGTGCTCCAGTCCAGGCTCGTCTAGAGAACTCTCCCCAATTCACGCTCTGCGGCTTTCCGATAGCCACAGATCGTGTTCGATATCCAGAGTTTCTTCCACAAAATTTTTAGAGAGGACGTTGCTTTGAAAACCTGATATGTCGCCCTCTTCAAGGTTTCGTCATGCAGTCGTTTCGTCGTTTATGCAAGCAATTGCAGAACCGACCGACACTGATGACAAGTCCGACTGGGACCAGAGTTCGAAGTGGTTTCTGTATGCACGATATCGTGTGTACCGGCACAACATCGATGGACTCTGGGTCTGGGCTGAGACTGTGCAAACAGAAATCGTGGAGGTTCACCCTCGGGTGCCACTACGAGTAGTGCCAAGGTGCGGACAACTCTGCGCTGTGCCCCGGTAACGTTGTTACTCGCGGGCTTAACCACTTACGTTCCTTAGCTTTCACACTCGGTGAGCGACAGCATCAACTGCACCATTAGCGGTGCGGCATGCTGGAACGCGCACACGATCGGAGTCCCGGTTATGGATAGAGAACAACAATCCCCCGCCCCTCGAACAGAGCGCAACACACTCGGTCGATACTTGGAGCTGCTTGTCAAAGTGGTTCTCGGTGTCTTCCTTGTCCCGTACATGGTGTGGCAAAAGAGCGCACGCCTGATTCAGAAAGACGTTTACAACGCCTCCTTCCTCGACTTCAGCGGAATGAAAGGCCTCCGCCAAATCCTGGGAGTCTCACTGGGCATCGCGACCACCGCGGTCACCAGCTATTACTTCCAGGGTTTCTGGACTTACCTGGGAGCCGCGCTGGCCGGACTCCTGGTGTACAGCCATCTACTCCCGTTGGCGTGGCTCGCCCACACGCGCCTCGGAGGACTGCGAAGATGGCTTTTGAAACGAGCCGGCCAAGTGCTGAGCTGGCTTGGGCGCAATATCGCCCGAGCATGGAACTGGGTGTGCAAGACCGTTGGCCGGGTATGCCGTTGGATCGGACGCAACATCAGGCGGGTCTGGAACTGGGTCTGCGACATCGCTGCCCGATTCTTCCGATGGATCGGACGTGGCATTGCGCGGGTCTGGAACTGGGCTTGCGACCTGGTTAACTGGCTCTGCGACAAAATTAGCCGGCTCTGCCGCTGGATTGGGCGCTGCATTGCGCGGGCTTGGAACTGGACCTGCGACAAGGTCAGCCGCTTCTTCCGATGGGTAGGACGTGGCATTGCGCAGCTCTGGACCTGGACTTGCGACCTGTTTAACTGGGTGTGCGACAAAATCAGCCGGTTCTGCCAGTGGATCGGGCGCGGCATTGCGCGGGTTTGGAACTGGACCTGCGACAAGGTCAGCCGCTTTTTCCGATGGATCGGACGTGGCATCGCTCGGGCTTGGAACTGGACCTGCGACAAGGTCAGCCGCTTCTTCCGCTGGATCGGACGTGGCATCGCTCGGGCTTGGAACTGGGTCTGTGACAAAGTCAGCCGCTTCTGCCGCTGGATCGGGCGCAACATCGCCAGGGCTTGGAGCTGGGTCTGTGACAAAGTCAGCCGCTTCTGGCGCTGGATCGGGCGCAACATCGCTCGGGCTTGGAACTGGATCTGCGTCAAGGTTGGACAGTTCTGCCGTTGGGCAGGACGCAACATCGCGCGCGCCTGGAACTGGGTCTGCCTCAAGGTTGGTCAGTTCTGCCGCTGGGCAGGACGCAACATCAAACGCGCCTGGGACTGGGTGTGCGAAACCGCCAAACGATTCTATCGTTGGGCAGCTCCCAAGCTCGCACGGCTCTGGAGTTGGGTCTGTGACGTCGTTAACCGAGTCTGCACCTGGCTCCGCATCAACATCGCCAGGGCTTGGAACTGGACCTACGCTAAGGTTGCACAATTCTGCCGCTGGGCAGGACGCAACATCGCACGTGCTTGGAACTGGACCGTCGAAGTCGTCGGTCGAGTTCTGAATTGGCTCGGACGCATCATCTCGCAAGCGTGGAACTGGACGCGCGAAGTCGTCGGTCGAGTTCTTAACTGGCTCGGACGCAACATTGCGCGGGTCTGGAACTGGGTCTGCAACAAGGTTAGCCTCGCCTGCCGATGGATCGGGCGCACCATTACACGGGTGTGGAACTGGGCGCGCAACATTGTCAGCCGAGTGCTCAACTGGCTCGGACGCACAATCGCGCAAGCCTGGAACTGGGTCTGCGACAAGGTTAGCCGCTTCTGCCGCTGGGCAGGGCGCAACATTGCACGGGTGTGGAACTGGGCGCGCAACATTGTCAGCCGAGTGCTCAAATGGCTCGGACGCACAATCGCGCAAGCCTGGAACTGGGTCTGCGACAAGGTTAGCCGCTTCTGCCGCTGGGCAGGGCGCAACATTGCACGGGTGTGGAACTGGGCGCGCAACATCGTCAGCCGAGTGCTTAACTGGATCGGTCGCACGATTGCGCAAGCTTGGAACTGGGTCTGCGACAAGGTTAGCCGGTTCTGCCGGTGGATCGGACGCAACATCGCGCTAGCTTGGAACTGGACAAGCAACATCGTCAGCCGAGTGCTTAACTGGGTCGGTCGCACGATTGCGCGAGTCTGGAACTGGGTCTGTGACAAGGTTAGCCGGTTCTGCCGGTGGATCGGAGGCAATATCGCGCTAGCTTGGAGCTGGGCACGCAGCGTTGCCAGCCGAGTGCTCAATTGGCTCGGGCGCAAGATCGCAAGAGTTTGGAACTGGGCAACCGGCATCGTTCGACGAGCTCTTAACTGGCTCGGACGCAACATTGCACGGGTCTGGAACTGGACGTATGCCGTTGCGGCTCGATTCCTCAACTGGCTCGGAGGTGTCATCTCGCGCGCCTGGAGCTGGACGTACGACGTTGCTGCACGAGTCCTCAACTGGCTCGGGCGCAACATCGCACAGGCTTGGAACTGGACGTACGAAGTTGGCGGCCGAGTACTCAACTGGCTCGGCAACGCCATCGCAACTGCGTGGAGCTGGCTGAGCGATGTCGCCAGCCGCGTGTCGAGCTGGATGGGACGGATGTGGACATCGTTCAGCGAATGGGCTGGTCGAGCGTTCACTTACACTCAGAATGCTGCGTCCGACCTGTGGGCATGGATGACGCGGCTCTGGGACGGCATCTACAACTGGAGCGTTGAAACCTGGAACGCTATCAGCAAGTGGGCCGGCGAAGTGTGGGAGAGCATCAGCAAGTTCTTCCGGCGGTTTACCGACAACAAGTGAATCAACCGGACATCGCACTGACACTGCGTCGCCCGTGTGCAAAACCTGTTGATTCCACCTGATTAAGGGCGTCGTTGAACCCTGCATTTCAAATCCCGGATTCGTTCCTGGATTTGTCTTGCAGGGTTCTGGCGCTTTTGATCATTTCAGGCGCAGGCGAGCACGAAGGAAACGCCTATTTTTTTGACACCACCCGCAGTGCCTACTGTTTCACATAGTAAATCAAGTTTTAAAAGAAGAGAATGCATGGAGCAACCGTGAGAGAAGGAAACCCTCTCTCACAGCCGCCCATGCATTTTCAAGTTAGTGAATGACGACCTGGCGCTCAGCCGAAACAGCCTGGACGTTGACCGGGAAGAACTCGATGATGTCCCCCGCCACACGCGATCCCAACTGCATACCGGTTTTGACGACGGTACCGCGGATGATGGCATCGGCGAGAGGATTCTCGACCAGCTTCTGAATCGCACGCTTGAGCGGTCGAGCACCATAGACGGGGTCGTAGCCGTGTTTGACTACAAGCGCCATGGCTTCCGCTTCCAGTGTGAGCTGGATGGAGTGCTCGCTCATCAACCGTTCCCGAAGGTCCGACATCATGATTTCGACCACCTGTTCGATTTCTTCCTTGACCAGACGAGTGAAGACAACCAGCTCGTCGATGCGGTTGAGGAATTCCGGCCGGAACATTTTCTTGACTGCATCCAGCACCCGAACCTCGACCTTCTGGCTCTGGAAGCCCATGGATTCCCGCTCCAGCTCTTCGCTGCCGGCATTCGACGTCATGATGATCAGGACGTTGCGGAAGTCGACAGTGCGACCCTGCCCGTCCGTCAGCCTGCCGTCGTCGAGCACCTGAAGCAGGATGTTGAAGACATCCGGGTGTGCTTTCTCGATTTCATCGAAAAGCACGACAGCGTAGGGCTTGCGCCGCACCGCTTCGGTGAGAATGCCACCCTCATCGTAACCGACGTAGCCCGGAGGCGCGCCGATGATGCGGGACACGGAGTGCTTCTCCATGTACTCGGACATATCCAGCCGCACGAGATCTTTGATGTCGTGCGTCCGAATCTTCTGCAGGGTCTTCGCGACCTCTGTTTTGCCAACGCCCGTCGGTCCAAGGAACAGGAACGAACCAGCCGGACGATTGGGATCACGCAGACCGGCGCGAGCCCGACGCATCGCTTCGGCGACCGCTTTGATGGCGGCTTTCTGGCCGATCACTCGCTTGCCGATGTTAGCCTCCAGATTGAGAAGCAGGTCGCGCTCGTCGCGCTCCATGTCGCCCACCGGAATGCCCGTCATTTCACTGACGAGTTCGGCAATGTTCTGCGCAGTCAGTTCTGCCGACTTCGGCGTGTCGACCGGCTTAGGAGCACCGAGCAAGAGACGCTGTACCGGATTTTCCCGCAGAATCCGCTGAAGCAGAGTCGGTGCGGGCACCGGCGGCATCTCAACCTCTTCCGGCGCCGGGAACGCGATTGCCAGAGCCGAGGAAGCTTCATCAATCAGGTCGAGCGCTTTGTCGGGCAGATGCTTATCGCTGATGTAGCGATCCGACAGCTTTGCCGCAGCGACGATAGCAGTGTCGCTGATGCTGACTCTGTGGTGGTCCTGAAGCCCGGCACGGAGACCTTTGATGATCTCGATGGTCTCTTCGACGGTTGCCGGTTCAACGCGAACAGGCTGAAAACGACGCTCGAGCGCCGCATCTTTCTGGAAGTGCTTGCGGAACTCGGTGAGAGTGGTGGCGCCGATCACGGTGATTTCACCGCGGGACAGCGCCGGCTTCAAGATGTTGCTGGCGTCGAGACCGCCGGAGGCACCGCCGCCACCGACCAGCGTGTGCAGCTCGTCGATGAAGAGGATGACGCCTTCGGCGCTCGCCTCCTTGACCGCATTCTTGATGCGCTCCTCGAACTCACCGCGATACTTGGTGCCGGCAACGAGAGTCGCCAACTCCAGCTCGACCACGCGCTTGTCGCGCAGGATGGCAGGCACGTTGCCCTGAACGATCTGGACAGCGATGCCTTCCGCGAGCGTCGTTTTGCCAACGCCGGGTTCGCCTATCAGCAACGGATTGCGCTTGGTCTTGCGACCGAGAATACGCACGCAGCGAGCGACTTCCTGAACGCGACCGATCAGGGGCGAGAGCTTGCCTTTGCGGGCGAGAGCGGTCAAATCGCGACCGAACTCGTCCAACGTCGGCGTCCGCGACTTCGACTTGGCACCGCCTGCAGTATCACCCTCAGCACCAACGGGTTGCAGAGTCCCGGCGTTCGAGGAGAGCGTCTGCGACCGGTCGGCAGCAGTGGCAGCGGTCAGGTAGGAGTTGATCAAATCGATCATCTTGCGCTTGTTGACATTGAGTGCCGCCAGCGTTTTGTCGAGATGACGATCCCGAACCAAGCACAGAAGCACGTGAGAGGTGTGGGTCTCGCCGTGGTTGAGCGCGAGCGCATGAGCATTGGCTTGCTCGTACGCTTCGAACAACGGTGACGAAAACATCCAGTAGCCTTCAGCGTTTCTGACGGTGGGGTGATTCGACAGCAGATTGGTGTTACGCCGCTTTCCGATAGTCTGTTCGACCACGGGAAGCAACGATTCGGAGGTGATGCCGAAGTGAACGAGAATCTGAGCAGCATCGCTCTCAGGGTCGCGCAGCATGCCCAACAAAAAAGTCTGATGCGTAACACTAGTAAGCCCAAAGGCAGCAGTCTCCTGACCGGCAAGCGCGAAGACTTTCGAGAGATTAGTGGAGTGTGCCATGATGGCTTCCCTTCCAAAAAATGCCTGAGATATTGACCGAAGAACGAGTTCCTCAGCCAGTCGATGACAACGTCTTGTTGTCTGCTCACGTGATCCCACTTTGCTCGAAGCTCGCTTGATTGAAGGCGAACTGCAAACAACCGCATAGCGACTGGATACCCATCAGCTAGAGCTGACAAGAAATCTCAAAAGCGGATAGGTATCCAGTAACTTAGATGCGAGGTCCTTTACGGGTAGAGAAAACAATGAGTATCTTTTGGCTATCAGAATCTAGTGCTTAAGACCAAAAAACTTATGTAACATCGAACCACTTTACAACCATTAACAATTAAGCTCGGTAAGCCTTTACGGGTTTTGTGATCACCACAGAAACGGATTTCTCAGGACAAAACGATAATTTATTGTGAAAACCCGGGCCCAGCCGCAAGAAATCGGATAATTCGCGAAGTTAGCTGAACTCCCTTACTCCGACTTGCACGGACTGATAGTCCAATTTTTAACACCAAATGCGGTGCTTTCTATTAAATGCCCTAGTATAACAATTTCAAAAGAAAGACAAGCGTCATGGAGCTTCCTGCCTTGTTTTCACAAGACAGAAAGCTACCATGCGCTTGTCCAACCACTGACTCGATTTAAACCCGCCGTTCAAATTCGAGCAATCACGAAACTGCAATGTTCACTTTGTCGCCAAAGGCAACGTGAAGTCACCACAATTCAATCGCGCAAAACTGCAGTGTTCACCAACGATCACATCAGGAAACCACAATTTCGAGTCGTGCGAAAGCCGCGCTAGAGGCTCGAAGCGAGACCCTGAAGGCGCGCGACAATGGCTTCGCGGCGTGACGTGTCGAGCATGCGACCGACCATCTGTCGATTGCCATCGCCGAGATTGCGTGGGTTTTCCCACTTCACACCGCCGATGTTCTCGAGCTTCTTGCGAAGTCCGGACTGCTTGTCCTTAAACTTCGCAGCCGAGACGCCGGTGATGTCGACAGTGACAATCGTTCCGCCCTGGTCGGCTTGCACCGACACCTTGATGGTCGGATGATCGGAGACTGTGGTGCTGAGGGCAGAGCGGGCAAGGTCGTGAGCCTCACAGCCAGTATTCGATTTGCCGGCGGTCTTGTCGGACGTCGAGTCCGATTTTCCAGAACCCGATTTGTTTGCGCAGTCGGATTTGCCGGAGCCGGGTACAGGTTTGCCGTCGGCGTCGAGACGCAAATGACAGCTCTTCTTACGACAGGTGCGTTCGGTGCCGACAGCGGCTCTGGCCAGTGCAGCGTCGGGAACGGTCATGCAATCTTCGGTGAAGTCGAGCGCGCGTTTCGAGACGAAAAGCGCAACAAGCGCGGCGACAACTCCGATTCCGATTTGCATCGGGTCACTCAATGACTTTTCGAAGTATTGAGCGATCGGTTGTGCCACGTACCAGGAGACGACGCCAGTCGCGATCACGGCAAGTGAACGCGCACCAGCAGTCTGAATTCGAGCTTTAAAGCAGGGGTTCATAAGTACTCCATCGGTTTGAGTTGAGGCTACGAAACGGTAGCCTTCCAGTACAAAGTCATCCTCGGACCCATAACAGGGCTTGAGGAAGAAAGCAGGATTTAAACGGGCTGAGAGTTAAGCGGCGGTGAGTTCCTGAAAAAATTAGGTTATGAAGACAAGAAAACCTAACCAATAAGCACTAAGTAGCTCAATCAAGAGCTCTAGAAATTTCCTTTATCAAAGTCATGACAGCCTATGTTTTTTATATACAATGGCAACACAGCCGGGATGCCAAGCGCTAACTCATGTTTAAATCGGGGGTATTTATGGGGCAGTGGATTCCACCTTCGATCGACTGAAACAACCGAAGACAGCGATTGTGTACGGATACTGAAGAGCCGCTTCCTTGCGAATGAAACCAATGATCTAGCGAGGTTCGCGCTACTTGCTCTTTCTGTTACCGAATCGCACCCGTTCAGTGTTACGAGCCGTTTACGCCGCACCAGATCAGGCTGCGCAGACACACAAATTCGGTCGTGTTTGCCAGTTTAAAAACATGTAGCTCTTTCCTTCCACAAGCGCAGAAGAAAATGATGGTGGTCCAATTTGTGCTCTTTAACATCGACCAATTCAGTTCCGTCACATGGGACCTCAACACCAGAAAACCGGCGGCGGCCAAACCTGCTAAACGTTAACTCCGATCGCTCGAAAATCTTCTTTCAAAGCCGCTGGTGTCGTGAACAGAATGGCGTGGAGACCGACTTCTCGAGCCGCGCTTATATTATCTTCCAGATCGTCGATAAAAACACAGCTACCAGGGGCGATACCACTTCTTGAAATAACTTCCTGATAAATGGCCAACTCGGGCTTCGTGCAACCGACTTCGTACGACAAGATCAATTCGCTGAAGTGCCGCGCCACATCGAACTCTCGCTGAATGTACGAGTAGTGACTTTCATTAGTGTTCGAAAGCAGATACAACCAGTAAGAATTCTTCAACTCCTTGAGCATCGCCGACATCTCTAGATTCTCACGGAATGTGGCGTTCCACAAAATTTCAAATTCCGCTTCATCAATGTCAGTGTTTAACGCAGTGTTCAGCTCTTTGAGAAACTCAACTGTTCCGACTCGGCCGGTTTCATATCCAAGCGATCCCAGATGTTTTAAAACCGGAGCGAAACCTTCCCGCTCCAGACCAGCTTTTCGGTAGAAACCTTCGCACACACTGGGCCATTCAAAATCGATCAGCACATGACCCATGTCAAAAGCGAGCAACTGTATCTCTTGCACGAAAACCTCACTCAAACAGATGCGCAAATTTTAACAGCTTCCGGTGTCTGGCAACTTGCCGATTAATCTCGCGTTTTGTTCTCACAGATCTTCGATAAGCTCTTGCTGTTTACCAGGTTTCAATACCTGTAGAAAGCCGGTTAACGAGCCGGTTCCATGCAAATTGCTAGATGCTCGAAATTAAAACGGCGACGATCTCTTTAAACCTTTCTGCTCAAATCGGCGCCTAGTGCGCTTCTTTGAGTCCGGGTTCTTTTTCGAAACGCGGCGATTGACCCTTGCGCATCAGATATAGTGCCCGCAGCGTAGTTTGAATGAAGAGGTTAGGAGTGTCTCGCGTCGGCATTTTGCCGGTGTCGGCAAACCATCGGGCGCGCCCTATCAAACCGTCGACTTGAGCGATACTATGACCGGCTCCGCCGAGTGCCTGACGTCCTGCCGGCGTGTTGAAATCGGTGACAAAATCCGAAACCATTCGACGCGAGTCCGGCGACAGCGGCTTGCCTGAAAACTGACCGATCAAGCGGTCATTAAGTAGCGACACGATGCTGGCTGTTTTACCCCAGGTCGGCACATAGTCGGATTTGTATTTAGCGGGCGGCATGGCGGCGTCGAAATCGATATTACTCAGCTTCTTTCCAGGCCCCATCAGCATGTTGTGAGCGTGGCTGTCCCATTCCTGCATCAGCATGCGTTCCACCCAGAGTTTTTCATACTGATTAAACAGAAATGGATCTTTGCTCAGTGAACGGGCCGCGGCGCGGTCGGTCACCATGCCTTCTCGCGCCATAGACATCGATCGCAAGCCATCCTCCAGCGAACCGCCTCTCAGCTCCTGGATATAGCCAGGTCTTTTTTGACTGTTGATGGACGCTTCGGCTTCGACAATGGTTCTAGATTCGGTGCCCGGTTTCAAAGCCCGATGGAGTCGATAATCGAGCATTTCATTGGCAAAACGAGCGCGCATCTCAGGTGTTTCAGTCAGTCGAAAAATGACTTGCTTGACGTCGCCGCTTGGAACCTTAACCTCACCCAGAAAAGCAATATCGTTGAGCTGTCTCTTGACGGTCAATGGCGATGACTTCAGTTCAATCTGCCTGATATCATGAGTGTTGAATTTGGTAACCACATCCGGAATCGGAGCTTTGGTATCAAATACGGTGTGCGCGTCGTGATTCTCGATACGCAAAGACTTTGCTCGATCGAGGGCGCCAATACTGGCGGCGCTGGCAGTGACCGCACTCGACAGCCCGCTGCGATAAAGTACTTTGGAAAGATCGAAACTCTCACCATTTTTGCTCTGCCTGGACACTTCCTCGGAGGCGCCAGTAGCGGCGCCGAATATGGCGCCACTTGCCACTGTCGGCAGTGCCGGGTTGCGATAAAACGCTCCTTTGGTTGCGTAGTTGAGTTTGCCTACGGTAAACTCGGTCCCTCCGAAAAGAACGGCATCCAAAGCCAACGCGCGTGGATTGGCCGCTTCATGTATGGTGTTGAGAACTGCTCTTTGACCTGACACCTCACCAGTTCTTGGATCGATCCAGTTTTGGCGCGTCAAGGCGGTTTGCGCGCTTCTATCTACAAAGCCCATAGCCATGCCCTTCATGGCTGGTGAGCCGTTAATCGCCGACATACCCTTGAGCGTGCCTTTCAGGGCCAGTCCTTTAGCGCCGCCGAGCAGCCCGTCACCAATCTGTGTCTGAATAGAGTCTTCCGGTCGTGCTTCATTAAGCGCGTACATGCCGACCGTCAGCGAAACCGCGCCTTTGCGGCTGAGAAACAAAGGCACTGCCATAGCAAACATTTTCGAGTACTTCTCGAAATCAGTGTGGCTTTGCGACTCTTGCTCGGTTTCGCCAAGCGTCAGTTGAGCCAACATGCTGGTTGCGCCGTGCGCGGCATGATCCAGATACGAGCGCGGTTGCTGGCCGGACGATTCGAAAGTAGGCGAATTGGTTGTGCTGCCAATGGTTAAATTAGCCTGCACCACTTCTTCCCACGTCTTATCGCGCGGTTCAGTCTTCGCCAATTTTTCGTGGATGCCGTCCACACTGTCCTCGACATGCGGTTTTTGCGTCACGTGCCTGATAGCGGCTTAGCTTCACGGTCACTTGATTGATATACCCAATCCGCTATGTCGATCCCGATTTTTAAGGCAAAAATCCAGGCAAAATGCCAATAAACTAGAAATGTGAGTGTGGCTCACACTTTTTGCCCGATTTTGGTGCGCCACACTCACATCATCGTCTACGTGCCGGTCCGCGAGCAAAATTCATTCCCAAAAAGCGCGGACACCAACCAACTACAACATATCGTATAAACAAACCAAAGAAGAAAACGCGAGACGCCGCTGCTAGCCCTGGTCTTTCGACCTTGGTTAACAGCGACGTTCGCGTCCTTCCGAGGAAGCTGATGCAGCACCAGCTATGATGGCACTACATCAGGCATCCTCTCCCGCTTCAGGCGGTCTTGCGACGATTGCGTCCCTTGCGACCACGGCCCTTGGGGGCCGGAGCCTTCGGAGCGGGGGTCGGGGTGACCTCCGGCTCGTCGACTTCGATGTCGATCGTCTTGTCGCTCGTGTCGACCTTCGTGGTGGCCACGATGCCGTGGTCACTGTGGGCCTTGACGATTGCCGCGTTGTACTTGCCGCCGAACAACGTCGTGTCGGCGGTGTGCATGGCGCGCAGCATGTCGACGAAGCGGACCGTGTGCGCCGGCACGAGTGCCAGAGCCGCCAGGTACAGCTTCGCGAAGTCCGAGACACCGTCAACGATGGTCTTGCTTTCGCCGACCGCGCTGACGATCATGGCTTCCAGCAGGTCGGCATGGGCGCCGCCGCTGATCAGACCATCGTCGTGAACTTGACCCGTACGATCCTTCGGGGTCTTCTTGTTGTTGCGCTGGATACGGATGCCGTTCGGCGGCAACGCGTAACCGCCGATGATGCGGCGATGCGCCTGAATCTGCGCGACCGTCAACTCGTTGCCGAGCTGCTTGCCGTACAGAGCGCCCCAGAGGTATTCCATGCACAGCTGCCCGAGCACATCGCCCGTGCTTTCGTGCATCGCACCACCTTCGGAACCAGGCAGATCCTTGCCCGGGCACTGAAGGAAGACCACGTGGTGGCCGTTCTCATGCCACTCGACGCCGAGGTCCCACGAGATGTTGACCGCCAGACCGCCACGACGATTACCCGAGCCCACACCCATGTGGATCTCGTAATTCTCGCCGTCGAAGTAGGCGTTGTCCTGCACGTCCGGGTCATCGATGAAGACCTTGATCGGGCGGTCCTGCTTCTTCATGCCCAGCGACTCGAGCAGCTCGTACTGAGCCCGCAGAGCCACGTAGGTGACCACGGCAGAGAACTTGGAGCTCTCCTTATCGTGGTCGAAGTTGAAGGAACCGTCGTCCTTGGCCTTCACCGCAACCCACTTGCCACCCTCGCGAACGAGGATTTCGAAGCGATGGTCGGCGAGCACCTTCGGGTCCTTGAGGGACTCGATGTAGTGATCGACTACCTGCCCCGGGATGGGCTTCTTCGGGTCGGGGATGGAAAGAAAGGTCTTGACCGGGATGCGCTTGAGCACATCCTGAGCCGAAGACGCGACGCTGGTGTGAATCAGGCTCTGCTCGTAAACGACCTCGCCGGTCTTGGCGAGAACGAGATAGAGCATGGCGTGACGCGGGGTCTGGTTGACCAGCTTCACTTCGTACACGAAGCCGAACTTGCCTTCGTGCTCCGACAGAACCAGGCGACTGGTACCGACGGCGGTATCAACCGCGAGCTTCTTCTTGCAGACGTCGATTGCGGCTTCGCCGGTCAGGATGTCCTTGGGCAGGGCGCTGGGGCGACGACCGAACTTGACGGTGTTGGTGACGTTGATGACCTTGCCGGCAGCGTCCATCGAGACGTGCACGAAACCACCGCGAACCGGGATGTCATGCTCGCCGATCTTGATGACCTGAGCCATCTCGACGCGGTTGAGCTGGGTGGCGCCGAAATCGAAGCGGTCGGTGCGACCGTCGATCAGGTTGACGTTGCGGAGGCCGAGTGCCGTGCTGATGGTGGGCGTGGCGAGGAACTGCTTGGCGTGAGCGACGGGGTCGCCCGCGAAAGGCAGGTTGGCGAGGCCAGTGGCCGAACCGGACATCAGTGAGCGAACGCGACCTTCGCGACCGAAGCTGGCTTCGACCGAGGTATCGATTCGCTTGACGGCGTTCTGGTAGAACGACATCGGGGCTTGCACGCTGGTGCCGGCCGTGAGGGAACGAACGTTGAGTTTGGTGTTCTTGCGCATAGTTAACTCCAGTCTGTGTTTTGACACTCGGCTGTGGAAAACAGTCGGTGTCGGGTTAAAACAAAAATGTCGAGTCGAATGCGCTCTTGCGGAGCCAAACGAACTCTACGACTTTCACCAACGCCCAAAACAAAACCAGGGTTCAATCACAAGCCAGTGTTTATCAGCGGGATGCAAATGCGATCCGTACGAGGCGTTTAATGCCTGGTGCTGTTACTGAATGCTTGTTTTGTTGCCTTGAGTTTTAGAAGGGAGATGGATGTATATAGAGGCTATATTTCCAGAACGATAAAAAGCAATGCCAAATCAAGCGTCGCGCGGTTTTCAAGAAATCGGACACTTAACTTCCAGTACTGCAGAAGTTGAATATTTGGCTGTCGACAAACCTCGCGTGGTTAACGCAAACCTCCTCTTTACAACTATCAAATGCTGGCCACGCTACCACTCGCGCAGGTTTCTGAGAGGAAATTCATTCGCTAGCATAACTGCGCTAAGCGATATCGGAGACTAAATACCAGAATTTAAGTTCAGTTATATCTAAAACTGAACGTAATAACGACGTTTTTAGTCCGATCTCATAAACGGTCAACCCTCACACAGACAGGGTTTACAGCCTCAAAACCATGAGGCGCCTCTAATATAACGAGACAACTAAACAATCCTTGCTTGACAAGTGTTCAATTCCATAGGGTGTAGGGACTATTTATCTCTTTTCCAACCCAGGAAATCTCCGCCAGCAAGCTCCAAACATCGTTTCCGGCACCGCTACCTTTCCAACCCCAAGAGTTTCGACTCCTGGTGTTAGTCCGCGTTAGTTCTGGAAACGATTGCTCAAGCTTGCCGGTTGAGGTCAGTAGGTCAAAAACCTGCGCCAGGCCACTTCATCCTAGGTCCGCCATTCCACCGGCGTCCCCTAACAAATCTGAGAAGGTAACAAAACAGGATGCAGAAACTCCAATTCAAGTCCGGACACACCTCGTGCCCGGCGTGTTCTCTCTTGGGAAAACCTCAAGAGCCGTATATGGCAGTACCCACGGTCGACGACCGCGTGTTTTGCTACGCTTGTAACCACGTTACCTCGGGGATTCTCGAGCGTAACCGCTTCCGAATCTTCTCCACCATCCAGTCGCTGCCGAAACCGGTTCTCGACCTCGTCATGGCTCTCACTTCGGTGGACGTGACAAACGGCGGCCCGGTCGCTCCGACCTATTCGATCATCGACGCAGTTCAGAAGGGCCTCGGCTTTTCCGATCCGATGACCGAAGGTGACCTGCAGCGCGCAGCCGGTGCGGTTGCTTGTGGCAATGCCGACCATCTCATCGACGAGGCGGACCGGCTCACCATCAAGCTCGCTCACGGCTCGCACAACTTCCACACTGTCGACATCTCCTTCAAGACCAGCACCCTCGCGGTCGCGGCTCTGTCGGATGTCGATGACACGGCGCGTGCATCTGCGCTGTGCGACCGGCTTTCCGGACCTGAAGCGAAGGCGCTCCTCGAACTTGCTCGCCGGGGTTATGCCCCTGGTAGCTTCGACGTGGACTCTTCGATGAGGTTCGTGCATTTGTCCAACGGAACGGCGCGTGAAGGTATCACGGTCGACATCCGCTGGATTCCTTAACCAATTCAACCTGCCAGGTCTCCCGCGAGGGCGACCGTTCGTAGAAGGGTTAACCGTCATCAACAAGAACCAGCGACGGCATCCGGGCGAGTGAAACATCATCGCCCGGGTGCACCGGTCTTACTTGATACGACGGCTCCTTACTGCTGGCTCGGCGACGACCTCGGTCGACGCTGAAAACCATAGGAGCAATTTGACATGAAAACCAAGAAGAAAAAGGTGTTCTTCGATCTCTGGAAAACACTGGTTACCTCGCATTGCAAGGAACCGGTGTGGAATCTCCAGCGGGCGATTGGGCACAACCTTTTTTCCCCGGACGATGGGGGTGACGAAGTTTTTGAGCCGGATGACCAGTTCCTCCGGTTCTGTCTTACAACTCCGATTTCCGATCGCGATGCCTTCGTTTATGAGGCGGCTCGGCGCTTTGGCCGGACCACTCCGACGTCGACAGCGCTGCGGGAATTCGAGTCGATTCTACGCGGAGAATCAGGCTGCGTTGCGCGCTTCGAAGACGTCAATGCGACGCTCATCGGACTGCAAGAGCGCGGCTATGAAATCGGCGTGATCAGCAACCTGTGGCCGTTCCCGGCTGAGCGGATCTTCGACGTCAACGGGCTGGGCGCGTTCTTCGACAGGAAGAATCGCATCTACTCCTACGAAGTCCAGCACCGCAAGCCGGAACCACAAATCTTCGAAGCCGCGTGCCGAGCGATCGGTGCCGACCCGAAGGACTGCTTGATGATCGGCGACAACCTCGAAGCCGATGTTATCGGAGCACAGAGAATCGGAATGCATGCAGCGTTGATCGACCGTCCCGGCGATTTCGCTGAAGGCAGCTTGCCCGCTGGTGCACACCACCTGCGGTCCCTCACGGAGATTCTCGACATCCTCGATAAAGAGGAGCAGCAGGGCTAGCGACATCCCGTCGCAATGCAGCTACCTCATCGCAGGACTGACACACCGCCTCGAGCTGTACGGCTCAGGACGGAAGTCTGTTACCTAACATCAAGCCAGCGACTGGCGGCACCCGCTGTCAGTTGCCAAACTGTTGGAGAAACTAACATGATCACAGAGCTTGCATATTCCGCGGGCCACGGTTTCCTCCCCGAGTCCGTCATGGACTTTATGGGACAGTGGACCAGAGCGGCTGCCCGTCTCAAGACGCAGCCCAAGTTCTTTCGTGTCGAGGAACAGTCGACCGCCGACATGCGGTGCACGACTGAAGCCGAGAGCGACATCGGAAACGGACGCCTCTTCGGAAGCGGCTCGGACTCCGGTGGCGACAAGATCGCGCTGACGATGGTCAAGAAGTGTCACACGACACCGACTGGCATCGACCGGCTGATCGCGGCTGTCACTGATCCGACCAGCGGTCGCAAGGTGCGCGCCACCTACGCCGGTCTCAAGGATCGCTGGGCAATCACTTCGCAGCGTGTCGTGCTCGAGGGCGCGCGCTGGGAAGACGTCGTTCGCGCGTGCATGCCGGACGCTCAGCAACTCGACGAAGTCGGTATTTTTTTCAAAGACCCCGTGCGTACGCACAAACACCTCAGCCGCGGCCACCTGATCGGCAACAACTTCATCATCAAAGTGATGGTGGCGGGCATGTCGGCTAGCCAGTTGGAAGAGTACGTGGCTCCCCGAGTCGCACACCTGACTCGCGGCGGCCGCATCATCATCCCCAACGCCTTCGGACGGCAGCGTCTCGGCAAGCGTCAGAACCTCTTCGGTGTCGGACACGACTTCATCGTGCACGGTCCCGAAGTCGGCATCAAGCGCTTCCTGACCGAAACCTCGCCCAACGAGAGCCCCTGGGCAGCCGAAGTTCGTGGAAAGCTGCTTGCCGAATGGGAAGCGGCCGAAGTGAAGGCAGCTGCCAACGGCAACACCGTCGCTCAGCAGATCATGCATCTGCAGGGTATGCGGGAGATTCTGGAACAGGGCGGTCCCGACCGCGCTCCGTTCAAGAAGCTCAACATGACGATCGAACACCGCATCGTCTGCCAGCTGCTCAAGACGCTGGACTACGAGAAGACGCTGCGGGCCCTCTACGAGGACTTCTCCTTGTGGACGGGTGCGTATCAGGGCTACTGGTTCAACCAGGTGCTCGCGGCTGCCCTGACCGGCGAAATCACGCTGGACAATCAGGACGACCCGGAAGCTCGGATCCCGTTGTACATGGACGAACAGCGCTCGCTGCGGTTCTACCGCCGCTTCGCGCCGGAAGCCGTGCAGACGCAGATCGATCCCCTGGTTCGCGAGCTGTTCCTCACCCCGCAGCACAAGCACGACCGTGGTCCCCGTCGCCCCCTGTTCGTTCCCGTTGGGGGGCTGTCCTACGACTGCGAAGACGGAGCCGTCAACATGGGCTTCAGTCTGCCGAAGGGTGCTTACGCCACCACGTTCCTCGGCATCCTGTTCGCCGTGGAAGGTGACCAGGAGGCACCTCCGACCGCGCTACTGAAGGAGTAACCGGCGAACGTCGCAGAGGGGCTAACGCTCCCACCTGCGACCACTAGCCAGCCTTCAGTCAACCACCCACATCGTCAGCGCATCGCTGTCGGTGTGAACGCGTCTTGGCGGGGGCACTAAACAAACGGCATACGACATGCCGATGTGCCCCCGCCCGACGTGGAGTCGACCTGCGTAGCCACCGTGGAATGTGATTCCGCGCTGGTTTCGTTCCAAACCATCAAGAAAATTTGGAGTGCATGTGATGAGGACTTTCTTGGACCTCCCCGGTAGCAATGGCAAGATCAAGCGCGTCAGCAACCGCATCAACGGCGACGATCGCCGGCGGACCAGCGACGACGAGGGGTCTTTCGACGCCCGCGAACCGCACGACCCCCGCAAGGCCCGACGCGAGTCGCGTGTCATGATGCGGCGGATCGTGACCGGGGATGACCTGGTGGACTTCCAGCTCGACGACTAGAGCGCAGTCCACCGAGCCTATCGTCAACTCATTAGGAGAACAGTTCGACTACAACAAACTCATTTGACGTCAAGCACCAAATCCGGTGTCAAATAGAGTGCGCAGTAAAAATCCGATTTTGCAGCTTGAGCGAAATCGGTTCAGATAAAGGAGACCTCTTGAACCCCCGGGTTCTTGAGGTTTCCCCTTTGGATTTGTTCTACTATCTTTATTCGTACTAGCACATAGTTTATTTAAAAACAAAACCAATCAAGCGATCGGAAATAGTGATTTCGCCGATTAAGGCGTTCCACTCTCGACCGCCGGTAAGCTTATCGGCACTGGCTTGCACACCGTTGTTGGTCGATGCACAATGTTCAAACAAGCGCTGAGCAACAACCTTGTCCCAGTGCGCCGGAGCCGCCACCGTCCATTTTTACTGATGCCGGCACAGTTAGAACCAGTATGGGACCATCGTTACTTTTGGGCGTCAAGCAAACGTTTAACTGTCTCAGTCATGACCGCGGCGCCGATCGGCAGCGCCGCTTCGTCGATGTCGAAATTGGCGGTATGTTGTATGCGGCGGTCGTTGCGCAATGCGGCGCCCAGAAGAAGAAAGCCTCCGGGAGCGACTTTGGTGAAGTCGGCGAAGTTTCCAACCCAAGTTTTTCGAGTTACTCGCGCCACATTTTCTTCGCCGAGGATCGCACAAGCGGATTCATAAAGCGTCTGTGTGACCTGCTCCTGGCGCGCCAGCAAGTCCTCGTCCTGTTCTCTTGTGATAGTGAACAAATTTTCGCCCAGCACTTTTGCAGCCGCCTGATTGAGCAGCTCCATTGATTTCTCGGCGACATCGACGCCTGGATAGGAAATATTTCCGCGCACGACCAGTCCTTTGTTGGTGGCGCCGCTGGTGCAACGCAGTTCGGTCAGATCGAGGTGTCCACGCAATCCATGAATTTCTTCAGAGATTTCGTAGATGCTGTCAATCAACCTGCCACCGGTCCGAACAAAGTCGAGCGAACAATCACTATGATTGGCGATTTCGAAAGAGAACACCAGTCCCTGAGCCGGTTGCACGATTATGCCGACGCGGCCGCTGGGCATGGTGGCGTCGACGTGCATCCCGAGGATGGCGCTGACATCCTGCATGGCGCCCTGTTCTACCATCTTCTGAGAACCGCGCTCGCCTTCGTCCGACAATTCCTCAGCCGGCTGCATGACCACACGCACTCCGTCGTTTATGCCGCTCTCAGCAAGTTGCAACGCACTGCCAATCACGCAGGCCATATGAACATCGTGCCCGCAAGCATGCATGACTCCCGCTGTTTTTGAGCAGTACGTCACTTGATTGAACTCGTTCAACGGCAGAGCGTCCATGTCAGCACGGATAGCAATTCGAGGACCGGAGCCAAGATCGGCAATTAAACCGGTAGTGGCCAGTCCGGCAGTGACCTTATAACCGGCACCGGAAAGCAGCTGTTCAAGCCGTTTTGCAGTTGCAGTTTCTTTGTACGCCAGCTCGGGCAGAGCGTGTAATTCTCGGCGCAGCTCGATCAGATTAACCATCAATTATATACGGTTCCAAAATTGACATTTTAAGAGTATACCGGGCGGCGCCACACTTCGCGCAAATTGCGCCAGCATCCAATTTTGGCGTTCCTGACCTTCGCGCGAATCTTGATTGCATAAAATAACTCAAGCACTTGTTATTCAGTCTCTTAAGAGTTTGCCTTTGTTTACTGACAAAACTAAGCTCAATTCATATTCACTGAAACAACCCTTGATCAACGCAAACACAAAAACACTCCTCAAGACATAAACACAATTCCGCGCGGCACCACATGCAATGGCATGTTCTATTGCACCGCCCGGGCACATCTCCTGACATGATATGAACCTCTTGACCAATTCCATAGGTCAGACTGAGGGCGCGATTCTCACCGTTCTGGTGGTCGTCGTCGTCATCTGCTGCCTTCTTTATTTCGGCCGCATGCAAGAGAAAAAGGACCTCGCCGCGAAGTCTGATTCTCCTGCCAACAAGCCGAATCACGGAAAACCCTGGACGCTGCGCAGCGGATTTGGCGACCGCCCCACCGACGATCACTTCGATCAATCGGAACCGGCGAACGGCAAAACAAGCGACGCCACCGTCAAATCGACCGCCAGCAACGGAGACGATTGGACCGCAAATGAGATGCCCGTGCATCAACGTCCGGGCTGGCAGCAAGCCGTTCGCGACGTCAAAAAACTGATCGTTGACTGCCAGCGCCAGCTCAACACCCACCAACATGCCGAGCTGAAAGACACGTCCACACGCGCCCTTCAAATCTGCATGACAAGACTGTCACCCGATCACTCGTTGACGGGTGTTTGTCTCGACTGGTTATCGTATGCCGAACAATGCCTGGGAAGCCATTACGATGCTCTTCTTCACCTCGAGTCGGCAGCGATGATTCTTTCCGAGTGGCCTTCTTACGACAAACATCGCCGCAACAACATGCTGCCGAGAATCGCAACATGCAGGCAGATGCTTGGTTTTGACCAGGAAGGCTAAACGACTAAATTGCGGTTATTCTAAATTATTACTCTATGAAGCCTATCCACAAACTGCGACTCCTCGCTATCGGCGCCGTTTTCGCGCTGCTCTGCTATCTGGCTTACGCCTTTGTCTTCAAGTCGTTTGCCATCTCGCTCACCGGCGGACTGGCTCTGGTAGTGCTCGGCGCACTTGCTGCCGCTGTGGTTCTCGATCTCGGCATCAGCGCCTTTCTCAACCGGCATTCCGGAAAAGCCAGCACCAAAACGGCTCCTCAGTGGTTGTCGCAACACACGTTGAAAAACGGCGTGCAGGTTCTGGTCAGCAAGATTGGCTCAGGACGGTCGGTGCGACGGGGCCGGCGGATTGTTTTGGAATATTCGGCGTATCACACTGTCGTTCGCCGTGCCACCTTATTCGATACCACTGCGGGGCGTGCGCCACTGGAGCTGACCTTCGGGGCCAAACACCGGCTCGGCGCATGGACTGAGGGTCTCGAGTTCCTCAAAGACGGCGCCAAGGTGCGATTGATCATTCCGCCCGCAGTTGGCTTCGGCTGGAACGGTAAAGGCCCACTCGTTCCACCGAACGCGACCTTGATCTTCGATGTCGAAGTCGTGCAGGTCAAATACAACGACTGAATCGTGTGCCGAGCCTCGGTTGTTGATTCCCCACAACCGAGGTCTCGACCGGATTCGCACTGCGAGCAGGCCCGACGAGGTGAGCTTTTCAGATCGCAAGAAAGAAAACCGAGTCGAGCATCCCGGCTCGACTCGGTTAAAACCAGGGTGTGATGCTGTTCTATCCGGCATCACTCTTTCAGCCGCCTTTTGCTACATGGACTAGTAACGATCACTAGCTGGAAAACCTTCCGTGTCCTCACCAGTCGCAGAATTTAACGGCGCTTTGGACTGAGCCATACCTACCTACGTCGCGCAAGCTAGTTCAGCTGGTATTGAAGCTTGGCTAAAGATCGGCGCTTTAGGTTTCAACATACAAGAATTCTAAGAAACGCGCGGATTCAGAGCAGAGAAGAGAATCGGAGATTACTAACCAGTTACGGCGTTTTGTATCTTGCCAAGTGAACTCGGTAGAGTCTGGCATCCCATTTTTTTAAATTCGCGTCGAGGTTTTGCGTTTAGACCAAGAAAATTTCCTTGCCCAATAGTGATCTAAAGGCACTTTTGAGTCTTCGCACACGCACGCGGATTCGTTCCATTCAGTGCGCCGGTCGATTGACCAGCGCGCTCGTATCAACGCGACCAGGTTGTTCACGACGAAAACGCTGTGCGGTTTCGTTCTGGATCACCACAAACTCTTGAGGAGGTTTAGCTTGAGCGCTAGAACATTTTCGCTATGGATGGAAATCCTCGACTACGGACGTTGGGCGCCCTCGCCTCACAACATCCAGTCGTGGCGCTTTCGGTTGGAGGAGGACAGCTCCTGCACCCTGCTTTACGATCCAAAACGGCTTCTGCCGGATACCGACCCGACGGGTCGCTTCTGCACAGCCGGCTTCGGACTGTTGATTGAGATGCTCGACATCGCCGCCGCTCCTCGTGGGCTGTCGGTGAAGGCTGAGTTTCTCACGCGCGAACTGGATGCCAAAAGCCCGCAGCTCATGCCCTTCGCGCGTCTGACCCTGGTGGAACGCCAGATTCCGGAGACGCTCGACCGCCAGCTTATTCTCGATCGGCGCACCTCGCGTCTGCCCTACGACGATGCTCCGGTATCGCGGGCGGTGCTCGAAGAACTGGCAACAATTGCCGACGGCTTCGGGCACAAGTTCGAGTTCTCGACCGATCCGAAGGAAGTGGCATGGACCGTGCGTCTCAACGCCGACACCATGTTCTTCGACATGTCGGATCCGATCGCACGCAACGAAGTCGGTGGCTGGATTCGTTTCAGCCGAGCGGAAGCGCGTCGTCGCGCCGACGGACTGGCTGCCTACGCGATGCACTTCCCGGGGCTGCTCATGCGGCTCTTCGTGCAGGCCAACTATCTGTTCCGCGTCCCCGGCATCTACCACGCAGTGCGCTGGTTCTACGAGCGCAGCATGCGGGGCACCAAGACTGTCGCCTGGCTCTCCGGACCATACGGCAACCACGACGAGTGGATCAACACCGGTCGCATGCTGGCCAGACTCTGGCTGACCATGACCAAACACGGGGTCTATCTGCACCCGTTCGGGTCCGTCATCACCAATGCCAAAGCGCACGCGCGCCTGGCCAAACACTTCGATGACGGCTCGCGTAAGCACGACCTGTGGCTGCTGCTTCGGCTCGGACACAGCGACGTGCCGCCCTCCGCTCACCGCCTCACTCTCGAGCAGTTGCTCGTTCGGTAGGCGATTTCTCGTTTAAAAAAACCAAAACACCAAAGGAGAACAGATGAAAGTGCGCAAGCATCTCATTTTTGCATTCGTCATCGCAGCAGCATTCGTGCGCCTGCTGCTCGAGAAGTCCGGTCTCGGATTCAAGCTGTTGTTCCTGCCCGGGACCAGCCCGCTGCGCGACCAGATCGGTAAGTGGAAGGCCTGGTACGCCTTCGAGAAAGCTCGTCGCGAGTGTCCGGCATACGAAGCGTTCTGCGCGAAGCACAACTGCGAGGTGACACTCGACGGCTGGACACCCAACTTCTCGCAAGTGGTGGCGATGGACAAGCCGAATTACATCAAGGCTTACGACATCGCCTCTCGCTGCCACGGCGGCAAGCTGCCCACGCGTGGTGCCGTGATCGACCAATCGTCCGGCTCGACGGGCAAGCCCACCAACTGGGTGCGCGGCTCTGCAGAACGCAAGGCTGTCGCACGCACGATCCAGCTCGCGCTGCGCGAGTTCGCCGGTCGCAAGAAGAAGATCCTCTTCGTCAACGCCTTTGCCCTCGGTCCATGGGCGACCGGCATGTGCGTCAGCTACTCGGTCTGCGACGAAACGCTTTTGATTTCGACCGGTCCGGACATCGACAAGATCATCGGCACGCTCGAGGACTTCGGCTCTGAGGGCTGGCTCTACGTGATCGCAGGCTATCCGCCCTTCCTCAAGATGCTGGCCGACTCCAAGAAGCTCGACTGGAAGAAATACCAGGCGCTCGGCTTCTACGGCGGCGAGGGCATGTCGGAAGGCATGCGCACGTATCTAATGGGCACGTTCCGCGAAGTCTACGGCGACTACGGCGCCTCCGACCTCGAGATCAACATCGCTGCCGAGAACGCCTTCACGGTCGCCGTGCGGCGTTTGATGGAACAGAATCCGGCTCTGCGTCGCCGCATCAACAGTGCGGTCTCCAAGCACAATGGTCTCAACCGGCTGGAAGACGCTCTTCCGCACATCTTCCAGTACAACCAGTTGGATTACCTGGTCGAGTCCAATGACGAAGGTGAGCTGATCATCACGCTCACGCGCTCGTCCAACGTGTCACCGCGCATCAAGTACAACATCCACGACAACGGTCATGTGATGACGTATGGCGAACTCTGCCAGATGCTCGACCAGGAAGGTGTGAGCGTTCGCACCTTGCCGCCGGCGATTGCCAACCTGCCTCTGATGTTCCACTACGGTCGCTCTGACCTGGCGGCATCCTGGTGGGGTTGCAAGATTCCACCGACCGACATGGAGAAGATCTGCTTCGAGATCGCAGAACTGTCCACGATCTTCAACTCGTTCCGCCTGATCACGCGGGAGAACGCCGAGCATAACAAGCTGCTCGAAATCGCCATCGAACTCGGTGACGGCCAGCCGATTCCGGCTAACGCGGCAGAACTGGAAGCGCAGGTGTTCCAGCTGCTCGAGCACCACAACCAGGACTTCCGCGAGTCCGCCCGCATCGCGGCGCAGAAGGGCATCATTCCGAAGGTCGTGTTCTACGGCTTCCGGCAGGGTCCGTTCGTCGGCTCGGACATCCGGCTGAAGAACAAGTACACGGAAGAAACGTCCGTAAAGTAACGAGCCTGGCTCTGCACGCCTGCTTGCGAAATTGAGCACACCACCCACGGTGGCACGACCGGCAGCTCGGGGAAGTAGCTTAGCAGCTGCTTGCCCGACTGCCGGTCACCACCACAGGCGTCGCAAAACCAACAGCCGCTCGCTCAAGTAAAAGCGAGCGGCTGCATTGAGGCGCCTTATCGCAACAAATGCGGAACCGAATCAAAATCCGGTTTCGCCTTTCGGTTTAGAACCAAAGGAACTAAATGACCGATATAACGAACAAACCGTTTCATCCACAGGTCAGCGCTCCGCTCCAGCGAGCGCGCCACCTGTTGTATTCGATTTCCGGCGGCAGCGCCCGTTCAGGCGACGTGACCGCGGCTCGTTTGACCACAGCACAGCGCCTCGCCTACTTCCAGTCGCCCGAGTTTCGCGACTGGGTTGCTTTCGAGAAGTCGCATGGCCGGCAGGTCTTCTGGCTCAAGGACGTCGACAAGACGCAGGCCGCCGGAGATATCTTCACGTTCTTCTTCCAGTGGCGCATCAAGAACAACCGGTTCACGAGCGGACAGCTGAAGGTGATCGCGGAGTATTTGCGCAATCGACAGGGCACCATCCGCAGTGCCGGCATCACCCTGACTCGCGCTATTTCCGGGCTGACCGGCTACATCCCGCCCTACGCAGAACTCTCGGCAGCAGCCGCACTTCGGCTCTGGCAGCAGAAAGAAGCGGGCGGCGAAGGCATTGGGCTGCTCGACTTCTGGTCCAACGTCTACTGGCCCTCACAAGCCGGCATGCCGCGGTCCGAGAAGGTCAGGCAAGTCAACGCGTTTGCGCCGACGTATGCGGAGCGCATCTATCCGGGCGTCAAGGAAGAAAACCACGCACTCACCGACGCCGGCGTCGAAGTCGTGATCGTCACCAACGGCGATCAGGAATTGGCGATTGCCGCCGCGCCGTATCTCGGCGTCAAGCCCGAGAACGTGGTCGGCTCGCACCTGATCTACGACGGCGATCACTCGACTGGCGAGAATCATTCGTACGAAGTACTCGCAGAAGAGTGGGCCGCCCGTCCGCAGCCCGGCAAGCCGCTGAGCTTCCACTACTGGATCTACACCAACCGCAAGCGCTGGGGTTGGGATCACCTGGACGAGCACGATATCGTCATCGGCGGTCGCGATGGTGACTCAGCTTCGTCCGACGGCGGCATGATGATCTTCCTGCCGCCGCCAGCGATCGGCAACTTTATGATCGACACTCCGGGTGAACCGGAACGTCTCAAGAAGTTCCATTCGGTGACGTCCAAGTATGGCTGGACCAAAGGACAGTTCTTCACCCTCGTCCAGAGCAATTCGCAACGCGGCTGGAAGCCCTGACCGACCAGGTTTCTGACCGCGCCAGTTGGAACTCCCGACCGCCGCCGCAAAAACAGACCCGCGACACCACGGATGGTGTCGCGGGTTCGCGGCAATCAGTTTCAGAACGCCTCACAGGTGTTGTGAAATTGTCGCCACCACAGATGGTGATTTGAGCGCTCTAACGCCTGCCTACCGCCCGGCAATGTGCGAACTAACGTTCCGGTGCTGTTTCCTTTTGCCGGATACTTGTTTTATGCTTCTATATAGTAAGAAGCCAAGAAGCGCGCACTGAGAGGGTCTTCGAGGGATGGTGGTAACGATGTGTGAGAAAAACCACATTAAACGGCATCAAAAGCGCGGCAGCGCGGATGCCCTGGTTCGATTTTCGAACCGGGGTGTTGAAT